>Ga0315339_1003032_pt1 | contig 12140 bp, 10 predicted proteins | sample ASW17metaG_FD_204514 | JGI IMG/M metagenome (GOLD analysis project Ga0315339, IMG submission 204514) | Ammonia-oxidizing marine archaeal communities from Pacific Ocean, United States - ASW #17 | ecosystem: Environmental > Aquatic > Marine > Oceanic | place: USA: California | collected 2016-12-05
CGCGAACAAGCAGAGGTTCTGGCGCCTTACGTGGATTTCTTTTTGTGTGAGACCATGTCGAGTGCCGCCGAAGCGTTCGCGGCGGTGGCCGGCGCGGCGGCGATCGGCAAGCCGATCTGGGTGAAGTGGACCCTGGAGGACCACGGCTCGGCGAGATTGCGGAGTGGCGAGACGGTGAGCGCGGCCTTCAAGGCGCTCGATGGGCAGCCGGTCAGCGGATTTCTTGTCAATTGTTGCTCGCCAGAAAGCATTACCGCAGCAATGGTCGAGTTGGCGACCTTAAGCGACCTGCCGGTCGGAGGGTTCGCCAACGGGTTCGCAGAAATTCCGAAAGATTGGGAGTCGGGTGACGGTATCCAATCGCTTGGTCAGCGCCAAGACTTGGATGCTGAATCAAATGCTTCGCACGTTGCCGAATGGCTGGATGCTGGTGCCCGGATTGTTGGCGGTTGTTGTGAAGTGGGGCCCGCGCATATTGCCCGATTGAGGTGTCTGCTCGACGATAGGGCTTAGGGGGGTGAGCAAGGCACAAGAAGGTCGCGGGCCTTGCAATTGGATTCGAGCCGATTCATGGTATCGGCGAATGTCTGTTGAAATTGGAAAAGGCAGCGCCGAATTATGGACCCCTTGATCTTGAAAATTGCGTTAGTGCCGTGGGAGCCAGTCGTTTATCTGGTTCTGTTCGCCGTTTACGCGCGGGCCTTTTCGGGCGCTTCAATCGATGGCGCTGGCACGGGACAACTTGGATGGCGGCATGGCGCGCAGGCCATTTCCGTTTCTGCGACGGGCACATTCATGGCCTTGGCATTCATGGCCGTCACACTGTTGGGATTGGCCAGCGGCGCGAGCATGGAATTCCTGCCCGCCGGATTAAGCGTTCTTCAGGTGATTATTTTGATCGGTGCCTTTGACGCCGTTGTCGCGTCCGGTGCGGCGACTTATGCGGTTGCGGTCAATCCCGGTTGGATGAATTTGGATGAAGATGGCCTTGAACGTTCCGTGCTGCTTCGCCTCATGACGGCCCGGAGCTGGTTGTTTTTCGCTTTGCTCAGGCTGGCCATGGCCGGCGCGCTGATTGTCATGGACCCGGCTGCCGGCATGGCTCGCCACGCGGCCACAGGCAACGGCGGCGCGTCGGCAAGTTCAATGGACGCGTTGAATAAGAAGCTCACGGGTATGGAAGCGCGCCTGGATGAAATCGCCAAGGTGAGCTTGCCGGCCCTGACGTTGAAGCTCGATGCGGCGAGAGAGAATATGCAAAAAGCCTCTACAGACAGTTGGCCGGATGTGAAAGTTGGCCCCGGGGCGACGCGCATGCGCGCCGCCGTCGATCAACTGAAGGGCGCCCTACGCGCGGAAATCGCCACAGCGCCGGCGGACGGGATGGTTTCTTCCAGTGCCATGGGCCCGTCGATGATCAACATATTGGAAAGTTTCTCGGCGGTCCTGGACAGCGATACGCAAGCCGCCGATGGGCGCAAAGCCAAGACCGTGCGTGCCTTATTGGCCTTGATTGAACCGATGGCACAGCGCCTTGGGGTTGGATCGGCAATGGCTCAGAAATCAACCGGCATGGTTGCCGCGGCCGATATTCCGGCGGCGATCACCTTTAGCTTCCCATCCGGTGCCAACACCGTGCCGACCCAATCGGATGACGGCAGGCCGCTGGCTGCGGCCCTCAATGATATGTCGGCCTTTGTCCGCGCCCACTCCGGGTGCCTGGTTCTGGTGGAAGGTCACGCCGATGCGAAAGGCCGCGAGGATACCAATCTGTTGCTGTCCTTAGAGCGCGCTGAGGGGATTGCCGGGCCATTGCGCGACAAGCTCGACAGTGGTCATGTTATCGCCGTGCCGAGGGGCGAGCGCGAACCTCTAGTGAAGACCAAGGATGGTGTTGAGAATCTGAAAAACCGGCGGGTCACGCTGGCGGCGCGTTGCCTGCACGAAATAAAGGCGCCCGACGCGGCAACGAAAAAGATCGCGCAAGCCAGTTAACTGGCAATCCTTAAGATCATATTCAAGGTGCCGGTCCAGCCGTTCTCCAAACACGTCCCGATGGCGCGCTCAACGCCTAGGCTCTTGACCATGCTCTCGGCCAGTTGCCGTTGATAGGCGTGGTTGTTGGTCCTGGACTGTGGTGCATTGAAAGTCATATCGACTCTTTGCACTGGGAGGCTAGGCGAAAATGGTTTCCGCGGTGTTAATGCGCTACTGACTGACAATTCAGGGTGACGTTAAGGCTTTTGAAACAGCCTTTTCCGACAATACAGTTGACAACTAGGGGCCTCCGGGTGTTTTTTCGGGGGAGCGCTGGTACGAACCGGCGAAAAGTTAGGGCAATGACGACGAAGATGACAATGAATCGCCACCCGCAGGATCGTAACGACGGCTTAAACACTGGCGCTTCCATCCGTGCGCTTGCCCTTGATCTCCTCCTTATCCCCACAGGGGCCCTCCGACTTAGGTGCCCCTGAACGCGTTTGCCGGCAAGCTCAGATGAGCACGCCGCGTTCAGGGGATTGTCTCCAAAATTGTTCTGGTGACTCCTAAGTTGAGGAAAGGATTATTCAAATGAGCACCCAATCAGATACCGACCCGAACCGGGTCATCATTTTTGACACCACTTTGCGTGACGGCGAGCAGTCGCCGGGCTGTTCCATGAATTTGGAAGAGAAACTGAAGATTGCCAAAATGCTGGAAGGCATGGGCGTCGATGTCATCGAAGCCGGCTTCCCGATCGCCTCACCGGGTGATTTCGAAGCGGTCAATGAGATCGCCAAGGTCGTCAAGGATGCCGTTGTTTGCGGCCTGGCGCGATCCGGCAACATGGATGTCGATGCCGCCGGCGAGGCGCTGGCGCCGGCCGAACGCAAGCGTGTCCATACGTTCATCTCAACCAGCCCGCTGCACATGAGCGTCAAGCTGCAGATGGAACCTGAAGACGTCCACCAGGCTGTCATCGACAGCGTAACGCGGGCCCGCAAATACACCGATGATGTCGAATGGTCGGCGGAAGACGGTACGCGCACGGAGCACGACTTCCTCTGTCAGTGTGTCGAAAGCGCCATCAAGGCCGGTGCGACGACAATCAATATCCCCGACACGGTGGGCTATACGGTGCCGGACGAATACGCCGAACTCATCCGCATGGTCATGAACCGGGTGCCGAATATCGATAAGGCGCGCATCTCGGTGCATTGCCATAATGATCTAGGCTTGGCCGTCGCCAATTCCCTGGCCGCCGTCTCGGCTGGCGCACGGCAAGTCGAATGCACCATCAACGGCATTGGCGAGCGGGCCGGCAATGCGTCGCTGGAGGAAATCATCATGGCGCTCAGGACGCGCTTTGACGCGATGCCGTTCGCCAACAACATCATTACCGAGAAAATCACCCCGGCCTCGCGGTTGCTGTCGGGTGTCACCGGCTTCAACGTGCAGCCCAATAAGGCCATCGTTGGTGCCAATGCTTTCGCCCACGAAGCGGGCATTCATCAGGACGGTGTCCTGAAAGATGCCGGTACTTATGAAATCATGACACCCGAATCGGTTGGCCTGAATAAGAATCAATTGGTCTTGGGTAAGCATTCTGGGCGCCATGCCTTCAGTGCGAAGTTGAAGGAGCTGGGTTTTGAGATCGGTGATAATGCCATGCAGGATGCGTTCCGGCGTTTCAAGGTGCTGGCGGACAAGAAGAAAGATGTGTTTGACGAAGACATCATTGCGCTTGTCGACGACGAGGCCGTGCTGAACGCCAACGACCGAATCAAGGTGTTGGCGTTGGAAATTAAGTGCGGCACCGTGCACCAGCCGCCCGAGGCCGCTTTGGAATTGGAAATTGACGGCGAAAGCAAGGCCTGCAGCGGCACAGGAGACGGTCCGGTGGATGCGGCGTTCAACTGTATTCATGAACTTTTCCCGCATACGGCGACGCTGCAGCTCTATCAAGTGCATGCTGTCACCGAAGGAACCGACGCCCAAGCCGAGGTCACCGTTCGCCTTGAAGAAGAAGGCAAGACGGTGAACGGGCAGGGCGCCGACACGGATACCATGGTTGCTTCGGTGAAGGCTTATGTGCATGCATTGAACAAGTTGCTGGTGAAGCGAGAAAAAACTGCGCCTGCGGCGCTTTCGGCCTAGCAACCTCCGCTACAAGTACTTATAAATGCAGTGTCGGCGCTGAATTATTTTTCAGCGTCGTTACCGTATTAATCTTTCATTGACCATTATCCATTAGCGATAGTCTATGTTTTCACGTCTTTTTGGATTCCTCTCGGCCGACATGGCCATCGACCTGGGCACCGCCAACACGCTCGTCTACGTGAAGGGCCGCGGCATCGTGCTCAATGAACCCTCCGTCGTCGCCATCGCCGAGGTCAAGGGCAAGAAGCAAGTCCTGGCCGTCGGCGAGGAAGCCAAGCAAATGCTCGGCCGCACGCCCGGCAACATCCGCGCCATCCGGCCACTTCGTGACGGCGTCATCGCTGACTTTGAAGTTGCCGAGGAGATGATTAAGTATTTCATCCGCAAGGTGCACAACCGGCGCAGCTTCGCAGCCCCCGTGGTGGTCGTCTGCGTGCCGTCGGGGTCCACGGCCGTCGAACGACGAGCCATTCAGGACTCGGCCGAAAACGCCGGTGCCCGGAAGGTTTATCTGATTGAAGAGCCCATGGCTGCCGCCATCGGTGCCGGCCTGCCTGTGACCGAACCGACGGGTTCCATGGTCGTCGATATCGGTGGCGGTACGACGGAAGTCGCGGTGCTGTCGCTAGGTGGCATTGTTTATTCTCGTTCGGTCCGCGTCGGCGGCGACAAAATGGACGAAGCCATCATTGCCTACATTCGCCGCAATCATAACTTACTGGTCGGTGAAGGCAGTGCTGCACGCATCAAGGAAGATATCGGTTCGGCGTGTCCGCCCGAAGATACCGAAGGCGAGACAATGGAGATCAAGGGCCGCGATTTGATGAACGGCGTGCCGAAGGAATTGATTATTTCGGAGCGTCAGATCGCTGAGAGTCTAGCTGAGCCCGTGGGCGCGATCATCGAAGCGGTGAAAGTCGCGCTCGAACATACGGCGCCTGAACTGGCCGCTGACATTGTCGACAAGGGCGTTGTCCTGACTGGCGGCGGCGCGCTGTTAGGCAATATGGATTTTGTTTTGCGCCACGCCACCGGCCTGCCGGTATCCATTGCCGATGACCCGCTATCTTGTGTGGTGTTGGGCACGGGCCGCGCGCTTGAGGAAATGAAACGCCTCAGGGACATTCTCACGACAATGTATTAGTCCCAGATATTAATTCCAGGTATTAATTTCTCTGCAAGTTTCCGTTAATATACTTGTGATTACTATAGCATCAGGGTAACCCCCTTTGTTTGGGGTAACCACGACGCAGACATGCCGCACGAGTACTTGAAAGTGAGGCCCTGGTGAAAGGCTCGACGCGTACCATCAGCCGGATTACCGCGCCCGTCAAAAGCGCGGCCCAGCGCTTCGCCTATATGGCGTTGATACTCGGTGCTGTCGGCGTGTTGGTCATCGGCCGCGTCGATGCCGTCCATATGGATCAACTTCGCGCACAGATCACCGATGCGGCGACGCCTATTCTCAATGTGCTGTCGCAACCGGTCGATGCGCTTAATCAGGCGGCCGGCAAGGTTCGAGAACTTTATGCCGTTCACGAAGAGAACCAGCAGTTGCGGATTGAGCGCGATCGGCTTTTGCAATGGCAGGCGGCGGCACGCAAGCTCGAAGCGGAGAATCGCACGCTCAGGGGATTGTTGAATTTTACCGCCGGCGCGCAAACCAATTTCATTGCCGCCCGCGTCGTCGCCGATACGGGCGGCGCCTTTGCCCATAGTTTGATTTTGAATGCAGGAGATCTGGCCGGCGTGCGCAAAGGCCAAGCCGCGGTGACCGGCGACGGACTGATCGGCCGAGTGTCGGGCGTCGGTCGACGGTCGTCCCGATTGCTGCTGATTACCGATTTGAACTCACGCATACCTGTGGTGATTGAATCGACACGTACCCGCGCAGTCTTGGCCGGCACCAATTCCGGCTGGCCCCGGTTGATCCATCTGCCGACGGGCGCGATCATCGCCAAGGGGGACCGGGTGGTGACGTCGGGTCACGGTGGCGCATTTCCCAGCGGATTGCCCATTGGTGTGGTCTCTGCCGCGACTGATGGGATTTTTGATGTCCAGCCTTACGTCAATCGTGACCGCTTGGAATACGTTCGGATTTTGGATTACGGCCTGCAGGGAATTATTCGTTCCGGCCCCGACCGGAACCGCCGCAAGCCGGCCAATTAGGCGTCGGCGGGATGCGTGAAATCAGGATCGATTGATGAAACCGTCAGTATGGCATCGCATGGATTTCCTGAGGCGGCAATTGACGCCGTTCATGCTGACCATCGTCTTGGTGTTTGTCGGGCTGGTGCCGTTTCATATTTCTGATCTGGCACGGGTTATGCCGCTGTTTTCGTTGATCGCGGTGTTCCACTGGGGCGTGTACCGCGCCGAACTCCTGCCCATGTATGCGGTCTTTCTGATCGGCTTTTTTCAAGATGCGCTCAGCGGCGTGCCCATGGGCGTTTACACACTCGTTTACGTATTGGTTTACGGCTTGGTTTCTTTTCAGCACCGGTTTTTCTCAGGCAAATCGTTTTACGTGGTTTGGCTGGGATATGCTGTGGTGTCGGCGGGTGCGAGTTTCCTGGTATGGTTATTGGTATCGTTGCTCCACGGCGCTGTGGTCGACCCGCTTGCCGTCGCTTTCCAGTATCTTCTGGGGCTTGGTTGTTATCCCTTGATCGCGCACCTGTTCCTGCGTTGGCAGCGTGCCGTGTTGCAGCAGGTCTGACATGAACCGGGACGTTGAACGCCACAAGCTGTTCAATCGCCGCTGCGTCATGTTGTTCGGCGGCAAGGCAGTGCTGGTTTCGGCGCTGATCGGGCGGATGTACTACCTGCAGGTTTTGGAGTCCGAGCGCTACAAGACCTTGGCCGAGCAAAATCGTATCAACCTGCGGCTTTTGCCGCCGCCGCGGGGCCGGGTTATTGACCGTTTCGGTGTGCCACTGGCCAACAATCAACAAAACTACCGGGTATTGTTGATCCCCGAAGATACCCGCGATGTAGCGGCCACGCTCGATAGTCTGGATGAAATCATTTCCGTCGGTCCCGGCGAGCGGCGGCGAATACTTCGCGACGTCAAACGCAACCGAAGCTTCGTTCCGGTCACGCTGCGTGAAAACCTTGATTGGGGTGAAGTCGCCCGGATTGAGGTCAACGCGCCCGACCTGCCGGGTGTGATGATCGACGTTGGCCAAAGCCGTGATTATCCGCACGCCGATCAGCTGGCCCATGTGCTGGGTTACGTTGCCGCCGTATCGCCCAAGGATCAGACTGGCGACCCATTATTGGAATTACCCGGTTTTCGGGTCGGGAAAGCCGGCCTGGAAAAGATCCACGACCTCAATCTTCGTGGCCGTGGCGGCAGTTCGCAGGTTGAAGTCAATGCCTACGGCCGTGTGATCCGGGAACTCCGTCGCAAGGAAGGCGAGCCCGGGGCTGAAATCAGCCTGACCATCGATATGGGATTGCAGAAGATGGCCAGCCAGCGGATGGCCGATGAAAGCGCCGCCGCGGTCGTTTTGGATGTCCATAACGGTGACGTGCTTGCGATGGTTTCGACACCCAGTTTTGACCCCAATCTTTTTAACACCGGTCTGAGCGCTGTTCAGTGGAAAGGGCTGGTCAACAATCCTCGCGCGCCATTGATCAACAAAACCATCGCCGGCAGGTATTCACCTGGCTCAACCTTTAAAATGTGTGTGTTGCTGGCGGCCCTTGAAAAGGGTGTCATCACGCCATCCAGTCGCATCTTCTGCACCGGGTTCCTTGAACTGGGCGCCGCGCGGTTCCACTGTTGGAAAAAGCATGGGCATGGATTGGTTGATGCCCACCAGGCGACTGTTCAGTCGTGTGATGTATTCTTTTACGATATCGCCAAGCGTACCGGTATTGAGCGGATCGCCGCCATGGCGCGCCGGCTTGGTCTCGGCGCGCAATTGGGGATTGATTTGCCTGGCGAGCAGGCGGGCCTGGTGCCGACCCCGAAATGGAAGCGTGGGGCCTTGGATGCGCCGTGGCATCAGGGCGAAACCTTGATTGCCGGTATCGGCCAGGGATACATGCTGACGACGCCGCTGCAGATGGCGGTGATGACGGCCAGGATCGCCAACGGCGGATTTGCGGTCAAACCGCATTTGACTCGCGCGATCACCAAGGATGGGGTCGCGAAGTCAAAGGAGGCGGATAAATTCGATAGTCTAGATCTGCCATTGCGCCATCTGGAAATTGTCCGAGCCGCCATGAATGACGTGGTCAATTCGCCGCGTGGCACGGCGTACCGTTCACGGATTAAAGAACCTGAGTTTGCCATGGCCGGGAAGACAGGTACCGTTCAGGTGCGCCGGATATCAAAGGCCGAGCGCGAGAAAGGCGTCAGAAAGAACGAGGATTTGCCGTGGAAGGTGCGCGACCACGCATTGTTTGTCGGATTTGCGCCGGCTGATAATCCTCGCTACGCCGTTTCCGTCGTTGTTGAACACGGCGGCGGCGGTTCGAAGGTGGCTGCGCCGATTGCCCGTGACATTCTGGCGGAAGCCCAACGCCGTGGTTCAGCCGCCCGACCGGTGAAGACAGCGGGACAGCGCGCGCCCGCGGACACTCATCGAACAGTGCCCAAGGAGCGGGACGGATGAGGGAAGACAGTTTAAATCAGCCCGAATTTACCTTAGGTCAAAAACTTTTGAACCTGCATTGGTTTTTGGTGTTTTTGATCTGTATGACAGCCGCCATAGGTGTCGCCATGCTGTATTCTGCGGCCAATGGCAGTTTTCAGCCGTGGGCGTCACGCCACATGGTGCGTTTCGGCGTGGGATTGGTGGTGATGATCACCATTGCGTTGATCGATGTCCGCATCTGGCTGCGTTACGCCTACGTGTTTTATGGCCTCAGTCTTGTTCTGCTGATTTTGGTCGAGATCATGGGGTATGTGGGCATGGGCGCGCAGCGCTGGCTGGATCTGGGCTATTTCAACCTGCAACCGTCGGAACTGATGAAAATTGCCCTAGTGTTGGCCTTGGCGCGCTATTTCCACGGCCTCAGCCTGGAAGACGTGGAACGCCCACCCCGCCTGATTATGCCTTTGTTGATGGTCTTTACGCCGGCCGGCCTAGTGCTGCGCCAACCCGATCTTGGCACCGCGCTAATGTTGATCCTGGCGTCGGGGGGGATCTTCTTTGTCGCCGGCGTGCGGATTTGGAAATTTGCGCTGGTGATTGTCTCGGGCCTGATCGCCGCGCCGGTCGGTTGGCAATTCCTGCACGAATACCAAAAGGCGCGGATCATGACCTTCCTCAATCCCGAAGCCGATCCGTTGGGCGCTGGCTATCACATCATTCAGTCGAAAATCGCGCTGGGGTCGGGGGGCATGACCGGCAAAGGCTACATGCAAGGCACCCAAGGCCATCTGAACTTCCTGCCTGAGATGCAGACCGACTTTATCTTCACCATGCTGGCCGAGGAGTTCGGCCTGGTCGGTGGGCTCGGAATTCTTGCCATGTATGGTTTGCTGTTGGTTTACGGTGTCGCCATCGCGACCCGGTCCCACAGCCAGTTCGGGCGCCTCGTCGCCATGGGCGTCACCGTCACGTTCTTTCTCTATGTGTTCATCAACATCGCCATGGTGATGGGCCTGATCCCGGTGGTCGGTGTGCCGTTGCCGCTGATTTCTTACGGCGGAACGGCGATGATGACCTTGTTGATCGGTTTCGGCCTCTTGATCGGCGTGTGGGTACACCGCGATGTCGTAATTGGGCGTAGAGGCGGCGACGAGGTCTAACACACCATCATTATTTCGACCGCCGGCGGCGTATCGACAAAGCACATAAGCAATGCTATACGGCTTCTTCCTCAACTTGGGGGCGATTAGCTCAGTTGGTAGAGCAGCTGACTCTTAATCAGCGGGTCACAGGTTCGAGCCCTGTATCGCCTACCATTTAAGTTATTGAAAATAAAAGAATATTTAGGGCTCTGGCTGGAAACAGTCAGGGCCTATTTATTTTAAGTGACCTATAAGTGACCTTGCGGATTGATTTGAAATGCAGTTAATCGGGGCAGTACAGCCGTCCCGATCACCCGATTACTTGTGTATCACAGGCAATGGTCTCTGTCGTCGGGCTCATGATCATCCAACGTGCCATGGATCACCAAGGTCGATCAGGGAGCATTTAAACCCTTCCAGGCCAGAATTCAAAGGGGGGTACCCGGGGGAATGGGGGGTGGCCTTCTGCCCCGTGGAGATGTGCCTCAGAAATTTCTGCAACAAATTATGGCTATTCTTCTAAGACGGGCCCTTTTCGGCCTGTTATTTGATATTTTTCAAAAATCATAGCTGTCTAGAAAACAGTAACGGGGTGCGGAGCCAACGAGGCGCTGGATTGGATATATTAGCGGATCACTATAAGATCTGATCTATATCTAAAACGGAGGGCAGGGTTCAGATGAGATACACGCGACCCGAACTTGGACCACACAAAGTCGCCTACAAAGGTAGGCGGTACTGGGTCATTGAAATCTCCGAGACGGAGAACTTTGAATACATAAGCAGAAAAGACCATCAGTATGCCGTTTGGGACGGGACATTCGGAGCTATTTTCGCAGTCATAGACACCACTAAAGAGGGTAAATTCTTGGGGAAGATCATTGCTCATGTTGACATGGCTTCGACTGAGTTCACGTCTTTGCAAGATGCGGCACAGATACTTTCCGATGAAGCTGATCGATACATCGATCACATATCATGATCGGTAAACAGCCATGACCCTACGCCAGCTCACACTCTCCATTAGCCTTCTGGCAGCGTCACTGACTCTGACCGCTCCGTTGCACGGACAGATGCGATCAGAGGACTTCTCTAATTCATTTCCATCACCAACCACAATGCCACTTATCTCACCGTCATAAACGTCGTAGTGACTTACCCGACCAAAGAAATAAAACTTATTGTCCGCCAGTATAAATCTAGAGAACGTGACTGTCTTTCCTATTTGAACTTTCCTAGAAACCGTATGGTAGCGTCGCGGCTTTTTTGAGTAACATCGGGGTTGTATATATATGTTTGCCCCTCGCGTTTATTCACAAACCCATTTAACGCCTGACAGTCCCAACAATGACCAGCATTGTCATAGTCGATAAACTCACTCTCTGGATGTTTCTCCTTTATATTAGAGAAGGTTGAAGAGAAGCACCCCTGCATATAGTAATTATCGTCCTTTCCCATCATCCAAAGAACTGGGCTCACGACATCACTAGTAAGATAAGTGCGACTGGGATAGCTACATCCGCCATATAGGCTCACCACCGCCCTCGGGATTGGTCCCCATTTCTTCTCTGTTGCCGTTTCTGCGTTACTTTCTTTGATTGCGTCCACACCAATTTGTGCTCCAAGGCTAGTGCCGATGGTGAATATTCTATTCTTGTCAACACCTGCCACCTTACTTAAGGCTGAAGTTGCGTCATAAATATCTTTAACAAGGCGCATATCCGAAAGATTCTTATTTTTTCCACAGTTGAAGGGGCGTTTGTTAGGGCGAGGTGAAGTGCCGTATTGTGGTACGGCTACGGCGTAACCGTTATCCAAAATAAATTGAGCCCAATTTTTTACATCGGATTCATTAAAAAACTGAATCCCAGAGCATGATGGTAAAAATACGACTGCTGCACCATTGTGGTTTTTAGGCACAAAAATTCCATTTTTTACTATGCTTATATATTCCACATTTAAATGAGTTTTATATTCAATATCAGGATATCCATAATGGCTGGCATCTCCAGCCTTGAGCCCTACTCCTATAGTGGTTGTCAAGCATGCAGCAATAAAGCTTATAACTAGAACTCTAAAAACCGCTTTAAAAAAACTCTTTCTCATATCACTTACTCATATCCAAGGTCTGCTCGGCGACAACTTCTTTCAGCTCTCGCGTTTCGCGGCGAAGGGCGGTCAACTCACCCGTGGAAGCCGCGCGAGCCGTATCACCGGCAAGCCGCCGCTTACCAGCCTCCATAAACTCCTT
>Ga0315339_1003033_pt1 | contig 12136 bp, 10 predicted proteins | sample ASW17metaG_FD_204514 | JGI IMG/M metagenome (GOLD analysis project Ga0315339, IMG submission 204514) | Ammonia-oxidizing marine archaeal communities from Pacific Ocean, United States - ASW #17 | ecosystem: Environmental > Aquatic > Marine > Oceanic | place: USA: California | collected 2016-12-05
CGGTGGCGTTGGCTCGTGGTGCGCAGCACGCTGGAATTGGTCTGCTGGCAATCTGGTACGGCGACGCAGCCCTTGAGTTGATGCGCACTCGGGGGCGCGATATTGCGATCGGCCTCGTCGGGCTCATCGTTGTCACCGCGATTGGCCGGGGGTGGTTGAGTCATCGACGAAACGCGGGGTTCGGGCTGCAATAGGATTGCCGACTTATGGAACCCCTGGAAGTCTCAGTTGTCATTCCACTTCGTGACGAGGCAGCCAATGTGTTGCTATTACACGAGGAGTTCACTGCGACGTTGGCACCGCTTGACGTTCCCTATGAACTGATTCTTGTGGATGATGGCAGTGAGGACGAGACGTTCGATCGCCTAGAGGGGTTGTGTTCAAAGGATCCACGCGTACGAGTTATCCAGTTGGTACGCACCTGTGGCCAGACAGCGGCGTTTGCCGCGGGTTTTGCGCACGCACGGGGTCGACTTATTGTGACCTCCGACGGAGATTTGCAGAATGACCCGGCAGATATTCCGCACCTGTTGTCATTGGCCCGCGACAACGACATCGTGTGCGGATGGCGGAAGAATCGGCGGGATGCTTTCCTTACGAGACGCGTACCTTCCGCGATGGCCAACTGGCTCCTTGGCGTGGTTACGGGGCTACGGCTCCATGATACCGGGTGCTCGCTGAAGGTTTTTCGAGCCGAGGTCGTCAAACCACTGGCGTTGAAACCGGGCATGCATCGGTACTTGCCGGCGCTGGCGAGTCAGCTCGGCGGACGGGTGGCGGAAGCCGTTGTTAGACATCGTTCGCGGCGGTTTGGTAAATCCAAATACGGATTGTCGCGAACGTTCGGCGTCTTGCGAGATATTGTCAGAATGCCCAGCCTGATGCAGCAAGTGATGGATCCTGTCGGGCCGACACCGGCGTTATACGAAATTCGTCAGGTGTGCCAGGCGGGGAAGATAGATGCGTTCTTCGACGCCGGACTACCCGTGAAAGCAGACGGGCCGGGTTAGACTCGCACTCGATGAAATACAAGAGCGCCCTGGAGACCCGCGTTGCGAAGAAGACAACGAAGGCGATTACTGATTTTGATCTGATTGAGGACGGCGATCGCATTATGGTCGGCCTATCGGGCGGCAAGGACAGCTGGGCGTTGATACAAACACTCGATCAGTTGCGACGCCGGGCACCGATCAGCTTTTCGCTGGTCGCGGTGACGATCGATTCGGGTTACAAAGATTTTGAATACGGCGCCATAGCGAAGGCCTGCAAGGATCGTGGGTGGGAGTTTCATGTTGAGCACACGTCGATCGGTGATGTAATCGACGACGTTCTTGAATCGAGTGCCACTCCGTGCTCCCTGTGCGCGCGACTTCGGCGTGGTGTGCTGTACCGCATCGCCGATGAGATGGGCGCGACCAAGATCGCACTGGGTCACCATATGGACGACTTCATTGAGACACTGCTCTTGAGCCTGTTTTTTGGTGGTGCACTTCGAGCGATGCCAGCCCGACTTGTGTCCGATAACGGTAAGCATGTCGTGATTCGTCCGCTCGTTTATGTTAGTGAGAACGACGCCAGACTCTACACTAGGGAGTGCGGACTGCCGGTCATCGGTTGCCGCTGCCCGGCGTGCGGAGATCTGAGCCTGCAGCGACAGCGTGTCAAGCGGCTAATTTTCGATTTGGATCGGGAGCATTCTGGGGTCAAGCAATCCATGCTGAAGGCATTGAGTAACGTGAAGACACGGCACCTCCTTGACCGTCGTCTTAATCCGAGCGGTGAGCTGCGGGATAGCGTGGCTCTCCGCGACGAAGACGAGATCGCTTCGTCAGACCTAATTCAGATTTCTCATTGACGTGCGCGCCGTTGTCCAGCGAGTAACTGAAGCGCGCGTGTGTGTTGGCGAGCGCATTGCCGGAGAAATTGGGCCTGGCTTGGTGGTGCTTGTCGCGATCGGGCGCGACGATGATTCAAGTGACGTGCAGTATGTGGCTGGTAAAGTACGAGGCACGCGACTTTTTGATGGTGGGCGCGGCCAGAATTTCCACGGTTCCGTGGTTGACGTTGATGGCGCGGTATTGGTTGTGTCGCAGTTTACGTTGTACGGAGATATCCGGAAGGGAAGACGACCGTCGTTTGACGCGGCGGCGTCGCCAATAGAGGCCCGTGCACTCTATTTGGATCTCGTGAGAGAATTACGTCGAACGCCGCTGCGGGTGGCTACCGGCGAATTTCAAAGCACGATGCGTGTTGAGCTAGTCAACGATGGGCCGGTCACGATCCTGATCGATAGTGCGCGACAGTTCTGAGTACATCCATGCAGAATAGGTCCAAATCACGTCACGCTCGACTCACTGAATTTTCCTGGGACCGGTGGTAGTACGATGAAGATTGCCTTTGCAGCGATGATTTGTGCGTTGTGGGCGTTCCCTGCTCTTGCACAGCAGCGTCCCCTTGTCACGGAGGACCCAGAAACTGTTGGGGCAGGGCTGGTGCTGATGGAGACAGGCATCGATTACGTCAGAGATGCGGTTTTTCCCGTGGCGGGTCTAGAGGGACATCTATTGCGTGTCCCGGTCATGGGTCTGAGCGTTGGCATTGGCTCGATTGTCGAACTTCAATTCGATGGGGGCCTCTACGATCAGCTGTCGATCACGCGTCGATTTCCAGGGCCACTCACAGGGATGCTCGCCACGGATGAAGTAGGAAGGTCAAGCGAGTGGATCGAGGATCTGGTTGTTGGGACAAAAGTGAGGCTGATGTCGGAGGGTGACTCACGTCCTGGTCTCGCCGTGAGGTTTGCGACCAAGCTACCGAACGCGTCCAACGAGAGCGGGTTAGGCCTAGACACGACAGATTTCTTTGCGACCTTGTTGGTTGCCAAGACTGTTGAATCCGTTCGCGTGGTGACAAATATCGGCATTGGGCTTCTCGGTGATCCGACGCGTGGCGATCGCCAGAACGACGTCTTGACTTACGGTGTGTCGTTTGCGCGAGCGATAAGCCAGTCTGCCGAAGTCGTCGGTGAGATTACGGGCCATTTGAACTCCCGTTCTGGGGAGACACCGCCCGGCACAGACACGCGGGGCATGCTGCGCTTTGGCACCCGCTACACCCTTGGGCCCGTCCGAGCTGATACAGCGATGCTAGTAGGACTGACCCCGCGAGATCCCGGTTTCGGTGTGTCTGCCGGCTTCACTTACGTTTTCAGCGCCTTTCAGGTTCCGTAATTGGGGCCTGTTACCAAGGCGCACGCCTACGGTAATGACTTCCTGCTAGTCGCTGAGGACTCGACCCGGGCCGGTGCGGTCGATGATGATTCCATGGTCGTGGCGCGCGAGATCTGCGATCGACATTCCGGGATCGGGGCGGACGGCCTGATTCTCTTTAAGGAGCGCGCGGGCGGGGCGACGATGCGACTCTTCAACGCTGATGGGGGGAGGGCAGAGCTCTCAGGAAATGGACTTCGCTGCCTCGCTGCTCTAGTGGCACGCAAGCAGAACCTTGAGCTTGGTGCCGTGATCACTGTTGACACCGACGCAGGTATTAAGACGTTGGAGCTACTGAGGTCTGCTGGTGAGCGTTTCACGTTTTGCGCAGCGCTCGGTCCTCCGGAAGGACTGCGCCAGGTTGCCATTGACGTTGAGGGTGTCTCGCTGGTCGCGTCGGTTCTGCGCCTCGGTAACCCTCAGTGTGTCGTGCTGGGCCCCCTTCCGGAGCTAGATAGGTTCAATCAGCTTGGACCGGCGCTGGCCACCCATCCGATTTTCCCTGCAGGCACGAACGTTGAATTCGCGGAAGTTGATGCGCCAGACCGCGTCCGTATTCTGATCTGGGAACGTGGGGTCGGGCCCACGACGTCGTCCGGAACCGGAGCATCCGCATCTGCGATCGCAGCCGCCGCGCACGGGGGTGCAGGGCGAGCGATTGATATCGTAGCTCCTGGTGGCACACAGCACGTGGAGTGGCGCGACGATGGTGTCTACCTAACCGGTTGGGCCGAGTTGGTCTTGGAGGGAGACTGGTTGGGCTGACGGCTAATTGAATGAGGCGTTCTGGCGCGCTTGCTGGATGAGCCGAGATAAGATGGTTGGCGAGTGACCCTCCTCTACTTCGACTGCTTCTCCGGTGCCGCGGGTGACATGATTCTGGGTGCGTTACTCGATGCCGGTTTTCCGCTTGACGATCTCCGGGATGCGCTCGGAAGCCTCGCCATTGATCGCGAAGCCGTCTGGACGGAACGCGTAACGCGAGCGGGTGTGAGCGCGATTAAGCTGAATGTGCGTGGGGAAGGACCGTCACCGGTCCACATTCCTTACTCTCACGGCTTGGAACACAGTCACGAATCAGAGCACAGCTACAATAACGAAAATGGCCACGCCGAGCACCGTTCTCTTGCGGAGATCCTTCGCTTAATCGACGGCGCGGCGCTTTCGATGCAGGCGAAGCGGCACGCTCAAGGGCTCTTTACGCGACTTGCCGAGACGGAAGCAACCATTCATGGAACTACAGCCGACAAGGTCCATCTCCATGAGGTCGGTGCGCTCGATTCGATTATTGATATTGTCGGGACCGTGCATGCACTTGAAGCGCTTGGCGTTGATCGTGTCGTTGCGTCATCGCTCAATGTTGGCAGCGGTAGTATTCGGTCTGCGCACGGCCTCTATCCCGTGCCTGCGCCGGCCACGGCACACCTGTTACAGGCTGCACCTATTTACTCGGGGCCCCAACCAGGCGAACTTGTTACGCCGACTGGAGCTCTGCTTGTCACGGGATATGCGGACAGTTTCGGTCCGCTGCCACCCATGCGCCTCAAACGCGTCGGTTACGGTGCTGGCACGCGAGATATACACAACGCACCCAATGTGTTGCGAGTGCTAATTGGGGAAAGCGACGAGTCGCAACCCGCGCATCGCGTGGTCGTAATTGAGTCCGAAATCGACGACATGAATCCTCAGATTTTCGGTTCACTGATAGATAGGCTGCTGGCCGATGGTGCATTAGACGTTTACTACACGTCGATTCAGATGAAGAAGAATCGGCCTGGAATACTACTGTCGATTATTGCGACGCCGGACGCCCGTGAACGGCTGGCAACGACGGTGTTTAGGGAGACTACGACAATCGGCGTTCGGTATCTCGAAATGGACCGTGAATGCCTAGAGCGAGAGCGCCTTACGGTTGAGACCCCGCTCGGTCCGGTACGCGTCAAGGTGGCCCGGCGAAACGGCGAGTTCATGAACGCGTCGCCGGAGTTTGAGGACTGCGCGCGCATTGCCGCGGCACGCGGCAGACCCGTCAAAGACGTTCAAGCAGCAGCCGTCAAGGCGTTTCTAGATCGGGACTAACGTGCGCTTTTATCTGACGGCTGCAATCGACTACGTGAATGACCGGCCGCACCTTGGCAACGCGTACGAAAAAATCACAGCTGACGTGGTTGCTCGTTACAAGCGGCTGTCGGGATTTGACACCCATTTCCTTATGGGGAACGACGAGCATTCGCAGAACGTGTACAAGCGTGCGCGTGAGCGCGGTCTTGAGCCGAGCGTGTATTGCGATCAAATGGAGGTCGAGTTTCGTGCGGTCTGGAGACGGCTCGATCTCTCATTCGATGATTTTATTCGGACTACAGAACCACGGCACAGAGTGGCGGTGCAGCAACTGGCGCAGCGCTGCTTCGATAAGGGCGATATTTATGAGGGGGTGTACGAGGGGTGGTATTGCGTGTCATGCGAAGCCTTCAAGCAGGAGCGCGACCTCGTTGGAGGGACGTGCCCGCTTCACGCCACGCAGAAACCCGAGTGGATTCGAGAAAAGAACTACTTCTTCAAGTTGTCGAAGTACCGTGACGCGCTTCTTGAGCACCACGAGACTCATCCAGGGTTCCTACAGCCGGAAGCGAGGCGAAACGAAATTGTGAAATTGCTCGAAGGCGGCCTTGAGGACATCTCCGTGAGTCGGGCCGGACAGTCCTGGGGTATTCCGTTGCCATTTGCCCAGGACAACGTTGTTTACGTATGGTTCGACGCGCTGATCAACTATGCGGCGGCTGTTGGTTATGGCGCCGAGCGTTCGAGGTTTGATACGGATTGGCCTGCGGATTTGCACATTGTGGGAAAGGACATCACTCGTTTCCACGCAGTTGTGTGGCCGGCGATGTTAATGAGCGCTGACATGGCCTTGCCAGCGCAGGTCTATGGGCACGGCTGGGTGAATTGTGGTGGCCAGCGGATGAGCAAGTCGTTGGGGACTAGCCTCGATCCTATCGACGTAGCGCAAAAGTTTGGTCCCGATCCGTTACGTCTGTATCTCGTAAAAGAGATCGCGTACGGGAGCGATGGTGACTTTACCTTGGAACGGTACGAGGAGCGGTACAACGTCGACCTGGCGAATAACTTAGGGAATCTTGTCAGCCGCCTTGTCGCCATGGCTGATAAATATCGCGGGTCACGACTCGTTGCAGCCGGCTCCGGCGGGCGTCTGGCGAAGGTAGCCGATGCGGCGCTCGCGCGGTACAAACTCTCTATGGACGCGCTTGCGTTGCACGACGGCGCCTCGGCTGCATTTCAGATCGTTGACGCGTCCAACGAATTTATAGCGGAGACAGCGCCATGGGCGCTGGCAAAGCAGGAGAGCGATGCGAGCCGTCTCGACGAGGTGTTGTTTGAGGTGGCTGAAGCCGTTCGCATTGCAGCCGTGCTTCTACGACCGATCATGCCGGAGTCTGCGGCTGAAATTCTTCGGCGTGTAGGCGATAGGACGGCGCCTGATGCGTTGCATCTAGATCGAGACGGCGTATGGCGATCTACTGGCGTGAGAGAGATCACTAAAGGCCAATCGCTGTGGCCGCGGGTGGAGAAATCGGAGAGGGAGAACGTGATCGTGGCTGGCGCTGTGGTGGCGCAAAGCCGGAAAGAAGAGAAGAGCGTGGAAAAGTCCCCCGTTGGAACGCCTGAAGTGGACGGGACACCCGTCACCTCGCCCACGAAAGACGCTGCTATTTCCATTGAGGAGTTCATGCGCGTTGAGTTACGAGTGGCGAAGGTACTCTCGGCAGAAGTAGTGCCGAAGTCGAAGAAGCTGCTGAAGTTGGTCGTCGATGTTGGTACGGAGCAACGAACAATTGTCGCGGGAATTGCTGAGTCGTACCAGCTGGAACAGCTTATTGGACGGACGGTGGTCATTGTGGCGAATCTACGGCCGGCGAAGTTGATGGGTGTCGAGTCGCAGGGGATGGTGCTTGCTGCAGGCCCAGAGGGGGCCTCCCCGACGTTAATGGCAATTGACGAGACGGTTGCGCCAGGCACGAGGGTGCGGTAACGCATCGTGGGCCAAAGTCGGAGCTATTGAGGCGTGCGCGCTGTCGAGAGTAACGCCGAGTCGTATTGTGATTGACAGCCATTGCCATATCGCAGGCGAAGACTTTGTTGCCGATTTAGGTGAAGTGGTTCAGCGGGCCGTGGCTGCTGGTTTGTCTGGTTCACTTGTGATCATAGGGGCCGATGACGACTCGGAATGTGCGCGTGCCGAGAAGGTCGTGGCGCTTTGGCCCAGCGTTCGACTCGCGTTCGGGGTGCATCCTCATACGGCGGGCAAGAGCGGGAGCGAGCCTGGTCATGTTGCTCGGCTCGTTGAAGAACGGATCCGGTGCTCAACCCTAGTGCGCGCGGTCGGTGAAATTGGCCTCGACTACCACTACGATTTTGCGCCGCGTGACGTGCAACAGCGCGTATTCCGGGAACAAATAGGGCTTGCGAGACGCTTGGACCTCCCTGTCGTGATTCACACACGGGAGGCGACGGAAGACACGTTTCGTATTCTGGAGGAAGAGTCAGCGAAGCAGACCGGCGGCGTTTTCCACTGCTTCACGGGTGATCGAGCGATGGCGGATCGGGCGATCGACGCAGGATTCTATCTCTCGCTGTCTGGTATCGTGACGTTTCCACGTGCGACAGAACTCCATGAAGTGGCGAAGATGGCACCGCTTGATCGTCTGTTGATTGAGACCGATAGTCCTTATCTCGCTCCCGTGCCTCACAGGGGAGGGCGGAACGAGCCTGCACACGTCGTTCGGGTTGCTGAGGCTATTGCCCGTTTGCGTAAGACGACGGTGGAGGCTGTTAGTCAGGCGTCCCAGGAGAATTTCTATCGGTTGTTTGGCCCGTAACTACTAGTCCAGACAAGAATTAGCTCGGCACGCGCGTTGACACTCTGCGCGTGTATGTGGTCTGATCAGATCCGCGTGAATCCCACCGCGCAGAAACCTTCCGCGTTCGCACTCGCTCAGATGTTCGAGCCGATTCGTGACGACTTGAGAGAAGTCGAGCGAGAGTTCGCGAGGCACGTACAGTCGCAAGTAGACGTGATTCCAACCATCGGTAATTACGTCAAGGAAAGCGGCGGAAAACGCATTAGGCCGGCGGTGCTCCTAATGGCCGCGCGGATGGTCGGTTACACCGGCGACCAAGCTGTGCTGTACGCCTCGGTCGTCGAGTTCATTCACACCGCGACCCTCGTGCATGATGACATTATCGACGAGTCTGAGTTGCGGCGTGGACGGGAAGCTGCCCATACTCGCTGGGGCAACCATCTTACGGTGCTCTTCGGTGATTTTCTTTATCTGAAGTCAATGTCGTTGGCGTTGCAACATGATCGTCTGGAAGTAATCCGGGTGCTTTGCGACGTGACCCTGCGTATCGTGGAAGGGGAGATATACCAGCTGACGAAGAACGGTGTTGTCGATCTGTCTGAGGAGGAGCACCTTGATATCGTGTGCCGGAAGACGGCATATCTTTTTGCGGGATCCGCGAAAATTGGTGGGATGCTCGGCTCCACAACGGTTTTGCAGCAGGATGCGTTGTGGGAGTACGGGTTTAACATTGGCATGGCCTTTCAGCTTGTCGATGATCTTCTTGATTTTACGGGTGAGCAAGGAGTGCTGGGAAAGCCAGTTGGTGGTGATCTGCGGGAAGGCAAAATGACGTTGCCAGTCATCCATTTGCTAGGCCTCGGTAGTGATCGCGCGGATGCCCTGATCCGAAAAATCGTGCGCGATAGGGAGACCGAGATCGACGAGCTTCAAGAGTTGCAAGCGCTACTGACGCAGTCACGTTCCATAGACTACGCTCGCAGCGTCGCTTCAGGTTTTGTCGAGCGCGCCAAGCGGGCGCTTGAGGTCTTTCCAGAGGGCTCAGAGCGCGAAGCACTGATGTTTCTGCCAGATTATGTTTTGGCGCGCGATCGCTAATGTGGATTGCGCGTCAAGTGCGCGCGTGTAGAGTCGCGTGACACCTGCCGACAGAATTCAAGAGCTCCGTCGCCTAATTCGCGACCACGAAGAACGTTATTACGTTCTGGGTTTACCAGAAGTGTCCGACGGTGAGTTTGACGACCTAATCAGGGAGTTGACAGCGCTTGAGGTGGCACATCCGAATCTCGTTACAATCGATTCTCCAACACAGCGGGTAGGTGGCCGAGTGGAGTCTGGGTTCTCAGCCGTTGAACACGCGGAACCTATGCTCAGCCTTGACAATGCGTATTCAGACGCTGATCTTCGTGCGTTCGACGATCGGGTGCGAAGAGTGTTAGGTGTGGACGAGGAGGAGGTCGTTCGTTACGTTGCGGAGTTGAAGATTGATGGTGTCGGCGTCGCGCTGAGGTACGACGCGGGCGTGCTGATTCGCGGGGCAACGCGGGGTGACGGGACGCGAGGTGAAGATGTCACCGCGAACCTGCGTACCGTCCGCGCGGTTCCGTTGCGCGTGCGGGCGACGTCCTCTAGTCCTACTCTTTTCGAGGTTCGAGGGGAGGTGTTTCTACCAAGAAGTGCGTTCGAGCAAATCAACGTACAGCGGGAAAGGAGCGAGGAGGTGCAGTTCGCCAATCCCCGCAACGCCGCAGCGGGGACTCTTCGACACCTCGACCCAGCGCTCGTCGCTAGCCGCGGCTTAAACGTGTTTGTCTACCAGCTTGTGAGCGATGTTGGTCAGCCTAGTTCGCCGACGGATAGGCAGGTTCGGAACAGACCGAAGACTCACGCCGATCAATTAGCGGAATTACGCCGCTGGGGGCTCCCGGTCGAGCCTCACTGGCGCCGTTGTTCAGGTGTCGACGAACTTATCGGGTTTTGTCGTGACTGGGCAGAGGAGCGTCGAACGCTTGATTTTGATATTGATGGTGTTGTGATCAAAGTCGATCGGCTCGATCAACGCCGTCTTCTCGGTCGCACAAGTAAGAGCCCCCGTTGGGCCATAGCGTTTAAGTTTCCAGCAGAGCAGACGACCACGCAGCTAAGGGCGATTGCGGTCGATGTTGGGAGGACTGGAGCAGTAACGCCATTTGCCATCCTTGAGCCGGTGTCGATCGCGGGTTCCACTGTTTCTATGGCGACTTTGCACAATGCGGAAGATGTCGCGCGTAAGGACATTCGTGAAGGGGACTGGGTGTTGCTGGAGAAAGCTGGCGACGTGATTCCGCGCGTTGTTGGGCCGATCCTGAGCCGGCGACGTCAGGCTGCTCCTCGCTGGCAGATGCCGTCGAATTGTCCAAAATGTGGTGCGACACTCAAGCGGCCAGAGGGCGAAGTGGTGTGGCGCTGTGAAAACATCTCGTGCGGCGCGAGACTCCAGCGCGGCCTTGAACACTTTGTGTCCCGGTCGGCTATGAACATTGAAGGCTTCGGCCGATCGTTGATCGCTGAGCTTATCGCACGCCAGATTGTGACCGACTATGCCGACGTGTATAGCCTGAACGTAGGTGAGCTGGCCGATCTGACAACAGGATCCATGGTCACTGATGGCCGAGAAAGGCGGCGCCGTTTCGGTAAAAAGAACGCCACGAGGGTAATAGCGCAGATCGATCGCAGTCGTGACAATGAGCTATGGCGGTTGCTGTTTGGTTTGGGCATTCGGCATATTGGTCAGCGAACAGCTCGGGTGCTGGCGGATGCGTTTGAATCGGTTAAGGCGTTGAGCGAGGCGACCGTGGGCCAGCTGGAGGCCACGCCGGAGGTCGGTCCCGTACTGGCTGCCTCGGTTCGAAGCTGGTTGAGTGAAGCTCCGAATCAGAGACTGTTGGAGCGACTCCGCGAGGCAGGCGTTCGGATGGAGGTGCCAGGTGGTCAGGATCGACAGCTTGGGGCTGATGCTCCGCTCGCGGGGCGAACGTATGTGGTGACTGGAACCCTGGCGTCGATGTCGCGCGAGGCGGCGACAGCTGCGATTGAGCGCCTGGGTGGCAAGGTTGCGGTGTCGGTGAGCCGACAGACATCTGCGCTAATTGCAGGGGATGGCCAGGGTAGTAAGGCGAAAAAGGCGCGCACGCTGGGCGTTGTTATCCTAGACGAGGCGGCGTTCCTGGCGCTGATAAGGTGGGCTGCGCAGTGAGTTGTCGCGAGTTGTGGGTGGGACCTTCTTTCCGACGGGCATCTAGTTGTGCTGTTCGTTGCGCGATCCTAGGGGCGTCATAATGGTCGAACAATGAGGTGGGGGTTTCTAGTCATTACAGTCTCCCTGGTGGCGACGGTGACGTTTTTGATAGGGCTAGTGGTAGCGGGGAGATTGATGCCCACACCGACGACGGCTTTTGAGCAGTATTCCGTTGCCGCCTTCCAGGAGACGCCCACGTATCTAGGGCTGACTAGCGACCTAATGTCGCCAGTGCCGTCTGGGCCGTCGTTTGCCGACATAGTCGAACGTCTCAATCCAGCTGTCGTAAGCATCGAAGCTAGGTCGCGTGGCGAGGCACGAGTAGAGTCCCAGTCGCCAGAGAGTCCTGGGCCGTTTTTCCGACAGCCGGAACGCGATCAAAACGAGCCGAGGCGTGGTGCTGGCACTGGCTTCATCATCGATGCTGCCGGTTTCATTCTGACTAATAACCACGTAGTCGAAGGGGCTGACCGGATCATGGTTCGGCTCGCTGACGGACGGAGGTTCAGGGCCGATCGTATTGGGTCCGACCCTGACATTGATATCGCGTTGATTAGAGTGGAGGCGCCTGATGCGTTACCCTTCGCAATCCTTGGCGACTCAGACGGCCTCCGTGTTGGCGAATGGGTTATCGCCATTGGTGATCCGCTGGCCTACGAGCACACCGTCACTGCTGGAGTTGTGAGCTTCATCGGTCGAAAGCTCTTTAA
>Ga0315339_1003034_pt1 | contig 12129 bp, 10 predicted proteins | sample ASW17metaG_FD_204514 | JGI IMG/M metagenome (GOLD analysis project Ga0315339, IMG submission 204514) | Ammonia-oxidizing marine archaeal communities from Pacific Ocean, United States - ASW #17 | ecosystem: Environmental > Aquatic > Marine > Oceanic | place: USA: California | collected 2016-12-05
TTCGGGTGCTCCACGCCTTTGCTCCGAGAGAGCTATTACCGTAATTGTTCTTTCGTCTTCTCCTTGACGGACTCTGATCAGCTCGCCTACCTCAATCATACGGCTAGGCTTGCCTTTTTGGCCAGCTACATGAACTTTACCGTTGTCTACTGCTGTTTTAGCGAGAGCTCTAGTCTTAAAGAACCGAGCTGCCGTCGCCTTCCTCCGATATGGATTTAAGCGATTTTTGTATGTGATCTCAAATTAATTCAATGGTTACCGGATATCAGCCCTAAATTTTTCACAAAAACACATACGTTTTTTAACATACATTTTTTTGGGCAAAAAATCGATTATTTTGATCTTATTTAGGGGCTCCCCAATTAAAAGCTTGTACTGAGGGCCCTCACTACTAGTGGCTATATTTATACTTATGCCAATAAATGTTATACCGATATGTACTTACCCTGTGTGTGCATTTTTAGCAAGCGCGTCCAGCCCAAAGGGCTATTTTGCCTTGCCTTGTTAAGCGATCCTTGGCACCCTTGATATATTGCCCTCACCTCAGTGCTTAAACTTTAGCTCCGTTACCTTCGACTTTTTTATTTCGAGGTCTTCTTTAGGACTACTTTTGAGTGACAAATCAAAAAATGAAGTGATGTAGTAGCTCATTTCTTCGTGGAATCGTTTGGCTAAAATTCCATCAGTCCAGGATGAATGCCTAGCTCGTTTAAATATTTGTAAATACTTAGATGGCTTAGTTTTATCAAAAGTGCCATTTGGTTCAATTAAGCTAGGTGATATTGGGCGATCTTTTGAACCACCTTGATAAAGAGTTTTAACATTAGTCATATTGCTAATTCTGTCTTGCACCGCATAGGGTTTGTTCCATGGCGAGAGCAATGCAATAGAAACGACTCCATTTCGCTTCCATGAATCCCAAGCGCCGGCCAGCCCCATGCAGGTATAGCCACCCATTGAATGCCCCATGCAACCTACTTGCTTAAAGGTCTTGGTGTACTGAGCATAAGTACTAGAGGGTAACGCATCTATCAGCTTATGAAAGTCATCTCTTCGATTGCTATTAGTTGTCTCTGTCCACTTTTCTGGCTCGCGCCATGATACATCAGGCGTTGTGTTGCCTGAAATACAGTCTGCATGTTTCGGTGAAACTACTATATAACCAGCATTAACGAGACGCTCTTGAATGCCAGCGTAATCAGCTGGACATGCTCCCATTCCATGGGAAAAAATGATTAATGGGTAAATACCATTATCCGGCCGACGAATTTCAACCTCTACGCCGTCTATCGTATCTGCATTAAAAACAGCTGCGATGGATGGAGCCGTTTGTGCCGTTAAAGATAATAAAATCAAAAAAACTTTAATGTTAGAAAAATTCATCTTTGTGACCTTAATATTTGTATATTGCGCCTTTGCTTAGCACACGGAGGATTTAACTTTAAAGGCAATTGCCGCTGATTTGCGTGGACTGCGTCACATATTGAACGCTGATGATTTATCTAAATGATCTTAAGTAAATACTAATGTTGTTGAGCCCACCAGAACTCATCATTAAATCTTTGGGCACCCCTTGAAGATGAGGACATAGCAACACCCAAGTCACAACCAGATCAACCCAGTTGGGTAAGCGCTAAAAACGCTTCGCTTGCGGCATACGAGGCTATCCAAAGACTCTATGAAATAAAGAAAAGCTACATCAAAGGTAATTCGAAAGAAAAAGACTTTAAGCTGAAAAAGCATTGGTTTATAACAAAAGAAGAAGTGGCAAAAGAAGGCTGTATTCCAAACGCCCAACCGGTTTTTAATAACAACGCTTACAGCGCTGATCTCACGGCTTACCTCGAAACAGTAAACAAAGATTTAAAAAAGAAGAAAGAAGAAAGATTGAAAACTCAAGGGATCTCAAGGCAAAAAAGAAAGCAGACATAATGGATGAATTGAATACGGCAAAGAAAAAAATTAAAAAAATGGAGGCTGTAAATATCGATGAATTATTCACAAAAACACTCAATAGCCTTCCCTTGGATGTTAAACGAAAACTAGAACTGTAGTAATATTGATAACAGTTAAACTCGCCTCGAGCGCTCTATGAATAAAGAAAATGATGAAGTAGCTGTCAGACTCGACAAATGGATGTGGGCCTCTAGATTTTGTAAAACTCGCTCACTGGCACGCTCCCTCATTCAATCTGGAAAGGTCTCCTACAATGGCCAACCATGCAAACCTGGAAAGATCGTTGAGTTAGGTGCGGTTATAAAGTTTCCAGCAGGCTATGACCAAAAAGAGGTTGTTGTAAAAGAATTAAGTGATAAAAGGGCTGGAGCACAAATCGCTCAAACCAGGTATGAAGAAACCGAACATAGTAAAGCTGAAAGGGAAAAGAGTGAGACAGCACGAAAGCGGAGCGCTTTTCATAGTCCTCGAACAGAAAACAAGCCAGATAAAAAACAACGCCGGCTAATTCACCGATTCAAACGTCAGTGATTTAATCGGAATTATCTCACTCTTTTTAACATACATATTTCGCTTAAAAGTACGGCTGGATAGTTCACAACCACTTGTCCAGTCTGACCGATGTGTCCTGGTTGTCTCTGTTCATAAACCCTCTGAGGATAGTTGGTGATCAATAATAGTGAAGAGCATGATTACATTCCCTTATTGGTTGTCTTTGTGCGGTAAACAGTTTACAGCAAAGTTTGTTTTGGTTTAATTGGGAGCAGGTAAAGCCGTCATTGGCGATAATTGCGAACGATCACTCAGAAAATAAAGTAGAATAAATTTAGCCATTTTCTGCCTCGATTTTGGTTGCTGGATGGACAAATTAGTTGTTCAGCGGTCGAGAACTTAATTACCTGTCGCCATCACCTGAAGATCGGTGAGCTGCGTGCAGAGCACTTGCAGTCTAGCGGAATTTTTACGGCATACGCTCATTTCAGGAATTTCCTCAGGCATAACCTCATGCAAAAAACGATCAAAATAGCTGCGTCTCTCTGCTGCCAGATTAAAGTGGGACTCAAAGAAGCTATAGATAGTCAGTAGGGTCAATATTTGTTGTCGTAACGGGTTTACAGTAGCTGTTAGGAGTGCATTTTCGCAGGGTAAGGGTACTTTCTCGTAAAGTATACCTTGTTCCTGCGTGCCTACCAGCTCATGCCAAGGTTCTTCCGCTGTATCGATATTATTGAGCACTGAATAGCAACCAATGGAATCGACATCGTCCAGCCAGCGCAAGATTCCGGTATGGCCCGCAAAGCCCAGGTGAGTGCCTCCTGAAATGGTGACCAGGCTGGATCGCGGGACTCTATCCAATACTGGTAGTGCGTGGAACTCATAAGGAACTAATGCATCTGTGTCCGCCGCTAGCATTAAAAAAGGAATATCCGCATTTTGGTAAAACTCTTCTGAAAATGAGCTAGTGGGTCCTGCGATTGAAGCAGCAGCTTTGATTCGTCGATCGCGTTTCGTTGGGTGATAGCTGACGAGGGTTGTTGTTAACCCGCCGAGAGAAATTCCCGTTGCTCCAATACGATGTTCATCGAGATGACCGAATAAAACATGACCATCATCCAGTGACCAAGCAATCGCCTTGTCAATTAAAAAGCTAATATCACCGGGTTGATTAACAACATCTTTTAGTTTGGGTCCGCCAGGTGACTTCCTAGTAGTCAGGGGGAAATTCGTTGCAATAACGATATAGCCGTTGCTAGCGAGATATTCTCCGAGATGTTTACCGCTGTTTCTTGATGAGCCAAAACCGTGGGCGTAAACGATAAGTGGGTACTTACCGTCCGGGACAACACCTTTTTCATCGATAGGATACCAATAAGACGCCTCAAGGGTACGCGTATCCGTCCCAGTAAAATGCTTGTTAGGTTGCGTCGACCGAGTGTTATCCACCAAGCGAATATTCTCGCGAATAACACCATAACGTTGACTGGCTAAGATGTTCGCACTTTCACTTCCCTCAGTCAGAGGCTCAGGTTGTTTACCGAGAAAAAGAACGGCAACAGTGGTGAGTAAGACCACAACCACTGAACCAATAACTCTTTTAATCATTCTTAACCTTTTTTATTAAACGCACTGGTTCGCTAAAGACACTGCTCTCAATCATGGCAGCTGCATTTTAGTCACTGATCGACTCTACAATAGGGCTAAGAAAATCACTGTGAACCCAGGTTTCAGGTGCTAATGTATTATGAAAATTTCCACCGGTTCTTATGGTGGATGATCCCTCTCTAGTGTAGAGGCTATTGCGTACAATCACCAAATCCAGATCTGGGTATATGTAGATATTGTTCGAATCTAGTCCAATGGACAAAAAGTTGTTAGACCCTGGTTCAAGCCACCACTGCAGGGCATATAATGGATTGTTAGTGTTCTCTGGCGCGGTTGTGGATTCATCAACCCAGCTTTTTGATATTACTTGATCGTTCTCCCAGAGCCCACCGCGAGTAAAAAGCAGACCAAAACGTGCGAAGTCTCTGGTGGTTGTGTCGATGCAACAATAAGTCAATGCGTGGCCCATCTCATCAGTCCACCATTCGGCGGTCATGCCGATTTTTGAGAACAATTGCGTATCGGCATAATCGAGAACATTTTGTCCAGTGGCGTTCTCAAGTATTCCGGACAGCAACATGGAATCGGCGTTTTGATAGGCAAAATTACCCGTTCTGGGTTGTGTTTCTGGGCTTCTGTTGAGCGCGACAGCCAATTGATCCCCATTGCTACCGCCCAGAGTATAAATGTTAGCATCACCATCCTCAGCTTTGGCCAGCCCAGAACGCATTTCCAGAATAGACCGTATGGTGACAGCCTCGCGTCCGGTATTCACCCAGTCCGCTAAATAGGTTTCGGCAGCCTCGTCAATATTGTCGATGTAGCCCTGATCCACAGCGATGCCAATCAGTGCGCTAGCAAAGGATTTTCCGGTTGACCAACTGGTGGCAAGGCTGGCCGATGTTTTTCCCTCGGCGTACTGCTCACCGACAATTACCCCGTGTCTTATGACCAGTACTGCTTGAGTGTTGCGGCTTGCATCGAAGGCATAATCCATCGCCTGATCAATGCCGGACTGAGTCATGTTGACATCAGCGGGCGATGCGACCTCCCACTCTACATCGGGATAGGTGGTGGTGTCTGGACCCGAGTCCACTGGTGGGGTGGGATCCGGCAGCAGTGTTACCTCTGAGGAAGATCCGGATCCTCCACAGGCGGTAATGGACAACATTAAACAGACTAAAATCAATTGTTTCATAAACAGTCTCATGTTTGATTTGCGGATAAGAGTAAAATTTAATTATTCCGGCGTTTTGCGCATCCTAGAAACTGTACCGTGCCTGCAGGGTAATAGAGCGTGGACGCTCTGGTACACCATAGTAACTATTGGAATTAGTTACCGGCACATCACTTTTCCAGATATAAGTCGTCTCGTCAGTCAGGTTCTTGGCCATCAAGGCCAACATCCAGCTGTCGTCCGTATTGGTCAGCGCTAGACGGGCATTGATGATGGTCGCATCGTCGTGCTGAGTGTTTGGGTCGAGGTCCAGCGCCGAGTAAAACTTATCGGTATAGTTGACATCCACACTGCTGGCCAGCTCCATGCTACTGCCTAGAGGAATGACATACTGGGCGTAAAGGTTGGCGCTCCAATCCGGCGCAAATACCATGGTCTTGTCCTTCAGATCCTGACCGCCTTTCTGACCCGCGACGACGATATTACTGCCGTCTTCGAGCAGACAGCCGGGATTGTTCGCCGGATCCATGGCTTGCGGGGTGGTACAGGTAGCGCCGCTAAAGTTCTTATAGTGGGCGTCAAGGTAGGCCACTGCGCCCCCGACAGTCAAACGCTTGGACAACATGATACGACCATCCAGTTCCACGCCTTGACTGATCGACTCACCAGCATTACCCACAAGGAATGCATCGCCGACCAGAGAGCTGGTTTGCAGGTTGTCGTACTCCATTTTAAACACAGCTGCGTTCAATTCTGCAGCACCATCCAGCAGACTCATTTTCGCGCCAATTTCATAGGAGAAAACCTCTTCGCTTTCGTACTCAAGTATTGAGGGATCATTGCCCGGTACAGATGGGAGCTGGCCCAAGGTAGGATGGAATCGCCGAATTTCATAGCCAGGACCGCTGTAGGCCTCATCAAAACCACCCCCCTTGTAACCTGTACCAACACTGGCGTAGAGCATGGTGTCCACAGTGGCATCCCATTGAATGTTGGTGGAGTAAGTCGTCTTGTCTTCTTCGCGGCTGAGGTCGGTAAAGCTGTGAGAGCGCAGATCAGCAATTAGCTCGGCTTTAGTGTTGATAGGAGAAAAACCCGTAAGTGTCCTAGACAGCAGATCTGCGGAGTCTGTAATTTTATCCAAATCCTTGGAGTCCTTGTTATAGCGCAGGCCCAGGGTTAGACGCAGCGTGTCAGAGGCATTCCAAGTACCTTGGGCAAACGCGGCCCAGCTTTCACCTTCCTGATCGAAAATAGTGGGTACACTCGTAAGTCGCGCAGGATTATACAGTGGGGCACTACTCAAGGGACCTGACTGCGCAAAATCTAAGGCGTCCAGACGGCGGCTGATATCCAGCTCGTTGCGCTGGTAGTAGGCGCCAGTAATCCAGTCGATGGTCTCGCCGCCGGGTGATACTAGGCGCAGCTCCTGACTGTACTGTTCGAAGTCTTCCGTCCGTGTACGGTGGATAGAGGGCGCGGCGTTGATATCGGTATCGCCCGCCGACAGTAGGTCGTAGGCCGAGTAGGCTGTAAGCGAAGTAAAGGTGGCAAAGTCTAGCTCCCAATCAACCGTCAGCGCAAACACTTCTGTGTTGGTCTCTTTGCGGCTTCCCGCATCACCGGCACCCTTGTCCCGGTCCGAGATCACCGGAAACGGCACTACGCCAAGCAAGTTCGTTTGCCCAGCGAAGTCCGACTGGTACACTACCGCCTGAGTTGTGTCACTCTTGAAGTCACCGGATTCGTACTTGGCACTGACCTCGAGACTATCGCTAGCAACCCAGCGCAGGCTGCCTCGAGTATACCAGTTGTCATGGTTTGGCCCCTCATCACCGGTGGTGACATTTTCCCACCAGCCATCTCCCGGCGCATCATGGCGCACCGCCAGGCGACCAGACAGACGGTCTGTCAGCGGCCCGGAAAGCACCATGTTGTATTGCTGTGCACCGTGCTCGAGTTCGTACATGGACTCAACCATTCCCTCAAACTTATCGGTGGGTTTGGCGCTGGTGGCATTGATGGCACCAGCAACCGTATTCTTACCAAACAGAATACCCTGGGGACCCTTGAGGACTTCAACGCGCTCTAGGTCCATGGTGGTTGGAACCGCAGCCAGTGGACCACGTCCGGCGTAAACACCATCGGTATACACTCCAACAGATTGTTCGAAGCCCTGATTAGTGCCAGAACCAACACCGCGCACAAACAAGTTCGGCGTTCCCGAGCCGGCATTAACAGTTACATTGGGCATATACTGGGTTAATTCTTGCAACGAGGTGATACCAATATCATCAATTTTCTCACCAGTCATGATGGCAACTGAGATAGGCACGTCTCGAAGGCTTTCCACGCGCTTTTGAGCGGTAACGATGATCTCGTCCAACCGAATATCTTCAGCGTTGACGCCAGTCGTCCAGGCAGCACTGAGACCGATAAAAACGCTAGCCAAAATGGATTTTTTATGATTCATATTCAATATTCCTTGCTATTTTGCTATTTATATTTATAAAAGTATTCAACTGGATGCGACTTTATTAAGTGGACTGCAGCGACTGTTTTTGAGTGCACTCAGCATTTGAGAGTCATCGCCTATGCCTGAGGCACGCATTAGCATCACACCGCGAACAGATGGTGACTGGATCACCTCGCCAGCATAGTTAGATGGGCTAGCATCTGGTCCAACCAACGTTACCTCAACGCGTGTACCAACCCGGGACTGCTGTTTACGCTGGTTGGTGATACTGGCGAAATTATCGGTATTCATTTGGTAAAACTGCATCGACCAATAGCGCTCAGGCACTGGAGCGCTAATTGCTAGCGGCCCTTCTTCGAGGTTGTACATACAACTGGCGTACATCAGGTCAGGGCTTGGACGTACCACCCAGCGTGAAGTCTCATCGATCCGCGAAATCACAACGAGTTGGTTATAACCGGAGCGCTCTGCGGCTTTAATGTAAAGCCGCTCCATCACCAGATAGGGTATCATCACCGCCATCAGGTACTGTCCTAGCCAGCCAAACAGAAAAATAGCGATAACCCAGCGCAATGTTTTCATGAACACTCCTCTCTAGTCACAGTAGGCAGCGGAGCTGACTCCGGATTCTGTAGGTAGGTATCTCCAGGAGTGTAAAGGCGTAGTAGAAGATCAAAGTCGTGATTACTATTCTGATGATCGACATCCGTTACGGATGCACCAACAGGCAACCAATTGCCAGTCTCCTTGTGGGTGCTCATATGAATAACCCACTGGCCGTTGTCATCTCGGGCGATATTTTCGTTGTTATAAGAGTAACGTTTTTCCTGATTGGGAATGAGGAAGTAATCCGGGCCGTAGACAGTAATGCTCCACCAGTTGGCCTCGTATTCACCTCCCTCAATGCGGTAGCGACAGTTGAGACTCAGGGGCCGTCCCGATACTGATTTCAATCTGTAGTACATCGAATCCTGTTGGGTAGACGCTAATAAACCGCTTATGGCAATCATCGCTCTAGTCGTCGCATCGGCGTGAATTGAGCCAACACTCTTACTGGTGTACCAGTCACCATTACGCACCAGATCGGCTACAAGGCCTCGATCGATTTTAGTAAAAAATAGGACAGTAGCTACTATCGCTGTAAGTAACGTCGCGATAGGCCATCGAAAAGCGCAGAACTTGTTGATACTATTGACTCCCTTGAAACTTGTAATGCTACTGTGACAGAATTCTGGCGGTGGAAAAACCCATCGATATGGAGAAGACTGTTCCAAAAATGGCGCAATCGGCGAGCCAATAGGTTTCCTCCGAAGAGGAAACCATGAAAACTACGGCCATATCATAAGTACGAAAAAGCAGAATCTAACTGGAATCTACCGACAGAAAAATTGAACGGTGGCCAAGTTTCTGTAAGTTTTTTTCATCTAAGAAAAGAGTAAAGTGCTTATTCTAGAAGTCGCCTAACGAGCTCTAGTCGCGGCATGGATCTTTTAATACAACATAGACCTCTGTGGGCTTACGCGCAAAAGCTGGCCATCACTAACCAGTTTTTGCGCGCACCCGTGTTGTCAAGTGCAGATCTTCACGTTGACCAAACACAATTTTTATAGTGAAAAACATCGCTTTTGCTGCTGCACTCACTAAACGAAACGTTATCCAATTTGTTGCCGATATGTAACAGACAATATTGCAAAATCCTTGAGCACATCAGTTCTCGCGATTGTCAAATTAAATACTCACTCGGTTTCTGACGTCGACCATTGACAATACTTTTGAAAATGTGACCCGGACTGCACATATTGCAGTTGATCGCTCTTACACCTGTCAAGCTTTTTCTTGTTTCCATCCAAATATGCATTGAAGAAAGAGTTAATGTAATAGGACATATCCTTGTGGAATCGTTGATGGTTTTCTTCTTTCCACCAATCATCATCAAGTGTTATACCCGCATCTTCCGCGTTCTTTTCAATACTTTCTATTTCCTCATCTGAAAAAGAGTGACTATCTGTGAACGAAAAGTGATTTGCACCTTTAAATATCTGAATATATTTCTCATGAGTTGGTGTCCGATCGAAGACATTCTTGAGGTTTTGCGATATCTTTCCATCCTCGTCTATGCCCCAAGTTATTGGAATTTCCAATGAACCGGCCATATACAAGATTGCACGACCGTGCATATCTTCAATTGGGTTTTCCCACGGCTTTTTTCGCTCAACTGAATATGGACGGTGCCAAGGCGAGAGTAACGCAAAGGCGTCTATTTGGTAATTACTCCAGCTAGGCCACGCACCAGCAAGACCCATGCAGGTATAACCACCGAGTGAGTAACCCATACAGCCGATGTTTTCGAAGTCGATGTATTGTGCCCACTTTTCATTATATGGTAAGACGGCAAGAATCCTGTTTATTTCATCGCGTCTGCTGCTATAAGTTTCTTCGGTCCATTCTTCTGGCTCATGCCACTCTCCCTTTTTTTCCGGGGGTTTGTCGGAGCAGTCTTCGTGTTTCGGTGCGATCACTGTATAGCCTCTGTTGGCTAAATTCTCTTGAATCTCATCGTTTCCACTGGGGCAGCCGCCAAAGCCATGAGAAAATATAACCAGAGGATACTTATCCTTACCTCCCTTACGAATCTCCACATCTACTCCAGCTATGGTATCTGTGTGAAAGGTGGCGGCGATCGCCGTTCCCATCGAAAAGAAAGCCAATATCAAGGTAACGCAGTTTTTCCCAAAAAACTTGAGCAGGGTGTTTGATTTAATGTCGTCGCCCACCTGTAGATTAAATTGTTTTTGCAAAGATTGTTTGATGTTCATAGGCCATACCCTCTATTTGTTATTTTCACTTGGAGGACAGACAATGACATGAGTAATACATCATGATAAAGACAGAAAATGGCAACACACTGTTCTATGAGTGGAGCAATAGTCTTATCAAGCTATCTGGCTTCCCATGGCTGACGAATAAAGTGATGCGTGATAAACGGCTGATTCAAGCCTGCCTCATATTTTAAATGTGACGCACTATCAATGAAGCGGTAGTCAACTTCATCTAGGCTGATTCTGTATAAGAAAATCAATAAAAGCACGTACTCTGGCAGGTATATGCCTTGAGGTGGTAACAGCATAAAATGACCAGGGCTGCAAAGACCATTGGGGCAACACACGCAGTAGTTGACGAGCCTTAACCAATTTCTGTGCGCGGAACTCGTGCCAGACACATATCCCCATGCCGGCTAAGCACAGTTTTTGCAATGCAGAAAAATTAGCAACTCGAATACGTCCATTTGGTGAAATTATTGCCATTTTACCGTTGCCGTTATTCACCAGATGCCATTGTTGAACATTTAAGTGTGTCAGAGCTTGATACTTGCCCATCTCAGCAGGGCAGTCTGGAGAGCCATGCTCTTCAATATAACTCGGTGATGCGTAAAGGCCAAGTCCGCCGAGCTCGACAATTTGTCGAGCTACCAGGTCTTGCTGTACAACAGGTCCCATAACAATAGCAACGTCTACTCCGTTTTTTAAAGGACTGGGGTAGTCAGAAGCGATGTCCAGATCAATCGAAATTTCAGGATAGCGACGACTAAAAGCGGGTAGAAGTGGCACAATCCATTGGGTCGCTGGAGCCATATTAGCGACAACGCTCAACTTACCGCAAGGAGCGGAGCGTAAGTCGGCTAGCTCCTCGTGAGCTAGTCTAGCGTTATCCAAAATTTTTTCGCAGTTGTCGAGGTGGAGTTTGCCGGCATCGGTTAAGCTTACATGTCGTGTGCTGCGATCAAACAGGCGAAGCCCGATATCACGTTCAAGTTCGGCGATACGCCTGGATACAGTGGAATTGGGCATCTCTAGTTTATCTGCAGCCCCTCGAAAGCTCTTCTCTCGAGCGACCTCTACAAATATCTGCATGTTACGAAAAATATCCATCGCCTAATTGCCTTTTTTATAGAGTCGGGAAAAATCGATGAGCCACTGTAAATCAATAATAAATTTAGTCAAATCGCTAATGTGCCTTTCGTTGAGTTGGACTTTGTGGATGATTTGTTTGGTATAGACGCCGACTAAAAGAAAAACAGAGTTTTAAGAGAGCGCAGCGATAGTGAGTTTTGAGAATAAATAAGGAGCGGGTGGCTTAGCAAATCTGACCAATATATAAATGGATAAAAAGAGCTCGTTTTGCATGGCTTCAAGCAATCATTTTTTGGTAGTATATCGACATACAAAATTCGCTCAAAAGTACGACTAGATAGTTCACAACCATTTATCAAGTCGGATCTTAAGCATAATATAGTTTACCATTGTGCGACAGCAGCTCTTCAAAGTGACTAATCGAAGAGTATTTCGATTTGTTTTTAGCTGCGATTGTACTGTCGGGGCTATCGACACATAGTAAGTTGGCAACACCGTAACGTTGA
>Ga0315339_1003036_pt1 | contig 12128 bp, 11 predicted proteins | sample ASW17metaG_FD_204514 | JGI IMG/M metagenome (GOLD analysis project Ga0315339, IMG submission 204514) | Ammonia-oxidizing marine archaeal communities from Pacific Ocean, United States - ASW #17 | ecosystem: Environmental > Aquatic > Marine > Oceanic | place: USA: California | collected 2016-12-05
ACTCTAGGTGTTTTTCTAGCTGATCGAAAATTTAATTTTGAAGTTATATTAAAAAGTCCTCCATTTTATACAATTATAATTTCTGTTCTTTTATTATATTATGAAATTCAATTACCCGTGTTTATTGAAAACACTTCATTCTTATTAATGTATGCCACAATTTTTTTGATCTTAATGTCTTTAGGTATTGCATTAACTAGATTAAAAATTTTTTCTTTTTCTAAGGCTTTAATTTCTTCTGTAGGCAGACTTATCTTAGGACCTATAATTGGACTATCTATAATATACTATTATGAACTTGATGGGTTTGCTGCAGGAGTTTTGTTAATTCAATGTTCAATGCCAAGCGCTATATTAAATTATTTAGTTGGTTCAATTTACTCTCCAAAAAAAATAGTTGATAATGTTGCAAGCATGATAGTTGTTTCGACTCTTTTATCATTTATTACTATCCCTATTGTTGTATTTTTTGCTTTAAAATATTTTACTTAATTAATTTTAATGAAGGCTATAATACTTAATTTATCTGCTTGGGCTGTTTTGCCCTTCATGGATACTATAGCTAAATACTTAAGTTCTGAATTATCTTTTTTTCAAATTACTTGGGCTAGATATTTTTTTACTGTTTTTTTTACTCTTCCTTTTATGTTTCTTTTTTTTAAAAAAAATTTAACATGGTCAGAAAATCCAAAGTTACAAATTTTAAGGGGATTCACTCTTTTAGCTGCTAACATTTGTTTCTTTTACTCAATTTCAATAATATCTATGGCTAAAGCTCTTACTCTTGCTTTTGTTGCTCCTTTAATAACAACTGCATTATCTCCAATTCTTTTAGGTGAAAAAGTTGGAGCAAGAAGATGGACTGCTGTTTTGATTGGATTTGTAGGAAGTTTAGTTGTTATAAGACCTGGTTTTTTAGAATTTAATTTAGCAACTATTGCCGCTTTAGGAACGGGATGTTTGTATGGAATTTATTTAGTAATTACTAGAAAACTTCATTCAACAGATAGTCCATTATTAACACTATTAATCACTGGCGTAGTAGGGGCTGTAATAGCATCATTTATAGTTCCTTTTGTTTGGATTAATCCAACACCTGTCCAGTGGTCTTTGCTTGCTCTAATGGGTATTTTTGCTTGTTTAGGTCATATATTATTGATCTATTCACTTAAATATGCAGATGCCTCTAAATTAGCTCCATTTGGCTACTTCGAAATAGTTACAAATATAATATTAGGTTATTATTTCTTTGCAGATTTTCCTGATAATTATACTTTTCTAGGTTTGTTTATTATTATGTTTAGTGGCGTTTATATTTATTATAGAGAATTGCGTTTAAAAAAATAGGTCATAATTATTTACTATATATTAATATATTACATTAAATATTAATGTTAAACATTTGAAATTATTGAATAAATTTAGATATTTAATGTAAAGTATAATATAGATATTAAGAACAGTATAAATATAACAAAATACATAAACATTAAATAAAGAAAATTATTACTTATTATAATTCAAGTAAAATGTGGCATTTTGAGCATCTAACTTTACATGAATTACTTAATTACTATAAATACTTAGAATAAATATAGATATACTAGGGATAAATAGGGATATTTTTAGATCTAAAAAAAATCCTAATGTAGCTAGATTCAGAGCTCTGCACAAAATGAATATAGTGTTTAAACGGCCATAGAAGGGGTTTATTTTATGATATACGCGTATATAGTACAACTAAAGGGTGAAAACCAAAATAATCAAGAAAATAGGGGCCAGCTAAGTAAAAATGTTGCAATTACATGCTTTTAGAGCGAAAAACCTTCTTTTTTCAGTAGTTTCTTCTTAGTTTTTGTACCACCAGGACTTGAAAAACCGCCCAAGGTTCCATCTGATCTAATAACTCTATGACAGGGCACTTTAGGTGCATAGGGGTTCTTAGCACAGGCATTCGCTACTGCTCTAGCTGATTTAGGTCTATTTATGCCAATAGCTACCTGTTTATAGGTTTTTACTTTACCTTTTGGTATATTTTTAAGGTATTTCCATACTTTTAGCTGAAATTGAGTACCTTTCATAGTCATAGAGAAAAAAACTAAAAAACCCTGTTTCCTTGCACTTTTTTACGGTGCAAAGAACAGTAGTTTTGGCACGTCGTTGTACGCGCTACCGCCATGCCTTCCGCTCTACTATTTTAGCGCTACTCAGTAAAGCTTTCTGCCCCCTGGGCTTGAACCTCTCGGTTTTTCCCCAGTCGGCCAGTTAAGAGTTGCCTCTTAATTCATTTTTTATTATATCAGAGGGTCGAGGTTGTATGTATCACTTTTTGGTTGATTTCATTGACTTTTCAACAGGGTTGAATAGTGGGGATAAGCTAATTTAAAATATTAATAGCGAAATAAGAACTACGAAACTTATAGCTATTATTCCAAATATTGAAGCAATCATCTTATTTTTTGTTGAATCTTTTAATTTAGGCCAATAATTCATTATTACGAATGTTCCAATAACCACTGTAAGTCCAATTAATGTATATTTTGCCATGAGTTAATTTAATTTTTTTAATTTTATAAAATTCCGTGAACTTGTTTATATATTTTTATTTGACATTAATAATGAGTTATATTATTATTTCCGATAATTAATGGTTATCGGAACTAATATACTATAATAAGAATTTATGACATTAAAAGAGCCATACGATATTATTAAAATTAATCCTAAGGTTAATAATCTCACAAAAGATTTAAAGGGATTAGAAGATGAAACATTAAAAAATCTAAGAAATTCAAAGGCCCAAAATACTCTTAGAGCTTATGCATCAGATTTTAGACATTTTAGGGATTTTTGTATAGATAACAATGTAAAGTACTTGCCAAGCGAGCCTAGAATAATCTCATTATATTTAACTAAGCTTGCAAAAACATCCAAATTTAGCACTTTAAAGCGCAGAATAGCATCAATTAGCGTTGTTCATAGGATGAAGGGTCATTATTTAGATACAAAACACCCAATGATTATAGAAAATTTACTTGGTATTAAAAGAGTAAAGGGTAGCAATCAAAAAGCTAAAAAACCTTTATTAATCAATGATTTAAAGTTAATTATTAAAGTAATAAATGAAACTAAACAACTTAATAAAAGAAAAATTAGAGATAAAGCAATTATATTAGTAGGATTTTCAGGAGGGTTTAGAAGATCAGAATTAGTAAATATTGAATATGAAGATATAGAATTTGTAAATGAAGGAGTAAAAATCTTAATTAAGAGATCAAAAACAGATCAATCTGGCGTAGGAATGATTAAAGCAATCCCCTACTTTGATAATAAAGAATTTTGCCCAGTTATTAGTTTAAAGAATTGGATAGATAATTCAGAAATCAAATCAGGAAAAATTTTTAAAATATCAGATAAAAGCGTAGCATTAATAATTAAGAAATATACTTCTCTAGGAGGTCTGGATTCAAATAAATATGCTGGTCATAGCTTAAGGTCAGGATTTGCCACTTCAACAGCTGAATCTGGAGCAGAAGAAAGAAATATAATGGCTATGACGGGTCATAAAACAACTCAAATGATTAGAAGATATATTCAAGAAGCAAATTTATTTAAAAATAATGCTTTAAATAAAATTAAGATTTAAATATTTAAATTGAAATCCAATTTTTGGGCCAAAAATCAGAATTATTTGATGGATTTAAAAATTCATTAGAAGGTCTCAAGCATATTTTATCAGCACCATTATTTAACCAGGCAGCCCACCAATGAAACGAAGTTGGTGCAACAGCAAAATGTTTACATTTAGACATCAGAAAAAAATCCTCTAAAACTTTACTGGATAAATAATCTTTAACAAAAGTTAAATTGCTTATGTGTGAAAACATTTTTTCAAGCTCATTAAAGTTGTCTGAAAACAAAAAGAATTTTGGGCTTTTAACTTTTTTTTTAAAATAACTCATGGAATTAATGATGTAATCATACTGCGCTTTCTCAAAATCAAAAGTTTTTTTTAATTTAACAACACTTTTATCATCATCTAGAGTTTCAGTAAAACGATCTCTACGCATGGCAAATGATATAGAGTTTGAATTTATTATTGCATCTAAATAATTATTTATACATTTAATATTTTCATTGAAAGAAAATTCATTTAACAAGTCTGATCTATAATTTAAAAAGTATTTTTCTGATTCAAAATATCCTTCAACATAAATTTTAGAATTAAATTTGTTGTTCAAATAAGAGTTATCGTAAAAAGTTTTTTTTGAGGTATCTTTATTTTCGATAATAAATCTTTTTTTAAGAGTAAATTTATCCAAAAAAATAAAAAATTTTCTTTTTAAATGTCCAAAAAATGAATCAAATGTTAAATTTCTGGATAAAAGATTTGCAGTTAAATTAAAAACGGATAATTCATATTGCGGTTTGTAGTGTTTGAAACCTTTTTTTACAGTTTTTTTAATATCTTGATTTATTCCAGAAAAAGTATCAAGAAAAAGTTCATAATTTAATTGTTTTGAAAAAGAATATGAGGCCGCATACATAAACATTTGATTTCCAAAACCATTAGAAATTCTACATATTATTTTTTTTTTAGTCATAAAGTTTTTTAGTTAATATAAGAAATTAATTTTTTTATTTTATTTGAAATTGAAAAGTTTTTATTGGCTTTTTTATAGAATAATTTTTTACTATGTCCCTTTCTAATTACTACAACATTCTGGTAAAAATGAACATATTTGATTAATCCATCAAATCTAGTTTTTTTAAAAAAAGGTTTATCGTTAATTTCGTAATTAATTGAATCAGTTAATGATTTAAAAAAATTAAGTGAAGTACTGCGTTTTTTTAGATTAATTCTACTACCTCCATATCTTGGCATATACGATGTTTGTAGATCTTCAATAATATATAAGGAGTTATTTTTTAATGAAGCAAAAAGATATTTAAAAGATTTAATAATATGTTTTGAAAGATGACTACCATCATCAATAATTATGTCGAAATATTTGTATTTTTTAACAATTTTCTTTAAAATATTAATGTCTGATTGATCTCCTTGTATTAAATCAACTCCTTTAATGGAAAAACTCATTTTTGCTATATCTAGTCCTACTATTTTTGACTTTGGAAAATATTTTTTCCATATTCTTATGCTGCCACCATCTTCAACTCCTATCTCTAATATGTTAAGTTTTTTTAATCTTAATTCTTTAAAGTATTTCTCGTAAATTTCAAAATATCCAAGACCCTTTTTTGTTGTTTTTACTTTGTTACTAATTTGAATCAAATTCATTAAGTTAATTAAATTTTTTTAAATAAATTAATTTTAATTTGTTGATTAGTAAATCTTTATAATAATTGAGTGATTTAGATGGTAGTTTAAGCGGTCCATTGTACACAATTTTATCATTTCCCTTTAAATAATGTTTTCTAAAAAATTTTGGATTAAAACCCCATTTATTTAAAAATATTTTAGTTCCGTTATTAATTTTTAAATTACCTTTTCTAGTTGTTATAGATCCAAAATGATAAACTTTAAATTTAGATAGAACTTTAAATATTCGAACATTTTCAAACCATAACTTACAACAAAAATCAGGATCCGATCCATCACCTGGGTAAAATTCAGTACTAAAGCCACCTACTCTATCCCACAAATCTCTATGTACAATATGTGGTGCCCAGTGTGAACCTTGTAGATCATTTGTATTATCATTTTCACAAAATTTGTTAAATTTATCTTTGTTAAAATTAGCTGGTGAAGTGCCACAATTATAATTAATTAAAGCATCTTTGTACGAAACATTTGTTCCAGATAAATAAAAAAGCTTATTGTTATAATTTTTTAATTCATTTTCAACATATAAATCCCATTTTTTGCAAAAATACATATCATCATGCGCGTATAAAATTAATTTATTTGATGATTTTTTTACAGCGTTATTTACGGCTTTACATAATCCAATATTTTTCGATGAATGAGTAAACGTAATATTATTTTGTTTAATGTAATCTAAAGTTCCATCAGATCCCTCATTAATATGTATGACTAGTTCATGATTATAAATAGAATTTTCTTTAATAGATTCTATTAAATATTTTAAATAAGTTAAATTGTTAAAAGTCGGAACAATTATAGAGAGTTCCATTAAAATAAATGAGTTTTTTTATTTAAAGATTTGTCAATTATATATTTAGAAATTTTTTTCTCATTAAATAATTTAAAATATTTTTTTTGCCCATTCTTAGCTATACGAATTCTTGATTTTTCATTTTTTTTGAAAAAATTTATTTTATCAGATAAATCGCCAACTGTATTATATAGAATTACCTCATTCTCATTAAAAATTTTGTTAAATTCAGTTTTTTTATCTACAAATGTTAGAAGTCCATTTCCCATTAAAGAAGCTATTCTATTACTTGAATAAAGTTTTGTTGGTGCACCTCTACTTAAATTTAAACCCATTTTAGAATTTGTCAAAGCAACATAAAAGTCATCTCCCCAAATAGGTTGTTTGTTTTTATAACCATAAAAATCATATTTAATATTATTATTTAATTTTTGTATTAATTTATTTAAAAAAAATGACCTTGAATCAGATTTACCCATTTTTAAAGTGGCACGATTTACGCCATGACTCATGGCATAAAAAATATCATTATCTGGTTTTAAATTATATACATTGAAACATTCAATATTTCTATCAACAGGAATAAAAACGTAATGTAAATTTTTTAAATCATCATTTGTTTTTTTTCTAAAAACATTTGGATCAGTTGTTATAAATGTATGATCAACAATTTCTTTATAAGATACAATTTTTTTAATATTATACTTTGTATCTTCCAAATCTGCCACTATAGGGTCTTCATTCCATTGTGAAACAATTAAATTTTTGTTCATATTCTTAAATTCTGAAAATGTATTTAATGATATGTTGCTCGTGTGTCCAAAAAAAATTAAATTTGGTTTATAATTTTTAAATGTTTCTAAAAGATGATTTTGGAATTTTTGATATGAATTATTAATAGAAAACCCTCTATTTTGTTTAATAAAATCACGATCACTTATTTCTAAGACATCATTGCCATTTCTTATGAAACCATTGGTAAATTTTTTTCCAAGTGAAATGTTATAAATTCTATGGTTAAGTTTTTGCCCTAAATTATAAATGTTAATAATTCTTAATATGTTTTTAGAATAATTTATTTTAAAATTGATAAATAATTTTTCTCTTATTTGATCGATTTTATGTGAATTATTTTTTGTAATATGTTTAACGTTTTTGAAACCATTAATTTGAAGTTCTAACCTAAATTTTTTATTTGTTATTAGTTTTTTTATTGCTTTGTATAAATTGAGGGAATTTAATGTATTTAAAGCAATTTTATAATCTGTTGTTTCGGGCAATCCTCCTCTATTTGATATAACAGTTGCACAAGCTCTAGACGATGCTTCTAATGCCGATCTACCAAAAGGCTCCTCCCATCTTGAAGGAACAACAGCCAACTCTGATTTTGCTAAAAATTTTAATACAGCCTTGTGTTTTAAATATCCTAATTCTTTATGATTCTTGTGCGAAATTATAGGTTTATTGCGTTTTTCATCACCTATAGAATAAGCCTTCCAATCTTTAAATTCATGTAAAATTTTAATTATTGCATCTCTATAGACATCATAGCCTTTAGATTTATTTAATTTTCCAACAAACACTATTCTCTTAAGTTTTTTATATATTTTTTTTTCTTTATGAATACTTGGATAAACTATTTCTGTTTTAAAAACTAAAGACTTATCTAAATTTAAAAAAAATCTATCCTGTACCCATTTACTTACAAATACAATTTTATTTACGTGGTTAATTAAATTTAATCGTTCTTTGACAGTTTTTGAACCTTTCATTGATAGTGGGTCATTATGAAAATACAAGATGTATTTTGATGATAATTTCTTACTTAATAAAAAAAAAACTTGGGGGCGATTATGAATCTCAATTATGTCATATTTATTTATTTTCAATTTATCAATTAATTGATTGCAATAATCTTTAGTAGTGCTTGCAAATTTAGAATTGGTATTTTCTAAATGTATATTTGTATAATTCTTTGTTAAATAATTTTTGTAAATAGTATGACCGTATATCGTATTATTTTTTTTGAATTTTGAATATTTTAAAAAATCACAAACCCATAGCGATGCAGCGCCAGCGTTATTTTTTGTATAATTTTCTTTATAGGGTAGTATGGTAGCTATTTTATTCACTGTATTTTTTGATAATTTTATAACTATTAAGTATTTTTAACCTTTCTTTTCTGTTTTTTTTTAAACTATATTCAAATGACATTGCTTTTGATTTACTTAAAATTTTTTTTTTGAAGATTATTTGCCATTTAAATCCTTTTGTAGATTTTGCACCACTAGAATTATTATGTTTTTTTAGTCTTTTAACAAGATTATTTGTATATCCGACGTATGTTTTTTTAATTTTTGGAGTTATGCATTTTAGCATATAGACGTAATAGTTCATATTTAATTAGTTTTAAAATGTTACTATATTGGCGGTCCCTAGGGGAATCGAACCCCTCTTTCATGGATGAAAACCATGTGTCCTAACCGATAGACGAAGGGACCAAGTTTTGAGATCTTTTATTGTAAAACATGTTTTTTATCAAGTTATATTAGTTTATATAATTAAATCTCTAACTGTTAATTGAAGTGAAGATTTGTTATTCCAAAAATTTTCCTTTATTTGACCTATTACACTAATTTCTTTTTTATAATTTAACAAATATTCTCCAATTTTGGTATTTGCACTATTAAATGAAATTGATTGTATTAAAAAGCCATTTTTAGATTTAAAAAAATTAGCAATATGTTTTTTTTTTAAAATTTTTGCTTTAATAATTTTTAACTTTTCAAATAAAAAAAGAGGTTCATTATTGTCAGTTCCAAAAGGAGTTAATTTATTAATTTCATTATAAAATTCCTTATTAAAAGCTGCTGATGATATTTTTGATTCATAAAAAAACAAATTTTTTTCATTATCAATATTACCCTTTGAATAAAGTGTGTTAATCGCGTTTATAAAATCTTCCAATTTGGATTTTTTTAATGAAAAACCTGCTGCCATTTTGTGTCCCCCACCACTAATAATTAATTTTTGATCAAATGCATTATTTATAGCCAAACCAATATCAAAGTTTGCGGTTGATCGAGCAGAACCTTTTAAAAAATCATTTGAATTAGTTATTACTATAACTGGTTTATTAAAATATTCTTTTAAACGAGCAGCAATAATTCCTATTAAGCCCTCATTTAAATTTAATTTGTAGATAATTATAATTTTTTTGTTCTCTTTTTCTATTTTATTAAAGTCTATTTCTTCCAATATTTTTTGCTCAATCTTTTTTCTTTGTTCGTTAAGTTTAATTAATTTATTGATTAGGTTAGTCATATTTTTTTCATTATTTGTTGAAAGTAAATCTGCTGCATAATTTGATTTACTCAATCTTCCACCTGAATTTAATATTGGGCCTATCAAATAACCTAAATCATCAATTGAAATTCTTTTTTTTATATTTAGGATTTCATAAATTTTTTTAATAGGAGTTACATTATTTAATTGAAATTTATTCAATGTTTTGATTGCTATGATTCTATTTAAAAAACGTAAGGGCATAACATCACATACAGTGGCTAACAAAACATAAATCATGAAATTTTCTAAAATAAAATTTGTTTTAATATTAAGTTTATCGATTAATAAATCTAAAAAAAAATATGTTAATGAAGTTGCGCACATGTAATCATATTTTATGTATCCATTATCTTTTTTTGGATTTATTATAGAATTTGCTTTTGGGAAAGGTTTGTTGATTTGATGATGATCAATTATAAGTGAATCTATATTATTTTCATTTAAATAATTTACAGCATCAATTGAAGTTGAGCCACAATCTAACATAATTATTAGTTTTGGTGACTTGCTTATTATTTTTTTAAATAATTTTATACTTGGTCCATAACCATCTTTTATTCTATCTGGTATATAAAAAAAAAGAGGTTGATTAATACTTTTTAAAAACTTTATTAATAGAGCAGTAGCACATGAACCATCTACGTCATAGTCACCCAAAATACAAATTTTTGATTTATTTTTTATATTTTTAATAACCAAATCTATTGATTTGTTAAAATCGCTATTAAATTTAAAAACATTAGAAAAATTAACATTTTTAGAATTATTTATTGTATAAATTTCATCATCAATGAAATTTCTTGTGATAATCAACTTTGATAGTATTTGTGAAAAATTATTATCTTGTGAGCATTTGTTTACTAGATTTTCATTATATTTTCTTTCACTCCACTCTCTATTGGAGATTGAAATCATACAACTAATTTATTTTCTTGTTTTATAATTTGTTTAAAATTGCTGCTTTTATGAGTTACAAGAGTTTCTGATATAAAATGATTTTTTTTAATTTTGATACCATTAACTAAGTCACCAGATGTTATTCCGGTAGCACAAAAAATTGAATCTCCTTTAATAATTTCTTTTAAATCATATTTTTTATTAAGATCATCTATTCCCATATCCTTAGCTCTTTTAATATCTTTATCAGTTTTAAATAAAAAACGTCCCTGAAAACTACATTTAAAAGCATCTAAAGCGGAAGCGGCTAAAACACCTTCAGGACCTCCACCAATGCCTAAAAAAACATCTACGTCGTGTTTTTGATCAGTAACAAGTAAAGCTCCAGATACATCGCCATCAGTTATTAACTTTAAATTAACATTTAATCTGATCAACTCTTCAATTATATTTTTATGTCTAGGCCTATCAAGTAAACATGCTGTAATTTTTTTAATATCTTTATTTTTTACATCAGCAATGTTTTTTATATTTTTTTCTACTGAAAAATCTAAATCTACAGCATCAATAGGAACGTCATTACCAACTGCTATTTTATCCATATAAGTTTCAGGTGCATGAAATAAATTACCTTTATTTGAAACGGCTAGAACAGATAATGCACCTGGTAAATTATTTGCTACAAAATTTGTGCCTTCAACAGGATCGACAGCGATATCGATAAATGGCCCTTTTCCAGTACCTAGTTTTTCTCCTATATATAACATTGGTGCCTCATCAAGCTCACCCTCGCCTATTACTACCTCTCCGCTTATATCTAATTTATTGAGATTTTTCCTCATATCGTCAGTAGCAGCTCTATCAGTTAACTCTTTATTTTTTTTTCCAACATGTGGAAATGAAGATATTGCTGCACTTGAAGTAATATTAACTAGATTATTTAATAATTCTCTATCTAAAGCCATAATTTATTTATTCAGCAATTTTTACATCTTCTTCTGAAGAAATAATTTTAGCTTCAAATTCTCTTAAACGTTTATAAACGCTTGCTAATTCTATAATTGTAGGCCAAGCTTTTAATAGATATTGCATAGACCCCTCGACTCTTCCGAAAGCTCTTATTATTTGTTGCATAACGCCAAGTGTTACCACTCCTGCAACGATAGCTGGTGCTAGAAAAACATATGCAGACAACACATTAGCTTGTAAATAAGCCATACGACCAATGTTAAAGTACAAATAACGAATATAACTTAAAAAATGGATTGAACGTACATCATCAAACAATTCGTTGATTGTTTTTGGTCTAACATTGTCATCATCTTCTGCTATTACCAATATTTTTCTATAAGCAGCTTCTTTTTTTTGCAAATCATATTCAACTCCAACTAAACGTAAAATCCAACCTAGACCTATTAAGAAGGCAGTACCACCTAATGTCCATAATAATGCTCCTGTAATTAATCCATATTGCCAGTCACCAAAAAAAAATATGGGTATACCAATGGATAATCCTAATAATATTGGAACAAATTGTATCAATACCATAACTGACTCAATAAAACTTGTACCAAGTGATTCCATTATACGAGTAAACTTAATAGTATCCTCTTGTACTCTTTGTGAAGCACCTTCTATTTTACGAGCTTTATCATAAACAGAATGATACCATTCCACCATCGCCGTTCTCCATCTAAACAAAAAGTGTGCAGTAAAAAAGCTTATTGCAACATAAAGAGCAATATA
>Ga0315339_1003037_pt1 | contig 12127 bp, 11 predicted proteins | sample ASW17metaG_FD_204514 | JGI IMG/M metagenome (GOLD analysis project Ga0315339, IMG submission 204514) | Ammonia-oxidizing marine archaeal communities from Pacific Ocean, United States - ASW #17 | ecosystem: Environmental > Aquatic > Marine > Oceanic | place: USA: California | collected 2016-12-05
TGCATCGCACCTGCCCCGGGGGGGCGGGCGGGTGCGATCCGGGCCTGCGGCCCTGGTGGGACATCATTTCACTGGAACAATCCATTCCCGACAGGAGGCCTGGCTATGAAACGTCTTATTGAAAAAGGTCTGATGTTTGGGAACCTCGTACCGGTAGACTCGCCGGCGCTGGTGGAGCGGTATAATCGGGCGTTGAAACATCTCACCGGCAAGACGACCAAGCTCGACGATTTTCATGTGGATATTTCGGGGTATAGCCCCGAGGTGGGGCATGAGCTGGGCGATCATACCTATCTGAACGCGAATGGCTGTAATCGGCAGTTTATTCTGCTGACGACAGAACAGAAGACGGCTCCGTTGCTGAATGCGAAGTTCTCGTTTTCGCGCAGTGTGTTGCGGCAATATATCGAGGCGAATGAGGCGAAGTTGTTTGCCCTCACGACGCGGGATGCGGTGGCAGGCGAACTGGCGAATTCGGTGTTTGAGATGCGCGAACCTGCGCGGTTGTTTGATATCCGGCGCATCGTTGTCGAGGCGGATACCACGGCGGGGGATGTCGCGAATGCGCGGGAACTGACCGGCAAGATTGAACATTTTCGCAATGATGAAGACGCCTGGTGGGATGACGTTCTGATCGCCGAGATGATCACGCTGGCCAAGCAAACCGGCGATGTGACGCGCAATCCGGTGGATTTGGCGGCGATCACCGTCGAGACCGGCAGTTTCTGGACGGCGCATTTTGGCGGGCTGTATCTGTTCCGTGATCTGGACCACCCAGCGTTGTTTGCGGTGGGCGAGGTGCCAGAGGGGCTGCCGATTGAACATGCGTTTAGCCTGCACAAGCCGAACCGGGTGGCGAAGTTTTTTGAACTCAACGGTTTGACCGAAAGCTTTGTGAAGGCGCGCAATGTGGATGCGGCGGCGATCTTGCGCCAGAAGATGGATTTCATTCTGGTCGATGTGGCGTCAACGCTGGGCATGGACCTTGCGGGCGCAACACGGCGGGATCTGCGGATGATCGCCCGGCAGATGGGCGCAAGCCTGCCGGATGCGTTTCACGGGCTGGCGGATTTGCTGCGCTGGGTTGAGGGCGGCGGCGACTGGCCGCGCATCACGTCTGAGCATCCGGCGTATTTTTACACGCTGCGGGCGGGGGCGCATAAGTATCGCGATCTGGTCAACCAGATGCTGGCGGAGCTGACGCCGCTGGACGTGCGTCAGCTGTTCATCTGCCACAAAGAGCTGTTCTATCAGCAGTATCAGGGTTGGTCGGATGCCAAGAAGGGCTTTGTTGCCGATTTCCTTGCCAACGAGTATCAGGTGGATAAATCCGGCACGCGCGCGGCGTTGTTCGGGCCGGAGCCGGGGATGGAGATGCCTGGGGTGAGGCAAGACCAGGTGGCGCGACCGGGTTGGCCCATCAAAGCGGCGAAACCGGCGGATATGGTAGATTTAGTCGGCCCATGGGGCGCGGTACGGCGGGGATAGGGTATGGCATTCATTCGGTTGATCGTTTTCGGCTTTATCGGGCTAAGTATCCTGTATTTTGCAGTGACCTGGTTCGCGCGCTCGACACGGCGCGAGCGGCTGGAAAAACGGTGGGACGCAGAGCACCCGGATGGTGATCCGGCAGCGCGCGCCGAGGTGGTTGAACGCGGGGTGGACGCGTTCAAAACCAGCCTTGCGTATCGGGCGTTCTTGCTTATCTACATCGTTCCGGCGGCGCTGGTGCTGGCGAACCTAATCGTGACGAATTGGAATTGAGAGCGGCCATGCGGTATGTAAAAACCACCCTGAAAACCATTGCGTTTGTGCTGATATTTAGCCTGTTGCATTACGTTCTGCCGCAGCATGATGTGGCCAAGATTACCTCTACCGAGGTGATCCGAATGGATTTTTCGTCGTTGAACCGCTGGTTCTTCGCGCAATCCGATAGCGGCACCACAGAGCTTTCGACGCGGGATATGCGGCTGATCAACACGCAGCGCAAAAAGACGATGCTGTTGGGGTTCTTCCAGCGCGAGACTGAGGGCGTGATGGTGTTTCGCAATGAAGACACCGGCTGGATCTGGCCGCCGTATTTCAAGTTTGACAGTTCGGATTTGCAGGCAACGGCCAGCGCCAACATGTCGGCACCGGCGGCAGAGAAATGGGTGGTGATCACGCACTATGGCTGGCGCAACCGGTTTTTCACGATCTACCCGAATGCGATTGCCATTCGTCCGGTTGACGGCCCGGATGTGCGGGTAATTCCTTGGTTCAACATCTTTTTCTTCGTCTTCGTGATCTTCGGCTACTTTTTCCTGCGTGCCATGTGGCGACAGTTTATGGAACGCAAGGTGGACCCGTTGCTGGAGGACGCTGGCGAGGCGTTTGACCGGGTTGGCGACAGCGCCCAGGAAACGCGCGGGCGAATTGGGCGCTGGCTGGCCAGTTGGCGGTCAAAACCGCGGCGGTGAGGCAGCAAAATCTTCTAGAAGATTTTGACGTACAGGATTTTCTGGAAAATCCAGATGGCGCGGCCTGCGAGGTTGGGTCAAATCGCTTGTTCCCGGCGTCTGATCGGCTTAGGTCATTGACCCCATGAAGATATTGTTTTTAGGCGATGTGGTCGGCCGGGCAGGTCGGGATGCGATCAAGACGCGGCTGTCGGGGCTGCGCGAGGCGTGGAAGCTCGACTTTGTGGTGGTCAATGGCGAGAACGCGACCAACGGTGCGGGACTATCGCCGGCTCATGCAAGGGTGTTGCTGGATGCGGGGGCAGATTGCCTGACGCTGGGCGATCATGCTTTTGATCAGCGCGATATGCAGAGTTTTATTGATTCAGAGCCGCGCATCCTGCGGCCTTTGAATTTCGCCAAATCCGCCCCCGGACAAGGCGCGCGAGTGTTTGAGGCAACGCGCGGGCGCAAGATTCTGGTGACGCAGGTGCTGGGGCAGGTGTTCATGAAACGCCCGTTTGATGACCCGTTTTCGGCGATTGAGACCGTGCTGAAAAAGCACCCTTTGGGCGGGTTGGTGCAGGCATCGTTAGTGGATGTGCATTGCGAGGCGACGTCGGAAAAGATGGCGATGGGCCATTGGTGTGACGGGCGGGCCAGCGTGGTTGTCGGCACGCATACCCATGTGCCAACGGGCGATGCGATGGTCTTGCCCGGCGGCACGGCGTTTCAGTCGGATGCGGGGATGTGCGGTGATTATAATTCGGTCATCGGCATGGATAAGGCCGAACCGATGCGGCGGTTCATCACCGGCATGTCCGGCGGGCGGTTTGCCCCGGCAGAGGGCGAGGCAACGCTAAGCGGGCTGTACGTCGAGACGGATGATCGCACCGGCAAAGCGACCCGCGTGGCGATGGTGCGCGAGGGCGGTGTGTTGCAGACGTCAGCACCGTAACGGGATGCTGGCCTGATCGGGCGGAACGTCGAACGGGCGGGCTTGTAGATGGCAGCGAAGCCGGTCACACTCATTAGCGGATTTTGGTAGAGCAGGCGGACCATGCAGTTTTTTGCCTTTTCACAGACCGGCGAGGCGGTGCTGACACTGACCGTGGTGGCGGTGATGTTCGTGCTGTTCGTGCGCGAACGCTATCCGACCGAAGTCGTGGCCATTTCCGGCGCGGCGGCGATGCTGGTGCTGGGGTTGTTGCCCTATGAGGACGCGTTGCAGGTGCTGTCTAACCCCGCCCCCTGGACCATCGCGGCGATGTTCATCGTCATGGGGGCCTTGGTGCGCACCGGGGCCTTGGAAAGCTTTACACAATACGCCGAAAGCCATGTCGCGACACGTCCGGCGTTGGCGGTGGCCGTGCTGATGGCGTTTGTGATTTTCGCCTCGGCGATTGTGTCCAACACACCTGTCGTGGTGGTGATGATTCCGGTGTTTGTACAACTGGCGCGAAAATTGGGCGTTCAGGCGTCCAAGCTGTTGATTCCGTTGTCTTATGCGGCCATCCTTGGCGGCACGCTGACCCTTATCGGCACCTCGACAAACCTGCTGGTTGACGGCGTGGCACGGGCCCATGGCATGCAGGCGTTTACGATATTTGAGGTCACGCCACTGGGGCTGGTTCTGGTGGTTTGGGGCATGATCTATCTGCGCTTTATCGGCCCACGTTTGCTGCCGGATCGCGATAGTATGGCGACGCTGCTAAGCGACCGAAAGTCGATGAAATTCTTCACAGAGGCGGTGATTCCGCGCGACAGCAACCTGATCGGGCGCGAGGTATCTGGCGTGCAGCTGTTCAAACGCGAGGGCGTGCGGCTGGTCGACGTGGTGCGCGGGGACGCATCATTGCGGCGCAACCTGAAAGGCGTCACGCTAGAGGTTGGCGACCGCGTGGTTTTGCGCACGCAGATGACTGAATTGCTGGGCCTGCAGCGGGATAAATCGCTGCGCCGGGTTGATCAGGTGTCGGCGGTCGCGACCGAAACGGTTGAGGTTCTGATCACGCCGGGCTGCCGAATGGTTGGGCGCAGCTTGGGCAGTTTGCGGCTGCGGCGCCGCTATGGTGTGTATCCGCTGGCAGTGCATCGCAGTAATCAGAACATCGGGCGGCAACTGGATGACCTGGTGGTGCGGGTCGGGGATACACTATTGCTGGAGGGCGCTGCCGAAGACATTCAGCGGCTGGCGCAGGACATGCAGTTGGTCGATGTCTCTAAGCCTTCGGCACGGGCGTTTCGGCGCGGCCATGCGCCGATTGCTCTGGTGGCATTGCTGTCGATTGTGGTGCTGGCGGCGTTTGGCGTCGCACCTATCTTCTTGCTGGCGGTGGTGGCGGTGGCCGGTGTGCTATTGACCCGCTGCATCGACGCGGAAGAGGCGTTTTCCTTTGTCGACGGGCGGTTGCTGGCGCTGATCTTTTCGATGCTGGCCATCGGGGCTGCATTAGAAGCCTCAGGCGCTGTGCGCCTGATTGTCGAGGCATTGGCCCCTTATCTGGGCAGCCTGCCGCCCTTCATGATCGTCTGGGCGATCTATCTGTTGACCTCGGTGCTGACAGAATTGGTGTCCAACAACGCTGTCGCGGTGGTGGTGACGCCCATCGCCATCGGTCTGGCAAGCGCGCTGGGCATTGATCCGCGCCCACTTGTGGTGGCCGTGATGGTCGCGGCCTCGGCCAGTTTCGCCACGCCAATCGGCTATCAGACCAACATGCTGGTTTACGGGCCGGGAGGCTATAAGTTCACCGATTTCATGCGCGTCGGCATCCCGCTTAACCTAAGCATTGGTTTGCTGGCCTCGGCGATTATTCCGTTCTTATGGCCTTTATGAACTGGGTCAAAGGTCACTGGCAACTTCTGGCATTAACGGCATTGGTCATGGCGCTCTGGACCACGCCGGTGATCTTGCCGCTGAAAATCCTCGTGGTGTTCTTTCATGAACTGTCGCATGGGCTGGCCGCCTTGCTAACCGGCGGAGAGATTGTCAGTTTATCGGTCAACCCAGAGCAGGGCGGCGTCACACTGATGCGCGGCGGCAGCCGGTTCGCCATCCTGTCGGCTGGCTACGTCGGCTCGCTGTTGTTCGGCGTTGCGCTGCTGTTGGCATGACTGCGCAGCACGGCGGACCGGGCCATAGTGGCCGCTTTGGGAGGTGCGATGTTGCTGATCACCGCGTTTTACATGCGCGGTTTGTTCCCCGTAGCTTTTGGCATCCTGACCGGTGCCATAATGTTGGCGATGGCGCGGTTTCTGCCGCATCAGGCCAACGATTTGGCACTGCGGTTAATCGGCCTGACCAGCTTGATCTACGTGCCGCGCGATATCTTTGACGACACCATAGCGCGGTCACACCTACGGTCAGATGCCTTCATGCTGGGCGAATACATTGGCGGCGGAGCCATGTTCTGGGGCGGTGTCTGGTTGCTGCTGAGCCTGGGCGTGATCGGCCTGTGTCTGCGTTATGGCCTGGGAACGCAAAGCAATACCCAGTTCTCTAGATCAGAAACCTAAGCCAACCACAGGCACCAATCGGCACGCAGTGCCAGCCCTGTGTGCGCTCTGCGCACTCCGTTAAATTACAGCGGCCAGAAGATCAGAATGGCGGGGATTGAAACCGCTACGATGATGATTTCCAGCGGCAGACCCGTGCGCCAATAATCACCAAACCGATACCCCCCGGGGCCAAGGATCAGCGTGTTGTTCTTATGCCCGATGGGCGTCAGAAACGCGCAGGATGCCGCTACGGCCACAGCCATCAGAAATGGGTCCGGGTTCACGCCCAATGACTGCGCCATCTGGATGCCGACCGGGGCCGCCACGATGGTGGTCGCGGTGTTGTTCAACACGTCCGACAAGGTCATCGTCACCACCATCAGCACGGTCAATATCACCCAGGGGGCCATGCCCTCTGTCAGGCTGACCAACGTGCTGGCGATCAGCTCGGTGCCGCCAGAGGTTTCCAGCGCCGCCCCCAGTGGAATCATTGACCCCAATAGGACCACGACAGGCCATTCAATGTGGTCGTAAATCTCTGATATCGGCAGGATTTTAGCCAGCACAAATCCGACCACAACCAGCCCCAGCGCCACCGGCAAGTAAAGCCACCCCAACGAGGCTGCGGTGACAGCGGCGGCGAACATGCCGATGCCCCACCAAACCTTCTGGTCCTGTGTCACGGTCAGGCCGCGGTCGGCCAGTGGCAGGCAGCCCAACCATTCGGTGACATCGGCCTCGGTGCCATGCGGCACGAGCAGCAACAGAATGTCGCCAGGATTGACCACTGTCTTACGCACCTGACTGCCAATGCGTTTGCCTTTGCGCGAAATCCCCAGCAGAACCGCGCTGCGTCGCCAGGCCAACCCGACAGAGGCCGAAGTCTTGCCTGCGATGCGGGAATTTTCTGTGACGACGACCTCTATCTTGGACAGGCCAGAGCCCTCGGCCTTCAGGTGCTTTTCACGCCCCGGTTCGGCAAAATTCAGCGACAGCGCCGCGCGGAATTCGTCAATCGCCTGTGGTTCGGCCTCTAGCACCAAGGCGTCATTGGCACGGATGGCCCCGCGTCTTTGGGTGCCGAACAGGCGTTTGCCCTCACGGGCCAGACCCAGGATCGCGACGCCATTTTTCTCTGCAAGATCATAAAGATCCTCAAGCCGCTGCCCGATGAATTTAGAATCCTCCGGCACCGTCAGCTCTGCGACAAATTCGGTGCCCTCGGCCTCGCCGTCTTTGCTGGCGTCGGGCTGTGGGATCAGCCGCCAGCCGACCAAGGCCACAAAGGCCAGACCGGCAATCGCGGCAACACCGCCAACCGGAGCAAAATCGAACATTCCAAAGGGTTCGCCCAAGGAATCCTGTCGGATCGCGGCGATAATGATATTCGGCGGCGTGCCGATTAGGGTGACCATCCCGCCCAGAATTGTCGCAAACGATAGCGGCATTAACGTCAGCCCCGGCGCGCGCCCTGCCTTTTTGGCAGTTTGCATATCCACCGGCATCAGCAGCGCCAGCGCGGCCACATTGTTCATGAACGCCGACAGGATACCGCCGATCGCGCCCATAATGGCGATGTGTGCGCCAAGGCTTCGCGTCGCATCTACCAACGTGCGTGTGATCAAAAACACCGCGCCGGACCGCACCAAACCTGCCGAGACCACCAGTACCAGCGCCACAACCAAAGTGGCCGGGTGGCCAAAGCCGGCAAACGCGTCCTTGGTGGGCACAACGCCCAACACGACTCCAAGCATAAGCGCGGTAAAGGCCACCAGATCGTATCGGAACTTGCCCCAAAGCAACATTCCAAACACGGCGGCGAACAGGGCGAAGAGGATGATTTGATCTGTTGTCATGGCCAAAGACTAATCCGGTGGTCGCGCCGTTGAAACCGGGAAAATTGCCCGGCAAGGCCCCGTGACGCAGGTCGCGGCAATTCGCCGACTGAAAATTGCCGGGTTCAGTGGTTTTATAGGCGGTATGAACCCTTTGGATGACAGCCCATATTCCTATCGCAGTGACACAGCCGTGCCTGCGTTTCCGGACACCGATTGTCTGACGGTCATGGATGCAACCTGTGGCATGTGTTCCAAGGGTGCGCTTTGGATTGCGCGTTATGACCGGGCAAAGGCATTTCGTATCGTTCCGCTGCAATCAGACCTCGGCCATGCGTTGCTGCGCCACTATGGGCTGGACCCGGATGATCCGACGTCTTGGTTGTATCTAGAGTCTGGGCGTCCCTATTTCTCGGCCGATGCCGTGATCCGCGTGGCGCAACGGCTGGGTGGACGGTGGCGTTTGTTGACCGCGCTGCGGATTATCCCGGCAGCGCTATTGCACCGCCTATATCTGTGGGTGGCGCGCAATCGCTACCGTATTTCCGGGCGCGCCGACCTGTGCAATATGCCCGATCCGGCGGTTCGGGCGCGACTTTTGCGCGAAGCTGGGGTTGGGCGGCTTGAAACTGACCCGGAATCTGACCTATAGCAACGGCTGAACGACGATTAGCGACAGGATAGTGACATGGCCGGCCACTCTAAATGGGCAAATATTCAGCACCGCAAAGGGCGGCAGGACAAGTTGCGCTCAAAGCTGTTCTCAAAGCTGTCCAAAGAGATCACCGTAGCCGCCAAAATGGGCGACCCGGACCCGGACAAAAACCCGCGTCTGCGGATGGCCGTCAAGGAAGCGAAATCACAGTCTGTGCCCAAGGACGTGATCGACCGCGCGATCAAGAAATCGCAGGCGGGTGAGGGCGAAGATTATAAGGAAATCCGGTACGAAGGCTACGGCCCCGGCGGGGTGGCTGTCATCGTCGAGGCGATGACGGATAACTTGAACCGCACGGCCAGCACCGTTAGGTCAACCTTTGGAAAACATGGCGGAAATCTGGGTGAGACCGGATCGGTCGGGTTCATGTTCGACCGCACCGGAGAGATCACATATCTGGCCGAAGTGGGCGATGAAGACACCGTCATGATGGCCGCAATCGAGGCCGGGGCGGCGGACGTAGAAAGCAGCGAAGATGGCCATATCATCTATTGCGCCGACACCGATCTGAACAACGTTTCCACCGCACTTGAGGCAGAATTGGGCGAGTCTGAATCAACCAAATTGATCTGGAAGCCGACAACGACAACAGAGCTTGATCTGGACGGCATGCAAAAGCTGATGCGCCTGATTGACGTGCTGGAAGACGACGATGATATCCAGCGAGTGACCGCCAATTTTGAGGTCTCTGACGAGGTCATGGCGCAGCTTGAAGCCGAATAAAAACCGGTATCGGAAAATCATCGGAATTCTATCGGAATTCCATCGGACCCCGCGACGGCATCCTATTGGGGTGCCGTTTTGCTTAACAGGCACCGGTTGATGTGATTAGCTGCCCTTAGATTTGAGGGAGCGGTTGTTTTGGAATTTTCGATTGCAGAGTTTTTGTTTGGCGAGGGTGCTTCCGCTTGGAACACTGCATTCGGAATTATTGGTGGAATTCTTGCGAGCATTCTATTCGGGTGGGGAATTCTAAAAGGTGTGGCCGGGTTCCTTTCGAGAAAAAGAGTCTTGAGTCCTACCCGTGGGGATACGCCAAAGCTTGAGGGATCAAAGGACTCGGGCCCACCGGTCAAACATTACATCAACGTGCCGACCGGGCGTCCGGTGGTCGGGCGCGCGACGGAGTTGGCGCAGCTTGCCGAAATGCTGGCGGAGACCGGCGAGGAGCAGGTGAACAACTCTGGTGCAATTCTGTCGGGGCAGGGGGGCATCGGCAAGACGACGCTGGCGCGGGCGTTTGCTGAGCAGAACGCACAGGATTATGCCGGGGTGCTGTGGGTCAATGCGGCAACGCGGCAGGGGGTGATTGACGGGCTTGCCAACCTTTGTGGGCCGCTGGGGCTGGAGGTTCCGGTTGCTCCGGTTGAGGGGCACGCGCAACAGGTGTTGGCGGCGCTGGCTGCAAGTGGTGAACGCTGGCTGATTATCTATGACAATGTGGAAAACCGCGATGATATGCGCGGGCTGGTGCCGCGCGGATCGCATCTGATTGCGACGACGCGACAGGGCGAGGGCTGGCCGGGGTTTGGCGCGCTGGGGGCCGAGGTGTTGGGTTTTGATATCGAGGACGGCGCGGCGGTGAAGCTGTTGATGGCAGAGGCGGGGCGGGGTGATGATGCCAGCGGCGCGCGGGATTTGGCAGAGAAACTGGGCGGGCTGCCGCTGGCGCTGGTGATGGCGGGCGGGTTGATTCGGAAGGAAGGCCTTGGGTTCGGCGAGTATCTGGATCAGGTGGCGCGGATCATCGCGCGGGAGCCGAAGAATGGCGATTACCCGGATTCGGTGATCGGGGCGGTGCGGCTGAGTTATGAGAAGCTGGACGATGATGCCAAGCTGGTGGCCGACCTGTTCGCCTGGTGGGCGCCAGAGGGGCTGGAGCCTCGGCTGATTACGGATGCGCCGAGCGGGGCGCATTGGGGAGGGTACAAAAAGGATGTTCCCGAGGTTGTTCAAGACCTTGCGCAATCGCCGGAGCGGGTGGCGGCGGCGGTGGAGGCGTTGGAGGAACGCTCGATCCTGCGGCGCGGCGCGGTGGGGTTCGAGTTGCACCGGATGAGCGCGGCGGCGCTGCGGGCGATGCAGGGAGAGGCGCCGCTGAGTGGGGCGGCGGCACTGTTGGCGGCGGTGTATCCGGGTGGCGAGAAAAGCCCTGCGTTTTCACCGCAATGGCCCGCTTGCCGCCGGTTGACGCCGCATCTGCGCAGCCTGTGGGCCAGCGGCGCGGCACCAGAGAGTGCGGCGATGGATTTCCTGTTGAATCAGGCGTCGATTTTTCTTGGGAAGACCGGCGATGTTTCGGGATGTGCCGAGACGGCGCGGGCGTCGCTGCTGCTGATGGAGGCGCGGCTGCCGGAGGAGGATCGGGAGATCGCTGTGGGCTATGCCAACCTGGGAGCGGCGCTGAAGCGCGCTGGCGATCTGGACGGGGCGGAGGCGGCGCTGCGCCGGGCGGTGGCGCTGGATGCGGCGCATCGGCCGGGCACAGTCGATCTGGCGGAAAGCCATGATCTGCTGGGCGGGGTTCTGTTGGAAAAGGGTCGGGGCGGCGACTCGGCGGCGCTGATCGCGGCGTTGCGGGAATATCAGAGATCGGCGGCGATTTTGCGGCGGCATGTGCCCCGGCAAAGCGATGGGCGGGCGCAGGTGCTGAACAATCTTGGCGCGGTGCGGGATGCGCTGCGGCAGGGGGCGGCGGCGCTGCGGCTGTATGAATATTCGCTGGCGATCCAGCGGCAGGTGTTGCCAGAGGGGGACGCTCGGCTGGGCTATGGGTTGATGAATGTCGGGGCGATGGCGCTGACGCAGGGGGCGGCGGATCGGGCGGAGGGGCTGTTGCAGGAGGCGCTGGCGTTGCGGCAGGCGGTGTATCTGGAGGCGCCGCGGCATGAGGAGATTGTGAATGCGGCGGGGTGGTTGGTGTCAACTTATCTGGTGCGGGCGGTGGCGGGGGAGAATCGCGGGATGCGCGAGATGAAGGCGCGGCAGTTGTGTGAGGCGTTCGGGTTTGAGTTTGACGCGGCGGTCGAGATGGCCAAGCAGTTTTCCTATGCGCCCGGCGGCTAAGGCCTTGGCAGGGTCCGTGCCAGCACCAGCGCCAGGGTGGTCGCAAGGCCCAATGCGATAAAGGCGGGTTGATAGCTGCCGAGGCGGTCGAATGTCAGGCCGGTCAGGATCGGGCCGATAGAGCCGCCGATGGTGCCGAAGAACAGGATGGTGCCAAAGATCGCCCCGTGGGCGCGCATCCCGAAGTATTCCGCAGCGGTGGGCGAGACGACGACAAACAGCGCCCCATGCGCAAAGCCGTAGACCGCGACCACAGCGAACAGCGGCGCGGTGGTGGTGATGCTGGCAAAGCCCGCAAGGCTGATGGCAAGGATGGTGAGGCAGGCGCTATAGGCGTTTTTGCTGCCGATCCGGTCATGCAGCGCACCCATGCCAAGGCGTCCGGCGATGCTGGCGGCACCTATTATGGACAGCAGAGTGGGGGCCGTGGTCGGGGTCAGGCCAAGGTCGATGCCGTGCACGGCCAGATGCAGGGGCACGGACATCATCGTGGGAAAGAACAGGAACTGGATGGCGCAGAGCGTCCAGAAGGTGCGAGTGGTACGGGCGTCGGCGAAGGAGTCTCCGGTTTT
>Ga0315339_1003039_pt1 | contig 12122 bp, 10 predicted proteins | sample ASW17metaG_FD_204514 | JGI IMG/M metagenome (GOLD analysis project Ga0315339, IMG submission 204514) | Ammonia-oxidizing marine archaeal communities from Pacific Ocean, United States - ASW #17 | ecosystem: Environmental > Aquatic > Marine > Oceanic | place: USA: California | collected 2016-12-05
GAGCCGGTCATTCCGTTTACCGCCTGGGAACATCTCGAACCGGAAATAGCCCAAACTTTTACTGAATTTATGAGCCGGCATTAAGGCCGCTTGCGGGAGCAGCCGCACCGCACCTGCCTCCTATTACTTGAGCCCACCGACGGCATCGGCGAATACAACTACGAAGCTATTTCGAAGTCTGATAGAGGATCCATTGATAGAGCGGCTGCCTTTTAAGCAGCGGGTCCAAGGTTCGAGTCCTTGTGCACCCACCAATCTTTTCAAGGGTTTAGGTGATTTTTTTAGAAGCGTTATAAGTTTGTAGCCACTTTTGCTGCTTTTACTTTCCCCAAATGTTCTTAACGCGTTCCGCCATACGCTTCTGACGGACGCCAATCGCGTACTTATCAATCATCTGGGTTGTCCTGTGGCCGGTGATACTTTTGACCTCTTCAGGGGTGCAGCCAGCCTCTAAAAGGGCGCCCGTGGCATTCTTTCTGAGGCAGTGAAAGGTCTCAAAGGCGACTTTAATCCCAACAGTCCTACCTTCTCCAGCTCCTTCCTGAAGTTCGTCCTGAGCCCGTCGAGCGGCAACCATGCACTGTCATGGTGTTGTACAATCGTATTCAACGAATGAATATTGGACAGAGATCATAAGTACAACCGGCGATATTGCGGTCGATTATCGGACGGATGGATCGCTGACAGTGTCAATTCGGGAGCGAGCTTTGGCTGGCCCCGTATCGACATAGGTATACTCGATTTTCTTGAAGTCGCCGTACAACATGCTTAAATACGCCTTGGTTTGGTTCGGACAGGCAAAATTTTTGCCAAGAAATAGGATCATCGATGTCGGTAGGATGATCTTCTGCATAACACCATAACCGCCGCTCTCGGTACCCGGCATAGCCCCCTTGCAGCTCTGCCTTTCGAGCACTGCTTCACCATGGCTGATTGATTTTCGGTAAATTGCTATATCGACCCGGATTTCACCGCGTAGGCGATTGCGTTCCCAACGGAAGGGCCATGGATTCGGGGGATCAAAATACATAAAGATGAAGCCTTTCTTCTCGTAAAGGTCAACAAAAAAACTTTCCCGCGCGCCACGTTCTGTTAGCCCGGTCGCCAACCGCTCCCAGGTCATGTCTCCGTCGAGTAGAACCGACACGTCAATGTCGTCCTCCCAATCGAGAAGCATTCCCTTCTCCCTCACGGCCCCAAGAAGGCTGCCTCCTTCCAGCCAGTGCACGACCCCCATTTCGCTCAAGAAGTCGGAAACATGATGGCTGAGTTCCTTCATGTGCTCACGGCAGCAGGGCGCGGTGCTGAGCCCAAGACGGTTGACGTAGAGATTGAACGGGCAGGGTGGCGTCCTCTTCCCACAACCTTTCCAACTGACGGCGCCCTTCGATAGCACCAGTTCGCGGATGCCATGGTGACGCCGGAATGCTACAAGATTGCCTTTCGCCTGGGTCTCTAGGACTAACAGGTCGCGATCGTCCAAGGGATATAGCTGACGCCGTCGGTTGACCCAACGCTGGCGAAGGAACCACCTTAGTTCGATTAGCATGGCAGTTCCCAGAACCGCCTGGAGCTTGACATTTGGGATGGCCAAGCCGGCGAGGAGAGTTGGGACGAGCAGCCACAGTCCTGCGTAGTCACCGTGCTTCGTCAACAATTCAACCAGTCGGGAGGTTGGGCGGAAGGCTATTGAAGGGGCTGCGATAATGAAAAATACGACGACGATAAAACCGATCGAGATGGCTAGGGCGGGACGGTCGAGGTCATTGGGCGACAGGGACACCAACGCCACTGTAAGAGCCGCCAGAATCCCCGTCGCCAGGAATGCAAGCAAGCTGGGCGGAAACCAGTTCCGTGGAAATCTTAAGAGGCGGACGAAGCATAGATAAGTCACTACATAAAGGGCAGAGGCGATCAGCGCTGTGATCAACTGGACGGTTGCAGATACATCGATACCGGTCATAGCATTTGCTTCTTGCCTCAGTTCATGCCCCATTTGATCTTCATTGCCACGCGGCTGTTATCCCGTCCCAACTCTTTGCCTGGGGGATGACGTTCCAACCTGTTTGAGGTTAAAAAAACTGCCTCGTCTGGTTGGAAGGGGACGGTTGTGTTTAGAGCTGGGCGCAGTCGGCCTACTTGAGTTTGAGGGCAGTGTTGAGTAATTCGGCGCAAGCGCTCGCCACACCTCTGTCTGGTTCTGCTCCGCCGGGGAAAGTTGCCCATCCAGCTTTCATCAGATAGTCGTCTCGTTGCCAAGAGCTAACCGCAGCGAGTTTAACGACCAAGTCGTTGTCGGCTTTGGCCGTCCGCTCGAACTTGTCGGCGCAGATGGGAGCCAAAGCAGTGACCATGGACGTACGGCTCGCAGTTTCCATCTTTTAATCTACAGTGCCTCCAAGATTCCATCCGCCCCAACCAAAGCCGATGATCAGCGTACCAATTACACCCACCGCTAAGCCTTGGAATAGGCGTTTTGGAGAATCCCCATCAACGAATGGAGACAAAAATGAAGGAACTTCCATGGGGTTTCCTTTCCCATATCCAGGAAGGAGAATTCCATCCTGTCACCAACTCGAAGGCGTACAGATCCAATCACCGAATGTTCCCGGAACTCAGAAACGGTTTAGATAATTTTAGGCTACTGTCGCCTTTAATTCGCAATAGCTGCGTAGATTCCGGACAGTCTAGCATTAGTAGCACGACGCAGCGGATGAGTCGAGGATGGTGCTGGCTCTGCGTAATGAGAAGACATTCAGAGATCGGTCACAAAACAGTCGTTTTGCCCCTGAAAGAAGAATTATATGCATCGACTTTTCGCCAGATATTGAACAGAGGTCACTACGAAGAAGCAGCCGACGAGCTGCTGCGCTGGGTGTTCTGTAATGGGAAACGGTTACGGGGTTTAGGTACTTAGGAGAACGGATGAACGGGCCTTGATTTTGGCCTAAAATCTTAGTCACTATGTGCGGGAAGGAAGGGCTACAAAGGGCTTAAATTCGATCTCTTAGTCACTTTTCCCTGCTAAGATTTAGCCTGATAGCTTGAAATCATGCTTCACTCTGAAGCCCATAAGTGAGGCAAGATAAGTGTTAGAGATGGCAACCAAACGATGAATGCAACGCGCACGGCGTCTGATAGGAAGAATGGTATGACCCCCTTGAAGGTTTCAATCATTGGCACATCTTTGGCCATAGAGCTAATGACAAACACATTCATGCCAACGGGCGGGGTTATTAAACCCACTTCGACAACAATAAGAGAAATAATACCAAACCAAAGCTTTACGTCATCAACAGGCATTCCGAAATCCAAGGCTGCTATTATCGGCCAAAAGATTGGTACCGTTAATAGTATCATGGAGAGACTATCCATAATGAAGCCAAGAAGAATATAAATTATAACCATCATAATAATAACAGTGACCGGAGGCAGGCCCGAAGTTCTGAAGAATTCCGCTAAGTCATTTGGGAGCTCAGTAAAACCTAAAAAGGCACTAAATACGGCAGCACCAAGAATAATAAGAAAAATAAGACCTGTTGTAGATGCTGTCCCGAGACATACATCCTTAATACCTTCCCAGCGCATTCCACCTCGAGTGACGGCTAATAAAAAAGTACCGACGCAGCCAATGCCGGCCCCTTCGGTTGGGGTGAAGATACCACTGTAGATACCACCCATAACTAATAAAAATATCAGCAGCACACCCCATATATCCAGGATCGATTTCCATCTTTCTTTGCGTGAAGCTTTAGGCGCGGCGGGGCCCGATTCAGGGTTGATCCGCACTACAATGGCAATCACCAACATGTAACCGGCCGCCGCAAGAATGCCAGGGAGGAGTGCGGCTTGAAAGAGAGTTGCAATATTGGCTTCAACCATAACTGCATAAATTATGAGTATTAACGAAGGAGGAATGAGTATGCCAAGTGTACCGCCAGCTGCTAGACAGCCTGTTGCTAATGAGCCTGAATACTTGAACCGCTTTAATTCTGGTAGAGCCGCTTGACCCATAATAGCGGCTGTTGCCAATGATGAGCCGCTGATTGCGCCAAATCCGGCACATGCACCAACTGATGCCATTGCAACACCCCCGCGAAAATGTCCTAAACAGCGATTAGCTGCTGTAAATAATGCTTGAGACAAACCTGCTTTTGATGCCAGTTGTCCCATTAATATAAACAAAGGCGCGACGGATAAATCAAAGGTTGAAAATCTATAGTATACCTCGGTCTTCAGATAACTGAGTAATGCGGTCTTGCCGGCTATCTCAGTGTAGCCGGCCAACCCAACTAACAACATTGCCACTCCGATTGGAATCCTAAAAGCAAGCAGGAGCATTAGAACGACGAAACCAATTACACCGTATTCTAAACCGGATAAATCGAACATTTAATTTTTATCGTGAATTTCGGGACCGGAATGATTCAGGGTCTCGTCAAAGAATCTGTTTGCTCTCGCTTCAAAAATACTGCGAGTGAAAGTATAAATGCAGATGACTATTAGAAGTGTCATGCAAAGAGCTGCATATGGAAAAGAGAGCCACCTTGGGAATCCAATCGTCGTGAAAGATTCGTTATTGTTGTACATATCTATGCCACCGTAAATAAGACGCCAGGTAAGCAATATTCCAATTAGCAAAAATATGACACTTCCCGCGGCATCGCAAATTGCTTTCATCCGTGTTGACGCGCGGGTTAGGATAAAGTCGACAATAACATTTTCTCGCATTAATTGACAGTAAGGTAATACTGCGAAAATCGCAGCGCATGTCCAAATCTCTATTAAATCGTAAATGCCGGTGATTGAGCCAACACCCGTAGCTCGCCCGACTACGCTAATAGTAATAGATAGACCCATAAAACCAATGATAAAACTGCCGAAGACCGCAAGGGCGGCCGAGTACTTATAGAGACCCCGGCCCACCTTATCCGTGGGCCGGGAAATCGTTTCGAAACCTTCAGTCACGTTCTCTGATACCTGATAGTTTACTTGCTATATTTAGCGATCATTGCTCGGGCATCGTCTATGAGCTGCTGGCCGTTATTGATGCCATGTTTGCTTTTCAACTCCGACACAACCTTGCTGTAGACAGCTTCCGCTACCTTTCTGATCTTATCCGACTCGGTTGCACTTAATGTCGAGAACTTATTTTTCTTTTTTGATTCCATTACTCTCTTACCTGGGGCTTCAAGAGCCTCCCAATGTTTACCTGCTGCTGCTGCAATGTTTCTGCCAGAATTATTGTCTATAACTTTTTTCATGTCGGCTGGTAATTTAGCATAGCTCTTTTTGTTCATTAAAAAAGTAAACACAGCGGTATTCATCCTTTGTGCTGGGGCGGCAAGATCTGTGAAGTATTTGCCTAACTCATGCATCTTTACTGCCGGTGCAATTTCATATGGCAGCAAAACACCGTCAATTACACCTTTTGAAAGCATGGGAGGAATTCGGCCCAAAGGTGTTGCAATTCCATCGGCTCCGAGGGCTTGAAGTAGTAATACTGAAGTTCTGTTGGCTCCCCGCATTTTCATGCCTTTGAGGTCAGACATCTTACGAACGGGCTTTTTGGTCATAAAGAGAACACCGGCATGAACATGCATCAATAAAACATGAAAATCAGATGTTTCTTTGCCTAAGTGCTTATCTTTATAGTCTTGTAAAGCTAGTGTTGTGGATAACGCATCCTTATGGAGAAAAGGCAACTCAAAAATTTCTGCCCTTGGCATACGTCCCGTCGTAAAGCCTGGAAGTGTCCAGACTATATCAACAACACCGTCACGAACCTGATCAAGCAATGCCTGAGGTTTTCCGCCTAATTGCATTTTCCAAAAAGTTTTAACATTAATACGACCACCCGATGCCTTATTGATTTTTTTCGCCCACGGTATTAACCAAGTCTTGGCAGGGTTGGCTACGGGTGGAATAAAACTGTGCATGCGTAAATTAAATTCTGCAGCATTTATTGGCTTTGCTGTGCCCGCGCTGATCAAAATGGCCAGAGCAGCGCTAGCAATTAATATTTTTGATGTTGTTTTTGGCATATTGTTCTCCCCTAATAGAAGCGATAAAGAAATTGGGAAAGTATCCCCTAGGCTCATAAATGAGTATTTTCTTACGATTAATTTCTCTAATTTAATATCTCAAGTGTTTCCATAAAAGAAGTATGAATCAACCTTCTTTTTTGAGATTATAGCTTACTTTATGGGTGTTCCAAAGGCCCTACAAAAAACCTATTTTCAAAACGATAAAAAACTAGGGTTTTTGCAAAAACATTTTTTGGAAAGTTGGGTGTTCTAAAGGATATAATTTAGGGACATGGGCCCTCCAGCGCTCTAATCTTCGAAGATTATATTTAAACGAGGGTCGTTACGAAGAAGCGGCTAACGAGCTCCTGAGATGGGTGTTCTGTAACGGGAAACGTTTAAGGGGTTTGGTGTTACGGAGGACGGATGAGCGGGCCCTGTTTTTGGCCTGAATTTTGTAGCCACTATATGCGGGAAGGAAGGGCTACAAAGGGTTGAAATTCGATCTTGTAGCCACTTTTTCCTGCTAAGTCATTGAGTTTAAAGGGTGTAACCGCTGCCTTTTAAGCAGAGAGTCCAAGGTTCGAGTCCTTGTGCACCCACCAATCTTTTCAAGGGGTTAGGTGGTTTTTTTAAAAGCGGTATTACATGATTAGACACTTTTACTGCTTTTGTGTTTCCCAGATATCCAGAATTCTCATAGCCATTAAAGACTTCTAGTCCACCACCTAACTTCAATTCTTTCCCACTTTATGTAATCATCACAGAATGAAACGACTGCTGCCAGTTCTGATCGGTTTTGTGGAGCTGTTGTTGTCCTCAGCAGAGGGGTGGAGTTTACCTGCCTGACCAGCCAGTCTTACAAATGATTTTACCACTATAAGGAGTTGGACTGGTTGTTTTGGCACCTATAGTTATGCCAGTGGCCATGTGTACGCCGGTGAATGGAAGGATGGGAAGATGAATGGATAAAGCAGTTAAAGATGCGTTGGCACCGAAGGGTGTTTTGCGGGCCGGCATCAATCTGAGTAATTTTTTGCTCGTTTCTGGCAAATTGCTCGACGGCTCACCTGAGGGAATTTCAACGGACTTGGCTAAACGGATTGCTAAGGAAATTGACGTCCCCTGTGAATTTGTCCCTTTCGACCGACCAGGTGAACTTGCTGATGCTGTCGATATGGATATATGGGATATCGGAAACATCGCCTTTGAAGTTGAGCGCGCACAAACCATCGATTTCAGCATTCCCTATGTGTTGATAGACGCAAATTTTCTTGTAAGAAAAGACGCAGCCTTCACCACCAATGGCGAGGTCGATAAGGCCGGTGTCAGAATTGCCGTCTCCGAAAGAAGCGCTTATGACCTGTGGCTTACCAACCACTTCAAAAACGCCGAGGTTATACGCTCTAAATCGATCCAGGGCTCGCATGAAAATTTTTTGCGTGGAGAAGCTGATGTGCTGGCCAGCCTGAAACCCAAATTGCTTGAAGAACTGTCAAGCAGCAATGACCACAGGATCATCCAAACGCCTTTTACAGCGGTAAAACAGTCGGTAGGGGTTAAAAAAGGGAATCCAGAGGCTGTCAGATTTCTCAATGACCTGATCGGTAAACTCATCGATAACGGCTTTATTGAAGCATCGTTGAAAAAACATAGGGTCGATCAGAAGCTCAGCATACCCGACAATGGAAACTAAAGGATCAAAACATTTTCAAGAAATCAAAATTTATTTTTAGTGGAAATGCCGCGATAGCGAAGCTGGGGATTGCCCTGTTAACTCTGGACGGCAATCTGAGACAATCCGTTTTATCTGCGGCATTTGAATCTGGCGAGCGGATGTCTGTCTATAGAGGATATTCGTGAGGTGTCACTACGTGACCTCTAGTGATTTTGTTCAGGCTGATTAATCCCATTACACCCATTGTCCTTTGAATCTCAGCGCGAAGAATTTCGAGCGCACGGACCGCGCCGGCTTCGCCCGCCGCCGCCACGCCGTAGAGTGTCGCTCGTCCTATTATTACCGCATCTGCACCGAGCGCCAGGCCCTTTAAAATGTCCGAGCCCCGGCGGAAACCTGAATCAACTATCACGGTAACCTTGTCGCCCACCTCTCGTTTGATTTCCGGTAGGACATCGATGGGTGCAAGCGCAGCATCCGAGGCTATGCCGCCATGGTTTGATACAACTATAGCATCGGCCCCAGCTTCCAAGCACTTGGCCGCGTCGTTCGGATGCATTATCCCTTTGACAATCAACTTATTCGGCCACATTTCGCGTATTCGTTTTAGAAATTCCCAATCAAGAGAGTCATTTTTAAACAGAAAATCGCGTACACCAGTTGCTGAAAGGTTTTCTGGGATTTTGATATTCACGTATTTTGGTAGGTGCCCGTCAGCTAGCACATATCTGCAAGCTGTTCCAAATAACCACCGGGGATGTGTCAAAACGTCCCCAATGTTTCGGGGTGTTAGGCGAATTGGGAAGGATGTACCGTTGCGAACATCAAACTCGCGATTATACGGAACAGTCGAGTCGACCGTCAGGACAAGAGCTTCGAAGCCAGCTGCTTTTGCTCGGGGTATGGCTTCCAATGAAGTCTCCATGTCACGCCAGATATAGAGATGGTACCATTGTCTCCCACCTCCTTCCTCAACAATGCGCTCCATTGGGGTATTCGACGTACTGGCAAGAGTGAATGGAATTCCGGCTTTCTTGGCGGCCTTAGCCAGCGCTAGTTCGCCTCGGTACCAAACAAACCCGGCTGGGCCGGTCGGACCGATGATAACCGGCATTTCAGTGGTTTGGCCAAAGATCTGAGATCGCGTGTGCCTCGATGAGGTATCATTTAGAATGCGTGATCGCAGTTTAATGCGCTCCAATGCAATGCGATTATGGTGCAACGCTATATCATCCTCTGAGCCTCGGTCACAAAACTCGAACAAACCCTTCGTTAGGCGACGGCGAGCAAGCTTACGCAAATCTTCGACGTTCAATGCTTTCTCTGGGTTAAAGGACATGTTCTTCTAGCCTCGTCCAAATGGCACGTCGTCTGTGCCTTCGCGCTCTTCAATATTTACAACTGGCTTTGACAATGAAAACCTTTAATCCTACCTTGAGAGACATGAAAATCAATGGAGGCAGCCCCTGATGCAGGATGCTCGTTTACGCGCATTTTGTAATTGATTGAGACAAAGAAACAAAAAAACGACTTCATCAGTCAAAAAACACAAACGCCCTGGTCTCAATGCTTTCCCGTGGTTTTGGTTCTGGTGGCGTAAAGGGATCCTCAAATGCTGAGTGGAGCGAGAATCGAGCAGTTTCATCTTTTATTGTATCGTAGTTTTTGAATAAAAGAACCTCGTCGCGTTGCATCTCAGGGAAATAAAACCAGCGATGAGCACTGTCAAATGTCGCGTGCCGTGTCGAACTTGACCTCGAATATTCAAAGGACGGCTCGGCCCTGTGCGGAGCATGGCGATATGTGTCGATCAGCAAGTCTTCATTGATCGTTCGTGCGTCGCACACCGCGAGTGGCCATTGCTCAATCGTTCCAGTCATAGATCGCCAAGCATTTACGATTGCAAAACGCCGATCTAGTCGATCACCAATTTTGTCTCCAAAAACGTCCCGCATTCGTTGCTCAGCCGATGCGTCTGAATAATCGGAATGTGGCGCCGGTACAGGGTCTCGGGCGTTATACTTTTCTCGTTGCTCTGGAACCGTGGAACGCCTTGTGTGATCGAAAGCGACCACCTCTGTACCACCAGTTAGTTTCTTGATTAACTCTTCAATCTTCGGCGTGTAAACAATGTCCAGCTCCGAATCGTCAAAAAAATCAACAACTTCGGTGGTTTGCTTAGAAAAAGCGAAACCCTCCGTATCTAGTGACGGTTGCTTAGCAAGAAGACGCCCATTTTGAATTTTCATCAACGTGGGCTTCCGTGAGCTTTGAAAATTATTTACATCTGACGGCTTACTAGTTTGCTTAAAGACCGGAGTCTCGTTTGTATTACTAAGATAGTAAAAAGGTGCCTCTATCTCTTCCAAGCCTGCCATTTCAGAAGTATTGCTAGTTTCGTCACCCATCGACTTTCCTCTTCTACAACCAAGCCGTTTAGAACATAACTTTGTAGCCAGTGGTGGTCACGAATTCTTTTTATTTAGGGTCCTTTGTATATGTGGGGAAGAATTGAAGCTGGTTGGTGGGGGAGAGTACTTCACCCTCACGGATGACACACCACCATCACGGTCTGACTTTTCGCAATCTTGGCAAGTTCTCTGGTGGTCATACTCTTTAACCGTTTGGACCATTTGGTGACAGGTTTTTCCAATCCCGCACATTTCTCGACGGTTTTCAGGCAAAAATTTGGGAGGGTGCCGTCTAAAGCGCGTTCGTAGCTTGCCGTCCATTTACGCCTTTTTTACTGGGGTGCAAGGGGGCGCTATAGCATCCGAAACGGCAACGAAAACAGCTCACGATTTCGACTTTAAGTCTATTGAGGGGAAACACCTGCCGTTGTCTTCTTTCTCTGGCAAAGCCGTTCTTATTGTTAACACGGCCTCTCATTGAGGCTTTACTCGCCAGCTCGCCAAAACATATTATTCCAGGGCACGACCCACTAGTCATGGACCGTTACCCTGCCGTTGGACGAGAAACTCGTAGCGCGATTGGGTGAAATTAGATCCTCGACATTGCTGGTTTATGGTACGCTTGAAACCATCGTACCGATCGAGACTTGCCGGATTTTAAAGGAAGCCATTCCACGAATACATTTTAACTACATTTATGATGCGGCCCACACCATCGAAGTTGATCAGCCGGAACGCTTTGTGGGTATTGTAGGTGATTTTCTGGAACGCGGTGAAGCCTTTTTGGTCAATAACGGACTCTCCGCACTAACTTAATCGATGCCTGAATTCCGACTGCTGCGTTTACTGCTCATATGGCTCTGTCCCTTGCCCCCAATTCAAGAAGGTCAAAACTGCTAACAACCTCGCTTGTAGGTTGGAAACTTCGCCGCCTCTTCAGGCTCCGCAAAGCAGCTAATAAAACCTATCTCCGTATCGGTGCTGGAATCAAATATAGCGGTGATGGTGTGGCCCAATCTTTGGACCTCGAAGGCTTTTACAGTCTCGTAGTCAACAGGAGTCCTTGAGGCTCCTCGCACAGCACTGGTGGCCGCCATATGCTGACAGCAACCGGCACAAATTTTGCCAAATTTGCTGTCATCCACCAAACAACTTCAATTCTTCCCTACTTTCTGTCATCATCCTGGAATGAAACGACTTGCCGGTTCTGACGAGTTTTGTGGTGCTGTCGGTGTCTACAACAAAAGGATGGAGTGCTAATCTTTAGAAAGATCGTCCAAAGGCAATTGGATTGGTGGTACCTAGGATGCCAATTGGTTCGCCAGGGATGGAACAGGGAAGTCGCCGCGATCGATTCCAGGTTATTCTATTTTCATCAACGCGTCGTTCGGTTTTTGCTGCATACCTGTAGCTACAGGTCCAACCGCATGGGTGAGGACCTTGTTGACCACTATGTTGTGAGTAATTCCGTCGAATTCCGGTTTGTTCACTTGCTGAGACGAAGCGCAGGCAAAGGCAGACCATGATACATATTGGATCCTTCGATTACGTTATTGTAGGGGGTGGCAGTGCGGGGTGCGTCCTAGCAAATCGGCTGTCGGAAAACCCCACGACCACGGTAGCTCTCCTTGAAGCCGGTGGAAATGATAATCACATCTGGACCCGTATCCCTGTCGGTTATCTTTTCTGCATGGGGAACCCACGCACAGACTGGGGTTTTGCGACCGAGCCGGTTAAAGGGTTGAATGCCCGGTCACTCGCTTATCCCCGTGGTCGATTACTTGGCGGGTGTTCGTCTATAAATGGAATGATCTACATGCGGGGCCAGGCAAGGGATTATGACCACTGGCGTCAGCTTGGTAATTCAGGATGGAGTTGGGATGACGTTTTGCCTTATTTCCTTAAGTCTGAGGACCAGGCTGCCGTTCCCATTGATGACTTGCATGGAGAAGGGGGCGAATGGCGAGTAGAAAACCAGCGCCTGAGCTGGGAAATTTTGGATGCCTT
>Ga0315339_1003040_pt1 | contig 12120 bp, 15 predicted proteins | sample ASW17metaG_FD_204514 | JGI IMG/M metagenome (GOLD analysis project Ga0315339, IMG submission 204514) | Ammonia-oxidizing marine archaeal communities from Pacific Ocean, United States - ASW #17 | ecosystem: Environmental > Aquatic > Marine > Oceanic | place: USA: California | collected 2016-12-05
TATAGCCAGCCACTTCGGCTATAAATCTTTAAGGGTCAGTGGCCCCGACCCCGAAGAAAACTCTCAAGTTACTTATAAATAGTTTACCACAAAAGAAAAGCCCCCGCTCCGAAGAACGGGGGCCGGGAATTCAATCCCTGTTTAGCTAATTAGCTACGCACCAGCCTCACCTAGGAGACCACGTACAATAACTAGACCATACATATCAGGACGCACCATCTTCTTGGCATATCGCGTCATCACGCCCTTGCGGGGCACGAAGTCTTCGACACCAAAGATGGTCGGCGTGACCTGTAGCGGCACGTAAGGAGCATATACATAGCCGCTTTCAAGGAAGCTGCCGCCCTTACGACCCACAAGGATAACGTTCCTCGGGAAGTAAGGATCAATGTAAACGTCCCACTTCTTGTTAACACTGCCACTCTTGACAGCACCAGCAGAACCAGTATCACCGTCGACCGCGACCGAAGCACGGAAGCCAGAAGTCATTTCCATGATACTAGCAACCTCGGGTGAAGTAACAACAAAGTTAGCTCCACCACGCAGAGTCTTACGATGAATCTGAGCAGAAACGTCATTGATGGTCTCTAACAGAGTCTCATACCACTCGCTAACCGTACCAGTGAAGTCGGGGGCAGCCGAAGTTGCACCAATCTCAGCACCGGTGGCCCTGTTAACGAACAGACCCGGTGAGCGCGACCAGAAATGCGTAGCAGCCTTTGCACCCTGAACGAGATCGTTGAGAATTTCACGGTCGATTTCCAAAGCAATCTGCTCTGAAAGAATCGAAGTCAACTCAACTTCAGCATCCATGTTGTGATAAGCATTAAGGTCTTGACCCAGTTCGGGCGACCACTTAGCCTTCAGCTTCTTGGTCTGTGCCGTGACGCTGACAGAATCAACTTTGATGTCGATTTCTTTCATAATACCAGCAGAACGATCATTAAAGCTGCTGTTCGCGTTGCTTGAACCTTCAAGGCCCCACGGATCAGCACCCTTTACGCCGCCGATCGCATCAGCAGTCGTAAACTTGTCCTTCACCGGGTGAATGTAGGTCGTGGCAACGCCGGCAGCGTTGGCCGCGGTCATGGCACCGTCACCGAGAAGATAACACGTAACCTTGGTGGCCGTGGCAGTACGATCGCCTCTTTGCCCACTGGCAGCATTAATGCCTGTGTGAGTAAGGCGACGAATAACACTTGTGGCGGTGTCGAGCGGCGCGCCGGTGGTGTTGGTCACTAGATTTACCAGATGTAGTGCATCTGTATTAAGGTTAAGCATGCTAGCCGCTGTCGGCGTAACTTCAATCGCGGCGATCGTATAATCTGTACCATCTAAAGCAAGAATATCCGGATCATACCGGAGCGCAACTTTCTGTGCGTCGGTCAGCGCGCTGATCGCAACTTGAGCCGTGAAGAGGCTTGTGCCAACAGCCGTTGTCGCGCTGGCGATTGACGCGGTAGGCGAAGCATAACCAGTTTGAAGGTCATAAAAGCCGCCGGGGGATTGGTCTACTAATGAACCAGTCATGACAACACCAGCGGTGATGTCGCTAGCGACCTTGCCGCCGCCATAGAGCGAATCGCCCTTGCGCCATGGAACTTGATCAGTCGCGCCTTCTGCGCCGTCGATGTTGCCTTGATGGCTACCATACGTAAAGTCCATGAAGAAGAGCAGCCCAGAGGGCAGACTCATCGGCTGAACCGATACGAGTTGATTGGCAATCAACCCGCCGAATACACGACGAACGATCGGAAACGCAACGGCCGCAAAGCCCTCAACGTCGCCGCCAGCCATCGATGAAGCCTCGCGAAGAAGCTCCTTTGCTTGATTTTCCAAAAGCATTGACATGCTCTCTTTTGATCTGTCGCTCTCTAGACCCTCTAAAAGGCCTGTGGCCTCCCACTTCTGCAAGAGAGCATCACCCTCTTTGCGGAGATCACGAGTAACGAGATTTTCAGTTAATCTTTCAATAATAGACATAATTTTTTCCTCCTATAGTTAATTAGTTTATGCCGGCTAAGCGCTTCATGCGCTCAGCAAAATCATTCTTATCTTCCTTCTTTTCATCACGGGCTTTCCGCGAATGAAGAAGAATAGATGATGAATTTCGCTTACTAACAACCTCGCTCAGTGATTCTGGTCGCTTTCTATTAGAAAGTGCACCCACTGTGCTTTGAAGAGTCTCATAAACAATCTTCGCTTGCTCAATTGAGCTAACATCACTAATGGATTCGACAATTTTATTTTTTTGTCGCTCATTCAAGGAGTTATCCATTAAAGTTTTGTTCGTATAAAACAACTTAGCATTGCTAAGCTGTACTTCATTAAATTTTTGTTCAACCTGTTTTACTGTTGCAACTATACTTTGTTTATTTTCTAAAAGTTTGTTGATTCGTAATTTAAGTTCTTTGTTTTCTTTTTTAAGAGTTTTATTCTCTTTGTCTTTTTCTTCGTGGACTGCGGCCGTCTCTTCGCCGTATTCTTTTACGGCCGCGGCAATTGCCGAAGTAAGATCGTCTTCGTCTTCATAGTCGACTACTGGTCTCATTTGGCCATTGGCAAAGCCACCGTCTGGTACTTTTTTCCAATCCATTGTAAGAGATTCTGCTAATTCTTCTAGGTCTTCTTTGTCAAGGTCTACTTCTTCTTCGTTTAAATCTGGTACTTTGTCGCGGTGGACCGGCGTAATCTTGTTGCGGCCGACGCCGTACTCAATACCACCTAGGTCTAAATTAGCTAAATCAATCTCTAAAACCATGTTGTCATCTACTTCAGGGCCAAATGCGTCGGGTACCTGTTGCTCAATGCCACCGGTGCTCTTTGCGTATTCTGAGTCTTTATCTTTCGGGGCGTCGTCGCCAAAAGAAGTAGAAGCTGCGGAGTCTTCTTGCAGCAAAGATTCTACTACTTCTTTAATCTGACCCGAATATTGATTAATAACGGCCTGTTCTGCACTCTGGATGGCAGCTTCGCGCAGGGCTGACGCATCTACGATGGCTTGTTCTAACATTGATGACATAAAGTATTCTCCTAGTAATACGTATTGCTAACAATAAATAGTGTCTTTAAATAGAAAAAGTCATATGAAGCGTTAGCGGCGTTTTAGAAAGTGGAACAGGCGGCGAAGATATTAATATGGGCGTTGGAAGCAATAAAAGCAACCCTGTCTATTCCCACTATATGATAAACTCGATATTCTCTTTCGGCCGGCGCTTGGTCGGCCGGCGCGTTCCCGCCGTCAGCTGGGGCAACAATAACTGCCGCAGTCGAGCCGGCATTGGCCGAATACAAATCTACCACTGGTATCTCAAACCATCTTAGAAAAGCATGGCAATATCCAAAAACGGTGCACGTACCCGGTGCACCGGTGTCCTTGTCTTCAACGAGAACGTGTAAAAATCTTTGATTTTCAGTATTAAATCCTGCATCGCCGGCTGTGGCGGCCGTGACACCCACAAGGTCGGCGGCCGAATTAGCTGTAACCGCAGTACCCGGCGGCCCGGCTATATTTTTTGGGCCTCTTGTTCTGCCCCAACTATTGTGTCCTGTAAATACTGCCATCTTTTTTCTCCCACCTCTACTAAATAGTTAATTTATTTAGTTTGTGCCCTAGTTTGTGTCTTAGCTTGTGTCTTGCTTCTTTTTTTAAGTCGCCTTCTTTTATCAGAGGGTTTCTCGTAATACATACGCTCTCTGACTTCTTCCATGATACCTTCTTTGCGTACCTTTCTAGAAAAGCGTTTAATTAGCCTTTCGGTATCTTCATTACGCCTCGCAAAAACTTCTACATTGATTGCCATTCTATCTTCCTACTTAATTAAATGTTTCCATGCGCCGGTACCGGGTATATTTGAAATATCAACGCCGGCGTCTTCTGGGTCAACATTTGACAGCGCTGAATGAGAGGGTGTCTGTCCGCTTTGTGTGTTAGTTAAAGGTCTGGTGCCTTCAAATAAATCAACGCCGCCATATGCGTCTCTGCCAATGGCATCTAAAAGCTTTTTCTTTTGTTCTGTAACCTGTTTCTTTACTTTATTATTCGGTGGCGCTTGTGGCTTTTTTTGTGCCGGCTTAGATTCTTTCATTAGCTGTTGGCCCGATGTGCCTTTAATAACCTCTGAAATAATCCCAGACAATACACCATCTTCAAAGATAATCTCTTTTACACATTGTTTAATGAGCGGCTTTAAAATTTGTTTTAACTCTGTCTTTTCCATGTTATTCCTCTAGAATGCCGTTGAGCATTCGATTGATCCTATCTGCCTTTGTAAAAATTTTGTTAATAGGATCTCTGTTTTCTTGCAAGTTCATAAAAGCGCCGGGCGTAGATGGGTCACTTACAATATCAAAACAGATTAGTTGAAAGTCCTCCTCGACCATGGTTTGTCCATTGTTCTCGTGTACCGAACCCAAACCGCGGGATGAAATACCAACTTGTACGCCGGAATTAATTAATTCGTTAAGAATCTTTCCAGATGGCGTGCTTAATACTTTAATTTTGCCCATCACCGAACAACCTTTCATCCACACTTCTGTAACCATGTGAGAAACGTTTTGTAAATTAATAACAGAGGATTCGGGATGATCTAATTCACCTAGGGCGCGCATTTCCTGTACCATTTTTTTATAGTTCTTAATTTCTCTTTCCATGATTGCTTTGGGATATACCCGCCCGTTGCCATTTTGTATATCTGCTTCTTGTAACTTACCAGTTAAAAAGACCACATTTTCTTCTGCAACTTGGCGTTTCTCTTCTTCCGTAAGCATATCTTGACATATGCCGCCCTCGCACAGCGCGTAATATTCTCTAAGAAGGTATTTTTTGTTCATGCTGCTGGTGCTCCTGCCGGTGGCGCTGGTCTCTGGCGTTGATTCATTATTTTTATTCCCAAGGCTTCGACAGATTTCATAAAAACCGCGATCTCTTCTGCGGTTTGAAGAGTGTTTAAAATAGTTTGAATTTGAGCAGCTGCCGCTTGTTTAAATTCTATTTTCTTTTTCATGCTTTCCTGTTCAGACCCGATAGCTGCAACGGCAGTTTGCTGAACTGCTGCTGCTTCAAGTTCCTCAACAATTATTTTTCTAAGCTGTCTGACGCCTATCTTCATCTTTTCATTTCCTAGCGGGCGTTACCCGCCCGATACAGCAGCCGCTTTTGCAAAGCCTCGGCGGTTGTAGCATCCAGTGGTTCTCAACAAAAATATTAATTCCTTTTGACATTGATTCCTTCATCTCCAAATAACATACTTAAGGCGTATGAGGTGCCTGAACTTAGGGCACCCAAAATAATTGGATTAGCCCAGTTGAGTTCAAAAGTAAATAGTTCTGTATAAAAAGAAAATCCGTACAACAATACGCCAATCCAAAAACCCAAACACATTGGGCAGTGAAATAATTCTCCAAAGAATCCTTCTTTTGGTCTTATCTTGTTGAATATACTACCGTAAACTAAAATTTGTGTAAGGCCAAAGGCGGCCAATACAAACCACAACAATTCCATTTTAAATCCTATAAATCAAACCGTAAGGTCGTAGACCCGGGTCAATGGAACCCTTCTTATCGGACTGAGGCACTTCGCCAAGCTCTGTGCTGTCTCTTTCGTCCGGATCTGTTAACATGTCGTCTGCAGCATCTGAATAGTCTAAAGCAGACCTCATATTATCAACCTCTTCTTTAAAGAAATTATAAATTACAAACAGGAAAACAGAAAGTGTATCAACAACATCGTTTTTAGGATACGACGCTTCTAACGAACCATAAGCATTACCACCTTGTACCGTATCCGGTAAAATCATTCCGTGACGCATCATATAATCAAAAAAGCTATCCTGTGATGAATAGGCATCGATGGTTGTGTCTTTTTTCGGAAAAGTTATAACTTTATTTTTTCTTGGCATTAACACTACATCATAAAGAGGGTGATCGTAAATCATATAATTCCCGTCTAATGTTTTGCGCACTTGTAGATATACTAACGTGCGGTCTTTAACGCGAATTTTAATTTTTGGCTCTTCTTCTTTAACTTTTACTTTGATCTGTTGGCCAATTTTAATATCAATTTCGGCTGGGTCTGGATTTAAATCTTTTACGTCGATTGATATCGCGCCGCTCTCGTCGGTTTCCGGAGCAAGAACAGGCTCAGTTCCTTGCACATATACGCGGATCGCTTCTAAAACTTTTTTATCTTGTTTATTCATCAACTTTAATCTCTTTAGCTAGTTGTTGTACTTTCATAATCCTTTGCAGAATATCTTCGTTTATAAATTTACCTTTTAACTCTTCTAAGTATACTAAAACTTTTTCAGTTTTTGTTAACATGTTTGCGTCTTTTTGTATTTCTTCTGACTTCAGGGCGCTCTTAAGCTCTGTTTTAAGGCGGCCCAACTCTTCATTTAGAAAGACCTTAAGCTCTAGGCCATTGTCGTGGAAAGAAGAAGCAAACTTTGACAATAGCTCTTTTTGTTCTTGCAACAAATCTTTGTATTCATCGTTGAATTTTTTAGTAAATATTCTTAATTCTGCATTACCTAGCTTCATTTCATTTTGTTTTTGTTCGACTCGCTTATAACTCATATGCTTTACAATCTGACTTTCTAAGAGCACCTTATTTTTAATAGGCATTTTATCATTAAAAATCTGTGATATACTTGCAATTGCTTTATAATTCGGAACAAAGTGTGAAAAGACATCATTGCTTAAATCTTTATTAACTTTGTTAACCAACTGCGATTGAGTGTCAAACACGTGCTGTTGATTTAAACCCGAGTATACCCTCTTTACTTCTATAAGAATTTTTTCTGCTTGTTCTTTTTTTACACCTTGCGTTTCATACAGAGACTTGTATAAATCAAGTTCTTTTCTCAAAATCGTATTTTTTGCAAAAAACTCTTTAATAAGACTAACTACCTTTTTTCTTTTATTATGCTCGTTATTCATTGAAGCTCTTGTTAATTCTCTTACTAGAGTCTCAAATATAAAAGCTGTATTTCTACGCTTATTGTGTTTCATCTTCATTGCCTTTCTTCTCCAAGCTTTCAAGCAGGCGGTGTACTTCTGAACTAGTTCTAAATAGACTTTGTTCTACTTTAGTGTTATAATTAGATTTTTCTTCTGAAATTGTCCCTCTGGAAAGTGCTTTAAAATCGTGATACCCCGGATAATTTCTTTTCTTGCCACCTTGACGGCGACCAGCTTGCGCGGAATGATGTCTTTTGCGAGCGCCGGCGGGGCGCTTATCTACTAGTTCAGGGTTATACCACTTTCCCTTCGATTTGGATGTTGTTGTTTCAACGTCGCCAAGCGGGCTTTCTCTTTTAACTTTTACCCAATCATACTTTGGGTAATCTTCATCTCTTTTTGCCGGGGCTGGAGCGCCCGCTTCGGCCGGGGCGGCCAATAGACCCTCAAAGCCTCCACCAGCTTCGGCATCAGGTGCTGCTGCCATATCGCCACCCATGTCGCCACCAAGATCAGCTGCGGGGCCAGCTGCATCGCCACCGAGGTCGGCCATGTCGCCACCCATGTCGCCCATATCACCACCGAGGCCGGCCATATCCCCGCCGAGGGCGCCCATTTCAGCCATACCTGCTGCTTCGCCGGCCACTTCGGCAATTTTAGCCATGGTTGCTTCAAGTTTCTTGTCGTAAAAGCGCTCTCTTTGATTTCTAACAAACTCTTCTTCAGAAATGCCAAGCAAATTCTTTGAAATCCAACGCTTACTAAAGAAGTTTGCGGCTGCGGCTTCGGCTTGTGTAATTTTTAATCCCCACTGTTCTAAGTCTTGCATCGCCGCGATCTTCGAAGGGTTGTGCAAATTTAGCTTAAACGAAATTAAATCTTCGCCTCTGTATCCTAAAATATAAAGATGTACAATTGCAATCTTTTCTAATTCAGAAACTACAGAGCGTTGCAATCTTTGAATTGTTCTCGCAAATCTAATATCTTTTTGAGCTAACGTGGTCTTATCTTCTTCTCCACCTTCGCCGCGGATCAAATAAGACATTGGAATTTTAATAGCAGCGAATAGCTTGTCTCTCAAATATTTAACATCATCGATAGTATAATTCCCAGTTTGGCCGGCTAGCTGTTCAATCTTTGTTCCGGACTGGCCGCCGCGCACAGGAATCCAAAAGTCTTCCTCGACCGATGCTGGGTTGTATCTTAGGTCCACGTGCCCGGTGCTCGGGTCAACAACCGAATGCCTCTTAAGCTGTGTCATTGCTTTTTGCATAAACTGCTCAACATCTTCGGGAGGTATACCTCCGACATCGACATAGTACACACGACGGTCAGGGGCGCGGACGATCCTGTGGGCCATCATGGCGTCTTCTAAAAGAGTTAGCTGGCGCCAAATCCTTCTGGCTGATTCTAAAACACTGGTGCCATACGGTGAGTATCTGTCATTAGCAAGAACTCTAAAGTGTGCAATTTGCCAATTTTCAAACGTCATGCCGCCCGAATTCCACTGGTATTGGATATAGTTAGGGTTGGTTGGATCTTCGCCCTCCATTCTTTCTACTTCTTGCCCGGGGAGTCCTATGGCACTTTTAATACCAAGCTCGTCATCAACATCTAAATATAAAAAGAAATCACCATACTTTATTAAAGTGCGGGCCCAGCCAAATAAATTAAATTCGATGTTTAAAACCTGATAAAACAATGTTTGCAAGATCACTTTAATTTCTTCATTGGAACAGTCAATTTTTAAAAGCTGGCCGAATTCAGAATGAGTCGTTATTTCATCGGCATATATGTCTAATGCCGACGCTAGCTCTGGAGTATACTCCATTTGATCAAAATCAATATAACGTTCTGCTCGGGCTTGATTAACCATAAGGTTGGCCATCAAATTATCATATGGATTATATGTCTTTTTCTTAAACTGCTGTCCCGAAGCGGTCTTAAAGGTTTTTGAATATTTATCTAATTTTACTCTTCTCGCCTTTCTAAGTTGCTGATGACGATAATTAATGATTGGACCCGACAGCAATCGCGTCAACTTTTTATATAAAGTCGACTGTGGATTGTGCGGATTTTTGGTCATTTGACGCATTTTATTTCTTGGATATCTCGCCATTTTTTTACCTTACGAAGAAGGGTAGGCCGTGGGAAATTTGTTTCTCGGCCTTCTTCTTTATATATTTGTCTAATGTCTCATCAACTTTTCTGTAGCCCTGCATACCGTGAATTTTTGTTTCTAAAGAGACGTTTGTCTTTTTGATTGATCCAAGCATCGCTTTTTTATAAGCAGCTTCATGGTGATTAATTACCAAGGCTGTTTCTCTTACCCAACAAGCAATTGCGCAGGCCATAACTAAATCGTCATTATAACCCCTCATTGCCTGTGCCTTCCCGCTGTGCCACACAAAAGTTTTTAATTCGTTAGCTAAGCGAACTGAGTGTGTTGTAATCACTTTGTTCCTTACTAGCTCTTCTAATTTTGCCACAACCAGCGGCCGAGTTTTAACTGTTGTTGTAAAGCCCGGGGCAGTTGATTGTTGGTGCTCTGCTAGATACTGATCAACATGTTCGTGGGTACCCTTTCTAGACCAATAAAGATTTGGATGTTTCATTTCACGCAGCTTATCTAAAATTGACATACCAATTGAATTGTTTTCTACAACAGATAAACAAAAGCCGTACTCTTTGCTAGTTTCATAAATTAGCGGAGCAAACTCATCTAGTGGAAGTTTGCCACAATATTCAGCAACACATTCCATGTTTTCAGAATTAAAAATTAAAAATGCTGAATTGTCTTGGCCATCGCCTCTGGCAACGTCAGCCGTCAAAAAGTATTTTTTGCTGGGGTCATGTCTTTCCCAAATCCACAAATTACGATCAAAGCCGGTTTTATAAATCGGATCTTTAATGTCTTTCCTTATTCTATCTAAATCTTCGCCGGCTAACAGAGTTTCGCCTGACATATTGAAGTTACACTCAAGCTCTTGTGCGACTTCTCGGGATGACATTTTACGTGTCTCTAGCTCAAACCACTCTTGATCTCGCTCCGGGTGTACACGCCATGGCAAACATATGTCATTAAAATCGTTTAAGCCTTGTTCTGCTTCACTGTATAACTGGTGGAATTTATTTCCCACACCCTTTGGCGTAGAAGCAACAATACAACTACCACCGGTTGATAGTGTTGGTTGCAGGCCGGCCCACAAGTCACCCAGACCTTCAATAATCGCAGCTTCATCAACAACTAATAAAGAAAGAGCTTCGGAGCGGCCGGCGTCGCCAGAGGTTGAAATGGCCTTTACTTCGCTTTGGTTGTCTAGTTTAAATGAATTTCTATTATTAATAACAATTTTAGATATCATCATCCATTCTGGAAGAGAGTTCATTGCTAACTTTGTTTTTTTAACAAGGTTGGCGGCAGTACTTAGTTTTGTTGCAATTACAACAACGTTCTTGCCGCGGTGAAAAAGCATCAGCCAAGTAATATATGCAGCGATTGTTGTTGAAATACCAAGCTGCCTTGCTTTTAAAATAATGTTATAGCGGTGATCGGTAAAATCTTTGACGACATCTTCTTGAAAATCATATAAGCTAAAAGGTATCAAACCTTTAAGGGGGTGAGCAATTCTTACATAGTTGTTAATAAAATAAACCGGATCGCGCCCACACCTGATGAGTTCTTTTTTGATATTCGCTTTTGTTAAGTGGTATTTTTTTGCCATTCAACTCTTTATCATCCTTTATCAGTTTCGCCAAGGCCGGGTCTAGCTGGTTGTTTTCTGGTCACATTCGACGGTTTCTTCTTCGAACTTAAGGACAAAAACTTTTTAATTGCGTCATCGACAGTTCTTTCGTTTTCTGGTTCTACCGATTCAGAATCAATATTACCAATTGTATACCACTTGGTTGACTGGACCCAGTTGCGAATACTATTCATGCGCTGAATTAAAGAATCTGAATCACCTTGTGCTTTTAAGGTTAGAGCAGTGCCGGTGGTTGTTTTATATTCTTTCTTTAAAAATTTAACGATGTCACCGAACATTTGTTCAATTTCATTTTCAAAGTTCTTCGGGCCCGAACGGTGTAGGTCTTTCATATTAACTTCACCATGGTAATTAATACAAAGCTTGTTGCCGTGGAACTTAACGCCAAAGCCGTCCATTACTCTTTTATCCAAAATAGGATCACCCTTTTCTCTTTTCAGGCCAACTTTAATTCTAACACCCTCGGCATCATAGCCATCATAAGCGTTCGATGCTGCTTGCGAAAGCGCCCTAATTATTTCTAAAGTAGTCTTTCCTTTATTTTCAGCCATTTTTAGGTCTCCATCCTTTTTTCCAACGTTCCTCGCGGCCGTCGATATATTTTATAAAACACTTGAAACAACACTCATATTTGCTCATATAAATATCATCTCTGGTTCTAAAAGAATATTTCTCACACACGGGACAAGTTCTTTTAGTATCTTTATTAATTAGTTTCTCGCTTATAAAAAAACCATCAACTTCCTTTTTGTCCTTTTGTTGCGGCTCTTTCTGGCTTATATCTTCTTTAAGCTGTTCTAAATATTCCTTTTCTTTTTCTTCATTCCAAAACTTAGCTGGATTTTGTATTGTTTCTTTACCATATTTCTCAGAGATTGCTTTTTCTACTTTAGCAATATAGTCCCAGTCTTTCTCTTTCATTTCGCCGTTTGAACCGCTGCATAGAATATGCCCATGGCTACAGATACGCCGACAATCACCCCGCCTGTAAAGAACCAGTGATTATAGTCGTTGGGCTTTTCAAGCGTTATTTTCTGAAGATGGTCGATTTCATTATTTTTAATTCTTATAATAGCATCGTATTTTTTTTCTGTAGCTTCCAAGGAAGTCTTAACCACAGAGGTAAACATATCACATCTGGCTGTTTCTTTGGCTAAGTTGTGCTTAAGCTGTAGCGAGCACTCTAGCTGGCCCTTCTCTTTGGAGGCTAACAATACAGCGTTTGCTTGGTAGTTGTAAAGAATGCCGTTGAAGGGGGCCTTCTGGCCTTGTTTTATTTCTGTTACTTTGGGGGTTTCTGCGAAGGCAGTTAAGGGAAGCCAGACTAAACTAAAGATCAGTGCCGTCGTGTAGATTTTTTTCATCATCTGTTATAACCAGTTCAAAGCCAAAT
>Ga0315339_1003041_pt1 | contig 12117 bp, 12 predicted proteins | sample ASW17metaG_FD_204514 | JGI IMG/M metagenome (GOLD analysis project Ga0315339, IMG submission 204514) | Ammonia-oxidizing marine archaeal communities from Pacific Ocean, United States - ASW #17 | ecosystem: Environmental > Aquatic > Marine > Oceanic | place: USA: California | collected 2016-12-05
ACGTGCATAAAGCAGAGAAAGAATACTAACCGTTTTGAGAGGCGACATTGACGCTCCGAAATTTCATGTTGGCATTAAGCACAATCTTTGCGTTGGTTTTCATAACCCCGAACCGCGTTGCTGCTGATATAAAACAGGCGTTTCAAAACGCGATCACGGCGGTGGAAAAACGCGATTACCGCCTGTTGGGCTCAATACTTGAAGAACATCCCCAACTGTTGCGATACACTGCCGAACAAGGTGACAGCCTGTTCAATGAGTTCAGTAATGTTGTATATGAGGATTTTGAGCCGCCACTAGGGAATTATGCTGACCTGGCGGCAATTGGTATTCTTTTAGATCATGGTGCCGACCCACATATGTCCAACGGGTTGATCGCCTCACTTTTGGTGGAGGCCAATCGTTTTTACGGAGACACCGATGCGTATCCGGTCAACTCGGGGCGGTGTACCGACAATCGCACTGCATATTTTCCGCTCATCAATAGGTTGATCGAAGCGGGTGCCTCTTTGGGTCCGATGCATAAGGAGTTCCGTGGGGTGCGTGTCTCGGAAGCGTTTTTTTATCAGTTACAACTTTGCTTCAAGCCGTTTGTCAGTGGCTCAGATTCTGAGCGTCCAAGCAATGTAGTTGCAAGACGGGTATCCGCCGCGACTAAGCGGCAAGAGAAAGACTTGTTATTCAATTCGTCGGCTAGCGGTGTCCTTGATACGGCATGCTTGATGGCGCTGTATGACTGGTGATCACAGGCCATAATTTTGAGGTTGGTTCGGGCTCAAACCAGTTATTTGTCTTTTTGGAAGCCCTTAAATCCGCGCGATATCCTTGTGGATAATCACGTCGGTTTCTGGATAGGCCGTCAGGATGGCGCGGCGCAGGGCTGCGCCTATGGCGTGGGCGTCGTGCAGGGATTGATCGCCGTTCAACTCGATATGCAGGTTGACGAAAACGACGCTTCCGGCGGTGCGGGTTTTCAGGTCGTGAAAGCCGTGCACGTCGGGCCAGTCGCGCACCAATGCCTCTATTCCCGCGATCATTTCTGGGTCGGCCCCGCGATCCATCAAGGCATCCCAGGCCCCTTTGCCGATCCGCAGCGCACCGACAGCCAGCACGGCAGCGGCCCCAAGTGCCACAATATTGTCAATCTGGCCCATCCCCAGCCAGGCAGAGGCCGCAAGCGACAGGATGGCCCCGATGTTGGGGATCAGGTCGGCCATGTAATGCAGCTGGTCGGCGCGCACGACGCGATTGCCCGTCGCGCGGATCACCCGACGTTGCCACAAGACCAACATCAACGTCAGCACGATCGACAGAACCATGACGGCCATGCCGCGTTCCTCGGCGGTGATCGGCCCCGGCGGTCCGGACAGCAGCCGCGATATGGCGGCCCAGGTGATCACGCCAGCAGACACCAGAATGAACACTGATTGGCCCAAGGCCGCCAAATCCTCGGCAGAGCTATGGCCAAAGGCGTGGTCTTCGTCGGGCGGGCGGGCGGCATAGGCGATGGCCGCAAGCCCGGCAAGCGACACCATCAGATCAAGCGCACTGTCCGCCAAAGACGCCGCGACAGACAGCGCGCCGGTTTCCGACAGCGCCCAAAGCTTGGCAATGACCAGCACAAAGGCCACCGCCGCAGACATCAGCCCGGCGGACAGGTTCAGCCGGGTGGATTTACTGTGGCTCACCCGATGCTCCTACAGAAAGGCCTTGTCCTTGATCCGCGCCCAGGCGCGTTTCTCAAAGTCATCTTTTGCGGGCTCCAGGCAATTGCGATCCAGAAACCAATACAGGTATTTTTCATAGGCGAAATCAGACATCGCCTCGGGGCCGAATTGCAAGGCTTCTCGTAGCTCGCTTTCCTTTTTCGGCGTCAATGTTGCGTGCCAATAGTCGGATTTGGCGCAGGTGATCACGCAACGTTTTTGCATCAGCGCCTCAAACCCGGCGGCTGAATTCTGAGTAACGATCATGCGTGAAGAATCGATCAGGTCATGAATTGACGCATCAGACACGGTGACATTCTGATAATCGGCGGCGATATCCATGATCGCCTTTCGCTCTGTCTTTGTCTGGCTGGGATGCGGTTTGACGTAGACCCGTTCCTTGCGGCAAGTCGCGGCGGTGATGCGGATCATCTGCGCCGTGGTCAGGTAATGGCTGCGGTTGCGGTAGCCTTCGATTTCCTGGCAAAAGATCGCCGCGGCGGCCTCTTGCAGCGGGTTCTTCATCCGCACTTCCTGCGGGAACTTCGACACGTTTTCGCGCAGCATATAGCCGGCGACACCGTTAAAGAAATACTCGGCCTTGCCCGCGTCAATTTCCTGCGGGGAAAAACGGGCGAACCGCAGGCTGGAATTCCAGTGAACACCGACCTCATCCAGATACCAGAATCCCCAGATATAGCTGGGCATCGCGTGCAAACGCCCGCGCCCATAGCTGGGCAAATCACCGACCAGAATGTTGATGTGATCCTGGTCCAACAACAGCTTTGACGACCCGCCCTCGGCGGCGACAATGCGCGTGGTGACACCCTGTTTGGTGGCGTGTTTGATCAGCTTGGTGAAGAAATCAAACTTTTCTTCTTGGATCGATTTTAGCCAACTACCTTCGGCATGGATAACCAGTGCGTGCGGTTCTGAAACAGTTCGACGGTTGGAAAAGGCAGATAGCATGGTCTGCATCTGAGTCACTCTCTGACCTCGTCCGGTGTCACGCCCCACACGGCCTCGCGCGGGACCCAGCCGCGCTGTCGATCTGCGGTGATCCGGCACCACGTGCCTGCGCATTCACCTAGTCTTGCGATCACGCCAAGTTCAGCGTTGGCATTCACTGTTGCACTTGGATCAGGCTTCATCAACAGGGGCAGCATGTCTTGTTCGATGATCACCGTGCGTATTCCAGACAACAGCGAATAATGCACCCAGCCGCCCGCGCCGTCGCGGTCAAGCACCCGGCGCCAGTGGCCGAATTCGCCGGTCACCTTCAGTGGCATGTTGCGGCGTTTGAACACCCAATCCACCCGGTGACTGCGCGAGGGGCCGCGACGTACGTTGCCCTCTGACGCTTTTAGCGACACAAATCTGGGAATTGGCAGGTTGGTGACCGACCCGCGTTCGCTCGCGGCAACGCCGCCTGCCAGAAAAACCGCAACTGCGGTGCAGAGAATACTGTTACGTAAGCGTGACATGGTTTGCCTGCTCGTTTGATTTGCCTGTTACATTTTGCCCCGAGACGGCGATTTGGCCGTCCGTCGCCGACGTTTTTTGTGGGTTCTTGTTGTGCCCCGCGCCGGTTCTTGTAACTGTGCCACTCAACGTATCTTTTGAAAAGCGAAGGGACGCCCAACATGTCTTCTGAACGTCTGAGTGTTGTTGTTACGCGACGGTTACCCGAGGCCGTCGAAACCCGGATGACAGAGCTTTTCGATGTAGAACTGCGCCAGGACGACGTTCCGCTAAGCCGCGAGGCGCTGGCAGAGGCGATGCGCCGCGCCGATGTTGTGGTGCCAACCGTCACCGATGTGATCGACGCCGGGATGCTGGCGCAGGCGGGCGAAAAGCTGAAATTGATCGCCAACTTCGGTGCCGGGGTCGACAATATCGATGTGCAGACTGCGCGGCAGAGGGGCATTCTGGTCAGCAATACGCCGGGTGTGTTGACCGAAGATACCGCCGATATGACGCTTGCGCTGATCCTGTCGGTGATGCGGCGCATCCCGGAAGGTCTGGCGATTATGCAGGCCGGGTCCTGGGCCGGTTGGGCCCCGACCGCGCTGCTGGGCGGGCGTGTTGGCGGGCGGCGGCTGGGCATTTTGGGCATGGGCCGCATCGGGCAAGCCGTCGCGCGCCGCGCCAAGGCCTTTGGCATGCAGATCCATTACCACAATCGCAAACGCCTGCGGCCTGAAATTGAAACAGAGCTAGAGGCCACATACTGGGAAAGCCTTGACCAGATGGTCAGCCGGATGGATGTGATCAGCATCAACTGTCCACATACGCCGTCCACATTTCATCTGATGAACGCCCGGCGGCTAAAGCTGCTGAAACCCAGCGCGGTCATCGTGAACACTTCACGCGGCGAGGTTATCGACGAAAACGCCCTGACCCGGATGCTGCGATCCGGAGAAATCGCGGGGGCAGGGCTGGATGTCTATGAGCATGGCACGGAACTGAACCCCCGTTTGCGAGAGCTGCAAAACGTCGTCCTGTTGCCGCATATGGGGTCGGCCACCCGCGAGGGGCGGGCAGAGATGGGCGAGAAGGTTTTGATCAATATCAAGACGTTCGCCGACGGTCACAGACCACCCGACCTGGTTGTTCCTGCAATGTTGTAATGAATGAAGTTTCCTGTAAAAGAAGATTCGTGTAATGATGTAACGAATAACGAGGGAGTTTTGAATGAATGTTATCAAGACAGCGTTAGCCGCCGCTATCGCAACGGGTATGATGACGCATGCCGCGTCGGCTTTTGAAATAAACTTCGACTGGACTGGCTTGAAGCTATGTACAAGCGGCACGCCGAACCGGGTGTTGAATCCGGCATTCACGTTGAAGGACGTGCCGGCTGGCACCAAATACATTCGCTTCAAGCTGGTCGACCTCGATGTCCCCAACTACAATCACGGTGGCGGTGTGGTTAAGTATACTGGGCAACCGGTGATTGCGCCGGGGGCTTTCAAATACAAAAGCCCTTGCCCGCCCAACGGAACTCACAAGTATCAGTGGCAGGCAACCGCACAGACTAAGAAGAACGGCGGCAAGATTGTTACGACTGGTCGCACCAAAAACTATCCATAGGGCGCTTTTCGGTCTTTGCGCTGTACTTTTGCTATCGGCCTGCACCCGGCCGATGGCACCCGGAGAGGTTGCGTTTGCCAAGGACATTTTTGGCAAGGGGCTGAACACCGATAAGGTGCGTGTCGCCGCGGGCTTTGGCGTGACGCCGGAACCAAAGGTCACGCCGCTGCCTGAAAAGGCAGAGAAGTTTGAACCTCGCCCCGGTGTTTGCGACCGGGTTGCGCCCACCGGGCCAACCGGCCCACCCTCTGCCTGGGTGCTGTACAACAAAGTGCATTTCAGCCGCGAGTTTTACCGCGATGACGTGTTGCCGGGCTATCCAAGTCAGTTGTTACTGCCAGAATCGCTTATTATGGCGCATGAGCTGGTGCATGTCTGGCAATGGCAGAACCGCAAACGCACCGGCTATCGCCCCGGTCGTGCGGCGCTTGAAAGCTTCACCAACAAAGACCCCTATTTCTATGTCCCCGACGAGGGCGCAGGGTTTCTGGAATACGGCTTTGAACAACAAGGCGCACTGGTAGAGGATTATTTCTGCTACGGCATATTTGATCCGCAAAACCCCCGCCGCGCCAAGGTCCGCGCCATTCTGGCCCCGCATTTTCGGGTCGACCGCATAGATCAGGTGCTGGGCCAATAGCGCGCAGGTCGGTTTTGGGCGGTTTTGCGTCGGCTTGTCTGCGACCGACCCTTGGCTAATCTGCACATTAGCGCCAAGTCATTCCAGCGGAGTCGCATCCCATGAAAACCAATGTCAAAGCTCTGGTCGTCGGCGGCGGTGCCGTCGGCACCTCTATTGCCTATCATCTGGCCAAGGCCGGCTGGGACGATGTCATGCTGCTGGAACGCGATGAGCTGACCAGCGGGTCAACCTGGCACGCCGCCGGGCTGCTGCCGCTATTCAACATGAGCTATGCGACGACCCACATCCACAAATATTCGGTAGAATTCTACAAACAGCTAGAGGCAGAGACTGGGCTGAACGCCGGTTTCGCCGTCGTCGGCAACCTGCGCATGGCGCAAACCGACGCGCGTATGGACGAGTACATGCTGTATGCGTCCACGGCGGAAACCTGCGAGGTGCCGTATCAGTGGCTGACGCCGGATGAGATCAAGGAACGCTGGCCGCTGATCCGCACCGATGACCTGAAGGGCGCGCTGTACCACCACACCGACGGCTACATTAACCCCGCCGATGTGACCCAAGCGATGGCCAAAGGTGCGCGCCAACGTGGCGTTGCGATTGAACGTAAATGGCAGGCGGATGCGTTTCACTGGAATGGCACCCATTGGGAGGTCACCTGTTCCAAGATGGTCGAAAAGGGCGGCAACCTTGTCGCCAGCGAAGAGCAGGTGGTGATCACCGCCGAACATGTCGTGACCGCCTCTGGCAACCATGCGCAGCGTACCGCGCAGATGCTCGGCATCAAGATCCCGGCTATTCCCGTTGAGCATCAGTTCATCGTCATGGATCAAGACCCCGCGCTGGTGGACTATCGCGCCAAGGGCGGTGTCGAGCATCCGGTGATCCGCGATGCCGATGCGCAATCCTATGTGCGCGAGGAACGCGGCGGCTGGATTTTGGGTGTCTATGAAAAAGACGCCCCGGCGCGGTTTGAACATGGCGTGCCGGACAGTTTTCGCGCCGATCTGTTCCCGCTGGATCTGGAGCGGATCGAGGATCAGTATATGGCGATGATCCACCGCATTCCGTCGTGTGAGGACAGCGGGCTGAAGGACGATTTCAACGGCCCGATCTGTTATACGCCGGATGGCAACCCACTGGTTGGCCCGGCTTACGGCCTGCGGAACATGTGGCTGGCAGAGGGGTTCAGCTTTGGCATCACGGCAGCGGGCGGCACCGGGTATTATCTGGCGCAGTTGATGGTCGAGGGCGAGGCAGAAATCGACATGGCCAGCCTTGACCCGAAACGCTACGGCACCTGGATGACGACCGAATATGCCGCGCGTAAGAACGAGGAATGCTACGACCACGTCTATATCCTGCACCACCCGGATGAGGAACGCCCGGCCTGTCGCCCCCTAAAAACCGCGCCCAGTTACGACCGGATGAAGGCACGCGGTGCCCAGTTTGGCTGTGTGAACGGCTGGGAGCGGCCGAACTATTTCGGCCCCCTCGATGCGCCGGATAATTTCGACCATGACGCGCGGTCTTTCCGGCGCGGTGGCTGGTGGCAATACGCCCATGACGAGGCCAAGGCGATCCGCGAAGGCGTTGGCCTGATCGACGCCACCGCCTTTACCAAACACAAGCTGCGTGGACCGGGGGCAACCGCGTTTCTGGAATGGTTCACCACCAACAAACTGCCCAAGGTTGGCCGGATTAACCTGACCTATGCACTGACCGCTGCGGGGACGACGCGGACCGAATACACCATCGTGCGCCTGTCCGAAGACACGTATTACCTGGTCAGCGCCGGGGCGTGGCAGGCCTATGACAGCGATTTTCTCGCCAAGGCGATCAACGACAATGTCGACCGTTTTGGTCCGATGTGGCTGGATGATTGCACCGGCCAACACGGCGTCTTTGCCATCGCCGGGCCGAAGTCACGCGACGTGCTAGCCGCGCTAATCAAGGACGCAGAGCCGGAAACCGCCCTGTCCAACAAACGCTTTCCATGGCTGTCGGCCCGGCGGATCGAACTGGGCATGTGTCCAGTGAATGCCATCCGCGTCGCCTATACCGGAGAGCTGGGCTGGGAGCTGCATCACCCGATGGAGATGCAGAACTACCTGTTTGACCAACTGATGGCAGCGGGCGAACCGCACGGTCTAAAACTTGTCGGCGCACGGGCGCAGAACTGGCTGCGGCAGGAAAAATCCTATCGCGCGTTCGGTACCGAACTGGGCCGCGATGCCACCCCGCTAGAGGCCGGATTGGACCGGTTCGTAGACCTGTCCAAAGAGTTTCACGGCAAAGAGGCGATGCTGGCCAAGGGCGTCCGCAGCAAATGCGTGACGGTTCTGATTGACGGGCCAAAGGATGCAGACCCCTGGGGGCGCGAGGCCTTGTATGTCGGGGACAAGAAGGTTGGACGGCTGACCTCTGGCGGGTACTCCGTGGCCTTTGGCAAGCAGATCGGCATGGGCTATGTGCCGCCTGAATTGGCGGTGACCGGGCAAAAGCTGCAAGTGCGGATGTTCAATCAGTTGTGGGATGCCGAGGTCGTCGAGGATAGCCCCTATGACCCGACCAACGCGGTGATCCGCGTCAACGGATAAAGCAACGGCCCGGGGAAATCCCCGGGCCGTTTTGGAATTTTTTTCCGTCAGTAAACCCGTATCGACGACGTCTGGTTGTTCCAAAGCGGTGCCAGAACAGGCTTGTTCGACGTCACGTTGTTTGCCGGTCCGATGCAATAGGTCGGGTTCTTGCACAACCGCACCTTGCCGCCGCCAAACAGCCGTACCGACGTGGCGCGGTTCTGCGCAGCCGGAGGCAGCGTGAAGGTGCCGGTGCCAAAGCACAGATGCTGGCCGGTGTAGTTCGGCCCGTCAAACAGGCAGACCTGCTTTTTCGGCGGCAGAGCCCCGGTGAAGACCCTCAGGGACGAAGTCTGGTTGTTCAGGAACGGGCCAAGCTGGCCTTCACTGTTGACCACATCGCGGCAGAACGGTCCCATGTTTTGATTGACACACAACCGCACCTTGGCATTTCCGTGCAGCCGAACCGAGGTGATCCGGTCGTTGCTGATCGACGGCAACGAATTGTAAAGCCCGACCTGACGGCAAAAGTTTGCTCCGGTAAAGTTCGGCCCGTCAAAGAAACAGGCACGATTGCTGGCCAGACCCGGCACCGGGCCGGGGATCGGCGTGTCGCCGCATTGGATCGTAAAGCTTGGCTGCCCGCCGGGGCCTATTGTCAGGCGGAAGCTGCAGTCGTCGCCAGCCGAACCGTGGCTGGGGGCCGCAGTCAGATAGCTGGAACTGACCCAGCCGTCCGGCCCCGGATGCGTGATATAGCACCAGCCGTTGGGTTGGCATTCCGTGGCATCAACCACTTCGCCTGGCGTCAGCGTATCGACCACGCCATAGCTTGCCCCCGGCCCCGACCGCACGTTCAGCGCGGTTGTTGCAGTTGCGTCCGTGGCCAACGCCGGCACCGCCCAAAAGGGCAGAGCCATGACCGATATGAGTACTGAAATCACTCGTCGTGCTAGTTTCATGTTCACCTCCATCGCATGCGGACGGTTTTCGGGTATTACCCACCCCGCCCAGGTTGTTCGCGCAATAGCCTATCGTTGCGAGAGCCAGAGAGACGCGCCATGCGATGGATCAAATTACGAGACCTTCCATAAGAACGGGCGGCACCAGGTTGGCACCGCCCGTTTCCGGTTGCAAAATGTCGGTGATTTAGCCGCGACCGAAATCTGCCGTGGTGATGACCCCATCGCCGTTGCGGTCCATCATGGCGAACCAGTCGGGCACATGGGCCTGAAATTCGGCCTCGGTCACCAACCCGTCTTTGTCGGTATCGTTGAAGTCGCGCATCAGGCCACGGTTTACGCTTTTCATCTGGCCCTTTTGATGGCCGCCGCCGTTGTTCTGCATGTCCTGGACGCGCGTTTCATCAAACAGGTCATATTCGGCGCTGTCCAGCGCGCCGTTTTCATCCTGGTCGAACATGAAAAATACATCGCCGCGCTTTTCGGAGGCTTCGGCCAAGGTCACCTGAGCGTCGCCGTCCTGATCCCAGTTCTCGATAAAGTGCTGGCCGGGGATCTGGCCTTGGGCCACGGCAGAAAACGGCAGGAAGGCGGCAAGGGCGATGGCAGTTATAGCTGATTTGGTCATGACGGTCTCCATTACATTCCGGTGTCTGAATATAACTTAAACGCCGGGATGGCCGTGTTCCGTCGCGCAACTGGCTTGACAAACTGTCGCAGCGTTGGGCTTAGGCAAACCGTGCCGGAGAAAGCGCCGCGACGGTCTTGGCGTCAATCTCCGGGTCCCGGCCTGCAATCAGATCAGCGGCCAGTTGGCTGGCGGCGGGTGACGTTTGCATGCCATAGCCGCCTTGTGCGGCAAGCCAAAAGAACGTCGGATCAGCCGGAGCAAATCCGATAACCAACGAACGGTCAGGCGCAAAGGTGCGCAGCCCGGCCCAGTTGCTGACGATACGCGTCACCGGTTCTGTAACGACGTCCTGATACTGCGCCAACCCTTCGGCCAAGACCATGTCATCGGCCCAGGCATCCATCGGCTCCGACGGGTCCTCATCCGCCGGGGACACCAACAATTTGCCTGCGTCGGGCTTGGCGTACCAGGTCTCTCCGGGGCCGAACAGCATCGGCCAACTGCTAACGTCGTGGCCGCCCGGCGCGTCAATGCGCGCCATCGAACGACGGTAGGGCGTGACGCCAAGCGGGTTGATATCGGCGAGGGCCGCGATCTGATCCACCCAGGCCCCGGCGGCGTTGATCAGAATGCGCCCGTCATGACCGCCGTGTGCGGTTTCCACCGTCCAGCCATTAGACGTTTTCGTGATTGCGGTGACGCGGGCCTTGGTGATGATCTCTGCGCCATGCGCGCGCGCCATTCGGGCGTAGTTTTGCAACAGCAGGTCTGTGTCGATGTCCCAAGCATCCGCGTGATGCGCGGCGCGGATGACCTTGGCGGGGTCAAGAATGGGTACCATGGCGCGGGCCTCATCCATGGTGATTTCGTGCAGCGACATGTGGTCCATGTCGTGGTCAAAGGCATCAGTGTTGTCGGCACCACCCAGCAACAACAGCCCGCGTGGGCTAAGAACGCCGCCATTGGCGGTGGCGTGAAACTCTTTGCTGGCGCGGTTCAGCGCGACGGTCGAGGGGCTGCCATAGGTTTCCTCAAACATCGCCGCAGACCGGCCAGAGGCATGATAGCCAAGCCCATCTTCGGCCTCTAGCACCGTGACTTTGCCCAAGGGTGCCAGCCGCGCGGCGGCAGATATCCCGGCGATACCTCCGCCGACGATCAGAAAGTCGGTCATGTGGCCTCTGATCTGTCCGTCGCCGGGGCAGGGGTAGGCGTCAGCGCGGTCAAACGGGCATATAGCGCGTCGTCCATGTCAAACCCGATCGCATCCAGCGATGGCTGCAATTGCGCGGCGGCGCTGGCGCTGATGATCGGCGTTGTGACGGCGGGGTTCTTTGCAACCCAGGCCACGGCCAGCGTGATCGGGGAAACGCCCAGCTCTGCGGCAACGACAGACAACTCCTGTGCCGCGGCATGCATCCAGTCTTGCCCGTAGCGCGAATTATACATCGGGTCATCGACCAGCCGACCGCCCGCGTCACCGGCATATTTACCGGTCAGCAAGCCGCCACCCAGCGGCGAATAGGGCACAACGGCAATACCTTCCGAGGCGCACATCGGCAGAATCTCAACCTCTACCTGCCGTTTCACAAGGCTGTACATCGGCTGAATGACCGATATCGTCAGACCAAAACTGGCGGCGACGCGCTCGGCCTTCATCACCTGCCAGGCGGAATAGTTCGACACACCGATATGGCGCACCCGACCGCTGTCGACCATCTTCGCGACGGCCCCATAAGTGGCCTCCAGCGGGACATCGTCACTCCAGCGGTGCAGATACAGCAAGTCGACCGCATCCATATTCAGCCGTTTCAGGCTTTCGTCAAAATCTTTGGCAATCGCGTCGGGGCTGCAATCGCCGGTGCTGGCGCATTTGGTGGCGATATATAGCTTGTCACGTTCAGCGGCGGCGAACTGGCCCAGCAGGCTTTCAGAATGCCCGTTTGTATAGCCGTGCGCCGTGTCAAAAAAGTTGATGCCAGCAGCGCGGCAGGCGTCAAACATCGCCTGACTGTTGGCCGCATCGGCCTTGCCGCCGAATTGCATGGTGCCAAAGCAAAAGCTGGAAATTGGGGTGCTGTCGGGTGTGGTGAGCTGTGTTTTCATGGCGCTAGCCTGACATGAAACCGCCACCGGCTAAAGCGGATTTTGATGTTGCCAAATCAAAAGGCCCAACAAGAAAGTGGCATCACAACTTGCAAGGCAGCGGCGTAAAACGGATCACCGCTTTGTCAATTACCTCTCAGAAGTGTTTCCGGCTCTTGGTGGCACACAGGCAGGCCCTCGAACCAGTCGCCCGCGTCCATGGCGAACAAAGTTGAGTACGGTCGAGCGCGCTCATCAACTCTTCGACAAATATGAATTCTGTCACCAGTTCTACTGATCCCTCTGCCGTCGTCACGGTTCCAAGGGGCTTGCCGACGAATCATGAAGAACAGGGTGTCCTGCAGCCTCTTTGCGACGGTCTCACGGCTGCAACGTCCGAAGGTGCGGGATAAGG
>Ga0315339_1003042_pt1 | contig 12116 bp, 13 predicted proteins | sample ASW17metaG_FD_204514 | JGI IMG/M metagenome (GOLD analysis project Ga0315339, IMG submission 204514) | Ammonia-oxidizing marine archaeal communities from Pacific Ocean, United States - ASW #17 | ecosystem: Environmental > Aquatic > Marine > Oceanic | place: USA: California | collected 2016-12-05
TATTTGCGGCACGGCCTCGGTGTGCTGAACGATCGCGAACGCGATATCCTGGTCCATCGCCGCCTGAAGGACGATCGCGACACGCTGGCGACACTGGGCGACAAATACGGCGTATCGCGTGAGCGTATCCGGCAAATTGAAGAAGTTGCGTTCGGCAAACTCAAGAGGGCAATTTTGAAGGACTGTCCGGTCGATAATTCATCATCTGGCGCGAGCTAAACCTGGCACCAAGCTCCACGTTCCGGGGAGACGGCGGGCCATCAAGGTCTTGCCGGCCCTTTAGGTCATCCGTGTGGGCCGTCCCTTTGCAGGAGACACCCCGCCCGCGTAAATTTGCGCCACTTGGGGTCCGGTTTTCGAAGCATGCCGTCGACTGCGGGCCAATGGTGACTCGGAAGGGCCCATGGCGTACGTGTTCGACCCCCATATCCTGAGAGAGGTGGCGACGTCCAACATCGGCCTGCCGCGGCAACAGATGTTCGATGCCGTGACCGGGGAATTGACGGCCCGCTACCTCGGCTACATCTCTCAGAAACCGGAATGGTTCATCAACAACGCCCGCAGAGCGATGGGGACCCTCATGTTCCTTTATGCTTCACTCAACGAGTATCTCATCTTCTTCGGTTCCTCGATCGGATGACAAGGTCACACCGGCCGCTACACCTTTGTCGACGACTGGTTCTGGGGCCTGGAGGTACTTCTCCAAAGGACAAACCTAACGCGAAGTCTACCGCGCCGGCGATGAAGTCCGGCTTCAGAGGCGGCAAGCCAAGGGATATTGGATCGTCGACAATGCCTGGGCGCTCGAATACGCGCGTGGGTGGATTCCGACCATGTTGCCATTTGGCCTCGCCGACACGGTCTTCAGCACCCTCGACTACCGGACGGGATGAGATCGTTCACAACAAGCGGGTCGTTGAAACCTTGAAAGGCAAGGGTGTGAGGTTCGTCGAGGAGATCGACGAAATCCCTGAAGGCACCGTTACCGTTTTCAGCGCCCACGGCGTCGCCCAAAGTGTTGAGCAGGTGGCGGGTGGGCGCGATCTGCGCGTGATCGATGCAACGTGTCCCCTGGTCAAAAAGGTTCACAAGGAATAGCAACGCTTCGCGGGTCAAGAACACGAGATCATTTTGATCGGTCACCGTGGCCATCCTGAGGTCGAGGGCACGATGGGCCAAATTCCGGGTCCCGTACATTTGGTGACCTACATCGACGATGTCGATGACCTGACGCCCACCGATGATGAAAGGCTTTTTTTACGTCACGCAGACGACGCTTAGCGTCGACAACACACGGGACATCATCTACGCCTTGAAGAAGCGGTTTGCAAAGATCAGCGGCCCTGATCTACGAGATATCTGTTACGCAACCCAAAATCGGCAAACCGCGGTACGCGGGCTTAGCGGTGATGTAGATGTGGTTTTGGTCGTTGGCGCACAGAATAGCTCTAACTCCAACCTCCTGCGGGAAATTGGCGAGAATGCGGGGGTGCCCACCTATTTGGTCCAAGATGCTGACGAGGTCGATCCTGTTTGGTTCGAAGGGCGTTGCCGCCGTTGGCATCACCGCCGGTGCTTCGGCCCCGGAAGAACTCGTGAAAGAGCTGCTGGATGGACTGGGCACGCTTTTCAATATCAACGTCGAGACCATGGACGGTGTTACTGAGAACGCCTATTTCCAATTGCCGCCCGAACTCAATGCGGCGCCGCTTCCTGCCAGCAGATCTTCGTAGATATTCAACTTGAACTCACTTCGGTTAAACCGGCTACGGCAGCGCTTGAAGAGAGTTGAATCGTAGCACCTTAACTGGATATCACAGCCGAACACGGTCTCCCTGAACTTGATTCATGCCTTTGACACAAGCCGGGCGGCAGCGAAGCCCGAACGAACGGCGCCCTCAATGGTCGCGGGAAAGCCGGTATCGGTCCAATCACCCGCCAGCAACAGATTTGACCATGCCGTCCGCGGCAATGGGCGGCGCGCAAGCTGGGCTGGGGTTTGCGCAAATGTGGCTTGGCGTTCCTTGATGACTCGGATGGGTGGTTCGATCTGAGGATCGAGGCCAAGCGCGCGCGATGTATCAAACCAGAGCTTTCGTGCCAAGACATCGATCGGTAGTTCAGTCAGTGCATCGGCGGCACTGACCGTGAGGCTTGCGACATCGCGTCGAAGAAAAAGCCACTGCGCCGTCCCACCGATCAGGCCCAGAATGGGGCTATCTCCCAGAATTCGAATTTCTCCTGGTAGACGAATATGAGCGTTGACAATAGCGCGGCTTTCCGTCGGCACCTCCAACCCCGGGACCAGGTCCGCCGCTGCCGGCGGCGTGACCGCGAGGATTACCCAATCTTTCGCGCCAAGCGCCACGCGCTCCTGTCCGAAATCGAGCGCGCGTACTTTGTCCGGCTCGAGATCCAGTGCACGCGCCCGGCGGTGGAATTGCACATTCACCCCAAGCTCAGCAAGGCGCCGGAGGGCGGGGTCGATAAAGCTCACCGACAAACCATCACGAGCCACCAGCGGTCGACACGTCGACGCGCCGCGCGCAAAGGTTTGGGCGACGACGGACCAGAACAACTTGGCTGAGCTCTCACTCGGAGCCGTATTGAGTATGGAGATTGCGAGCGGAGCCCAAAAGCGATGGTAAAGCGGCCCACACGGCGCAATACAGTCCGTAACCGTTTCTTCGGGGCCGGCAAATGCGAGGCGGAATGTCGACAGATAGGCCGAGACCCGAGTCCCCGCGACACGACGCGAGGGCGTGAGAATCCACCACGGCATCCGACCGTCATTCGGTCGCACTGTCCAGCGCTCTCCCGTCTTAAGATCCATGAAGGGGAAAGCGGCTTCCGTCGGCGCGATGAGCGTGTTTTCTGAACCAATTGCGTCGAGATAGGCGAGCGCGTGGGTGTTGCCGTTCATCAACAAGTGGTTGCCGTTGTCAATAACGCGGCCGAATTTCTCGTCGAAGAAGGATCGGCAGCGCCCCCCGGCGTGCCCCGTTGCTTCATAAACCGAAACCACGTACCCAGCCTGCACTAGACGCAGCGCGCACGAGAGACCCGCCAGGCCTGCGCCAACGATATGAGCGTGCGCCATGGGTTAAATCAGGCCATGTCGTGCGGAAATCCAGAGCTTTTCCACCCGCGATACGCGGACAGGCTCGGCGAGGTTCTGCCAATTCTGCCGTTCAAGCTTGGTCAGTATGCGCTCGTACACGGCCATCATCAGGACGCAAGGCTTAAGCCGCCGCCGGTCACAGCGTTCGAGCAGTATGTGGGTCTGCTGGAAACGATCGCGGGCGTGCCCTGCCAAGTCGGCACAGACTCGAGACAGCGATGGGTGGGCAAGGACTTCGCTTGGGTCACGTGACTGAATGCCGTGCGCATCAAGCATCTCGTAAGGCAAGTAAAGTCTATTTAGCTCTGCGTCTTCAAGAAGATCGCGCAGGATATTGGTAAGCTGCAAGGCCTCCCCAAGAATCAATGCGATCTCTTCCGCCTCTTGCTCGGGAGCGCCGAAAACGGACATGGAGAGCACGCCAACGGCGCCGGCGACCCGGCGACAGTAGGTCTGAAGTTCCGTCATGGAAGGTGCCCGCATGGCGCCGCGAAGATCCATCTCCATGCCGTCGACGATGGCGTGGAATTCCGATTGCGGCAGAGCATAGGACTCGATCGGGCGCTGGAGCGCCCGGGTGATCGGATGCGTCGGGCGCCCGGCATACAGGCCAACGATTTCGTCGCGCCATTTGTCGAGGCCATCGACTCGACCATTCAAGTCGCCTGTTCTGTCGGCGATATCGTCGACCTCGCGGCAGAAAGCATAAATCGCGTACATCGCCTCACGGCGCGCTCGGGGGAGCACACGCATGCCAGAGATAAAGGAACTGCCAGAGCGTGTGACGATGCTGTGCACGTGATCCAGATCGGCCGCCTGTTCTGTCGGCGACTGCCTTGCATCCGGGGTCATCAGCCGGAACCGTCCGTCTGACTCGGAAATGCCTGACCTCCGCAGTACGCGCGTAATTTTGGGCGGATGCCGCGGCGCATGAACGCACCCAGCGCTCCCGCAACAGCGAGGCGGAAGAAAACGAGCCGCGGGATCACGACGCGTTCAGCCAATGGATCGCCCTGCCTGAATCGCTCCAGAAGGTTCATGGCGAGTCGCACGATCACAGCGGACTCCGCGGCGAGGCGTCGGTCGGTCAATTGGTCGGGCAATATCCGAGCCGCCTCAAGTAAATCGGCGACACCGTCAAGACAGAGGTCGAGAACGCGACGCAGTGCTTCGTTGGCTTGAGGCAAATCAAGCACTGACACATCCAGATCTTCTCTTTCGAGCCAGTCCTGCGGGAGATAAACGCGATCCAGTCCACGATAATCGGCCTGCACGTCCTGAAGATGATTGATGACCTGCAAGGCAGTGCAGAGCGCGTCAGCGGCCGGATAAAGCAGCTGTGATTCGCCATGTAGATCAAGGAGATATCGGCCGACCGGATTGGCCGAGAGCTCGCAATAATCCATGAGTTCAGACCAGTCACCGTAACGCTGTTTGATGGCATCCTGTTTGAAGGCTGCCAGCAGATCCAGACAGTGTTTCGGCTCGATATCCGTCTCCGCCAGGCTTTCGCGCATGCGATGTGCCGTGTCGAGAGCAGGATCGCCGGTCTCACGTCCGGCTACCGACGCCGCCATCCGACCCAATCGACCGATCTTGTCTTCGGGCGATAGATGCGGGTTATCGGCAATGTCGTCTGCACCACGCGCAAATTTGTAGAATATCGCAACGTGCGGTCTCACGCGCGATGCGAGCAACATAGAGCCGACGGGGAAATTCTCATCGCTCGCCCGCTTGCCGGACGGGGTTTCGAGTCCGGTAACCTTCATCCATACCTCTGTGGCTATCTCAACGATTGGACCCGGCATCCTCTAGTTCACTCCACCAGCCACTTTGTCTCCGGGCATGCCCCTCCCTTCGCCGACCTCGCTTCGCTGTAACGGCTACGCCAGAGCTAGGGCTTCGCCAGGCAGCACTGGGACTCCGCCGTCAGGCGTCCTATTCTTCATCTTCGGACAGCACATCGGCAAGCTCTTCGACAGAGATGCCCTCGCCCGTTGCTGCGGAATACCGATGGTGACTGCGGATGCTCAGCGGGATACTCGCGACGTAAAGTACGGCGACCCCAGTCAGCGTGAGCCATGGGTAGCTCCACAACACGGCAGCTAGAAGCCCAACGACGATGAGGACGGGCAAGATATATTCACGCCTGACCCGAATGCGCTTGAACGAGTATGTCGGCACTTTGCTGACCATCAGGAATGCGACTGCCGCGACCATGGCCGCGCTGACCAAAGGAAGATGGAAGAAGAATTCCGCGACCTGGAAGCTCAAAATAATGGGCAGCAGCACCAATCCGCCAGCAGCGGGCGCCGGTACGCCGGCGAAGAAGTTGGCCATCCAGGTCGGCTGATTGGCCGAGTCGAGCGCCGTGTTGAATCTTGCCAATCGAAGCGCGCAGCACACGCTGAAAGCGAGGACCAGTATCCAGCCCACGCCACCCAAATCGCTCAGCGTCCACCGGTAGATCAGGATTGACGGCGCGACTCCGAAGCAAACGAAATCGGAAAGCGAATCGAGCTCAGCGCCGAATTTCGACGTTCCTTTCAACAATCTGGCCAGGCGTCCATCCAAACCGTCAAACACGGCCGCCACCACAATCGCCGTAACCGCGAGCTGCCAGCTCTCATTCAACGAAAATCGCATGGACGTGAGTCCGGCACACAATGCCAACACCGTCAGCATATTGGGCGCTAGGCTATTGATGGGCAGGGACCGGAATCCCGTGCTACGTGCTTTTAGATTCATTTAGCGAATCTCTCCACGGCGTGGCCCTTCCTGCGACGCCACATCGGCAAATACGGTTTCACCGGCGACCGCGCGCTGGCCTGCAGCCACAAGGGGCGACAATCCCGCGTCAAGATAGACATCGACCCGGCTGCCGAACCTGATCATTCCAAAGCGCGCGCCGGCATGCACGCTATCGCCTTCGGCGATATCGCATACAATCCGCCGCGCGATCAATCCAGCGATCTGAACCACCGCAATCTGGCGATCATCGGTCATTTGGATCACAATGGACTGACGTTCGTTGTCTTCACTCGCCTTATCAAGCACGGCGTTCACGAATTTCCCAGGTCGATAGCTGATCCGGCCGACCGTGCCGTCCACAGGAGACCGGTTAACGTGCACATCAAAAACATTCATGAAGACACTGATCCGCAGGCGCGGTGCGTCCCCAAGCTCCAACTCTGCCGGGGGCACTGCTGGTTCCACCATCTGCACGACGCCGTCCGCGGGACTGAGGACCAAGCCCTCGCGCACCGGCGATACGCGCTCCGGATCACGAAAGAAATAGGTGCACCAGAGCGTCAGGATCAGTCCAACCCAACCCAGTGGTTCAAAAACATAGAAGAGCACCAACGTTCCAACCGCGAACGCGGCCACAAAGCGGTAGCCTTCACGATGTATGGGAACCAATACAGATTCCAGAGCGTCCATTCCTGCTCCCTTAGCATTCTCCATCGGGGCCGGAGTCTACTCGGCTGGCGCACCTACGGGAACGGCCGAAGGCAAATCGCCAACTTCCGGCTCCAAGGTCCCGAGCGCCGCCGCCAAACGCTCCTGATATTCAGCTGCCTGCTGTTGCCGGTGCCACATTGCTGCATATAGCCCGTCCAACCCGAGCAACACGTTGTGCGACCCCCGCTCGACCACGCGGCCTTCGTCGAGAACCAGGATCTCATCGGCATCAACAACGGTTGACAGCCGATGGGCGATGATCAACGTCGTCCGATCCGCCGACACCTCCCGGATACTGGCTTGAATTTCCTTCTCGGTATGCGAGTCGAGCGCGGATGTCGCCTCGTCAAACAGGAGAATGCTTGGCTTCTTCAGGATCGTACGGGCAATCGCCACGCGCTGCTTTTCACCCCCAGAAAGCTTGAGACCGCGTTCGCCCACAATCGTCTCATATCCGAGCGGTAGTCTGGAAACGAACTCATGGATGTGAGCCAGGCGCGCCGCTTCCTTTACCTCGGCTTCCGTCGCGTCAGGTCGCCCGTAGCGAATGTTGTAACCGATCGTATCGTTGAACAGCACCGTATCCTGAGGCACGATTCCGATTGCTGATCGGCATGAATCCTGCATCACTTCCCGGATATCCTGCCCGTCTATTCGGATGGCGCCGTCGGTAACGTCGTAGAAGCGGAACAACAATCTCGAGATGGTCGACTTTCCCGCTCCACTGGGGCCGACGATGGCGACCGTCCGACCGGCAGGAACCATGAATGAGACATCCCGCAAAATTTTCCGATCGGCTTCATAATAGAAATTCACGCGATCGAATTCAACCTCACCGCGTGTGGCATTCAGCACGGCCGCGTCGGGCCGGTCTTCAATTTCCTTCTCCACGGTAAAAAGATTGAACATCGCTTCCATGTCGACGAGGGATTGCTTGATCTCGCGGTAAACGAATCCGAGGAAACCCAGCGGGAAGTAAAGCTGGATCAGGAATGTATTGACCAGCACGAAATCCCCGATGGTCATGTTGCCATCGCGCACGCCCATCGCCGCCAGCAACATCACGCCGATCAACCCCGCGGCAATAATGAAGCCCTGTCCGATATTCAGGCCTGACAGCGTAATCTGGCTCTTGACGGCCGCCGTCTGATACCGGGCCAACGATTTGTCGAACCGCTCCTCTTCATGCGTCTCGTTGCCGAAGTACTTGACGGTCTCGAAATTCAAAAGGCTGTCAATCGCCTTTGTGTTTGCTTCATTCTCTGAACTGTTCATCTCGCGGCGGTATTTTATGCGCCATTCCGTGAAGAGCAGCGTGAACGTGATGTATCCGCTGACACTGAAGAACGTAATGGCGGCGAACCAGAAATTGTATTGGACCAAAAGAATGCCGCAGACCAGCCCAATCTCAAGCAAAGTGGGCAGGACGTTGAACAACATAAACCGCAGCAGAAAATCGATTCCTCTTGTGCCGCGTTCAATAGATCGCGAGAGACCACCGGTCTGGCGTTCCAGATGAAAGCGCATAGACAACCGGTGAAGATGGTGGAATGTGTTCAGAGCGATGGAACGCAGCGCATGCTGACCGACGCGGGCAAACACGGCGTCCCGCAATTCACCGAATGCCTGCGACATGACGCGCGCCATCCCGTATCCGATGATGACGAATAATGGCACCGTGACCACGGCAACCCCTTCCTCCGTCAGCGCATCGACAGCCGCCTTATAGAGGAACGGGATGTAGACCGTGATCAGCTTTGCCGAGGCCAGGAAAGACATGGCGATCACGACCCTGGTCTTCAATCCGGTACGTCCGCGAGGCCACAAATAGGGCAGCAAAGTACTCAACGTCTTGAAATGCGCCGACGGCGGTTGGCTTCCCGCAGCATTGGTGGAAGATAAACTCATCGTTGACCAATTGCCCTTGAAGATCCGGCGGGTTCTCTCGTACCGGGTTATATGTGGGTACGAGCGTCTGAAATCTCAATTCTGCGCCGGCAGCGTAAATACCTGACCGGGGAATATCAGGTCGGGATTTCGTATTTTCTCTGCATTCGCCGAGTAGATAACGGTGTACATAACTCCTTCCCCGTAGGTGGCGCGGGCAATTCGCCACAGGCTGTTTCCGGGCTGAACCGCCACAAGAAGTTCGCCGGGACGCAACCTGGCCTGCGTGATTTCCGCGCGGGTGAATGGCAATTGGGTCGACGCAACAACCGCACCCGCGTCGTCCACACTTTCCACCGTCAACGTGTGATCACCGAAAGCGACCGTATTGGCGGGCGTGAGTTCCCAATAACCCACATCGTCCGCAATGGTCGTGCCTGCGGACCGGCCATCCACCTTGATCCGCACCATCGACCTGGGAGGCGCGAAGCCGGCCAGAACCAGGCGCCCGCGCTCGTCATAGTTCACCGCGCTCAACTGTACGGCGGTTCCAGACAGAACATCTGGCGAAATTGTCGGTCCCTGGAGCACCCGACTGGCACCGAACGTATCGCGCGGAATCGCAACTACGACGACCTGCTGAGGCTGAGGCTGAGGCTGAAGCTGAGGCTGAAGCTGAGGCCCAGTTTCAGTCTCTTTAGCGGCACGGGATTCACGCGACTTAGCGGCACCGGATTCACCCGAGGGTTTGTGCTTGGGAATCATCACCACGACGACATCGTCGGAGTTTGCCGTCTCCCCCTGTGGACCCAGCGCCCGGAGTGACAGATTTTGCGATCCGCCCTCCAAGGGCATTTCAGGAACGAGAACCCACTCTCCGCGGCCGCCGGCCTGGACCGTCCCCACCACTTCGTCGCCAGCGTAGACGGTCACTTCGGATCCCGGCGGCGCCCGGCCGGCAATCACCGCGTTTCCTTCACGATTGATACGCACGACATCGAAAGTGGGACTGGCGAACGACGGAACCGTAACCGGGGCCTTGGGTAGCCTGGCCTGGTTTTCCGACGCCGCGGATTCCGTAGCTTCAGGTGCCTTCGTTACGGTCGGCCCCGTCGGCTCGGTGGGATAAAACACGTAGATAGCGGCCGCACCACCAACCAAAGCCAACGCGGCCACTGCCGCTATGATCAACTTAATCAATGGAATAGGATAAAGGCGCTGTTCCTGGGACTACGCGCATTATGCGCTGCCATGAGACACTTTCCCAGTATAGATCGTGGCCCAATACAGATCATGGATACTACTTCGCCTTCTTGACCTGATTCGATATCGGATCCAGCGACAAGACATATCCAGCGATGGCCTTCAAGTCGTCGTCGCTCAGAAATTTCAAGCCATGCTCAATGGCTTCGTACATTGAACCCTGAACGTCGTCGAAATCAGGCTTCAAGCCTGACTTTAGCAATTGGACAAGATCCTCCGCCGACCAACCGCCAATGCCCGTTTGCGGATCGGGTGTGATGTTCGGCACCCGTTCACCGTCGGGCCCATCCGGGGTTCCCGCCAAAAACATATCTTCATTCGCGGCACCGAATACATTGCGCAGTGTATGGCATTCCCCGCAGTGCGCCAATGCCTGCACGAGGTAGGCGCCTCTGTTCCAGTCCGTCTGGCGGCCAGTGTCCGGAACATACTCCGCCGAAGAGAAGAAGAACAGCTTCCATCCCTTTTGAAGAAAGCGCCACGAGAAGGGGAACGGGACGTCGTGATCTTGCACTTCACGGCTTACAGGTGCCCGTGAGAAGAGATAGGCCTTCAAGTCGAGCATGTCCGCGCGGGTCATGCGCGCATAGCTCGGGTACGGAAAGACGGGGAAATAGTGGGACCCGTCCGGTCTGACGCCTTCGCGCAGTGCGCGTACGAAATCTTCGTCCGACCAGGCGCCGATACCCGTTTCGTGGTCCGCTGTGATATTGGGCGAGTAAAACGTGCCAAACGGCGTCTTGAGCGCGCGTCCGCCAGACAGCGGCGGGCCTCCGTTCTTAACGTCGGTGTGGCAACTGATACATCCGGCGGCACGATAGAGGTATTCACCGCGCTCAATTGCGGCGTCATCAGCAACGGCTAAATTCATGGACAGCAGCAGTAATACCGGCGCGATCGTGAATGCGTTCCCCATCATCCGGATAGGGTGACGCCTTCGATGCCGGATTCGCAATGATCTTTTCGAGAAACGAGGCTCTAAAAGGCAACCGGGCCGCGCATTGCGCGGTCCGGGCTCATTACCTGATAGGCCTGAAATCAGGACTTCTTCTTGCGGAACGGTTTGTGGCATCCGCCGCAGGCTTTCCCGACCCCACCGAGAGCCGCGCCAACGGCCGCCTTGTCACCCGAATTGGCAGCTTCGAGCAACTTCGCCGACGCAGCCTGGAACGCTGACACGGCCTTGTTGAAGTCACCCATATTCTGCCAGATCTCATCCTTGGCCCGGGTCTTGTCGCCGCCGGAACCCTTCGGAAAGATATCCGACACCATCGCAGCAATCGCGTTGATCGCCGTGGCATGACCGAACATGTGCTTGGTATGTCCGACTTCGCCCTTCGCAATGGCGCCAATCGAACCCATATGACCGCCCAACGCCTTCATGACACCTTGGCGGTACTTGATGTCCTTTTCACTCGCCTTCGCGGTCGCGCTGACCGCTGCCGTGACCAACGCCAGCCCACCAGCAACTAGGGCGCCTTTCGCAATAACCGAGATCGCACGCCTCATATGATCGCCTCCCCGAGGTTCATTTTGGTTGAGCAAAAATTTCTGCCGTACGTTAAACATTTATCACAAGGTATTATTCCACTACTTTCTCCTGTCTCTACTGCGGCAGCTGGATGGTCTTCTCAGTGCCGCCATGCCCGTGAACACTATCACGCGCACGAATGATAACCGACCTGACTCCGTCCGGGACCTCAACACGCGAAATCGACCGCGTGAACGATTGTTCGCCAACGTGCGGATGAAGCAGCACACGCTTGTCGATCACCGTGCCGTCCGGCCCCACAATTTCCCAGTTGTCGGCATAGTGGTCCCATCCCGTATCCGCGTGTTTGACTGTCACGTCAAAGCCGTAGATACCACTGGCAGTCTTTTTAACCGAGACACCGATGATATTGGCCTCTCCGGCAAAGCCTGCCTATGCCATGAGCATCACCAAACCTATCGCGCCTGCATAAACACGGTTCTCCATGACCAAGCTTACCTCTCTTTGCGTTTATTGCGGTGCCCGGGCAGGGACCGATCCCGAACATCGCGCGGCGGCCGAACGGCTGGGCGCTTTGCTCGGGCAAAATCGGATAAAACTGATATTCGGTGCAGGCAGTATCGGCCTCATGGGCGTGGTGGCGGACTCCGCACTAGCGGCAGGAGGCGAAGTTATCGGCGTTATCCCGCACCACCTCAACAGGGTGGAACTGGCACACGACCGCCTGACGGAAATCCATATCGTCAATTCCATGCATGAACGCAAGCAACGCATGTTCGAACTTGCCGACGCGTTTGCGGTCCTCCCCGGCGGATTGGGCACATTGGATGAGACGATAGAAATCGTCACTTGGCGTCAACTGCGTCTTCATCACATGCCTGTGATATTGAT
>Ga0315339_1003044_pt1 | contig 12092 bp, 14 predicted proteins | sample ASW17metaG_FD_204514 | JGI IMG/M metagenome (GOLD analysis project Ga0315339, IMG submission 204514) | Ammonia-oxidizing marine archaeal communities from Pacific Ocean, United States - ASW #17 | ecosystem: Environmental > Aquatic > Marine > Oceanic | place: USA: California | collected 2016-12-05
GTTCGGCAAAACAGAGGCCCAGGCAGCCGACGCGGCTGACCTCGGCGGAAACACCCTGGCTGGCCAGTTCGGCGTCCACAGCATCAGCGACTTCAAAGGCACCAGCAGCCTCGCCGCAAAGCGCGGTGCCGATGCGTATCCAAGGCCGTTCGCCGGCAGTTAATCCTTGCCAACGCTTGCCGGCCTCTAGGCCTACTTCTAAGAAACTACTTGCCATGGGCTTCCTGCTTCAAGAGATTGGCTACGTTCTCGGCGGCCGACTTCGGGTTGGCCCGGCCTTTCAGATGATGGTCCATGGCCATCACCGGAGCTTGAGAACAGGCGCCAAGGCAGGTGTTGAACTTCACGGTAAGACGGCCGTCAGGGGTGTCGCCTTCATCTTCCATTCCTGAGGCTTCCAGGACCGATTTGAAGATGCTCATCGCGCCCACCAAATGGCAAGATGCGCCCCAGCAGACCTCGACCACGTGATCCGCAGGAGGTTCGAACCGGAAGTTGGGGTAGAAGGAAGCAACGGCCCAGACATCATTGGTGGTGGAGTTAGTGAACCCCGCCACGAATTCCAGGGCCTCTTTGGGTATATAACCCAGTTCATCTTCAACGGCGAGCAGGGACGACAATACGGTGACGGTCGGCTGCGTTTGGCCGTGGACTGCGTCGTGGATTCGCTGTTCTAGCCCACTCATGGCTTGGGCTCCTGATTCATCGGCTTGGGAAAGGGCTTGCTGAAGAGGATTTCACAGATGATTCCCGGCTGGTTCCCGGGCGATTCAGCGTCGAATCGACGACCGAAAATCAGTTCGTGAAATCAGTAACAATCCGAGCGGAATCGTAACACAGCCCCAGAGGTGATTCAACTGGAAATAAGGCTCTGAATCGGCGATTGAGACAGAACTAAAATCAGGTATTAGACACACGGATACCCGGCTGATGGTTCGGTGGTAAGATTGCTTTATGTTCGATGACCTGAAGAATCGCAAGGGCTTCCCAGTAGCGATGGGTATAATCATCGGTGTGATCATTGGGGCCTTGACCGGAAGTCCGGGCTTGTGGATCGCAGCCGGCATAATGGTGGGTGCGGCCACGGAGTACGTGATAATGAAGAGGCGATCGAACAGGTGAACGGTCCAGTACTCTAAAATCCGCCAGCCTGGAGAAAAAATAGCGTCCCGGTTTGACCGGGACGCTATTTTTGTCTGCCTATAACAACGCCAAGACTGTTTACTCAGGCTTGGCGGCGGCGCTCCCGACTAGGATGCGCTCGACGTCAGGGAAGAGGGTCTCGGCCCGCTCCCGGCACTCAGCATCGGTCAGACTCGAAAGAGGATGCTCGGCCACGATGTACTCGAAATCGGGCACTCCCATCATGCGAGTCATGGCCTTGGCGGTGTTGTTGAATACGTGGGTGATGATAGAAGCCGTGGGCAGGCCCAGGCGCTCCATCTCGATTCCGTCGTGCACACTGCACGAACTGCAGGAGCCTCAATCACCTATCCCTGTGATGAGTATGTCGACCTTGTTCACCATGTCCTGGACAACTTCGGGCTTGGTGGGCAGGGAGGCTGAATGTTTGTTGAAGTAGATGATGTCTTTCAGGTCATACTTTTCTTTCAGCATCTGACCCAGCTCGTGAAGGACCTTATCCGAGTTGGCCTTGGAGTTCTCCAGCAGACCCAGAGTCTTTCCCGATAGCGTATCAGGGCGCTCGTTCAATCGAAAATCACCGGATGACAGCGATGTCCCGGTGGGGTTTACCAGTCTCATGTTTCTAACTGTAACGGTCTCAGCCATGATTCCTCCCAGACATTCTTTAGTACTTTTTATAGACGGGATGAATAGCCAAAATTGCTCTCCAATCATACACCAGAGACTGCACGATGCAAGACTCTGTCGGCCTGCCTTATGACCAGACCAAGGGAATTCAACCTTTCGATTATCCCTTTAAAGCCTCTATCTTGGTCGTCCTAATCTTGAAACGGGTGGTGTCGATGATGGCGCTATTACGGCCACCGGTGCCACCGCCCATGAGTACCAGTATGTCTTCAGGGTCCTGGGCGCAGCGGCGGATCATCTTGTCGTCTCCCTCGCGCTCCGGCCCCTGGGCTATTCCAAGTCGTATGAGTTCGCTCTGCGGACGGACTGCGTTCTCCATCATGTAGTCCTGGATGCCTTTCCTCGTCCAGCCATCGTCGTTCAGGGTTATGGCGTGCTCCGGGCCGATGACCAGCACCCACTGAGAAGGGTACCGGAAGGCCATCGACGCCGATTTCAGCGTATCTGCAATGGCCATCAATACGGACTCTCCAGTGTGTCCGTAGGATGCATTGACGGTTACGGGGTTATAGGCCACCGCCACAGTGACCGTGCTGTCTTCTTTCTTGAAGCCTCGGGCTACGTGCATCGGCTCCCAGGGCGAGTCCTCTTCGTTCTCGGCGAAGCAGAGGGTGTACTTGCTGGGGTTGCCCAACGTGCCTCGGTCTAGCGTGCCGGGCCGGGCGTCGAAGCCGTTCATGAAGCAGAGTCGGATGGCCCTTCCCAATACGGCGTTGGCCCGATTTCCAGGACCCAGTAGACCGTCTTTATAATTGGCGCCGATCTCGTCGCGGATGGGCCCGTTGAGCACCATCAAGATGGCCGGTGAACTAGTGGAAGCAGAAGCCATGTGGACGAAGTTCTTCTCTTCTTCCAGGGTCTTGAGCGTGGTGGTCAATACGGGGAAGTACTCGGGCAGACAGCCGGCCATCACCGCGTTGGCGGCGACGTTCTCAGAGGTCAGCACTCGGTTCCTCATCTCCAGTGAGATTATCTCCTCTTCGCCGGTGTAGCCGGACATCTCCAGCATCTCACGGACTTTGTAATCCACGGGCGGCACAACGGGCAGACCGTCGCTCCAGCCCATTCGGTAACACTCTTCAATGGCCTCAACGGTGTCGCTGGACTCCACTATCTTGGACCGTTCCATATTGGTTGTCATGCTATGCCTCCCATTTTATGATCGCGGGTTTAATGGCCACTGGCTTTAATGATTTACTGGAAATATGCTGTTTAGTCAAAGAGCGGCCTCGCCGCCTAATCGTGCAGCCGAAGTTGGATGCCGGATTTTTCTTCTTGAAGTTTGGCCACGGCGTCCGAGTCCTCTGGGCCCCAGCCCTTGAGGAGAGCCTCCACATGCCGCTGGTCGACCATGTTTGATAGTTCCATGGGGATGCCGTACTCGCGGCCCAGGTCAGTGGCCAGACGGACATCTTTGGCGGCCAAGGCGGTTGCGAAGCCGGGTTCGAAGTTGCCCTTGAACAGGAACCGAGGGAATTTATCCGCCAGGCGTTTTGACCCGCCGGTGCTGTTGTTTATCACGTCAGCCAGCGTTCCCAGGTCCACACCTGCCTTGACGCCCAGGGTGAGGGCTTCGGCAAGCAGAACGCCGGTGCCCATGCTCATGAGGTTATTGCAGATCTTGCAGACGGACCCATTGCCGACGTCGCCGCAGTAGACCACGTGGGTGCCGATGCCGCCCAAGACAGACTTGTACTTATCGAATGTGGGCTTGTCGCCGCCGACCATCACCGCCAAGGTCCCTTCAGCCGCGCCGTAGGTCCCGCCGCTCACGGGGGAGTCCAGTAGGGTCACGCCCCGTGCCGCGCACACTTCGGCGAGCCGGCGGACCATGGTCGGAGAGTTGGTGGATAGGTCGAAGAAGACCTGACCGCTACTTGCCCCTTCCAGGATTCCGTTTTCGCCCAGGACCACTGCTTCCACGTCCCTTGGCACCGGGAGGGACGTGAACACCACTTCGTTGCCCGGGACGGCTTCCTTTGGACTGTCCGCCCAGTTTGCGCCCATCTCTAGGAGATTGGTTGCGGCCTCCCGTCGCAGGTCGTGCACGGTTAGCTGATGGCCTGCTTTGATCAGATTGGTGGCCATGGGATTCCCCATGTTGCCGATCCCGATGAAACCCAACTTCATCGCGTTCTCTCCTGCTCATATCGGATGGCCGTCTCGGCGGCCGTTCTGCTGTGATTGGCGGTTGCTCGAACGCCCTTAGACGGGGCCTTTCGTCTTGGTCTTCGCCCGAGGATTTGGATAGATTTTCGTCCCCTTCAGGCGGCTCCGGTTGAGGGGCCACGCCGTAGGCTGAATCGTCTGATTTGTAATCAACCGTGTTCGGCGACGGGGGTGCGGGCGCCGGTTTGGCGTTGAGGTCTAAGCCGTCCGGAGACTCGTCAAAAGCTTCTTTTGCCATCCGGAACGCGTTCACCGCTGCCGGCATGCCGCCGTAAAAGACCATCTGAGCGATGATCTCTGATATCTCTTCCCGAGTGACGCCGATGTGCAAGGCGCCGGAGATGTGCCTTTTGATCATCTGTGGGCTGTGTCCCAAGACCACCAATGCCGCGATGGTACAAAGGCTGCGGGTTTTAAGGTCAACGGCGGGCCTGTTGTAGATCTCGCCGTAGATGACCGAGTCCACCAGGCGCATTACCTCAGGCGCCAACTCGGCCATGGCGGCCGGGGGCACCGGGTTATTATTTGGACCATAGTAATACTGCCGGAAATCCAGGGCAGCCTGGTCCAAATCTTTCTCGTCGTTTTGTGGAATTTCTTCGGGGGTCACGGTATCTCCAATTGAAAGCGCGGCGAGCCGCCTATTTAATTACCTGCCAATGGCGCTTGCCTTCCTTAAGCACCACCTTTCCTATGTGGTCGTCCGGGTGGAAATGGCCGGCGGCAATGACAATGTCTTCGGTTTCGGCCCTATCGAGGATCATCTTGCGGTTGCTCTGGCTGGCCTCTTTGTCGGTATCGACGCCTGCCGTCCACTCTGGCCGTTCTATCTGCACCTTGCTGTGCAGCAGGTCGCCCACCACCATGGCTTTCTGACCCTGTGAAGTGATGTCAAAGACCATGTGGCCCGGCGTGTGGCCGGGGGTGGATATGGCCGTGATCTCGTCGCTGATCACGTGTCCGTCTCCGATCAATTCCAGCAGGCCCATCTTCTCTAAAGGCAAAATGTTCTCGGCCACCCAGGGAGCATTTTCTGCGAACTCAGGCTTGGTGAAGTGGTCCCAGTCCAACTGGGGCGCGAGATAACGGGCGTTGGGGAAATAGGGCTTCGGTTCAGAGCCGGTGTAATCGATGTTCCAGCCAACGTGGTCGATGTGCATATGGGTGATCAGGACCAGGTCAACGTCTTCCGGGTTGACTCCGGAGATCTTGAGTTGGTTCATCATGTCGCCGGTTCGGTTGTCGCGGCTCGGATGCGGGCCAGGACCCATGCCGGTGTCGACCATGATGGTCTGACCCTGGGTACGCAGGTAGAAATGGCCGTAGTAGAGCTGCAACTGGCAGTCTTCCAGGGCGTCATGGTAGGGCTCCCAGTCGTGGGCGTCGGTGGTCGGGAACATAACCGAGGGGTCACGGGGCGGCGGGAGCATATCCAAGACGAATTTAATCTCCACGTTGCCTACTTTTATCTGGTTGGCCATGAATAGCTCCTTTGGTTTATAGTCCCAGGTGGTTTATAGCCCCAGGTTCTCTTCCTATTGTTATCCGTTTAGAGGAAGATGGCTTGGCGTCACGTCTGCGCTCCAGGCTGGGTTTCCTGTAATTACGGTTTTCCGGTAATTAGGCAATTAACTTAAAGGAAGGCCGATCGCCTAACTTAGTAGGCAATCATTGAATATACATTGTAATCGGCCAGGTTCTTGCGTCCGTCCAAGAACGCTAGTTCGATGATCACACCGATCTCCGAGACAACCCCACCGGTCATCTCCACCAGCCGAGCCGAGGCGCCCAGAGTCCCGCCGGTGGCTAGAAGGTCGTCGATGATCAAGACCTTTTGGCCTTTTTCCACGCCGTCAGCATGGATCTCCATGGTGTTGGTACCATATTCCAGTTCGTAATCGGTGGAGAGGGTTTCCGCGGGAAGTTTGCCCGGTTTTCTCACCGGAACTATCGCCTTGCCCAATTCCCGGGCCAAGGGAGCACCGAACAGGAAGCCGCGCGATTCCACGGGAACTATGACATCGAAGTCGGCATCCTTGTAACGCTCCACCAATTGGGCGATGGTGTAATCAAAAGCTTTGACGTCGCTCAATAAGGGAGTGATGTCTTTAAAGAGGATTCCCGGTTCCGGGAAATCTGGCACATCTCTGATGTATTCTTTCAGGTCCATATGGTCAGTGTTGCCCTAACCGTAACCAGCGTCATAAACGTGGCGTCCACGTGGGTATACCGTGTGTTTATTGTGTTTACTTGGTACGGCCTTCAAAATCAAGATACGAGTTGCGCAGTTCTGGCCCTGTACCGAGGCATTGGACCGTGCCTGAAAGTGTAGATTACGGCATTCACGCCGTCAAGATGAAAGGGCTTGACGAATGAGTTGTCGGAATTCGTCAACTTTGGGCGTGAATTCGATTGACTTTCTGCGTCCGGATTTATATAATTTAGTTTGATTCCTGGTTACGAAATGGCCCCACGAATGCGGGGCTATTTTTTAGTCTTAAGCATTTCGATGCTGAGCCCAGGCCCGGAACCGGGAGCCTTTATGCCCCGGTGGCGCAATGGCAGCGCAGTCGATTTGTAATTGACAGGTTAGGGGTTCGAATCCCCTCTGGGGCTTTTAAAATAGAATCCCGTCGGATCCATTCCCGGCGGCGCGAGATACGGCTAGACCGGGGTCCGATTTAAAACAGCTTAAACCACCCTCGATTGCACCGGTACCGTGAAATATGCGAAGATTCCCATGCCTGGAGGGGTGGGTGAGTGGTTAAAGCCACCAGACTGTAAATCTGGCGTCCGGAAGGGCTTCGCAGGTTCGAATCCTGCCCCCTCCACCAACACCAATATCAGGGAATGTCTCCGATGAATGTCTTCGAAGTAAAACTCGGATGCAAGAGGCGCAAGCTAATAGCGACACCAAAAGTAGAAATACCGACAGGCACAGTCACAGGCAGCCGTTAATCTATCAGCCCAGATAGCTCAGCGGCAGAGCGCGTTCTTGGTAAGAACGAGGTCGGCGGTTCAATCCCGCCTCTGGGCTCCAGTAACAATCGGCCCGAATATCAAAACCAGGGCTCGAGTATGAGAAGTAGGGAGGACACCTTAAGAGATGGCAAAGCAGCAATTCGACAGAACAAAGGACCACGTCAACGTAGGCACAATTGGCCACGTGGACCATGGTAAGACCACCCTGACCTCTGCCATCACTAAAGTGTTGGCGGATCAAGGTCTGGCCAATTACCTGGATATGGACAGCATCGACAACGCTCCTGAAGAGAAGGCCCGTGGCGTAACGATCGCCATTGCCCACGTGGAATATGAGTCGGAGACCCGACACTACGCCCACGTAGACTGCCCTGGTCACGCCGACTATATCAAGAACATGATTACCGGCGCAGCCCAGATGGACGGCGCGGTGCTGGTCGTGAGCGCCCCGGACGGCCCCATGCCCCAGACCCGTGAGCACATCCTCCTGGCCCGCCAGGTTGAAGTTCCCAGCATCGTTGTCGCCCTGAACAAGTGCGACATGATGGACGACGAAGAACTCCTTGAGCTGGTGGAGCTTGAGGTCCGTGACCTCTTGAACCGCTACGACTTCCCTGGAGACGACATTCCCATCATTCGCGTCAGCGGCTTGAAGGCCATCGAAGGCGACGCCGGCGCAGTGGCCGGAGTCCTCGAACTGGTCAAGACCATGGACGAGTACATCCCCAAGCCCGAACGCGTGATCGACCGGCCGTTCCTGATGCCCATCGAAGATGTCTTCGGCATCAAGGGCCGCGGCACCGTGGTTACTGGCCGCGTCGAGCGAGGCACCCTAAAAGTCGGTTCCGCCGTGGAGATCATCCGCTGGGGCGACGTCCGCGAGACCGTTGCCACCGGCCTGGAGATGTTCCACAAGAACCTGGACACCACCGAAGCCGGCGACGCCGTGGGCATCCTGCTCCGGGGTGTGGACCGAGAAGAGGTTGAGCGCGGTCAAGTATTGGTTGCGCCCGGCACCATGAAGCCTTACACCAAGGCCGAAGCCGAGGTATACATCCTTAGCCGCGACGAAGGTGGACGGCACACCCCGTTCTTCTCCGGCTACAAGCCTCAGTTCTACATTCGGACCTCCGACATCACCGGCGAGTGCACACTCCCCGAGGGCGTAGAGATGGTCATGCCTGGGGACAACGTCAAGATGGAGATTGAACTGATGAGCCCGGTGCCGATCGAAGAGCAGATGCGCTTCGCCATCCGCGAGGGCGGACGGACCGTAGGCTCAGGAGTAATCACCAAGGTGGTGGAATAAGGCATGGCCAGAAAAACAGCCGACGTCCGGCAGATCATCACGCTCCAATGCGGCGACTGCCGGGAGCGCAACTACACATCCGAGAAGAACCGGCGCAACGACCCCAACCGGGTGGAGTTGCGCAAGTACTGCTCCAGGTGCCGATCGCACAAAACCCACCGCGAAGTGAGGTAACCTTCGATGGCTAGGGCATCAGCGCGCAGCCAACGAATCGTCTCCCCATCAGGTGGAGGACGTACCGGGCCCGTAAGTTTCTTACAGGAGACTTTCTCGGAACTGCAAAAATCCCATTGGCCCAGCCGGGAAGAAACCGCTCGGTTGACCGTGGTAGTTATCATATTGGCCATCGCCGCCGGGTTTTTCCTCGGTGGTCTGGACCGAATCTTCGCCGAGTTATTCGCCCGGGTGATTTTCTAGAGGACCAGGGCCAAGAAAACCGGGCTAGCTTGGCCTCGACTGCCGGATCAAACCACCGGCATAAATAAAACGTTCGTATACAGGGATGGGGGGCGCTTTACTGCGTTTCCCATTTCTGCTTGACCCAGCAACGGATATTGCATCATGACTACCAGCAACACATCGGAGACCGAAGAAACCCAAGGGCCCCGTTGGTACATCGTCCATACCTACTCCGGCCAGGAAGACCTGGTGGAGAAGAATCTCCGCCTTCGTATCCAGAGCCTGGACATGCAGGACCGTATCAACGAGGTGCTGGTTCCCACCGAAGAAGAGGTCATCTTCAAGGACGGCCAGCGGCGGTCCGAACGCAAGAAACTGTTCCCCGGCTACATCCTGGTCCAGATGACCATGGATGATGAAAGCTGGTACGCCGTACGCAATACCCCAGGTGTAACCGGCTTCGTATCCACCGAGGACGAACACGACAAGCGGCCCAAGCCCGTCCCTCTGGAAGACAAGCAGATAGAGGACATCCTCAAGCAGGTGGACTCCGATCCGACCCGAGTGAACATCGGGCTGGAACGCGGCGAGACGGTACGGATCACCGAAGGCCCGTTCGTGGACTTCATCGGTTCCATAAACGACGTGGACGAAGGCAAAGGCAAGGTCCGGGTTATGGTATCCTTCTTCGGGCGTGAAACGCCTGTGGAACTGGATTTCCTACAGGTGGAACGCATCTAGTACCGCCCCGCTACCTGGCTAAAACCCAGACCAAGATCAAACAAGAGCGTATCTGAAAGGAGCCCCCGTTGGCGAAGAAAGTTAGAGCCATCATCAAACTGCAATTGGAAGCCGGAAAGGCGACGCCCGCCCCTCCTGTGGGTCCCGCGTTGGGCCAGCACGGCGTAAACATCATGGGCTTCGTCAAGGAATACAACTCCAAGACTGCCACCCAAGCTGGATCCATCGTCCCGGTCCACCTGACCGTCTACGAAGACCGATCATTCACATTTGTAACGCGCACGCCCCCGGCGTCGGACATGCTGCGCAAGGCTGCCGGAGTAGAGAAAGGAATCTCCGAGTTCCGCGAAGGCAGCGTAGGCAGCATATCGAAGCAGCAACTCAGAGAGATCGCTGAGTCGAAACTGGCCGACCTGAACGCAGGCGGCGTTGATGAAGCGATGCAGATTATCGCCGGCACTGCCCGCAGCATGGGCATCGACGTAGGAGAATAGCAACAATGGTCAAGCACAGCCGGCGGTTCAGCGCCGTCTCGGAAAAGGTCGACCTGGATAAGAATTACGCGCCATTAGAAGCCATGGAGCTTCTTAAAGAAATGTCCACGGCCAAGTTCGACGAAACCGTTGAACTACATATCAGGACCAACGTCGACCCGCGCCACGCCGACCAGATGATCCGTGGCGTTTGCAGCCTGCCTCACGGTCTGGGCAAGACCATCCGCGTGGTGGTGTTCGCCGGAGCTGAAGGTGGTGAAGAAGCCCGCGCCGCCGGCGCCGATTTCGTTGGCGAAGATGAACTTATAGAAAAGATCGAAGCTGGTTGGGACGATTTCGAAGTCGGCCTGGCCACTCCGCAGGTGATGCCGAAGATCGGTAAATTAGGCCGTATCCTGGGCCGGAAAGGCCTAATGCCCAACCCCCGCTCCGGCACAATGGTTCAGCCCCAAGACCTGGCCCGCGCGATTCAAGAGGCCAAAGGCGGACGGACCGAGTACCGGACCGACCGCGCGGCCATCATCCATTCGTCCGTCGGCAAGGTCAGCTTTGAAGCCGATAAACTGGTGGATAACCTTGCCGCACTCGCCAGTGCTATAATCAGAGAACGCCCAGACAGCATAAAGGGTGCCTTCTTCCGGTCGGCTTACATCACGTCGACCATGGGCCCCAGCGTTCAGCTGGACATCGCAGCCCTAAGCGCTCTGGAATCCCCGGAATAATCCGAGGCCTGGCCCTACCGGCCAACTTTACAATCTAACAGCAAAACGCCAAAGACCGTGGGTCCCCGCAAGGGGGTAAATGCGAAAACAGCCGGCACAGGCGCGACGGACAGTAATTTGGAGTAACCGACTCCCTGCGCCGCGTCTATGGCGTAGGGATTTTTTTATTCCCGGCTCATTTCCGGGGGTACGTAACAAACATTCGATAGGGAATGTTGGAGGATTGATTTGCCCACCCAGCAAAAGGTAGACCTGGTCCAAGAAATAAAGGGCCGACTGGAACGCAGCAGCATCACGATGACCGCTAATTATGCTGGCATCACGGTTAACGAGATGATCGAGTTACGCCGGGCCATGCGGGCCGGTGGCGTAGAATTCACCATCATCAAGAACACGCTGCTATCCCTGGCCGCCGACGAGGCCAATAAGCCCCAGTTGAAAGAGATCATCCAAGGCCCTACAGCCGTGGCCATTGGCTATGATGACCCAGTGGAGGCTGCCAAGGCCATGGCGGATTACGTCCGCACTGGCAGTTCAAGCCTGGCCATCATTGGCGCTGTCATGGGTGACGGCGCGGCCATGTCCCCGTCGGAGTTCACCAGGCTGGCATCACTGCCACCCAAGCCCGTCATCCTGGCCATGCTTTTGGGGCAACTGAATTCCCCAATCGCCCGACTTGTAACCGTCATGAACGGTCCGATGCAAGGTCTGGGCAATGTGCTTGCGGCTCGGTTGCATCAGTTAGAAGCAGAAGCCCCGGCGCCGGCCCCAGAACCCGAACCGGAGCCAGCCGCCTCCGAGCCCGAAGCATCTGCTGAAGCGGACGAAGCTCCCGCTGACGAAGCTCCCGTTGATGAAGCTCCCGTTGATGAAACCCCGGCCGAAGAAGCGGAACCTGAAGCAGAGGCAGAGGCCGCTGAAGAAGAACCCGCTACCGAAGCAGAACCGGAAGCAGAAGCTGCCGGTGAGGAAGGGGCGGAATAATCCGCCTGGCTATAAACTCAACTAGTAATCGAAATCAATCAGCCCGACCAGAATAGAGGAGACATCATGACTAAAGACGAGATCATAGAAGCAATCAAAGGGATGAACGTCGTGGAATTGTCCGACGTAGTGAAGGCCCTTGAAGAGGAATTTGGCGTCAGCGCCGCAGCCCCCGTTGCAGTTGCCGCTGCACCCGCCGCCGGTGGCGCACCAGCCGAGGGCGCATCGGACGCCGGAGACGGCGAACAATCAGAGTTCGAGGTCAGCTTGAAGGACATCGGTCCCAACAAGATCAACGTCATTAAAGCCGTCCGTGAAGTCACTTCCCTGGGCCTGCGTGAGGCAAAAGAGTTGGTTGAGTCCGCCCCCACAGCCATCAAGGAAGGCATCGCCAAGGAAGAAGCCGACGAGATCAAGAGCAAACTAGAAGAGGCCGGAGCCGCTGTCGAGGTCAAGTAG
>Ga0315339_1003046_pt1 | contig 12092 bp, 13 predicted proteins | sample ASW17metaG_FD_204514 | JGI IMG/M metagenome (GOLD analysis project Ga0315339, IMG submission 204514) | Ammonia-oxidizing marine archaeal communities from Pacific Ocean, United States - ASW #17 | ecosystem: Environmental > Aquatic > Marine > Oceanic | place: USA: California | collected 2016-12-05
CGCATTATGGGAGGCGACAACCAGGTGCCCTTCGGTAAACCGGCGCGGCATACTTCTAGGCCCCGATGGCCTGTTTTTGCAGGCCGACCAGGTTAACAATGCCCTGTTCGGCCAGTTCCAGCAGGCGGTTGAACTGCTCCCGGCTGAAGGGGTCCTCTTCGGCCGTGCCCTGAATTTCGACGATGCCGCCATTGCCCGTCAGGACAAAATTAGCGTCCGCCTGGGCATTGGAATCCTCGGCATAGTCCAGATCCAGCACCGCCTCGCCCTTGTACAAGCCGCAGCTTACGGCGGCCACGTGGTCGTTCAGGGGCATTTTCTCCACCAAACCCTCTTTCAACATGCCGGAAAGGGCAATGTGCAAGGCCACCCATGCGCCGGTGATGGAGGCCGTGCGGGTGCCGCCGTCGGCTTGCAGGACATCGCAGTCGAGACGGATCTGCCGCTCGCCCATGGCCTTCAAATCCGTGACCGCGCGCAGGGAACGGCCGATCAGTCGCTGGATTTCCTGGGTCCGGCCGGATTGCTTGCCCCGTGCCGCTTCCCGTCCCGTGCGGGTATGGGTGGATCGCGGCAGCATGCCATATTCCGCCGTCACCCAGCCCTGGCCGCTATTGCGCAAAAACGGCGGCACCCGGTCATCAAGAGAAGCGGCGCACAGTACATGGGTGTCACCAAAGCGGACCAGACAAGAGCCTTCGGCGTATTTGGCATACCCCGATTCCAGGGTCACTTCACGTAATTGATCGACGGCGCGGCCGGATGGGCGCATCTAACTATCTCCCCTAAACAATGCTAAACAAGGCGCCCTATCTAGCGTCCCACGGGCGACACGTCCAGACCAACATCAAGGGCATCGTTGACGCCTTCCCAACCCCTTACTACATTCATTCCACTATGGCATTGCGACCAACAAATCAGCCGGAAATCGGCGCCCTGGATCAGCGCAATCGCGAGATTTTCCGCGAGGTGGTGGAATCTTTTCTTGAAACCGGCACCCCCGTCGGCTCGCGTACCTTGTCGCGGCGCCTGAACCGCAGCCTCTCCCCCGCCTCGGTGCGCAACATCATGGCCGATCTGGAAGAGGCTGGGCTGCTGCACGCTCCCCATGCCTCCGCTGGCCGACTGCCCACGGACCGGGGGCTGCGTCTGTTTATCGACGGTCTGCTGGAATTGGGCGATCTTGTGGAAGAGGACCGGGCGGAGATCGAAGCCAATTGCGCCGCCGCCGGGCGCTCCTTCGAGGATATGTTGATCCAGGCCTCGGAAATGCTGTCGGGCCTGTCGGGCTGGGCCGGTTTGGTCATGGCGCCAAAGCTGGAGGCGCCCCTGAAACATATAGAATTCGTCTCTCTGGGCGACGGCCGGGCCTTGGTGGTGATCGTGGGTGAAGCGGGCGCCGTGGAAAACCGCATCATAGAGGTGCCGCCTGGTTTGCCTCCGTCGACCCTGGTGGAGGCGGCCAATTATTTGAACGCCCGGCTGCGCGGTGCCACCCTGGCCGAGGCGCGCCGGGATATTATGGCAGAGGTCGAGGCGCATCGGGCCGAATTGGACGCGGTCACGGCCCGGGTGGTGGAAAGCGGCCTGGCGATTTGGGGCGGCGATGATCAGCAGCAGACCTTGATTGTGCGCGGCCGGGCAAATCTGTTGGAAGACATCACGGCGGTGGAAGACCTGGAACGGGTGCGTCAATTGTTCACTGATTTGGAAAGCAAGCAATCCCTGATCGATGTGCTGGAGCTGGCCAACCAGGGTCCCGGCGTTCGGGTTTTCGTCGGTTCGGAAAGCCAGCTGTTTTCCCTGACTGGTTCCTCCATGATCGTGGCGCCCTACACCAACAGCAACCAGGAAATCATCGGTGCCATTGGCGTTGTGGGTCCGACCCACCTGAACTATGCCCGTATCGTGCCCATGGTGGATTATACGGCCCAGGTGATTGGACGTCTGATCGGTTGACCTCAGGCTTGAATGGGTTAAAAACGCGGCCCCACACCACTATATCATACTAGATGACTGTAAATGAGAGACCGCGCGCCATGGCCGCAACCGAGGACAAGATGAACGAAGCTGAAAACCCTGAAGATCAAGACGCCAAGGCTGCCCGGGACGCAGCCGAAGCCATGGCCAAGGCGGCCGAGCCCATCGATCTGGCCGCCGCCGAGGCGGAGGCGGAGGAAGAAGCCGAGGAGTCGGCCGAGGAAATGGCCGATGCGGTGGTGGAGAACGCCGATGAAGAGCCCAATGAACTGGTAGTGGCATTTAGCGAGATCGCCGATCTGAAAGACAAGCTGCTCCGGGCCATGGCCGAGACGGAAAATATGCGCCGGCGCAGCGATCGCGAGAGAGCCGATACGCGAAAATACGCCGTGGCCGATTTTGCCCGGGACATGCTGGCGGTTTCAGACAATCTGCAGCGCGCCCTCTCGGCGATCAGCGACGACGCCCGCGACGGCAATCCGGAATTATCACAGTTGCTGGAAGGCGTGGAACTCACCCGCAAGGAATTGAAGGGCCATTTCACCAAGCACGGGATCAAGGAAATCAATCCCCTGGGTGAAAAGCTGGACCCGAATTTTCATCAGGCCGTGGTGCAACTGGACGACCCGGAAGCCGCACAAGGCACCGTGGTGCAAGTGATGCAGCCCGGTTACGTGATCCACGACCGCCTGCTGCGCGCGGCCATGGTCGGCGTCGCCAAGGGCGTGCCGGCGGCCAAAACCGAGGCGGCGGAGGCCCCGGAGGAGGCCCCGGCGGAAGCCCCGGAAGAGGAAAATGGCGCCAGCGGCCACAATGTGGACACGCAGGCCTAGCCTCCTTGGTCGTGACGGCGGAATCACCACCTCTCATAACCAACAAAGTTGCCCGGCGCATTTTCATGGCGCGCCAGGGCCTGTGCCTGCCGCCGCAAAAGCGGCAGGACAAGGATGGCCTGCAGGCGCTGATTTACCAGCTCGGCTTTGTGCAAATAGACAGTATCCGCACGGTCGAACGGGCCCATCACATGATTTTGTTTACCCGCAATCAGACCTATCGCCCGGAGCACCTGCGCCAGTTGGCAGAACAGGACCGCCGGCTGTTTGAGCATTGGACCCATGATGCGGCCCTTATTCCGGTGGAATTTTATCCCCATTGGCGCCGCCGTTTCGCCAAGGGGGAGGGGCGGTTGCGGGAGCGCTGGCGCAAAATTCGCCCCAAGATCAGCCCCAGGGGAAAGGCGGCTGGCAAGACTATAGGGTTCGAAGACTTGATGGATCAGGTGAAAAGCCACGTGGAAGACCATGGCCCGACCCGATCCCGAGACCTGAAGGCGCCGGCCGGCGGGCAGAAAGGCGGCCAGAACGGGTGGTGGGAATGGCACCCGGCCAAGACGGCGTTGGAATTCCTCTGGCGCACGGGCGAATTGTCCATATGCCATCGCGACGGTTTTCAAAAAGCCTATGATCTGAGCAGCCGGGTTATTCCCGACAATATTCGGTTGGCGCCCGCCCAGGACAACGGTGCATTCATTGATTGGGCCTGCGGCACTGCCCTGGACCGACTTGGCTTTGCCACGCCTGGCGAACTGGCCGCCTATTGGGCCTCCATTCCGCCGGCGGAGGCCAAGAAATGGTGCGCCCAAAACCATGGCTCTCAATTGATCGAAGTCCTGGTGGAAAACGCCGATGGCAGCCCGCCCAGGCTTTGCTATGGCCGCCCCGGATTGCTGGACGACCCCCCGCCGCCGCCCGACCGTATTCGGGTGCTCAGCCCGTTCGATCCCTTGATCCGCGACCGCAAGCGTTTGCGGCGGCTGTTCAATTTTGACTACCGTATCGAGATTTTCGTGCCCGAGGCCAAGCGCACATATGGCTACTACGTTTTTCCCCTGCTGCAGGGAGACCGCCTGATCGGCCGCATCGACATGAAGGCGCGGCGGGACGATGGTGTGCTGGCGGTCACGGGCCTGTGGCTGGAGCCGGGGGTGAGGTTCACCAATGGCCGGGAAGCGAAACTGCGCGCCGAGGTGCGCCGTCATGCCAAGTTCATTGGCATGGGCGCCGTGTTGTGGGAACCTGGGTTTCTGAAGAGGTAAACTGGATGCAGCCGCGATGGCGAAAGAACCGGATATTCCGATCATCGATTTTGCTGGCCATGACGAAACCGAATTGGCCGTACGGATCAGCGCGGCCTGTCTGAACAGCGGTTTTTTCTATTTGGTGAACCATGGCCTGGACTTCCAGCTTATGGCAGCCGTATTCGCGCAGAACCGGCGCTTTCATGACCGCTCCCTGGCCGAGAAAGTGGCCATAAAGCTGAACCATTGGCACCGGGGCTATCAGGGTTTGGCTACTTCCAAACTGGTGTCCTCGGCCCGTTTCGCGCCGGCGCCGAGGGCAAATCAATTGGAATCCTTTTTTCTGCGCCAGGAGGTCCCGACGAACGATCCCGACTATCTGACCGGCGCCCTGAAAGGCCCCAATCAATGGCCCGACGATGCCGACTTCCAGGATGTTGTCCGCCGCTATGACACAGCCGTGCGCGGCCTGGCCACGGCGTTGCTGCCGGCTTTCGCCCTGGCCGTGGGCGAGGGCCGGGATTTCTTTTTGCCATTTTTTGACAATGCCACCACCGCCCTGAGATTGATCCACTATCCGCCCGCGCCGGTCGGGCAAGCGGACCGGGCCTACGGCATTCATCCCCATACGGACTATGGCTTCATCACCATCCTGGCCCAGGATGAAATCGGCGGCCTGGAACTGCAAGGACCAGTCGGCGGCTGGTTGCCCGCGCCGCCCGTGCCGGGCGCCCTGATCATCAACATCGGCGATGCCATGGCGCGCTGGACCAACGATGTCTTCAACTCTACCCCGCACCGGGTCATCAGCCCCACGGCGGATACCAGCCGCTATTCCGTGGCCCTGTTTTTTGACCCCGACATGGCTGCCACGATCCGCTGCCTGGACCAATTCACCGACGCCGCCAGGCCCCCGCGGCATGACGCCATCCGCTTTGGCGACTATATCGAAGAACGCCTCAACAGCAACTACCCCAACCGCGTGGCGGGGGTGGCCTCGCTCTGAGTTTGTTTTCTATTTGTTCTTTTAGCTCGACTCTCGATGGCGTTCTGTCATAGTTTCATGCAACCGATGTTGGCGTTGATGGTTGGAGAGGTCGGGGCATGGTGGCCCATGTAGGGACGGTGGCGTTCCAGGGTATTGAGGCTCTGGCGGTGGACGTGCAGGTGCAGCTTGCCTCCGGCCTGCCGGCGTTCACCATTGTCGGGCTGCCGGACAAGGCGGTGGCTGAGAGCCGGGAGCGGGTGCGGGGAAAACGGCCGACAGGCGCTGGAGGCGGTGGAGAAAGGCAATTTCGCGCTGGTTCTCATGGACGTCAATATGTCCGTGGTCGATGGTTTGCAGGCGACCCGGAATATTCGCGCCCTGAAAAGCGCCAAGTCGGCCATCCCCATTATCGCCATGACTGCATCCGCCATGGACGAAGACCGCCAGCGTTGCGCCGCCGCCGGCATGAACGACTATATCTCCAAGCCGGTGGAAGAAGGCGAATTGCAGCGCCTGATTTCCCAATGGACGGATATTCCACCAATCGATGCCAAGGCGTCGTGAACGAACGTGCGGCAATTTGGGGATGAATTTCGGCAATGAGTGAAGCGGCGACAGATACGGAAACGGAGGCTCGACCCGGCTGGCTGGCGGCATTCCGGGTCTATACGGACCGCCGGGTCATCGCCATTTTGTTTCTCGGCTTTTCCTCCGGCATGCCGCTGTTGTTGACTTTTTCCACTTTGTCGATCTGGCTGGCCGAAGACGGCATATCGAAATCCACCATTGGCCTGTTCGCCTTGGTGGGCATGCCCTATTCACTGAAATTCATCTGGGCGCCGTTGATCGACCGGTTGCATCTGCCAATTCTGACCCGACGGCTGGGCCGGCGCCGGGGCTGGGCGATCTTGACCCAACTGGCGCTGATCGTTGGTATCATCGGGCTGGGCACCAACGACCCCAACAAGGGCGCCTGGGCCATGGCGGCCTGGGCCATGTTCGTCACCTTCGCATCCGCCAGCCAGGACGTGGTGATTGATGCCTACCGGGTTGAAATCCTGGAAGAGCGGCAATATGGCGCCGGGGCCGCGATGATCGTGGCCGGCTACCGCATCGGCATGCTGGCCTCGGGTGCTGGGGCGTTGTTTCTGGCCGATGCCTTTAGCTGGTTCTGGGTCTATGTCGCCATGGCGGCCTTGATGGTGGTCGGCATGGCGACCGTGCTGTTGAACCCCGAACCCGATCTGGGCGACGACGCGCCGGCCCCGGGCGGGGCGAACCCGGTGCAATGGGTGCGCCAGGCGGTGTTCGAGCCTTTCGCGGAATTTTTGCACAGGGGCGGCTGGCTGCCGATCCTGTTGTTCGTCGTATTCTATAAATTCGGCGACAGTCTGGCCGGGATCATGGCTGGGCCGTTTTATGTGGAGATCGGTTTTTCGAAGTCCGAGATCGCCTCCGTCTCCAAGATATTCGGCCTGGGTGCAACCTTGCTGGGCGGTTTTCTAGGCGGCCTGCTGGTGGTCCGTCGCGGCATCATGGAAAGTCTATTATGGTGTGGCTTGCTGCAAATGTTTTCCAATCTGATGTTCGCGGTCCAGGCCATGGTCGGGCACGACATCTCCATGCTGGCGGTCACCATCGCCGTGGAGAATGTTGCCGGGGGGATGGGCACGGCGGCCTTCGTCGCCTATCTCTCGTCGCTGTGCAATATAGCCTATACGGCCACGCAGTATGCCCTGCTGTCGTCCCTCATGGCCCTGGCCCGCACGGCACTGTCAGCACCGGGAGGCGCCTTGGCGGACAGCACCAGCTGGGTCAGCTTCTTTCTGATCACAACCATAGCCGCCCTGCCGGGCCTGGCCCTGTTATGGTGGTTGATCAAGCGGGGTATCGTGCCGAAGTCCGAAGCGAAGAAGCGGGTGCCGTGAGCGCGCGGATCGAAATCATCGACGCCGATATCACCACCCTGGACGTGGACGCAATTGTCAACGCGGCCAACGAGGGGCTGTTACCGGGGGGTGGCGTTTGCGGCGCCATTCATGGTGTTGCCGGCCCCGGCCTGGAAGCGGAATGCCGCCGCCTCGGTGGCTGCCCCACGGGCCAGGCCCGCATCACCGCCGGCCATGGTTTGATAGCCCGCCACGTGATCCACGCCGTTGGCCCCGTCTGGCTAGGCGGGGATGAGCTCGAGGCGGAATTGCTGGCAAGCTGCTACCGCCATTGTTTTGCGCTGGCCGACGCCTCTGGCCTGTCGTCCATTGCCTTTCCCGCCATTTCCACCGGCATCTTCAGCTTTCCCCTGGACGCCGCGACCGAGATCGCATTGGCCGCTGCCAAGACTTATGAGCCAGGCACTCTGCTAAATATTGTTTTCTGCTGCTTTGGGGCAGAGGTGACCGGGACCTACCGCGCCATCCATGACAAATTGTTCATCACGGTACCGTGAATTGATCGCCCGGGCCGCATTCGGTAGCGTTTTCAGTGGATCGATCTGGCAAAGGATCCAACCATGCCCAAGGTATTGATTTTCGCCCTGGCTGGCGTATTCATTTCCGGTACTACCTTGGCGGGCGGTGGCGGCTTTGGCTTCGGAAGCTGCTCGAGCGGCGTGAAATCCGAAAAAACGGCGACATCCACAACCGTGGGGACGCCGTCGGCGACAACGGCGCAGACACCTATTCCCAAGACCACCAAGCCCGAAAGCAATGGCTAGAATTAATTCGCATGGGGCCGCCGGTGGCGCGGCCCGTTGGAATGGGCCATAAAGAACCTCCGCGAATTTTGATTGGAGGTGGCTTGGCCCATGAACCAAGCGTCGTTATTGCACAAAGTGGCCTTGAGTTTCGGTGACCGCCCGGCGGTGACCGAGGGCACGAACTGCCTGCATACTTACAACGAACTGTCGGGCCGGGCCGGGCGCCTGGGAGCGGCCTTGCGTGGTCAATTGGGGCTGAACAAGGGCGACCGGGTCGCCATCATGATGAAGAATGCACCGGCGTTTTTCGAGGTGTTGTACGGCGCCTGGCACGCCGGCCTGGCCGCCGTGCCCATCAATGCAAAACTGCATCCCCGCGAGGCGGCCTATATATTGGAAAACTGCGGCGCCCGGGTCTGTTTCATCACCTCCGAACTGATCCAGACCATTCTACCTCTGACCGCGGATATCGCCAGTCTTGAAGCCGTGCTGGACACCACGGGTGATGACTACGAAGCGTTGTTTGCCGGGCCCACCGCCCCCATGACGGAATGCGGACCGGACGATCTGGCCTGGCTGTTCTATACCTCCGGCACCACGGGGCGGCCCAAGGGGGCCATGCTGAGCCAACGCAATCTGATGGCCATGGTGATGAATTATTACGCCGACATGGATAACGTCGGGCCGCGGGACTGCATGATCCACGGCGCGCCGCTGAGCCACGGTTCCGGCCTGTTCGCCCTGCCCCATGTGGCCAAGGGCGCCAATAACATCATTCCATTGTCGGGCGGTTTCGATCCTGAGGAGACCTTGGACTTGCTGCCGCATTTTCCTCGCGCCTGTTTTTTCTTCGCCCCCACCATGCTGACCCGGTTGATCAATCTGCCGGGTATCGAGGGTCGGGATACCTCCAACATCAAGACCATCGTCTATGGCGGCGGCCCGATGTATGTGGAGGACACCTTGAAGGCCTTGGCGGTCTTGGGCCCCAAGCTGGTGCAGTTGTTCGGCCAGGGGGAAAGTCCCATGACCATCACCGGTCTGTCCCGCGCCATGCATGTGGATACCGGACACCCGGATTATCTGAAGCGCCTCGGCTCGGTGGGCATTGCGCGCACGGACGTGGATGTGCGGGTGGTTGATGGCGACGACAACGAACTGCCCGCGGGCGGGATGGGCGAAGTGGTTTGCCGGGGCGATGTCATCATGGCCGGCTATTGGAACAACCCGGAGGCCAGCCAGAAGGCCCTGCGCGGCGGCTGGCTACACACCGGCGACGTGGGCGCCTTTGACGGGGATGGATACCTGACCCTGATGGACCGGGCCAAGGACATGATCATATCGGGGGGCAGCAATATTTATCCCCGCGAGGTGGAGGAAGTGTTGTTGCGCCACCCCGGCGTGGCCGAATGCTCCGTGGTGGGCCGTCCCCACGCGGATTGGGGCGAAGAGGTGATCGCCTTCGTGGTAAAGGCGCCGGAACAAGCAGTGGGCGAGGGCGAATTGGATAACCTGTGCCTGGAACATATCGCCCGCTTCAAACGGCCCAAGGCCTATCAGTTCGTCTCCGCCCTGCCCAAAAATAATTATGGCAAGGTGTTGAAGACTGAATTACGGGCCCAGTTGGCGGCCGATCGGTTGGCGGCGGATCAGTTGACGGCGGGGGGCGGCCAATGACCGGCCGCCTGGCCAACAAAGTCGCCCTGGTCTGCGGAGCCGGCTCCATCGGGCCGGGCTTGGGCAACGGCAAGGCCACGGCGGCGGCCTTTGCCCGGGAAGGTGCAAAGGTCTTCGCCGTCGACCTGAACCTTGAGGCAGCGGCCGAGACCGCCGGGATTATCACCGACGAAGGGTTTGAGGCCACCGCCCATGGGGCCGATGTCTCGGACCCGGACGCCGTCGGGGCCATGGTCGCGGCCTGCCTTGCCGCCTTTGGCCGGATCGATATTCTGCACAACAACGTGGGCATCGCCTCCCTGGGCGGGCCATTGGAGACCAATCTACAGCAGTGGGAGCGGGTGATGCGGATCAACGTCACCTCGCAGTTTCTCACCTGCCAGGCGGTGCTGCCCCTGTTCCTGAAGCAGGGCGGCGGCGTGATCGTCAATGTCTCCTCTCTTTCGGCGGTGAAGGCGGCCCGGCCCGAACTGGCCTATGCCACGTCCAAGGGCGCGGTGAACGCACTGACCATCAACATCGCTATGGAATTCGCCGACCGCAACATTCGCTGCAACGCCCTGGTGCCCGGCCTGATCAACACCCCCATGGTCGCGGATGCCATGAAGGACAATTATGGCGACGGCGGCCTCAAAGCCATGGTGGCGGCCCGCGATGCCCTGTCGCCAACGGGTCAAATGGGCGAGGCCTGGGACGTGGCCAACGCGGCGGTGTTCCTGGCTTCGGACGAGGCGCGCTATATCAACGGCATGCTGCTGCACATCGACGGCGGCCTGCAGCATCGCTTCACCGCCGGCCAAGGTTGATTTGGCGCCGCCTCTGCCTACAAGCGTCAGCGAAACAGTTTACCTCCCCGTGAAAACCGGCTTGCGCTTTTCGACGAATGCGGCGACGCCCTCGCGGTAGTCGCCGCGCTTGGCGCAATCGGCGAAGCATTCGGCTTCCAACTGCAACTGGCTTTCAAATTCGTTCTCCAGCGAGCGGTACATCAGGCGTTTACCCTGGCCGAACACATGGGTCGGGCCGTTGGCCAGGCGGGTGGTCAGTTTGTCGCATTCTCTGTCCAGATCGTCATCGGGCACAACAAAGTTGACCAGGCCCATCTCGGACATCTGCTGGGCGGTGTAACGGTCACCCAACAGAGTCATTTCCAAAGTCCGCTTGATGCCGATGGCGCGGGGCAGATGGAACGAGGAGGAGCCGTCGGGCGTGGTGCCGATGTTGCAATAGGCCAGGGTGAAAAAGGCGCTTTCCTCGGCAATCACCAGATCGCAGGCGGCGGCGAGCGAGACCCCCGCGCCGGCGGCGGCACCCTTGACCTTGGCCACGATGGGCTTGGGCATGCGACGCATGGAGAACATGATGGTGTGCAGGGCATGGATGCGGCGCAGGAAATAGGCCTGGGTTTCCGCCTCGTCATGTGACCCGAGGTATTCGTGCATGTTCTTCACATCGCCCCCCGCCATGAAGTGATCGCCGGCCCCTTCCAGCACGATGCAGCGGATGGATTGATCAAATTCCAAACGGTGGAATTCATCATCCATCTGGGCCCGCATGTCCATGGACAGGGCGTTGCGCGCCTCCGGCCTGTTCATGGTCACGGTGGCCACGCCACCCGCAACGCTCACTTCAAGGTCAGCCATGGTTTAGTCTCCTCTGATATTTTTAAATTTTTGGGCCGCCTCTAGGCGGCTCGGATTTAGACGCATATAGAGAGATTAGCTGGACCCTGGCAAGCCGCCGTCCAGCAGGACGCACAACGCCTCGGCGGTATCGCGAATGGGCTGGGAGCTGCCTCGGACCCGCGCCAGCATCAAGGCACCCTCCAGCCCGGCGATGATTGCCGTAGCCGTCGGGGCGATGCGTTCGGCTGGCCAGCCGTGGCGGGCCAGCAACATCTCCATAACCCCGGACCAGTCGTCGAACACGGCTCGCCCCGCCGCCGTGATCGCGGCGGAACCAGGCGTAGTTTCCAGCAAGGTGGTGGTGATGGGGCAACCATCGCGGAATTTCGAAGCCCCCAGCCAGCGCACCAGCAGGTCGGTGTAGTGGCGGAGGAAATCCGCCGGGCTATCGGACAGGTTTGCCAGCTCCTGAAAGGTCTCGGTCACCAGGCTGCCGGCGGCCGTGACGGCGGCGGCACCGATCTCTTCCTTGCCGCCGGGGAAATGATGGTAGAGGGAGCCCCGCGCCGCGCCGCTGGCGGCAAGAATATCGCGCAGTCCCGTGCCGCTGTAGCCCTGGCGGCGAAACAGCTTGGCGGCGGCCCAGACCATTGTCTGGCGTTGTTTGCTTTTTGGCGGCGCCATTTATTCGTTGATTTATGTAGACCGACCGTCATAATATCAAATAAATTCACGAATGTACATGGCGGAGGGAGCGCGGATGATAAAATTAGAGTCAGAGAACGTAGAGCCCGAGTATAATGGCCAAGGCCGTGCGCCGATTCTTGGAAAGCATGCCCATCTTTGCCATGTTCGGCGCACGGTTGGTGCAATTTGCCGCCGAAACGTCCGAACTGGAAATGCCCTGGCGCCGGGACCTTACCTATGACGGCACCGCCATTCCGGCCACGGTCACTGGCGCCTTGATCGACTTCGCGGGTGGCTCGGCGGCGGCCACCCTGTTGCCCCAAGGCTGGGGCATCATGACAACCGGGTTCGAAGTGCACAACA
>Ga0315339_1003047_pt1 | contig 12090 bp, 9 predicted proteins | sample ASW17metaG_FD_204514 | JGI IMG/M metagenome (GOLD analysis project Ga0315339, IMG submission 204514) | Ammonia-oxidizing marine archaeal communities from Pacific Ocean, United States - ASW #17 | ecosystem: Environmental > Aquatic > Marine > Oceanic | place: USA: California | collected 2016-12-05
ATCTCAAGTTGGCCGCCAAAAATGGTGACGAAGATGCTCAGTTTGCCATGGGAGATTACAGTCAAACTACGAAACTAGAGGAAGGAATTCTTAAGTTGCGGGATCTCGTAGGTGCTTTCGCCTGGTATTCCCTGGCGGAGAAAGGTGGCAGTATCGAAGCAAAACCGAAATTAAAACGGTTAAAAGAAGAGATGACCGAGGGGCAGATCGCCAGAGCAAGAGAAGTCGCAAGAAATTTAATCACTGGTCGAAAATTCCAGTGAAATTTAGGAAACCGATACGTGAGTAAAAGGGGAAATAAACTCAAATGCACTAGCTGCGGCGCCGCTTATTACGACATGAAGAAGCCCTCCCCATCATGCCCTAAATGCGGAACCTTCCACGTACCGGATAAGGCTGCACGAAAACGGACCGCCGGAAAACGCAAAACCCCGCAGAAGACGGAAACGTATAACAGTAAACCAGGTCCCAGACTCTGGGTCTGCGCCCTGGAGGGGGGAAGCACGGAGGCAACCGTCGTCAGTGGTCCGCCTGAATTAAATACGTCATCTTTAAAGGAACCAGGGTGGTATTTTTTTAAGCCCCTTAAATCAAGCGGGACAAAACCCCTCTCCCCTAAGACGGCCCTCCACATGATGGAAGCCCCTACTGCCGGGATACAATCCTACCTCCAGACCCTTGCCTTTAAAGGTATTGGCCCCGAGACGGCTAAGAAACTAGCTATTCCCAAAACCGAAAATATATTTGAAGACCTCTCGCGACCGGGAAACGAAATTTCCGATGCCTATGGCATTAACGCCGCTACGGCGACCCTATTTGAAGATGCATGGGCAAAAACTTCGGGGACGAGATACCTTCAGATCATGCTGCGTCAATTCGGTCTCGGGAACGCCGTTGTTAAGCAGATACGTGAGACGCTCGGGAGCGACGTCATCGAGGAGATCCTGTCAAACCCGTATGAACTTGTCCGTAAAATCAAGTATTTTACGTTTGAAGATGCGGAAAACATTGTGGCAGGCCTTAACCTCGATCTCTCCAGTGATCAAAGAATAATCTCGGCAATGGAACTCTGTCTCTACCGTATAGAAAAAAATAGAGGCCATACGTGTGCACCTCTGGAAAGGGCCTTCAGGGATAACGACAAGCTTATTGACGTCGATCACGAGATTATGGAGGGGGTCCTGAGATCCGCAACTGAACACTTTAAATTCGCGGAGTTTGACGATCGGGAGCATATCGCGACGGTCCCCTCCTTTGAAAGGGAAAATGAAATTGCATCACGGATCGGGAACCTCCTATCGGTCGGCGTGGCTCCCGATGAACACCTGGATTTTGACTTTGATCAACTGAACCTTCGTGGATCTCTGGAGTTATCCGATGAACAGAAGGAAGCCCTCAATGGCGCCATTAATTCACGGGTCTTTCTGATAACGGGTGGGCCCGGCACCGGAAAGACGAGAATGGTTGAGGCCATCGTCAAGGCGCTCAAATCCGAGGGCCGATACGTTACGTTATGCGCCCCGACGGGGAGAGCTGCAAAGAGGCTTGAAGAGGAAAGCGGCCTCGGGAGCTTCAACCCGACGACGATCCACCTCCTCTTAACATATGTAAAGTCAGGAAAAGTGAAGGATGTCGGGACACTTATCATTGATGAGGCATCCATGGTCGATGTCGACCTGATGACTGAAACCCTCGATATACTGAATGAAAATAATCACCTCATTATGATTGGTGACGCCGATCAACTCCCCCCCGTGGGACCCGGGCAGGTATTCAAGGATCTCCTGAATTCAGAAAAAGTACCCTTCGCACGCCTGACTGGTAACTTCCGGCAGACTGAAGGTAGTACAATCATAAAGCTCGCTCGCGACGTCATCGGGGGAAACGACCCGCTGTTAAGTCGCGTCACCTCGGAGAAGGGCGTCACCTTTATCCCGGAGAGTGACGAGGATAAAATGCAGAGCCTCGTGTTGGATCTCTATAACACCAAACTCCCGAGGATGTTCAAACTCGAGACGTCGGATGAAGTCCAGATCCTGGCACCTATGCGCAAGGGTGCCGTCGGTACGGAAGCGCTCAATCAGGAAATTCAGAAAACTCGATGGGTCAATGCGGAACCCCTCTTTCAGGAAGGAAACCGGAAACCCCTATATCGGGGTGATAAAGTCATACAGACGTCTAATAATTATCAACTCGACGTAAGGAATGGCGATATCGGAATAATTTTAAGAGGAGGAAACAAAGGAGAGGTCTTTGTTTCATACGCCACGAAGGATGTCCTCTACGATAAAGAGAGTTTGGAGGCACTCGAGCCTGCCTACGCGATTACAATCCACAAATCACAGGGATCCCAGTATCCGGCCGTCATAATTCCGATCGCTAGGTCCCATCAATTCATGCTGGGAAGGAACCTCCTCTATACCGCAATAACAAGGGCTAAGGCCCACGTCGTCATTGTCGGTGATGAGAGTGCCTTTAAGGCGGGAGTTAATGCGGTCTATAAAGACATCCGTTATACGATGTTGAGACATTTTCTTTAAATGACCCGCAAGCCCCCCGATATCGACTTTACTCTCAGGCGCCCTTTTATAAAGTTTTCGGGAGACAAAATTCTGCAAACCATCAAAGACTATAAAGACGCCGATATTGAAATTGCAACTCTGGCCCTTGATGAACTCAAGCTACGAAACAAAGCCAAACGAATTACACAGGCACAAAAATTATTCCGCAATGCCAAGTTTAAACCCATCCCCTGGCTGCAGTCGGCACGCGATAGCCTCACTATCCTGGAACGCCCAAAAAAGGGGAACTACCAAGGACATTTATATGTTGTTCTTATCGAAGGATATAAGAAAACGAATGAATACTATGGTGCTTATGTAGGTTCATCCAAATATCGCCCCGAGACGCGTTTCAAACAACATAAAGAAGGAAAGCACGCATCGAATATCGTAAAAAGGCGTGGATTACAGCTTCTTCAAAGTCTCTGCTGGCCGTGGCAAACAGTGCCCGGTAGTAAGGGGGAGCGGATCCTTTGGGAAAGTGCCTTAAATAGAAGTCTGGCAGAGGTCATTCCCAAAGTCTCAGGTGATTTTCGTCCCTCAGGGGAGTGGCCCTCAGAATTTCAGGTTCGTCTTCAGAAAAAACTTGGTGACGATGGGCTTGACCAAGGTATTTGGAAGGAGCCCAAGCCTTCCTCTTAAAACCGGCTTTCCCTCCATATATCCCATTCCTTATGAGGAGGCTCGGCCGTCGATGAACCGTATCTAACAAATGGCTTCTCACCGAAGCTCTTATAATTGCAGTAAACAGGTACATCCGATTTTCGAATCTCGATTCGACAAACCGTTCTGTCATCAACAGCCTCGAAATTAATTTTAATCAGGCTCGTAGCTGATATTCCAAGGGCGTCGCAAACTATTCCATGGATTTGTCTGGCATAATTATCGTCGTTTCCATTGTAATCGTCGCGTTCAATACCCGCCACCGCTGGATGATCCGAAGAACGGTTTTTTATATCCCTTACGCCGACCAACAAGACACCATCATTGCTGTTCAGAAATCCAGTCATTTCTCTGAGCGCGGCATAGCGAATTTTTTCATCCTTTTTTTTGCTTGTTTCCGTGTTGACCGAGAACGTTTCTTTATATTCAACCTCCTGATCCTCGTCGGATTGAATCAGTTCCGTAGTGCTCCTTTGAAAAACATGCCGTCGAGTAAGCCCAGCCATTAAGTTGTTGGCTTTGTCGGGGCCGATATCCCGAACCATCTCCCTAATCTGCGCCTTCCAAAAGTTTTCACTCTTGGGTTTTGCCTCAACTGGAAACGGAATAACGACGGACTGTTCACTTTCATTGTCTAGTGGCCCAAACAACTCTGCAACCAAATCATCTCCTTGCTCGGCGGCTATGCGCGCTAGATGCATCCAATACTTCGCCTGCTCGGAATCCTGTTCGACGCCTTCGCCTTCTTGATAAGCAACGCCCAGATAGAACTGCGCAATGGCGAGCCCTTGCTCGGCGGCCAGACGGCACCAATGTACTGCCTGTTCGTGATCCTGCTCGACCCCTTCGCTATTGTGATAAGTAACGCCCAGTTGAAACTGAGCTCGTGCATCTCCCTGCTCGGCAGCCAGACGGTAATAGTGCACCGCCTTCTCAAAGTTCTGCTCGACCCCTTCGCCGCTATCATAAGAAAGACCCAGATTGACCTGAGCTTGTGCATCTCCCTGCTTGGCGGCCAGACGGTACCAGCTTATTGCCTGTTCGTGATCCTGCTCGACGCCTTTGCCATTGTTATAAGCAAAGCCCAGATTGACCTGAGCTTTTACCTCTCCCTGCTCGGCGGCCAGACGGTACAAGCGAACTGCCTGTTCGTGATCCTGCTCGACGCCTTTGCCATCGTGATAAGCAAGGCCCAGATGCGTCTGCGCACTGGCAAATCCCTGCTCGGCAGCTAGACGGTAATAGTGAACTGCCTGTTCGTGATCTTGCTCGACGCCTTTGCCATCGTGATAAGCAAGGCCCAGATTATACTGCGCAATGGGGTTCTCCTGTTCGGCAGCCAGACGGTAATAGTGTACCGCCTTTTCAAAGTCCTGCTCAACACCGTTGCCATTTTCATAAAAAATACCCAGATTGACTTGCCCGCCAACGTCATTGTGCTCAGCGGCCTGGCGGTACAAGTGAACCGCCTTCTCAAAGTCCTGCTCAACACCGTTGCCATTTTCATAAGCAACACCCAAATTGACCTGAGCCCGTGAGTATCCCTGCTCGGCAGCCAGACGGTAATAGTGCACCGCCTTCTCAAAGTTCTGCTCGACGCCTTCGCCTTCTTGATAAGAAGCGCCCAGACTGAACTGAGCTTGTACGTCTCCTCGCTCTGCTAATTCGATTAATTCTAATTCGGTTATTTCTTTGGTCATTTACAAAATCTACCACATTTTATACGGAAAAAAATTATCCAAATGGATTAGACTTTGATCATCATATTTTTTCTAAAACAAGGTAACTCCACTCAACCCCTAACGCCAAAGGCTACTGCAGATTACCCTGAGCAGTGGCGCCGAAGAAGAACTTTGAAGTCTTGACCAGAGAAAATTTAAAAAAGAACAGCCCTATGCGGGAACCACCCCCAACTTCTCATCCCTCTGCCTTATCCACCAAATCACCGGTAATGCGATCAAGATCATCCAGGCTTTTCCAATAATCTGGCCACTCAAGTAATCCAAACTCCCAAATGCCAACTGCAAAAATAGTACACTATCGACGATCAATCCGACGATGCCACTCAGAAATACCGCAAGAATAAGTCGTTTCTCCTGGAGTGGTGTGTAAACGGCAAAGTCAGCTAACTCAGATAACAGGAAAGCCATACCTGAAGCTATTACTAATGCAGGGGGGGCAACAAATGCAGATAGAACGGCGCCTGCGATAATAGCACCTAGAGCCCACACTTTACCCAGACGTCGTTGCACCAAATCTCTCAATACAAGGGCCAAACCAATCATAAGGACGCCGCTCGGCGCCATGATATCGAAGCCGACAGGTATCAGGCAGGGACTATTGGGCGGACATACGGCCCCAAAATTACCTATCATCCAATTTGCGGCAGGAATTGTCAGTATAAATGCGACAAGATATCCGTAACCTTCATTGCGAGCAGTCACTGAAACCTCCTTAATTTCCTATCGTAGAACCAGATACCCGAATAACCCGATTCGTTGATATTGAAAACAGTTATTACCGCCATAAGATAAAATTAAATGTGGATAAACTGTGGATAATTAAAACCATCAGAATACGTAATAACTGTAGAAAAACTGACCTATTCTGCTAAAATAGAAACTACTAATAACTGTTTGTTTGTCGATCCTCATGACGCTCATTTTAACTTCATGCACCAACCGAAAGCGGTATCAACCGGAACCCTATTTAGATACCTTAAACCTACCGCGTGGAACCTTGGAGGAAACGGCTTCTAATTGGGTATCTCGACGAAATAAGGTAAGCTCACACTACGAAGCGGGATCTCTCTATGTCGGTAGACCTATGAAGGACGCCCGGAATGCCGCCCAACAAATCAACACCTCCCCCTACATTATTTCTGCAGGAATGGGCCTGATATCCATCTTGGATGCAATTCCCTCGTATAATTTGACTGTCCAAAGCAAGTCACAGGGATCAATTCAGAAAAAAATTATTGAACCAATAAGACCGATGGACTGGTGGAGAGCGTTGAATACTGCCCTGGACAGGAAAAACCCTGTGGCCGGTCTTGTCAAAATTCACAAAAGGGAACTCACCCTCATCGCGTGCCCCGAAGTTTACGCCCAGATGATTTCGGATGATGTTTTAACTTTAAACGATGAAGATATCAGCACCATTCGAATATTCGGACCGAGAACTCCTGAAAACTTCCCCGTCCGTTTCAGAAACCTAATCATGCCGTACGATGAACGTTTCGACGGTCCTGACAGTCCTCTTCCAGGTACACGGACAGATTACCCCCAGAGGGTACTCCTGCATTTTGTAAAGGACATACTCCCAGGTAGTTCTTCCAGGGATGACATGACGGTCCACCGAGAAAGTATTGAAAAACGGATGAAAACCATGAGGCGTCCAGCATTAATCAGGCGTACACCGTTAAACGACGAACAGATTATACACCTCATAAGAAATTGCTGGGAAACAGCTGAAGGTAAATCAAGCAAAATGCTCCGCGTTTTAAGAGACAGGGAAAAAGTTGCCTGCGAGCAGGGTCGCTTTGCCAATTTATTTAAGCTAGCCAAGGAAAGACACAGTCTATGAACTTGTTCAATGACCAAAACCGTCTTGTCATACGTGCTTTAAAAACAGAACAAATGAAAGATATCGATACCTACGCTTTCTTCGTACCGGGTTCCCAGATCGTGGAAATTGCAGATATCAGTCGCGTCGTTCGCGATAAGGGCGATAAGTTAAAAGGCTTCCAGCGCAAGGAAATAAGAAACCACGTAAAATCCATTGTCGATTATCTAGACCAGGGAAACGTCTTATTCCCCAATGCAATTATTTTAGCTCTCGGTCGAGAAGTCGAATTTAAACAATCCCGCGGTCCCGCGCCCGAAGGACTAACCAACGTTGCAAGTATGGGGACCCTCCACATCCCGAGGAGAAACGAAGGTGAGCGCGTAGCCTGGATTGTCGATGGACAGCAGAGGTCCATGGCATTGTCAAAGGCTAAAAACTCTCAGATCCCCGTGCCGGTAGTTGCATTCGTCGCCTCCGATCTGGAAACACAGCGCTCGCAATTTATTCTGGTAAATAAGGCTCGCCCACTCCCGAGCGCCCTCATCAATGAACTGCTGCCAGAAGTGAACACACTCCTTCCCCGTGACCTAACGGTAAAAATTATACCTGCTGAATTAACAGACCTCTTAAATAAAGACCCAAATTCTCCATTCCACAAACTCATTATCAGACCCTCCGATGACAACCGTGATCCGGTGGTCACTCAATCGGCACTGATTGAAGCCTTTAGACGCAATCTCCGCCCTCCCCTCGGTGCGCTAAACCAGTTCAAGGGACTAGGAAATGCACCCTCAGATATGGATGGAATGTATAAGACCATAATCGTCTACTGGTCTAAAGTTAAAGAAACATTCCCCGAAGCCTGGGGGATCCCCTCCACAAAAAGCCGACTGATGCACTCCGCTGGAATTCGCGTCATGGGCGAGTTGATGGACCAGGTAATGCTCCGGGCGGATGGTTCCGTAGACCCCGTCGGAGAGATCAAAAAATCATTGGATCGAATTAAACCGCAATGCAGATGGACAGAAGGTACCTGGGAAGAACTTGGGTGGAATTGGAATGACGTCCAAAGTACAGGTCCCCACATAAGTCGGTTATCCCGTTATCTGCTTCAGATTGACCGACAAGGTTTGAGACAACATTAATGAAATTTATATACGCCGATAGCTTGGATTTTGTTGATCCAAATTACATTTTTCTGGAGGATAGGTCACAACCGGGAAGGGACCCTTACCGGGATGATGAATTCATGCACGAGCATCTCGAGGAACCGCCGTTTGACGGATATCTGGTCTCAAGAAGTATCGTTTTAGGTCATTATTTCGAAAATAATTCATTCCCGGCCAAATATAAAATGGGGCAGAGTCAAAGATTACTACGGGAAGGCGTTAGAAAATTTCTCCGTATAGACAACCCAAAATATGATGACCTCATGATCATGGGTGATTGCGGCGCCTACAGCTATCATAAACTTGAGAAACCGCCCTATAGCCCAAAAACATTATTGGAATTCTATAGCGACGGTGGTTTTACCCATGGCTGTTCCGTCGACCATATTATTTTTCAGTTTGATCGTAACCTCAGTGGGATGGAAGCTTTCAGGGACACGAAAGACCCAGACGCAGGAATTAAAATCAAAGACCGTTGGGACATTACACAGGAAAATGCCGAAGCCTTCCTGAGAGAGAGCAAACAAATGACAACACCATTTATCCCCCTAGGAGTGATCCAGGGATGGTCACCCGGAAGCATGGCAAAGGCCGCCCATAATTTAGTGGCCATGGGATATGACTATTTAGCTCTGGGAGGCATGGCCAATTCTGCGGTGGACACGATACAGGTCGCACTTGAAGAAATTCGCAAACAGATACCTGACTATATAAAATTACATCTTTTAGGGTTCGGCAAAATTGATCAAATTGATGATATTATGGACTATAATGTCACCAGTATAGATACAACCTCCCCCATGCTTCGTGCATTTAAAGACGTTCAAAGAAGTTTTTTCATGCCTGGTGATGACAGTGGACTTAAATATTACGCTAGTATTCGTATTCCCCAGGTGACTGAAAATCGAGACCTCAAGCGTTTAGTAAAGAAGGGCGTTTTTTCTCAGGAATACCTCATTCAGCAGGAGAAAAGCACCCTCACCGCTTTAAGGGACTATGACCAAGGTAAGGTTGATATGGAGACTGCATTGGGAGCGGTTATGTCTTATACGAAAAGTGTTCAAACGAACTCGAAGACGGGAGCACCGCCCACCAAATCGAAGATGTCTGGTATTCAAAACCTCTACACTAAACTTTTGACCGATCGCCCTTGGAAAGAATGTAAGTGTGCGGTCTGCAGGAAGGCATCCATTGAAGTGGCTATATTCAGAGCCAGCAATCGCAATAAAAGACGCGGTATGCATAATACCTGGGTCTTCAATAACCGTCTTAAGCAATTCAATCAAAAGGGAGACATGAATGGATCAGCAGATGAAATTTTCAGCGATCAGAGCCAAGCAAAGTAAAGACCACTCAGTTGTCTCTTTTCCCGCAAGAGCATCGGAAATCCTGGAAATAGCTTCGATTGATCGTCTTTCACGCGATCAAGATGGAAAGATCAAAGGATTTCAGAGACCTCAAATTGCCCTCCATATTAATGAAATAAGGGACTACCTATCGCAAGATGATGCCGTTCTGCCAAATCCTATTGTCCTGGCCTTCACGGATGCGGTTGAAGTTACCGAAATAGACGGCAAACTTGTCGAATTCACCATTGATATTTCCAAGGGAGCTCCAGGTTTAGTTGTCGACGGACAACAGAGACTTACGGCCTTAAGCGGCATTCCGGGAAAAGACTTTGAGGTATTTGTTTCTGCACTGATCTGCAAAAATGAAGAAGAACTCAGAAAACAATTTATCCTCATTAACAATACCAAACCCCTGCCAAAGTCCTTGATTTATGAATTGCTGCCTGAGGTCGGTGGTCTGCCTGAAAGGCTTTCGTCAAGATCGCTGGCCGCTAAACTCACTGAAATGCTCAATTACCAGGAGGGGTCTGCACTTAAGGGTCAGATCAACCAACATACCAATCCAGACGGTGTATTGGGCGATACATCCATTCAAAGATTAATTATGGATTCTTTGAGCGACGGCGCCTGCCGTGAACTGATATCTAATGACGACGGTATGGAAAAGTGTTTATCCCTCGTTAGTGAGTTCTTTTTTGCAGTCCAACAGACGTTTCCTGAAGCTTGGCATGATCATACCGTAAAGACATCCCGCCTCCTTCACGGAGCTGGTTTGATTTCCATGGGATATGTAATGGAGTTTCTTTATTTCAGGGATAACGCCAAAACGAGAGGGGACTTTCTGAACGGACTCAAACCTCTTGAGGGGCGTCTTCCATGGACTAAAGGCGAATGGGTATTTGAAGAAAATGAAACCCGTCCCTGGAATAGCATACAAAATCTAAACCGCGATATTCAGTTACTGGCGTCATACTTAACAAGGGAACTCAAAAGGCACTCGAACGAAAAAGTTGTTCCACTCAAGACAGCTCAATGACGTTTTATGACTGGCGATTTTGAAAACTCTGCATTAGTCCTGTTTTCAGGAGGGCAAGACTCAACCACGTGCCTTGCCTGGGCATTAGACAGATATAAGAGAGTGGAAACAATCGGCTTCGATTACGGACAAAGGCATGCAGTTGAATTGGACTGCCGTACAACCATACGCAGCAATATTGCCTCCCTTAAGGAAGAGTGGAAAGATCGACTAGGAGAAGATCACGTCCTCGACATCAAGGTCCTAGGTGAGATAGGTGAGACGGCAATGACGCAAGACGTGGAAATCACTTATGAAGAAACGGGATTACCCAATACCTTTGTTCCAGGACGGAATTTAATTTTTTTCAACTTCGCTGCTGCCCTCGCCTATCGCCGTGGCATCAAACATCTCGTAGGTGGAATGTGCGAAACAGATTACTCAGGCTATCCCGACTGCAGAGATGATACCTTGAAGTCACTGCAGGCGACCATAAACCTTGGAATGGAAATGAGGTTCGTCGTCCATACCCCACTGATGTGGATTGATAAGGCTGAAACCTGGAAGATGGCAGAAGAGTTGGGCGGAGATCCTTTAATCAATTTAATTATAGAGGAAACTCACACCTGTTATATCGGTGACCGTCAAACCAAATCCGAATGGGGGTATGGATGCCGAGACTGTCCCGCATGCCAGCTTAGAGAAAATGGGTGGAATGCCTGGAATAATTCCAGCTAATAATTGTCGCAAGAACGGCTAAATCTCGAATAAGATTTGAATACAAATTACACCATTAATTTTTCTTCTCTTGTATTTATATATCTGATTGATTTAAATAAGAAAATACGTTGCAAGCCCGTTTGATATTCTCTGGGGAGGGGAGCATGACGGAACCGTTTGTAACATCAAGCGATGATCACGCCAGAGAACTGGGTGTAGGAAAACTCGTCTCGGATGACGGTGTAAAAGCCACTATTCAATATTTCGACAGTCCAAATAATTGGTGCGAAATTGAGGTTTTATCTACTTCCGTAGATGAAGCGGACCTATATGCTCAAACCCGAGCTTATTATGAAGATCCTAAAGACGGGTGGATGGTTGGAAGAGTAACAATAACAAGACTGGTCGACGAAATTAGTAAGGTTGAAGTCAGGTTTCCGGGTAAACGAGATAGATCAATCAACGCCAAAGAGGTCAACGTCCGCTGGAACAAACCGGTTCAAGATCCGTCTGCGTATTTGTCCCAATGCCTGAGTGAGACGATCCTTTTCTCTGAGGCCAGACAAAACTTCATGTTATCGCTAAACAACCAGCGAAAAGCCTGCCAGGGTATGTCTGCTTTGAATTCTTCAAGAATTGAGCTGGAACCGCACCAGATACAGGTAATTCGAAAAGTTCTACAAGATCCGGTACAGAGGTACCTTCTGGCGGATGAAGTAGGATTAGGTAAAACCATTGAGGCAGGTGTCATCATTCGACAACGTGTTATCGATAACCCAGATACCCATAAGATATTAATTCTGGTTCCACCGCAGCTTGAAATTCAATGGCAAGAAGAATTGCAGGATAAGTTTGGTTTAACCAATCAAATTCAGGAAAAAACCGTTCTTATTCTCAGGTCCGATCAACCAGATCAACTGAAAGCAAACCTTCCTGGCCCCGACATGATCGTGATCGATGAAGCCCACCATGTTGCGATCGATGAGAAAGTACATAGCATCCTCCTCAAGAATATTCAGGATATACCGAGTGTAATCCTTCTGACC
>Ga0315339_1003048_pt1 | contig 12088 bp, 11 predicted proteins | sample ASW17metaG_FD_204514 | JGI IMG/M metagenome (GOLD analysis project Ga0315339, IMG submission 204514) | Ammonia-oxidizing marine archaeal communities from Pacific Ocean, United States - ASW #17 | ecosystem: Environmental > Aquatic > Marine > Oceanic | place: USA: California | collected 2016-12-05
ACCGCCGACGAGTCTTCCGACATCACCTCGATGTCGAATGCCACGAGGATGGGCTCGAAGTTGGAGTTCTGCACGGCCGCCGAGATCGCAGTGGTGTCGTCCGCGAAGTTCTGGTAGCTGACGAGCCGCAACAGAATCCGGTCTCCGTTCTTCTGCCAGCGCACGGTGGACGTGTTGGCCTTCGAGCCGCCATAGCCGGCGCCGTCGGGCGTCCTCGCGATGCGGGTCAGCAAAAGCATCTCCCGATCCAGCATGTCCAGGGGGATCTCGTAAAAGAGATCCTCCTCGATCATGTGCGTGTCGAAGAGGCCCTCGCTCGTGATGGCTTCATCGGTGATGACGTCGCTGTAGGACTTCTGCTCTTCTTGCTCGTCCTGTTCGTCCTCGGACTCCTGTTCCTCAGCCTGGAGCGGAGTGGGCGCCAACGCGGCTACCTGTGCGGGGAGAAGGGCACCGGCCAGAAAGGCCAGAAGGACGAGCAGCGGGGACGTCGGGCACCTTCTCATCGGACTCTCGGTTGTCACTGGGGAACGGGGTCGCGGCGGCCCCGAACGTAGGGGGCCACCGCGAATCCTTCCAGCAGCACAGGCATGCCGATGAACGTCAACGGATCCGAGTTGCTGCCCCCGAGCAGGCGGGCCCCCTCCGAAACGACTATCCACCGTACGGCGCCGACCTCGGCGCCGAGCGCAAGCCGTAGGCCGATTTCCGTACGGCGAAGGTTCAGTCGCGCCCGGCGATGACCGTCAGGAGCTCGCTCAAAAGCTCGGCGGAGGTCGCTCCGCACACCGGCCCCGGGTAGAAATCGAGGTCGCTGCCATCGGGGCGGGCGAGCACACCGCCCGCTTCTCTCACGAGTACGAGCCCGGCGGCGAAATCCCACGGCATGAGAATCTTCTCCCAGAAGGCGTCCAGAGAGCCCTGCGCCAGGTACGCGAGGTCGAGCGCGGCGGAGCCGGCTCGGCGGATGCCCGAGGCTGTGCGCAGGACGCGCTCGAACTCGCCGAGGTACTCCGGCAGAAGGTCCAGAGACTTGAACGGAAAGCCCGTGCCGACCATCGCGTTTCTGAGCGGGGCCGTGGAAGAGACGCTGATGCGGCGGCCGCCTTTGAACGCGCCCATGCCCTCCGCTGCCCACCATCGCTCCGCCGAAGCCCCGCACGTGACGGCCCCGACTACCGGGCGGCCCTCGACGGCAACCGCCACGGAAGAACAGTACTGCGGATTCGAGTGCAAGAAATTCGCGGTGCCGTCCAGGGGGTCGACGATCCAGAGCGGGCGGCCGTCCCAACGAGCGAGTTGCTGCTCCACCGGCTCGTCGCTCTCCTCGGCGAGCAGCATGTGGTCCGGGTGGTTGCGTTCAATGACGGCCAGCGCGGCCGCCTGTGCGTCGAGGTCGGTTGCGGAAACGTAGTCGGCTCGGGCCTTTTCCGAGGCGTCGGTGACCCCGACTTTTCCCGCGTCGCGCCGGTGAATCGAGGCGGCCGCATCGGCCGCCTCGCGCGCGGTTGCTAGGAGCGAGTCCAGCCCGAGGTCAGCCGCCACGCCGGGTCCAGATCCCGACCATGCAGAATGCGGAGGTGGTGTAGTCCGGCGGAATACTGCCCGCGCTTGGGAAGACCTCGATGATCTCGACGTCGAGGGTCGTCATGGCCAGGAACTCCGCAACCGGATCGCCCGCGCGCACCATGCGGATCCCGTCGATCCAGATTTCGGGCGCGCACCCTTGCTGAAGGCTATTCGAGCCCCGACGGAACCTGAGCGTCCAACTCGAAGCGCCCGAGCCCGTCACGCGCGTGCTCGGGAGGCCTTGGAGCATTTGCGCAACCGGGGGGTTTCCGCGCTGTACGAAATCGGTCTTAGTCATGAAGATGCCGCCCAGGGCCCGCTCCATACGCTCGAAGACAGGCTCCAGCTTGCGTGCTACCGCGCGGGAGCGGACCGTGACCTCGATTCCATCGAGGGCGATCGCCTCCTCCTCCACCGGGATGAGCGCGTCGTACGCGCTGCCAGGTCGAGCCTCGATGGCCCAGTTTCGAGCACCGTAAGCGAGGTGTTCGACCTCGATTCGCTGGAGACCGGGTTGCACGTCACCGATCACGAAGCGTCCGTCCCAGCGGGTGAGTACCCTCGTTTCGGTCCCGAGCAGCGTGACCGTCGCTCCCTCCACGGGATCGTTCGTGCCCGAGACGATGACGCGGCCGCGAAGATGAGCGATGCGCTGGTCGCCCACGATGGGGGCCTCGGACGTCGTGCCCATGGGCTGCATCGCGATCGTCACGCCGACCTGCGCCAACGCGATGGGGCCGACCTCGATGACCTGGGGCGCGGCAGCGTACCCCTCCAGTTCGGCGACGACCATGTAGCGCTCTGGTCCCCTCGCTTGGAACGCGAAGCGGCCGAGCATGCCCGTGGTCACGGTGTCGAGCGGCTCCAGGTTGCTGCTCATCAGTCGAACCAGGACGCCCTCGAGCGGGGCTCTGGACTCTTGACCGAAAACGAATCCCCGCACGTTCTGCGCGTCCACGGACATTGCAGCCGGCAGGGAGCTCATCACCGTCAAAGCGGTGACGAATAGGCGTGATCTGTTCATGCTAGCTAAGTTAGCGGGCCCGCCCTTCCGCGAAAACGTACGGATCTTCCGCCCTACACTTGCATCTCATGAGCGACGGCCCCAGCAGCGACACCAAGAAGCGCATCTTCAGTGGCATGCAGCCGTCTGGCGAGGCTCATCTGGGAAACTACCTGGGCGCCTTGCGGCGCTGGGTGGGTTTGCAGGACGAGTACGACTGCCTCTGGTGCATCGTAGATGAGCACGCCATCACCGGGGGCGGGGATCCTGCGGCGATGCCGGCGATGGTTTTCGACCTCGCCGTCTCTTACCTCGCTGTGGGACTCGACCCGGAGAAAGCGATCATTTTCGTGCAGTCGGACGTGCCCGAGCATACCGAGTTGGCCTGGCTGTTCAACGCCGTCACACCTGTCGGTGACCTCGAACGGATGACGCAATACAAGGATAAGTCGAAGAATTTCGAGTCGATTCCGGCGGGCATCCTGAACTACCCGATTCTGCAGGCGGCCGACATCCTCCTCTACAAGGCGGATGGCGTGCCGGTCGGAGAGGATCAGAAGCAGCACTTGGAGTTGACGCGGGAGATCGCGAGGAAATTCAACGCGGCTTACGGTGACACGTTTCCGGTGACAGAGCCCCTCATTGGCGAGGACGTGGGTCGAATCGTAGGGCTGGACGGCAAAGCGAAGATGAGCAAGTCGCTGGGCAATACGGTGCCGATCCTCTCCGAGCCCGAAGACGTATGGGGACGCGTGCGCACCGCGGTGACCGATCCTCAGCGGGTGAGGCGGGACGACCCGGGGCGTCCGGAGGTCTGCAACGTGTTTTCTCTGCACAGGTTCTTTACCGACGACACCGTGCGGACGGACATCGAGAGCCGGTGTTGCGCGGGTACGATCGGCTGCGTCGACTGCAAGCGCACCCTCGCCGATAACCTCGCCGATGCCTTCGCACCATACAGGGAGCGCGCACAGCGATACATCGACAATCCAGATGAGGTGCGTGAAATCCTGGACCGCGGAGCCGAACGGGCCCGAGCTATCGCTCGCGCCACGCTTGCCGAAACCAAGCATAAGATGGGTCTGAATTGGCGGGAGGCGCTGAGGTAGCCTGCCCATTATCTTGGTGGTCTCGCCGAGAGCGAGGATTTCGGAGGAGCGACCATGCAGGAGCTGTTCAAGGCGGCCGTTGAACGCGGCGCGAGCGACATCCATCTGAAGGCGGGTGACGTCGTACGGGCGCGAATTCACGGCGACCTTCAGCCCCTGACGCAAAAGAAGCTTTCTGCCAAGCAGGTGAAGGACATCGCCCTGAGCTTGATCCCGCACGAAGAAGATCGGGAGAACTTCGACAACATCCTCGACTACGACTGTTCGTGGGGGATTCCTGGTATCGGCCGTTTCCGCGTGAACATCCTGAAGCAGCGTGGCTCGCCGATGATCGTCCTGCGGTCGATCCCCATCGAGATCCCTTCGGTCGAAGATCTGGGGCTGCCGCCGATGATCAACAAGATCGCCAACAAAGAGCGCGGCATGGTCTTGGTGACCGGCGTCACCGGCTCGGGCAAGAGTTCCACGATGGCGGCCATGATCAACTGGATGAACCACCACAAGCGGCTGCACATCGTCACCCTCGAGAACCCGATCGAGTTCTTGCATCGCGACAACAAGGCGTCGATCACCCAGCGGGACATCGGGACCGATACTGATTCGTTCGTGACTGGCCTGCGGTCCGTCTTACGCCAGGACCCGGATGTGATCCTCATCGGCGAAATGCGCGACAAGATGACGATCGAGACCGCGCTGAAGGCAGCGGAGACGGGCCACCTGGTCGTGTCGACCCTACATACGAAGAACGCGGTGCAGACGATCTCCCGCATCATCGCGGTATTCGCGCCGGAAGAGCAGGAGATGATCCGTATTCGTCTCTCCGAGTCGCTGCAAGCCGTAATCTCGCAGAGACTCGTGGTGAAGAAGGCCGGTGGCCGCGCGGCGGCGATGGAGATCATGCCCGTGACGGCGACGATTCGAGACTGCATTCAGGACCCCGACCGAATGGACGAGATTCCTGACCTGATCGCGGAAGGAAGGGACCACTATGGGTCGCAGACCTTCGACCAGCACCTCATGGACCTCGTGAACGAGGGCGTTGTCGACTTCAAGGTCGCTATGTCGGCCTCGACCAATCCGGCGGACTTCGACTTGAAGATGAATATGTTTACCGAGCCGGCCGGGTCGGGCGGTAGTGGTAGCCAGGACGACATACAAATGTACGGCGGATAACCCCCATGGTCGACTTCAGCGGAACGTTGCTGCCGGTAACTACCCCCTTCGATCCTGCGACGGGCGACGTCGACATCATCGCGTTTCGGGCCAACCTGCGTCACTGGTTCGAGGACCCGATCCGCGGCATCCTGGTCGCCGGGTCGACGGGCGAATCGGTCCTCCTCGATGAGCAGGAGCGCGTATCGCTTCTCGAGGCGGCGCGCGACGTGGTGCCGGAGAATCGTCTGATCATCGCCGGCACGGGTGGAGAGTCCACGCGTCACACGATCCGCATGACGCGGCAGGCAGCTGATGCGGGTGCCGACGCTGTGCTGGTGAGTCCACCGGCTTTCTTCAAGGGTGCGATGTCCCCTGAGGTATTGGCGCGACATTATGTAGCCGTGGCGGATGCTTCCCCCGTGCCGGTACTCGTTTACCAGGTGCCGCTCCACCTGAGTACGCTCGAGTTCCCGACGCGACTGGTGGCGGAGTTGTCTAGGCACCGCAACATCGTCGGCATCAAGGACTCGCGTGGGAAGCTGGCGCTGCTCGGCGACTTGGTCGAAGCCTGTGAAGACGGCTTCCAGGTACTCGTCGGAAGCGGCGCACTTTTGTATGGGGCATTGGAGATCGGGGCGGTTGGCGGCATCGTCGCGGTCGGCTTGATGGCTCCCGCTCAGGCCGCCGAGATTTCGGTGGCGTTCGGGGAGGGGCGCAGCGCCGACGCCGGACGCGCACAGGAAAGGATCGCGCCTGTCCACAAGCAGATCGTGGGCGGCATGGGAGCTCCCGGCATAAAAGCCGCGCTCGACCTACTGGGTCTGCGTGGAGGGGTTCCGCGCCCCCCGCTGGCGCCCGCGTCCGAAGCCAGAGTCGAGGACGTGCGCGGGATTTTGGATGTTGCGGGTCTGCTGTCCCGAGTCGGCGTCTGAAGTACCGGGGCGCGCCTCGGATCCAATACCCATTGGCGCCGCAGATTTGGCGCCGCAGATTTCGTTGACACCCCCTCTCGGCCAGCCTAGCTTCTCCCAAAGGATACATTGGTCAACGGGCCTTTCCCCGCGAGGGGAGGCCCGTTTTGTGCGCCTGGGGCCCCTGTTCCGGATACAACGATCCACGGAGTACAGCCGCGCGGGGAAGAGATGCCATCTGAGGGTTCCTGCACCGTCATCGTCGGGTGCCAGTGGGGTGATGAAGGGAAGGGGAAGATCGTCGACGTGCTGGCCGAGGGCGTCGACATTGTCGCTCGTTATCAGGGCGGGGCGAACGCTGGGCACACGGTCCACGTCGGTGACGCCGAATTCGTCCTCCATCAGATCCCGTCCGGTGTACTCCACGAGGGTAAGCGTTGCCTCCTGGGCAACGGCGTCGTGCTCGATATCCGGCAGTTTTTCGAGGAGTACGATGCTCTGCTGACGAGAGGCATCGAACTTGAGGGCCGCGTGGGAGTCAGCCGGCGCGCTCAGCTTCTGATGCCCTACCACCGCTTGCTGGACAAGGCAGTCGAGGATGCCGCGGCGACCAAGATCGGCACCACGGGGCGCGGCATCGGCCCCGCATACGAGGACAAGGCGGGTCGACGAGGCGTGCGGGTCGCCGATCTCGCCAACTCGGACCGACTCGCCAAGCGGATCTCCGCCGCCAGAGAGCGGATCGGAGGGCGGCTCGACCAGTTGGGGGCCTCCGCACCGGACGGGCTGAACCAGGCGATGCAGGAGGCGTTGGGGCTCGGGGAGCGGCTCTTGTCGATCGCCACGGACACCGGACCGGAGATCATCAATGCCCTGGCCGCGGGCGAGAATGTGCTGTTGGAGGGCGCGCAGGGCACCGCTCTGGATCTCGACCACGGCACCTATCCGTTCGTGACGTCGTCGAACACGACCGCCGCCAGCGCGGCGACTGGGACCGGGATTGGGCCGACGGCCATCGATGCCGTCGTCGGGGTCGTAAAGGCTTACACGACCCGCGTCGGCGAGGGCCCGCTACCGACGGCCTTCTCGCAGGAGATGGATGAACGAGTGCGTATATTGGGCGGCGAGTTCGGCGCTACGACCGGGCGGCCTCGGCGCTGCGGTTGGTTCGACTCCGTCCTTGCCCGACACGCCGCCCGAGTGAACGGGCTCACTGGGCTCGCGGTGACCAAGCTCGACGTGCTCGACACCTTGACGTCGCTGAAAGTGGCGACCGCGTACCGTATGCCCGACGGAAGTGTCACCGAGAGTTTCCCGGCGGACACCTGGTCGCTGTCGAGCGTCGAGCCGATCTACGAGACTCTCCCTGGATGGGAGTCTCCGACTGGGAACGTGCGCAGACTCGAGGATCTACCGAGAAATGCACGGGCCTATCTCGACCGTGTTCAGGAGCTCTCAGAGGCGCCTGCACGGTGGGTATCCGTCGGGACGAAGCGCAGCCAAATCATCCCGATTTTCTGAGGTCGTCGCCCCTTCGGGCCAAGGCATGAGGAGTTCTGCTATAGCGCTGGGCTGACGATCCGCACGATCCAAGCGATCAGGATGATCAGCGTCGGGAAGAGCGCGAGTCCGACGGAGAACGTCAGCCCCATGCGGTATAGCGCGGGCCCCGTGGGGAGCACCTCGCCCTTCCACATCCGTGTGATGCAGACGTCGAGCACCGGCCCGATGAGGTAGCAAACGTTCGCCATGATCCCGAAGGCGACGATTGGGGCCCACATGAACGGAACGTCCCCGCCGAACGGAGGTGGTGCGGCGAGAAGACTGGTGAGTACGAGCGACAGCAGGCCAGCACCCCCGACGAGCAGGTTCTACGGGAGACGTCGAGCTTCCCACCACGCGATGATTTCTACCGTCGATCGACCAGCGTGCGCTGGAAACAGGAAGTCGGCCAACGCTGTCATCTAGTTGTCTCCGCCTTTGGTGCGTGTGTGGTACCGGAGCTCTTTACGATGCAAAGCTAGATCGGGAAAGAGGTCGGTGGAGCGCGCGCGGCCGCTCGTGTTCCGTTGCGCCCCATCGCGTGCATGGTACTGTTGGCCGATGAATCCTCCGCGGCCGCGCGGATCGGCATCGCTGGGCGCGGCGGTCCTACTCGTCGGCCTCACGGTCCTGCCCGCGGGAGCGCCTACGCCGCCCGCCCAGGATGCTTGGCAATGGGGGTTGCCGGAGGGTGTACCTCCCCCCCGCATTCCGGTCGACAACCCGATGAGCCCGGCGCGCGTCGAGCTGGGTCGACACCTGTTTTACGATCGGCGCCTCTCAGGGAACGGTCGTCTTTCGTGCGCCGGGTGTCACGAGCAGTCGATGGCTTTTGCGGACGTGCTGCCGCGAGCGGTCGGCTCGACCGCCGAGGTACACCCCCGGGGCAGCATGAGTCTGACGAACGTCGCGTATCTCCCCGTGCTGACCTGGGCCAACCCGACGCTCCGTCGCCTCGAACAACAGGCGTTGGTCCCGATGTTCGGTGAGGATCCGGTCGAGCTCGGGCTCGCGGGTCGGGGTGCCGAGTTGTTGGCGCGTCTGAGGGCGGTCACTCGATACCAGGAGCTTTTTGCGTCGGCCTTTCCAGGGGCGTCTGAACCGCTGACCATCGACAACGTGACGCGCGCTCTGGCGGTGTTCCAGCGGTCGCTGGTTTCCTTCGACGCTCCCTACGACCGCTATCGGAACGGGGACGTGGAGGCCATGTCCCCGTCGGCGCTCCGCGGCGAAGCGCTGTTCAACGGTGACCGCTTCCGTTGCGCGCGGTGTCATGTCCCACCGTTTTTCACGAGCACGACAGACCACGAAGGACGGGAGGTACCCGACATCCGGTTCTTCAACAATGGTCTCTACAACATCGGAGGAGACGGGCGTTATCCGCCATCGAACGCGGGCATCGCCACCCACACCCGTAGGGCGAGCGATCGCGGCCTTTTTCGCGCGCCGACGCTACGCAATCTCTCGGTCACGAGGCCGTACATGCACGACGGTAGCGTCGACACGCTCGAGGATGTTCTCGACCACTATGCCGCCGGGGGGAGGACCATCGACTCCGGCCCGTATCGAGGGGTTGGCCGGGAGCATCCCAACAAGAGCGACCTGGTAAGCGGCTTTGAGGCGACGCTCGAAGAGCGAGCCAACTTGATCGAGTTCTTGAGAGCGCTCACGGATTCGACATTTCTCAACGATCCCAGCCTCTCCGATCCATGGCTTCGTAGTCCAGGCCGGGAGTAGCGTCCGAGGGTCACGAGCGGGAGTACCGGATGCGGGTCCTGCGGTTAGCTTTGTGGCTTCGCGCGATCTTCTGTTTGGTGCGCGCAGGTGGCCGCCCCGTGACCGCCTTCGGTGATCGCGGCGGTGGCGGTGGCGGAGACGGGAGGAGTTCCCTCGATGTTCGACGAACTCAGCAACAAACTCGATGGAGCGCTGAAGAAGCTGCGCCAGCGAGGCGTGCTCACCGAGCCCATGATCAAGGAGGGGCTCCGTGAAGTGCGGCGGGTCCTTCTCGAGGCCGACGTCAACTTCAAGGTCACTCGCGACTTCCTTGCGCGGGTGCAGGAGCGGGCGCTCGGAGAAGCCGTGCTGAAGGCTGTTTCGCCCGGGCAGCAGATCGTCAAGATCGTGCACGACGAACTCGCTCACCTGTTCGGAGAGGGTGTTCCCACGCTTGCCGTCGCGTCCGACCCCCCGACCGTGATCCTCATGGTGGGACTCCAAGGGTCCGGGAAGACCACCTCGAGCGCAAAGCTCGCGCGACGATTGGGTCGGGAGGGCCGTACTCCGATGCTCGCGGCATGCGACCTGCAGAGGCCGGCGGCCATCGAGCAGCTCCAGGCCTTGGGGGAGCAGATCGGGGCGTCTGTCGTCGCGGGGGAGTTTGGAGGCGATCCGGTCGCCGCCGCGAGGTCCGCGGTCCAGAGAGCGAAAGAAGCTGAACACTCGGTGCTGATCCTGGACACCGCCGGTCGCCTTCAGATCGATGAACCACTCATGGCCGAGCTCGGAAAGATCCGGGACGCGGTTCAGCCGTCTGAGATTCTGCTGGTCGCGGACGCCATGACCGGCCAGGAGGCGGTCAAGATCGCTCAGGGCTTCGACGAGGCGCTCGGTATCACCGGGATCGTGATGACCAAGATGGATGGCGATGCGCGCGGCGGCGCGGCGCTCTCCATCAGGGGCGTTACCGGAAAGCCCATCAAATTCGTGGGCGTTGGCGAGGGCGTCGACGATCTCGACACGGCCGACCCCGAGCGACTTGCGGGACGGATCCTGCAAATGGGCGATGTCATCGGCCTCGTCGAACGCGCCCAGGTGGCGTTCGACCAGGACGAGGCGGCCAAGCTACAGGAGAAGGTGCTCGGGCAAGGACGCTTCACGCTCGAGGACTTTCTCGTCGTGATGCGTCAGGTGCAGAAGATGGGCCCCATGGATCAACTGCTGAAACTGATCCCGGGGGCGGGCCGCATGAAGTTCCCCGCAGCGAACCTGGACCCCAAGCGCTTCAAGCACGTGGAGGCGATCATCCTGTCCATGACGCCGGAGGAGCGTCGCAAGCCGGAGATTCTCAACGGGTCGCGGCGCTCGAGGATTGCGAAAGGGAGCGGTCGGTCGGTAGCCGAGGTGAACCGCCTCATGAAGCAGTTCAAGGAAATGCAGAAGTTCATGAAGCAAATGAGGGGGATGATGGGCGGAGGCGGATTCCCGGGCATGGGTGGCGGCTTTCCTGGGATCCCCCGGGCGTAGCGACCGCTGTACAGCCACCATAGACTCGTATATTGTTTGCGTCTGCCCAGCGGCCGCATTCGTCGGCCCCTGGACGCGCCACGGCAACTGTGCGTGTGGCGCATGAGTCGTCAGAATCCCTGAGTCATCAGAACAGAAGATCATGCCCGTAAAGATTCGTCTCCGGCGTATGGGCCGGAAAAAGCAGGCCCACTATCGCGTGGTCGTGGCCGACAGCGCCTCGCCCCGTGATGGCCGATTCGTCGAGACCCTCGGCTACTACAAGCCTCTCTCGCACCCCGCACGTCTAGTGTTGGATCTCGAGCGTGTCGACCACTGGCTCGGAGCAGGCGCGCAGCCGTCCGGCACCATGAAGTCGCTCATCGCGAAGGCTCGCCGAGGCGGAGATGCGAAGGTCGCGCTCGGAGAGGTGGACGCGGAGGCGCGTAAGGCGAGTCGCGTGGAGCAGCTCGCGGCACGCCGCGCCACAGAGCAGAAGGCTGAGGCCGACGCCAAGGCCGCTACTGACGCGGCCGAGGCTGAGGCTGCTTCCGAGGCTGAGGCTGCGCCCGAGGCAGAGGCCGAAGAAGCGCCTGCGGCGGAGGCGACGGACGACGCTGGTGATGAGCCGGCGGCGGAAGCGGAGGGTGAGACAGCAAGTGATCTGGGTGCGGAGGTGGGGGCTGACGCCGAAGCCGAGGAAGCTGACGATGGGGAGAAGTCCGAGTAGTCCTCGGACAGTTCTGAGTCATGGGTCGCGAAGACCCGCGCTTTCTCATCGTGGGGCATCTGAGCAAGCCTCACGGGACCAAGGGTGAACTCTTCGTATGGTCGCTAACGGACCACCCCGAGGGCGTGTACGCCCCCGGGGTGGTTCTGCGTATGGGTGCCGGAGACGCCGACGGGCCGGACCCGGACCTGCCACCGTTGCGCATCGAGACCGTTCGCCCACACCAGCGAGGCTATCTGGTAGGCTTCGCCGGCGTCGAGGACAGGAACCAGTCGCAGATGCTGCGGGGTCGCTATGTCTTCCGTGAGACGGAGGCCCTCGAACCGCTCGCCGAAGACGAGGTGTTCTACCATCAACTACTCGGCATGAGCGTAGAGACCACCGACGGCACCGAGGTCGGAGTCGTCACCGAGGTGTACGAGCTCAGCCCGGCACACATGCTCGACGTGCGGGGACCGGAACGTGAGTTCATGATTCCGTTCCTAAAGGACATCGTCGTGCAGGTAGACGCCGACACCAAGCGCATCGTGATCGATCCCCCTGAAGGCCTGTTGGATCTGTAATGATCCGCGTCAACATCGTCACGATCTTCCCGGACTTCTTCGAGGGACCGCTCGGGCTTTCCATTCCGAAACGGGCCGCCGAGGCGGGACTGGTGGAATACCGACTCGTCGATCTCCGTGACTACACGCACGACAAGCACAACACGGTCGACGATCTGCCGTACGGTGGCGGCGCCGGCATGGTCATGAAGCCGGAGCCGTTCTTCGAGGCCGTGGAGGATCTGAAGCCCGAAGGCCCGATCGTGCTTCTCTCGGCGAGAGGCAGCACCTTCCGGCACCGA
>Ga0315339_1003049_pt1 | contig 12086 bp, 11 predicted proteins | sample ASW17metaG_FD_204514 | JGI IMG/M metagenome (GOLD analysis project Ga0315339, IMG submission 204514) | Ammonia-oxidizing marine archaeal communities from Pacific Ocean, United States - ASW #17 | ecosystem: Environmental > Aquatic > Marine > Oceanic | place: USA: California | collected 2016-12-05
GGGTCGGGGAGATGGCGGCGATCCGCGTCGAGATGTTTCAGGCGAAGCTGTTCGCGTACCGGTTATAACCCGGTTGTCGAAGGAGTCCTCATGGAAGTCGGATCGCGCAAGCAATTGTTTATAGATCGGCGGTTCTTCGACCGCGCGTCCGGTGTGGCGCTGCGGATGAATCCGCCCTACCAGTCGCCCGAGCCGCTCCTGCCGGCCGACCGGCCGTGGGAAGCGCAGGGCATTGGCGGCTACAACACGGTGTTGCGAGAGGGCGAAAATCGATTCCGCCTCTGGTATGCCGCGCAAATGAAATCAGGCTTGCCGCAGGAGGGCGCCGGTCGGCTTTGCTACGCTGAGTCCGAGGACGGCGTTTCCTGGCACAAGCCCGACCTCGGTCTCGTTTCGTTTCAGGGCTCGACGGCCAACAATATCGTCGCCCCCCTCGACGAGCGTCAGAGTCTGCAGGGCGCGACGGTCTATATGGACGAGCGGGCGCCAGCGGAAGCGCGCTACCGGCTGTGGACCAAATTCCAGCCGCGCGACGACGAAATCGCGGCGGGCGCCAAACCCGGTCTGTGGGCGATGCATTCGCCGGACGGCCTGCACTGGACCTACGACGACGACCAGCCGAACCCGCCCGAGCAGATGTGCGACACGCAGAATGTGTTGTTCTGGGACGACCGGCTGGAACTCTACGTGGGCTACACCCGGGTGCACGAGACCCAGCGCCGGGACGAGGCGGCGGAGATGAAGCTGGGCAAGCGCTACCGCTCGGTCGGCCGGATCACCTCACCCGATTTCCGCACCTGGTCGCAGCCGACGCTGATCGTCCTCGAAGGCGACGCCCTGGATCTGAACGCGCCGCTGCCGCCGGCGTCGGCCGACCGGCCCCAAGTGGATTTCTACACCAATGCGGTATACAAGCATCCGGAGGCGGACGACGCGTATTTCATGATGCCGGCCGCCTATTACCACTGGGAGCAAAGCGACGCCCCGGCGACCATGGACGTGCAATTGCTCACCAGCTGTGACGGCATCAGCTGGGAGCGACAGGGCGATCGCGCACCCTTCCTGCGCCGGGGATTCGACGGTGGCCCCACCGGGGGCATGATCATGGCCAATGTCTGGCCCGTCAATACCGACGCGGAAACCTGGATCTACTACTCGGGGCGGGGGAACAAGCACAACGACGAAAGCCGCGATGGCGCCAACACCGGTCTGTTCCGCGCGGTACTGCGCCGCGATGGCTTTGTCTCCGCCGACGCCGGTCTGACGGGCGGCGAGTTCACGACCCCGCCGCTCGACTTTGCCGGCGACGAGCTCGAGCTCAATGTGGACTGCGGTGGCGGCGGCTGGCTGCTGGTCGAATTGCAGGACGCCGAGGGACGCGCGCTGGAGGGCTACGGGCTCAAGGAGTGCGAGACGGTGACGGCCAACGCGATCAAAAGTCGAGTGACGTGGAAAGGGGCAGATCGACGAATGGCGGCCACAACTAAACCCGTCAGAATGCGGGTGGTGATGCGATCGGCCAAGCTGTATTCCTTTCGATTTTCATCCTCTCAAGAGGCCATCTGACTGCAAGGAGGGGTTTATGGCCGCGAGCGAGAAACGCGAGTACAAGAGCGAAGCCATTGCCAAACGACAGCTCGTGCAATGGCAAAAGAAGGGATGTAGAGTTACGCGAAGGAAAAACGCGCTGTACATCCAGAAGACCTGGCGGAAGGGAAAGGGGGGGCAGGGAAGTGGAGATGCGCATGACCGACCCGTCAAGGCTCGGCCGGAAATCCCAGATCCTCTTCGATTCGGGCAATATGGCCTGCGGCGTATACACCTTCCCCAGCAAGGTCCCTACCGAGCCCCACGCCCATCCCGAAACCGACGTGGTCGAGTACACCATCCAGAGCAAAGGGCTGATCTGGGCCAACGCCAAGTCCTATGCCATGGGCGAGGACACGGCCATCCACATGCCGGTCGACGCGTGGCACACCTATCAGTGCGATGGCGACGAGCCCTTCGTGTTCTTCGGGGCTCTGGACAAGCGGCGCACCTACAGAACGCAGTCGCAGAAGGAACTCGAGCAGGGCGTGCCGGGCCGCAACGCGACCGTAGTAAAGGTCCGCCAGGGCCGGACCGTCAAGCGCGACGGCAAGATGTCTACGCTGCTGATCGAGCCCGGACGAGTCGGGCCGAAGACGATGGGCCTGGGCACAGCCCGTTACGCCAGAGGAGCAAGCGGCACGCCGCACCGCCACGAAAACTGCGAGCAGGTCCTGTACGTCCAGTCGGGTAAGGGCGTATTTGTCGCGGATGGCGACGAGGTGATGGTCGGAGCCGGCTTCGCGGTATTTATTCCGCCGGGGGTGCAGCATCAAATCGGCAACACGGGCAGCGGAGACCTGGAGTTCATCTTCGCCTATTATCCGCTGGCCAAGGGGCTGGGCCCGGAGTATCCGCCCGAGTTGTAGCGCGCTTTCAGCCGGCTTTATAGCGGACGTGCAGTTCGGGCTTTTCGATCTGGATCGGGCCGTCGCCGCTGGGCGGTAGTGGGTCCAGGCCCACGCCGCCGCGACGCTCGACGAAGAAGACCTTGTCCTTGCCCGCCAGCGTTGCGGTGCTGCCGATTTCGGCGAATACCCGGTGCTGGATCGGCCACCACCGCAAGGTCCACGCCGAAAAGGTCTTCGCCCCCGGCACCGAGGCTCCGGTTTTCGACACGCGCTACGGCAAGGTTGGGATCTTTATCTGCGCCGACCAGCGCTCGCCCGAGTTGTCGCGGCTTTTGGTATTCAAGGGAGCGCGGGTGTTGTTCCAGCCGACCAATTACTTCCACGCCGACGGCGTCGATATCCGGCGCCGCTATATGGGCAAGTGCACGGCGCAGCGGGCGCGGGCGATGGACAACGTGGTGCATCTCGTTATAGCCAACGCCGGCCGGCCCGAATACGTCAACAACAGCCGCATTATCGAACCCAACGGCCAGGGGCCGGAAAACAAGCTGGCCTACGCCACACGCAAGGAGCAGTTGCTGGTGGCCGATATCGAATACAAGCGGGAGGACAACCGCGTCTTGCAGGCGGCGGCGCGCACGCCGTGGCTGTCAAAGAGATAGGCGCGGAGATGGTCGAAGCCGCGCGGAGGAGGCGCTGATGCTCATCCCGCTTTACGTCTCGGAGAGTAATTGTTTTTCGGGCATAGCAGGTCCTTAAGTATTATAATTATTTATAAACTCAATGTACTACTTACTTAAACTATATAGGTCTTCTCGATGCCAAAATTGCGCTGCGTGTGGCCTGGTACGAGAGTGGTAGACCCGACCCTGGCGCATTGTGGATTTTTCACTGCGAAGGAAGCCTATGCCGAGCTCTGATAAGCTTTGCTTCGATCGCTATCATTAATTTAGTCCTATCGTGTCAGGGATTATCAGAGATTGCCCAAATGGAAGACGCTCGTGCCCCTTACCAAACAACAAGTGCGTTTCTTTGACATCTTCGGCTACCTGAGCCTTCCCGGCCTCTTCGCCCGCGAAGCCGAGGCCATCACTCAGGTTTTCGAGACGGTATGGACTGACTATGGAGGGGGTCATAACCAACGCCTGCACGACCACGAACAGAATTCGGCTCTCCTGCCCTTTATCGACCACCATAGGTACCTGTGTGCCCTTCTCGACGATGAGCGCGTCGAAGATATCGGCGCGGGCTTGGTCGGCGAGGACTTCAACTATATGTCCAGCGACGGCAACTATTTCGTCGGTGATACGGTGTGGCATTCGGACGGCTACCAGCGAGCGCCCGGTTACCGCTCAATCAAGCTGGCTTTCTACCTAGACGCTGTCGGGCGTGACAGCGGTTGCCTTCGAATCATCCCCGGGAGTCACAGAATGGGGGAAGCCTACGCCGAAACGGTGCACGAAACGATACCCAACTCAGGCTCGAACAACAGCGAGGAGGATTGGGGCATCCCCGGTACGGACATCCCAGCCGTGGCCGTGGAAACGAAACCAGGCGATCTCGTGGTCTTCAACCACCGCATCAAACATGCCTCGTTCGGCGGTGGCACTCGCCGGCGCATGTTTGCGATAAATCTGCAGCAGCGCTTCCGTGACGAAGACGAGCACTTGTTGAGCGAATGCATAGGCAGCTTGGCCGGCTTCTGGTACGAGCGGGTGTATTCTCCCCTAATGCTGGAGACCGCCGATGCGGACCGCATGCGCCACCTAGAGCAACGCCTGGCCCATGGTGACCATTTGCCGGCACTGGTCGCCAAAGCGCGGCAGAAAATGGCTGAACCGAACCGTTTCTGAGTCGTCATCTCGCCTCTTCTCACCTTTTTGCTTTCTATTCTTCCTCAGCGTCGGCGGCCCTCTAAAGCTGAGGGCAGGGCTGGTCGGCAAGAATGAGCTAAGAGAATACCCTCGCCCCGCCGGTCCTCCTGCTCAATTTGCGTCACGGCACCCGATTTCCATACAATAACCTATCCATCCATCCCATCCAACTCGCACCGGACCCAGACCAAATGCCGGCACACTACACAGAAAACTTCGCCACCGACCCCGGCGGCTGGTGGGGCTGGGAAAGCAACTCCGCTGGCCCCCGCGCCCTCGACCACCGCCCCGGCTCCCTGACGTCGCGCAGCCCCTGGTGGATCGACTACAACCACGCGCCCCCCGGCGCCGGCTATCTACACATGCTCTATTGCACCTTCACCCGCGGCGCCCTCGGCGAGTACTACCGCGAAGTCGGCGGTCCCCACCGCCTGCTCGACGGCCAATTCCCCACCGATTATACCAATGCCAAACTCACCGTGCGGATGCAGGGCGAGCTCAACATGCAAGGCGCCCAACTCGTGCTGCTGATCCAAGCCAACGCCGACGACACCACCTCGGCCTGGGTCCTCACCGGCCAACCCCTGAGCGTCACCCACGACTGGTCCGAGCAAAGCATCACCTGCACCACCGACCCGGCGCAGTGGACCGCAATGGGCGCCCGCCACGACCGCCAAGATTATTACGGCGTGGTCGAGCTGGCCAAGGTCCTCAGCAACGTCAATATAGACATCATGCTGATCCTCTTCCCACTCGAAATAGCCCCGATGGGCATAGTCGCTGGCGATCCAGACATACTCCGCCCCGAAAAAGACTACCCCGTCTGGCGCTCACTCCTGCCCGAGGGCTATGTGACACTGGACCGCATCGACATCGAATTCCCCTAAACGAAAACCGAGACGCAAATGCACGATCTCGCCATCCAAAATGGTCGCCTGATAGACCCCGCGCAAAACCTCGACGCCCCCCGCGACGTCGCCTTCACCGACGGCCAAGTAGTCGCCGTGACCAAGTCCAACGACACTACCCAAGCCAACGAAATCATCGACGCGCAAGACCTGCTCGTCGTCCCCGGCCTCATCGACCTGCACGTGCACGTCTTCGACGCCGTCTCCCACTACGGCATCCCCCCCGATCCGACCTGTCTCGAACGGGGCGTCACCACAGCCGTCGACGCCGGATCGGCCGGCGCTGCCGTCTGGCCAGGGTTCGACAAGTTTATCATAGAAGCCTCCGAAACCCGGCTCTATGCAATGCTCAATATCAGCCGCATCGGTCTGGTCACCGGCGCCGAACTCGACCCGCCGGTCGGCGAGCTCGATGACCTGCGACACCTCAACGTGCCCGCCGCCGTGCAGTGCATCGAAGAAAACCGCGACAAGATCCTCGGCATCAAGATCCGCCTCAGTGACAACCTCGCCGCCGGCGGCGAAAACGAAATGCCGGCGCTGCTTTTGGCCCGCGAGGCCGCCGAAGCCACCGGCCTGCCGATCATGATCCACTCACCTCGCTCCACCCTCGGCCTGCCCGCGATCCTTGCTGAGATGCGCTCCGGCGATATCCTCACCCACTGCTTCCACGCCCACGAAAGCGGCATCCTCGACGGCCGGATGAAAGTCATCCCCGAGGTCCGCGCCGCCATTGAACGCGGCGTCCACCTCGACGTCGGCCACGGCAAGGGCAGCTTCTCTTACGAGGTTGCCCGCACCGCACTAGCGCAGGGAATAACCCCCGATACCATCTCCACCGACCTGCACCGTTATAATGTAGCCGGTCCCGTTTTCGATATGGCAACGACGATCTCCAAATTTCTGCATCTCGGCATGGACCTCAACGACGCGCTGAGTCGCGTCACCAGCATCCCCGCCGCGACCATCAAAATGCAAGACGAACTGGGCACGCTCAACGTCGGCGCCGTAGCCGATGCGACCGTGTTGCGCCTCTGCGAAGGCAAGCGGGAGATGGACGATACTGTGGGCAAAGTCGAAACCATCGAACGCTGGCTCGAGCCGGTCTACGTCGTCAAGGACGGGCGGGTGGTCGCGCGGCATGTCTAGGGAATTCGTGTAAGTCATGTGGAAAATCGCCTCCGATAATCCCGTCATTGCACCAAGTGCATTATGCCCGACGTATGACACAGCACGAGCGGGCGCTGCTCATGTGATACAAATAGGTGACCGCTATCGCATGGTTTACTGGAGCACCACCGCGAACGGGCAGCACCACATTCTCCAAGCCGAGAGCCCCATAGAGCAACCAAACCAGTGGGCACCTTATGGCGAACCACTGCTCGGTCCCCAGCCGGACAATTCCCACAACACTCGTGGCCCCGGATTTCCCTTCTTGCTCCCCCTAAACGAAAACTACTGGCTGCTCTACTACTGCGGGTGGGGCGACCCGCGCCCCGACGGCAAGCTTCCCAATACCACCGGCGTCGCTAGCTCCACCGACGGTGGACAGACCTGGCGCTACCACGACGAACACTTTCCCTGCGACCGGCCCTACGACCAGGAGGGCACTGGCAGTGTATGGGTGCTTTTGGAAGACGGGCGCTTCCGTCTCTACTATACCGCCATCGCCGGTGACCGAACCTTCGTCTCATTGCCGACGAGCAGACCGCTTTTTTCCGCCCTGTCGCTTTCCCGTTCGATACTAACGCCCAATGGCGACGGCATTGGCGAACAATTGCAGATCGAATTCGACCTGCTGAAAGTGCTCGATCCCCGGCCCGTCATCATCGGCGTCTACGATTTGAGCGGCCGCCAGATCACCCTGATCAGCGACGCCAAGGCCACCGCCGGCCGGCAAACGCTAAGTTGGGATGGACGCGACGAACAAGATCACATCGTCGCCCCGGGCCTCTATATTCTCCGCGTCTCGGTCGAAGGCGACGCGCTCACCCGCACTGAAAACAGTCTAATCTCGGTAGTCTACTAATGAGCAAACCACTCGCCGACAAAGTAGCCCTCGTCACCGGTGCTGGACGCGGCATTGGTCGCAGTATCGCCATCAGCTATGCAAACGCGGGCGCGAACGTCTGCGTCTGCGCCCGCACTCAAGACGAAATCGACGCCACCGCCACCGCCATCCAGGCATCTGGCGGCCAAGCCGTCGCCGTCCGGGCCGACATCACCCGAGAGACAGAAGTCGGCAAAATGGTCGCGGAAACCGTCACCACTTTCGGCGGTCTCGACATCCTCGTAGCCAACGCCGGCGTGCACATCTGCCACGATACCGTCGTCGACAGCGACCCGGCGGCCTGGTGGCAAACCTTAGAAACGAATCTCTTCGGCACTTATCTCTGCTGCCGCGCCGCCATCCCGCACCTCAAAACAAGCGTGGGGGGCAAGATCATCACCATCGGCTCCGGCATGGGCCACAAGGGCCTGCCCGGCAACTCCGATTACTGCTGCTCGAAAGCCGGTTTGTGGATGCTGACCCGCCTGCTGGCTGAAGAGTTAAAAGGAGATCGAATCAGCGTCAACGAACTCATCCCCGGCCCCGTCGACACTTCGATGACGGCCAACAACAAAAGCGAGGACTCGGTGTTCTCTATCGACGGCGAGTGGATCAAGGACCCCGAAGAAGTCGTGCCCATGGCGTTGTTCTTAGCCACCCAACCCAATATCGGGCCGACCGCGCAGAGTTTTAGCCTGATGCGCCGCGATGGATGAATGATTGATGACTGCAACTTTTTAGCCTGAGGACTCACACGATGCAATTACGACAGATGGGCAAAAACGGCCCGCAAATCTCGGCCATCGGCTTGGGCGCTTGGCCCATAGGCGGCGGCATGGGCCCTGTCGCCGAAGCCGAAGCCATTGCCACGGTGCGCGCAGCCATCGACTGCGGCATCACCTTCCTCGACACTGCGCAAGCCTACCGCAGTAGCGAAGACACTCTCGGCAAGGCCCTCAAAGACGGCTATCGCGAACGCTGTTTTCTGGCCACAAAAGTCAGCGGGTGCTACGCGCGGCAAGACATTGAACAAGCAATGAATAATAGCCTGAGAGCACTCGGCGTAGACCACGTCGACCTCTACCAGATCCACAGTTGGAACCCGCATTACCCGGTAGCGGAAAGCATCGAAGCCATGCTGCGCCTGCAAGAATCGGGTAAGACGCGCTTTATTGGCGTTTCCAACTACAACGCCGCGCAAATGCGGGAAGCGCTGCAATTCGGTCTCTTCCGCACCAACCAGCCACGCTATAACCTCTTCAATCGCGAGATCGAGACTGAAGACCTGCTCTTCTGCGGGCAAAACGGCATCGGCGTGCTCGCCCATAGCCCATTGGCCAAAGGATTGCTCACCGGAAAATACCGATCGGGACACGTCTTCCCTGACGCCGATGAGCGTTCTGGTTTCGGCCCATTCCAAGGTGAGAATTTCAACCGCCATATCGCCATCGCCGATCGCCTCGGCGCCTTGGCCGCCGACAAAAACTTGAGCTTGGTCGAGTTCGCCATCGCATGGATTCTGCAGCGCAAGGAGATCAGTTGCGTGTTGGTTGGCGCCAAAAACGAAACCCAGGTAAAAGAGCACCTGGGCGCAGTCGGGGTCACATTTAGTTTGGAAGAATTGGCGCACATCGACGCGATACTACTCGCCGATAAGTGCCACTAACTGCTTTGCAGAGCAAACGCAATCTGAAAAGACGTACCGCCTTCACGGATCAATTCGATCTGCCCTTCCAAATTCTTGACCAGCGAAACGGCAATCTGCAAGCCCATTGACTCCGTCTGACGAAAGTCGATATCGGCAGGAGATCCCACCCCATCGTCGGCTATTTCGAGCATTACCAGACCATCGGGGCGCATTTTCAGCCCCACCCGCACCGTGCCCGTACTGCCCTTGGAAAAGGCGTGTTTCATAGCATTGGTTACCAACTCGTTGATCAGCAGACAACAGTTGATCGATTGTTCGACGTCGAAAAATACCGAGTCCGCGTTCATTGTTCATCTTCCTATTCTAATCTCCACCCGAGGCAGGGCGAGCTGTTCGATCTGAACGCCGATCCATGTGAGATGTGGTAAACCTGTTCGACGAACCGCAGCACCGCGTATGCACCATGGCGGCCAGACTCAGATTGTGGCAACAACAAGTGGGCGACACGGCACCCCTGCCCGGCATCTGATCCAGGCAGGGGGGTACGTCATGTCTGCGCGAAGGTGGACTCCGCCGGCACCGGATAGGTTACGTGCAGATGCGGCGTCTCCATGCGTTGCTGATTTGTACTTGCCGACTGCACGCAGGCTTCGGTTAGCCCCGACGTCAGCAGTGTGCGCTCAATGGGACAGGGAGACTTTCCCGTCATGAAAGTCGCTTCGGCCTTGGCCATGAGCTCAGCCGAGTACATGACGTTGGGCACCGGCGGCAGGTAGAACAACGTCGACAGCGGCGCCGACTGGCCGCCGATACGAGCGGCAAAGGTGAAGTCTCCTACGAGGCCGTTCATCAACAGCATGGTTGCCCGCGTGTCGTCGACGTACTCGATGCGGTAGGCCACAGGCTCCTTGACCCATTCCTGTATCTGTTCCTGCGTCGGATATCGGTGGCTGTAGCTCTCGGGTTGCACCAGCGTTTGGCTCCGTGACAGACAGGCCTCGAACAGACTCGCATCCCAGCCTCCCTTGCTCCAATCACCAGCCGCCATGGCCTGCCAGACGGCGTCCCCCTGCAACCCCTGCACCGCAGTCACACCGGTCTCGCCGCCTTGCCGACGCTCTGCCATGCACTGGATAGCTTCGAGGGCGTGAAAGTCATAGCTGTCCATGCTGCCAATGGAAACGGACATCATCTCCTCGACGGGCGCGTTTGCCGGCATCTCGATGGATGGCATGCGCCAGGTACCCGGTAGTGACGAGCCCGCTGCTAGCGCAAAACCAAGTTCCTCGGACAGATCGACCATCTCGCGGGCCCAGTCCCACTTCCACGACAGGTGTTTGTCATTGAACACTGGCGCCGATCTGCCATCAGCACGGTAGACGTCGGTAATCTGCTTGAACAGCTCGTAGCGCGGATACTGGGTCTGGCCGAATTCGTTCTTGGGGTAGTCGCCGTGTTCACCGATGAGCAGCACAGCATCCACCGCCAGTTCGGTGCCGCCACAGCGCAGGGCCTCGGCCACCGAGTCGTAGATGGGAAAACCGAATTCTTCGGACCGCTGCCGGCTCAGCTCTTTCTCCGGAAACTGATCCATATAGGCTGACACCACCTCCAGTTTGGGCTCGTGCCAGTGCCCCTGCGTGGGATAGCCGACAAGAAAGCGTTCGGCCATGTGCCAGGCATGGCAGTGGTAGCGCCATTCGGTTGTGACGATGGCCATGCGTTTGCGGCGTGACATGTGATTCCTCCTTTCGAGCTAGACGGCCGGTTGACAGGCACCAACAAACCGTGACAGCGTAGATGGGTAATCCACGTGTTTCTCATGAAAACCTGACCACTCCCGTTGGGGAAAGTCCGGCTCGTGGGCCAGCGGTTGAATCGAGGCTGAGTACTTCGGATGTATAGAAATTATAAAGGGCCTTTTAGGAGGTCGAGTCAAGACATATGGGCTTCTTATCGCCCTCTTTGTTGCCGCGTGTGCGCCTTTACGCGCCCCTCTTTTAAGCTAGGTCGGCCCAATGGACGAACAGACTTTTTTTGCCTTTAAGGAGGCGGGAGTAGACGGACTTCGAGGCGTATCCCGTCCGACGTGGAGGGACCGTGAGCGATCTAACGGCGAGTCTATTGGGTTAGGCGGCGAAGTCCCACTATTGCTGGGGGGCTCTAGGTGGGATAAGCGGCGGCGGCTCGGTTGGTAGGCCGGGACCCCTTGCAGATAGCCCCGGACCGAGGCGGGGTCGGTCAGAGCGGCGATCAGACGCAGTGGGGGCAAAGGGGCAGTGCCGCAGGACAATTCGACTTCGGCAGTGGTTTTGGGGCAAGCGAACTTATGGGCAGTGTAGTGGTTGACGACGACGGCTTCATCTACGTGGCTGACCGGACACGCATCCAGAAGTTCGCACCGTGAGATAACGAACGCACAGACTCGGCAGAGTAGATGCCTTGAAACGTGGGCATGTTGATATCGGGTCTCCCGCTCCATCCCGGGGGTGGGGGGCGATTCTACCTCCGATGGACTAACGGGTGCTAATACCCTCGCCTATGCTCCTCTCTCATTGATCTCAACGATCCGTTGCTTAGCATCCTCCGAGAGTTCGGCCCAGGCAGATACAACCTTCGCCAGATCAGCGGGGATATTTTGGTACACACCTGGTACACACTTCGGCTGTTGAAGTATGTTGTTATCCTGTGTACTGGGTATGGTTTTTTGTGAATCGGTCGATGTCGGTGGGGTTGCTAATGTGTTGTTTTGTAGTGGTTTTTTGGCGTGATGCGGTGTGGGTGTGGTATCTACGTTTTTTACTTCTACGGGTTCGATTCCCGCCGCCTCCACCATATTTTATTGTCGCAACCCTCTGTTCCTAAGGGGGTTGCGATTTTTGTTTGGGCACCTACTGCCTGCTGGTACTCCACTGGTACTCTTTTCACCGGCAAAACAACCTCGGCTACCCTCTCGACAGCATCAGCAAGACGATCTTGCCGAGCATGACCATAGACGTTCATGGTCAGTTCAGGGGAAGCGTGTCGGGCGAGGGTTTGGGCTTCCTTAACAGTGACGCCGCTTTCAATAACCAGGTTGATATATGCTTTGCGGATGGCGTGAAAGTCTATCTTGCCGCCAGGCCCCTGTTTCGGTATCCCGGCAGACTTTAGGTCTTGGTCTACGCT
>Ga0315339_1003050_pt1 | contig 12086 bp, 12 predicted proteins | sample ASW17metaG_FD_204514 | JGI IMG/M metagenome (GOLD analysis project Ga0315339, IMG submission 204514) | Ammonia-oxidizing marine archaeal communities from Pacific Ocean, United States - ASW #17 | ecosystem: Environmental > Aquatic > Marine > Oceanic | place: USA: California | collected 2016-12-05
TGCGTAATTTACAGAATAGGTCGGCACGAAATGCATCAATTGTAGCAGGATTGTTCGGCCTGCTCTCAGCTATCTTTTTGCTGAATGGTGGCGATACGAAATTATTGGGGCAAGCATTTCAGGAAAGCGCAATCCTGAAAGTACTGTTGGGCGCTGCAATACCGGCTTTGCTGTCCCTAGGCCTTTTTCTTTTTTCTATGTCTCATATGCCTACTATTGACAAAAATGCGGAAAAAAACGCGAAATTTATGATAAAAACCTGCGAGGATTGGGAGGCTCACGTGGCAACTCATTTGTGGCGTTTTGAGACTTCCCACAAGTTGGGCATTTACTTTTATATTGTGGCAGTCATTCTCTTGATTTTCGGCCTGCTTGCTGCGTTTCTTTGCGAAAGCTCCGTCTGATACTGGATTTGGGCTGTACCTACTGCGGCCTTCTTGGAAGACTTAGGTCTAGTTAAATAACGGCTTTGGACAAGGAAATAAGGCAATGACCGACGACATGGAAGACCTGCAGGTGACCTATCCGGGGGCGGGAACGTTCAAGTTTGGCGACAGCAAAGCGCTTTGTGATGAATTGCTGGCGCTGGTGCGGGCGGGCGAGAAGACGGCGACTTGTGGCGCGTATTCGGATTTTGCCGACGATCCTGCGTCGATGCCCAAGGTTGGACGGCATGATATTGCCGCGAACTGGGATGGCTCGCCCGCGTTGATTATTCGCACCACGGCAGTCGACAAGGTGCGGTTTTGCGATGTCACCGAAGAGATGGCGCTGGCCGAGGGCGAGGACGAGACCCTTGAGGACTGGCGCCAGGGCCATGAGGCCTATTTCAAGCGCAACGGCGGGTTTGCCCCGGACATGATGCTGGTGTTTGAGCGGTTTGAACTGGTTGAGGATTTGTCGGACCGGTAGTTGCCGGACGATTGTCACCCCGGGCCTGACCCGGGGGCTCGCGTCGTAAAAGACCCCGGATCAAGTCCGGGGTGACAGGGGAAACCCCAACGGTTTCGCCTAGTGCCGAATAAACATCGCACCGCCGCGGTTTTCCCGCAGCCCGCGTGTTGCGCCGCTGGTGAAAGTCCCGCTGGTGGTCTGGATACAGCCAAGGCGGCCAAAGGGCGTGTCGATGCCGTTGGCCTGACAGGCGGCATAGGCGGCCCCGATGGTGTTGGACAGCCCGGCGGCCATGGAAAGGCGCTGATCCTCTTTGTAGGCGAGCGCCGAGACGCCCAGACAAGCGGCGGAAAAGCCTATTAACACGATACCACGTAAGTGCATAAAAATTACTCCTCGTTACGATCAGAGCTGCGGATTGAGCTGCGATACGGACAATTTGAGCTTCATTACTGTCGAAATTGAGACAAATCTGCGAAATCCGTGCGATTGTTTCTGGCTGGGTGGGCGTAAACCTTAACGCCCGAAAACGCCCGAACGTCGGTGCAGTCAGTGCTTGACTTGGTGGGGCAGCGCAGAAACGGTGGTTTTGGGTGGCGCTATGAAAGCGCGCAGTATTTGAAGAGACGAATTTCAGGGGGACTAACACTATGAAAAAAATGATAATTGCAGGCTTGATGGCGCTGTGTACGGCTATGCCCGCGCTGGCAGACGAAACCTGGACCAGCAAATTCGGCGAGGTTGTTTGGGTGACGGATGTCGATGGAACCGCGATATTTTCTGTGCCGACCGAAATTGGCGGCGAAGCGCAGATTTATCTGCCTGGGTTCAATATGAACATCAAACGCGACACGCATTGGGGCTATTGGCTTATTCCGGGCGGCGAAAGCTGTGACGCGGATTTGACCGGGATAAATGGCATTGCGTCCAACCAATGGGGCCGGGTTGTCGTTATCTTTGACAAGCCGGATTACCCGACCAGCTTTACGGCGGCGTTTGGCAAGTGTCATGGCCCGCTGGACAAGGGACTGCGTGCCGAGTTTGATCCGAACTGATCCAGATGCACTGGCGGCTTTTCATCGGCGCGGCGATGGGGTAATCCAACCGCCGATGATGAAAGGCTGCATCCGATGAAATTCACGCTTTCCTGGCTGCGCGATCACCTGGATACCGACGCCTCGGTGCCCGAAATCGCCGACACGCTGACAGATCTTGGGCTAGAGGTCGAAGAGATCATAAACCCGCTGGACACGCTGGGTGCATTTACCATCGGCTATGTGAAATCGGCCGAAAAGCATCCGGATGCGGATAAGCTACGGGTGTGCGTGGTGGAAACGGATGAAGGCGAAAGCCAGATTATCTGTGGTGCGCCCAACGCGCGACAGGGTATTCGCGTGGTAGTGGCCAAGCCGGGCACCTATGTGCCGGGGATAGACACCACCATTCAGGTCGGCAAGATCCGTGGCATCGAGAGCTTTGGGATGATGTGTTCCGAGCGTGAGATGGAACTGTCAGAAGAGCACGACGGTATTATCGAGCTGCCCGGAGAGCCCGCGGTTGGCATGAAGTTCGCCGATTGGCTGGCGGAAAATGACCCTGACAAGGTTGATCCGGTGATCGAAATCGCGATCACGCCGAACCGGCAGGATGGCTTGGGCATTCGCGGCATCGCGCGTGATCTGGCGGCGCGTGGTCTTGGTGTGCTGAAACCCTATGACATTGACGCGGTGCCGGGTGGCTTTGCCAGTCCGATCAACGTGACGATTGATGCGGATGTGATGGAAAAGGCCTGCCCGCTGTTCACCGGGCGGGTGATCCAGGGCGTCAAGAACGGGCCAAGCCCGGCTTGGTTGCAGGCTCGGCTAAAGGCGATTGGCCTGCGGCCGATTTCGGCTCTGGTCGATATCACCAACTTTTTCACCTATGATCAGAACCGGCCTTTGCACGTGTTTGATGCGGATGTCGTCCAGGGTGATTTGCGGGTGCATTACGTGAATTCGCCTGTGACGATGACGGCGCTGGATGACAAGGAATACACCCTACAGCCCGGCATGATGGCGATTTCCGATGATAATGGCGTTGAGAGCATCGCGGGCATCATGGGCGGCGCGCATTCTGGCTGTACCGAGGACACGGTGAATGTGTTTCTGGAATCGGCCTATTGGGATCCGGTGACGATTGCCGCGACGGGTCGGCGGCTGAAGATTAATTCCGACGCTAAATACCGGTTTGAGCGGGGCGTTGACCCGGAATTCACCCAACCCGGGCTAGAGGCCGCGACGGCGATGATCCTAGATCTCTGCGGTGGTGAGGCGTCAGAGGTTGTTGTCGCGGGTGCCGTGCCTGATACGGATCGCGCCTATAAGCTGGACACAGACCGCGTGCAGTCGCTGGTTGGCATGGAAATTCCGGCAAAGACGCAGCGTGAGACTTTGACGGCTTTGGGTTTCCGGCTGGAGGGCGACATGGCGCATCCGCCAAGCTGGCGGCCTGACGTCAAAGGTTCTGCTGATCTGGTCGAAGAGGTCGCGCGGATTGCGTCGCTGACCAAGCTGCAGGGTCGCCCGATGACGCGCACCCATGTGGGTGTGCCCAAGCCGGTACAAACCCCGATGCAACGACGCGAAAGCGCGGCGCGGCGCACCTGCGCGGCGCTGGGGTATAATGAGTGCGTCACCTATACCTTTATTGACGAGACTTCGGCCAAGTTGTTTGGTGGCGGTGACGATGCCACGCGGCTGGAAAACCCGATTTCATCAGAGATGAGCCATATGCGCCCCGCCTTGCTGCCCGCCTTGTTGCAGGCCGCAGCCCGCAATCAGGCGCGCGGGTTCAACGACTTTGGTCTGTTTGAAGTTGGTCCGGCGTTCCACGGTGGTGAGCCGGGCGAACAGCATGTGCAGGTCAGCGGTATTCTGGTCGGCCATACCGGCCCCAAGGATGTGCACGGCACCCGCCGTCCGGTCGATGTCTATGACGTCAAGGCCGATGCAGAGGCCGTTCTGGTCGCGCTTGGTGCGCCTGCCAAGGTGCAAATCCTGCGTGGCGCGCGCGAGTGGTGGCATCCGGGACGGCACGGCAGACTTTGTCTTGGGCCAAAGAAAATGCTGGGCGTGTTCGGCGAAATCCATCCCAAAGTGCTGCGCGACATGAACGTCAAAGGCCCAGTGATGGGCTTTACGATCTGGCCAGAGGAAGTGCCGCAAAAACGCGCCACCGTGGCGACGCGGGCGGCGTTGAAAGCCGTCGATTTGCAGGCGGTTGAGCGGGATTTTGCCTTTGTGGTCGATGCCGATGTGGAATCGCTGGCGCTGGTCAATGCTGCCTCTGGGGCCGACAAGGCGCTGATCGCCGACGTGCGGGTCTTTGACGAGTTCATCGGCGGATCATTAGGCGAGGGCAAGAAATCCCTCGCCATCGCTGTGCGGCTTCAGCCAAGCGACAAGACACTGACCGACAAGGAAATTGAGGCCGTGGCGGCCAAGATCGTCGAGAAAGTCAGCAAAGCAACAGGTGGCGTGCTGCGCGGCTAGGTCGCCATGGTCGTCTCTATTCATCTCTTCACCGGCGACTTATCCCTCGTCGGTGCGGGCGACGACATCTAAAATATCAGGCATTGGCAAAGCTCCGTTGGGTTAGGCGCGGAATGGCGCTATGGTTCGGGCAAATCCGACAGGCGCACAGGAATGGGCGCCAGAGAAAATGGGGGCCATCATGGCATTAAAAGTCTATCTGTCCGGCGAAATTCACACCGATTGGCGAGAGCAGATCACGACCGGCGCGGCAGGGCTGGACGTGTCGTTCAACAGCCCGGTCACGGATCATGCGGCGTCGGACGATTGCGGCGTGGCCATTCTGGGGGAGGAGCCGAACAAGTACTGGCACGACCACAAGGGCGCGATGGTGAACGCGATCCGCACCCGCAAGGGCATCGCCGATGCGGATGTGGTCGTGGTGCGGTTTGGCGATAAATACAAACAGTGGAACGCCGCCTTTGATGCGGGCTATGCGGCGGCGCTGGGTAAATCGCTGATCATCCTGCATGGCCCGGATCACCAGCACGCGTTGAAAGAGGTCGACGCGGCAGCGCTGGCAGTGGCCGAAGACCCCCGACAAGTAGTTGAAATCCTGCGCTATGTCTTGGCAGGTACGCTGCCAGGCTGATGCTCACTGGCCCTGATGGGCCATTTCGCTGTCTGACGAAGCCGCCCAAAAGGGCGGAAGAGTGTTTACCCGTCGCGCGGCGGGGTCACCAGACCGGTCTGAACCGCAGGCCGGTCCAGGAACCTGGCCAGATAGGCGACTAGGTTCTTGTGATCGTCCCAGCCGACGGTGTCGCCAGCGCCGTAGAAATCAAGTGCCCGCAGCCAGGGCGCAATCGCGATGTCGGCGATGGAATAATTGCCGGTGATCCAATCACGGCCTTTCAGTTGTCCGTCCAGCACCGCCAACAGGCGCTTGGCCTCGGCGATATAACGATCCCGCGGGCGGGGGTCTTCGATTTCTGCCCCGGCGAATTTTGTAAAGAATCCAAGCTGGCCAAACATCGGCCCCAGTCCACCCATCTGGAACATCAGCCACTGGATGGTATGCGCGCGGCCCGCGACATCTGCGGGCAGAAGTTTGCCGGATTTCTCCGCCAGATAAATCAGGATCGCACCGGATTCAAACAGCCCGATTGGCGCGCCATCAGCGCCATTCGGGTCAATGATCGCCGGGATCTTGTTGTTAGGGTTCAGGGACAGAAACTCTGGGCTTTTGACATCGGCATCGGACAGCGTCACCAGATGGGCCTCATAGGGCAGGCCGGTTTCCTCTAGCATTATGGACGCCTTCACGCCGTTTGGCGTCGGAAAGGAATAAAGCTGAATAACGTCGGGGTTCTTGGCTGGCCATTTCTGGCTGATCGGAAAGTCGGAAAGCTGTGTCATGGGAAATCCTGCATTTATGTCTGGGGGACAGGTAAGCATTTTTTCCCCCACGATAACCGGTATCTTTGTTGCAACTATCTGCTATGGCCTGTGCGCTGACGCGCAAAGACGCGTCTTTAGGGGACATTCTGGAAGGGGCCCGAACATGCTGAACGAATTTAAAGACTTTATCGCCAAGGGCAATGTCATGGACATGGCTGTTGGTATCATCATCGGTGCCGCGTTCACCGCAATCGTTTCGTCGCTGGTCGGCGATCTGATTAACCCGATCATCGGTCTGGTCATGGGCGGGATCGATTTTACCAATATGTACGTTGTGTTGTCCGGTGAAGTGCCTGCCGGTGCCAGCCTGGACGCTGCCCGCGAAGCTGGCGCTGCTGTGTTTGCCTATGGTGCGTTTATCACCGCCATCATCAATTTCCTGATCATCGCATTCGTGGTGTTCATGCTGGTGCGCTACGTCAACAAGATCAAAGACGCCGCCACCAAAGCCGAAGAAGCCCCCGCCGAAGAGGCACCCGCAGGCCCGACAGAGCTGGACCTGCTGACGGAAATCCGGGACGCGCTGGCTAAGTAACACTCCTCATCCGTGCTAACCGGACTGGCCCGCCATTTTGGCGGGCCTTTTCATTTTGGGCGGACCCTGTGCTAAGCTTGGCGCATTAATCAAATGATTCCGGAGTTTTTCTGATGTTGCTGCGCCTGCTTGCCCCGTTACTGGCCTTGTTTTTTGCGATTTCCGCCCATGCAGAGGTGATGGTCGTCAATTCGCCCGGCGATGGCTTTCTGAATTTGCGTACCGGGCCGGGCAGCAATTTCGCGATTGTGCTTCAGATGAACCACGGCACCACGGTGAATACGCTGGAATATTCCGGCAGCTGGGCGCGGGTCGAACATGAAAGCGGCGCGGTGGGTTGGGCGTCACGCAAATATATGACGCGCTATGCGCAGGGGGCCGCGAAATACTATGTTTATTCGCCCAATGACGGATTTCTGAACCTGCGCACCGGGCCGGGCACGAATTATTCGGTGATCTCGCGGATGTATAACGGCAGTTGGGTCGAGGTCCTGGAACGGGCCGGAAACTGGGTGCGCGTGTTCCACGAATATGGCGATGAGGGCTGGGCCTATAGCAAATATTTGCAGCGCTAGATGCCCGTTCCGCCCGGTTCTTGGTTAATCACGAATCAGAAACGCTTTGTTTGCGGCTCGCCTATATGGTTCATCACATGCCTGTGATATTGTTTACATTCAATTTGATAGTTTTAAGGGGATATGCAGTGCGCATTCTACAGGCCATCATCACGCTTGGCGCTATGGCATTGGCCAGCGCAGCGGCGGCGGAAAAGCGCGTTGTCAGCGGAGCTTTGACACTGATGGACGGACCCGGAACAATCTATCGTTCGGTGCAGTCCATGGCTAGCGGAACGCGGGTCGAGCTGCTGGAAACCTACGAGGGCTACGGCTTGATCCGCTTGCCCAGCGGCGTCGTTGGCTGGGCTGTGGCACGTCGTCTGGTCCGCCCCGGTGCCCATGCCAAACCTGCCGCGGCACCGGTCGTTGCGGCAAAACCTGTTGACGTCAAGGAATATACCACCGTTGTCTGGCCATCCTCGGGCAACCTGAACCTGCGTGCCGGGCCGGGCACCAACCATCCGGTGACCCTTTCGATGCCGCGCGGTGATATCGTCGCGGTGTTTCAAAAATCCGGGAATTGGGTGCATGTGCGTTGCATCACCGGAGAGGTCGGCTGGACCCACACAGCTTATCTTAGCAAGTAATCCACTGAAATTTTCCTGAAAACGCCCCTGACATTGCCGGGGCGTTTTTTTGTTACTGATTTATGCGCCGGACTTAGCTTTTCAGCGCCAAGTTCGGGGCCAGAACGTCAATTCCCAAGGCTTTGCCGACCGCATAATACGTCAGCTGCCCGGCGTGCACATTCAGCCCGTTCAACAGATGCGGATCATCCTCGCAGGCCCGCCGCCAGCCCTTGTCAGCCAGCGCCAGCAGGAACGGCAGCGTCGCGTTGCCCAACGCCAGCGTCGAGGTGCGCGCAACGGCCCCCGGCATGTTGGCGACGCAGTAGTGCATGATGCCGTCAACCTCATAGATTGGATCGGCGTGGGTGGTCGCGCGCGAGGTTTCAAAGCACCCGCCCTGATCAATCGCCACGTCCACGATGGCCGCACCGGGCTTCATGTCGGCCAGATCGGAGCGGCTTATCAGCTTGGGTGCGGCAGCGCCGGGGATCAGCACGGCACCAATGACCAGATCGGCGGTGCGGATCAATTCGGCCGTGGCCCCGGCGGTGGAATAGCGGTTTTTGAACTGCCCGCCAAAGACGTCATCCAGATAACGCAGACGTGGCAACGACCGGTCAAGCACGGTGACATCCGCGCCCATGCCTGCGGCAATCTTGGCCGCATGGGTGCCAACGACTCCGCCGCCAATCACCACGACATTGCCCGGCCCAACGCCCGGCACACCGCCCAGCAGCACACCGCGTCCGCCATTGGCCTTTTGCAGCGTCCAGGCCCCGACCTGGGGGGCCAACCGCCCGGCGACCTCTGACATCGGGGCCAGCAGGGGCAGGCCCCCGGCGGCGTCGGTCACGGTTTCATAGGCGATGCAGGTGGCACCAGAGGCCAGCAGATCGCGGGTCTGGTCGGGGTCTGGCGCAAGGTGCAGATAGGTGAACAGCAACTGGCCCTCGCGCAGCATCTTACGCTCGGCGGCCTGCGGTTCCTTGACCTTGACGATCATGTCCGCCTCGGCAAACACCTGCGCGGCGGTGTCGGCCAGTTCGGCACCGACGGCGATGTAGTCCTCATCGCTGAACCCCGCACCCGCGCCAGCGCCCATTTGCACCAGCACGCTATGGCCATGCGCCACGGCCTCGCCCGCCGCGTTCGGCGTAATGCCAACGCGAAATTCCTGCGGCTTGATCTCTGCCGGACATCCGATTTTCATGTGATCCTCCCTGATCTGTTGCGCCATCAATGCGGCAAGCGGCGCGCAATTGTTTTGCAAAGATCACTGGGATTGTTAGAGTTCTTCGAAAGAAAATCCGATGTTGGCCGGAAATACCGGGAGATTTCTGTGAAATGATAGAGATAGACACAACAGACAGCCGAATCTTGGCCGCATTGCAAAAGGCCGGTCGTATGTCAAACGCCGAACTCAGCGAGCGGGTGAATCTGTCGCCTTCGGCCTGCCACCGGCGGGTGCAGCGGTTAGAGGCCGAGGGCGTGATCGCCAAATACGTTGCATTGCTGGACCCGCGCAAACTTGACCGGCCCTCGACCGTTTTTGTGGAAATCACCCTGCGTGGCCAAACAGAGGATGCGCTGGATGCGTTTGAGCGTGAAGTGGCGTTGATCCCTGACTTGTTGGAATGCCACCTGATGGCGGGGACGGCGGACTATCTGCTGAAACTCTCGGCGCGGGATACGGATGACTTTGCCCGCATCCACCGCCGCTATTTGGCGCGACTGCCGGGTGTGGCGCAAATGCAGTCATCATTTTCGCTGCGCGAGGTATTCAAGACGACGGCGCTACCCGTCTAGGCTATTTGGGAAAAGGTCTGGCATACGAATTTCTCAAGCATGACATGGCCAGATTGATGAGGGCCGGATGTGCGGCGCTGGCGCTGGGGGGGGGGCAAGGCGGGCACCGGCTTTTTGGGATGTTTGACCTTTGGTTGCGAAAAGAACCGCGGCTTGAGGGACATGAACTTGGCCAGAATTTTCTGGATCGCCAAAACCCTGTGTCCGCCCTGAACTTTTCGCTCCGATGAGTTTCGGAAAAGTTTCGGAAATTTTATTCTCGCATGTAAAAGAATTTCGCGGTATTTTAGCAAGACGCCTTGAGGGAGGAAAAGATGACCGGACCCCGTTCAGTTCAGGACCAAAAGCAGCGCATTGATACGATGGAGGAGCTGGCGGTCGCGATTGGCGTTTCCCGGCCGACGCTGTCACGCTATTTTCAAGATCCAGAACGCGTTAGTCGCACGTCCAGAGAACGGATCGTGCAGGGGCTGGAGCGTGTAGAATATGTTCCGAACTTCTTTGCGACCCGGATGAACCGGGCTTCGACGGGGATGATCGGGGTTATCATTCCCTATCTGAACGACCTCTTTTTTACCAAACTACTAGAGGCGATCGAGCGTGCCGCGATGGATGCGGGATATACCGTCATCACGCAATGCTCGCACTCTGACCCGCTGATTGAGGCGCGGGCGGCAGAGACGTTTATGTCGATGAATGTGGATGGCGCATTGGTGGCCCCGCTGGGAAATCAGAGCGACATGAAGGCCCATGAGCGCCTGCGGGCGCGGTTGCCATTCGTGCTTGTTGACTCGCGGCCAAAAAACATGCCTGAGGTCGATTTTGTTGGCTCTAATCACGACCAAAGCACCGGTTTGGCGACGGAATACCTGTGTCGGGTTGGCGGGCCGCCAGTGTTTCTGGCCATGCCGCGGGTGAACTTTAATGCCATGGAGCGAGAGCATGCCTATATCGCCAAAATGGAAGAGCTGGGGCATGAGCCGCGCATCATAGGTACCGAAGTTGTCGACAATACCCGACCGTTTGAGGCGCATGGCCGGGCGGTGCTTGATCATGAGTTCGCGGCGGGCCGCCTGCTTGAAGCCTCTGTTCTCTGTGCGAATGATCGCGTGGCCATCGGCGCGTTGCGCGCGGCGGCGTCGCACGGGCTGGAGCCCGGCTCCAGGCGCAATGGCGGGCTGCGAATCATGGGGCACGATGATTACCCGCTTTGCCCCTTTACCGTGCCAAGCCTGACGACGGTTGCGCAGAATGTAGACGCGATCGGGTTGGCGGCAGTCACACGTTTGGTCGATGCGATACGCGCGCAAAAAAACCTAGATGAACAATTCGTTAAGCTATTTGACGGAGAGCTGAAGGTGCGTGAATCAGCCTAATTTTGCGGTGTTTTGGGCCTGAGCTATGTGGTCAGCGCAATTCGGGATTGACCAAAAGGCAAGGATTAGGTTAAAACTGAACGCGTGTAAAAGGGAGGACATCATGTCTATCAAAAGAACACTGCTGACCAGTGTGGTCGGCCTGGGCCTGACTGCTGGCATTGCCGCCGCAGAGAGCCACGCCAAAACAATCACCATCGCCACCGTGAACAACGGCGACATGATCCGTATGCAGGGTTACACCGACCAATTCACCGAAGCGACCGGCATTGCCGTCGAATGGGTGACACTGGAAGAAAACGTTCTGCGCCAGCGTGTCACAACGGACATCACCACCAACGGTGGCTCGTTCGACATCATGACCATCGGCATGTACGAAACCCCGATCTGGGGTGCAAACGGCTGGTTGGTTGCTTTGGATGACCTTTCCGAAGGTTACAACGCGGCTGACATTCTGCCAGCAATGTCGGGCGGCCTAAGCCATGACGGCACGTTGTTCGCGGCTCCGTTCTACGGCGAAAGCTCGATGATCATGTACCGCACCGACCTGATGGAAGCGGCCGGTCTGGAAATGCCAGCGGGTTCGCCAACGTGGGATTTCATTGCTGAAGCTGCAGCTGCAATGACTGACCGTGAAAAAGAGATCAACGGCATCTGCCTGCGTGGCAAGGCCGGTTGGGGCGAAGGTGGTGCATTCATCACGGCTATGTCCAACTCTTTTGGCGCACGCTGGTTTGACATGGACTGGAACGCGCAGTTCGACACCGAAGCCTGGGCAAACACCGTCAACTTCTTCAAGAACATGATGGACGCGTCTGGCCCTGCCGGTTACGCAACCAACGGTTTCAACGAGAACCTGTCGCTGTTCCAGCAAGGCAAATGTGGCATGTGGATCGACGCAACTGTTGCTGCGTCTTTCGTGACAAACCCAGACGACTCGACTGTTGCTGACAAGGTTGGCTTTGCGCTGGCTCCAAATACCGGCATGGGCAAGAACGCCAACTGGCTCTGGGCTTGGGCTCTGGCAGTTCCTGCCGGCACGCAGCAAGTTGCTGAAGCCAAGCAGTTCATCGAATGGGCCACAGGCACTGGCTATATCGAGCTGGTTGCAGCCAACGAAGGCTGGGCAAACGTTCCTCCGGGCGCACGGACTTCGCTGTACGAAAACCCCAACTACCAGGCGGTTCCTTTCGCTCAGATGACGCTGGACTCGATCCTGTCGGCTGATCCGAACAACTCGACTGTAGAGCCAAGCCCATATGTCGGCGTTCAGTTCGCTGCCATTCCTGAGTTTGCTGGTATCGCCAGCGAAGTAA
>Ga0315339_1003052_pt1 | contig 12079 bp, 9 predicted proteins | sample ASW17metaG_FD_204514 | JGI IMG/M metagenome (GOLD analysis project Ga0315339, IMG submission 204514) | Ammonia-oxidizing marine archaeal communities from Pacific Ocean, United States - ASW #17 | ecosystem: Environmental > Aquatic > Marine > Oceanic | place: USA: California | collected 2016-12-05
CCACGGTGGCACCCACCACTACGACTACCACGGTGGCACCCACCACTACGACTACCACGGTGGCACCCACCACTACGACTACCACGGTGGCACCCACCACTACGACCACTACGACCACCACGACCACCACCACGACCACGCTTCCCCCGGAACCCGAGGTGTTTGCAGAGTCCGGGGCCCACGACGTCGGGGTCACGACGATCGACCTCGGCGACCGGCTAGTCGAGGTCTGGTACCCGATCGGGGCGGGAACCGCCGAAGGATCGACGGCGCTCGTCGAACCGGCCGAGGTGCTGCCCGAGTTCCTCCTAGAACTCCTCCCGGTGTCGCTGACCGAACCGTTCGACACGGGCGCCTATCGGGACGCAGCGGCTGCCGAAGGCCCGTTCCCGGTGGTCTTCTACAGCCACGGCTTCGGCGGCTACCGGCTGGTCGCCACGACCTACGCTACCCACCTGGCCTCCCACGGGTTCGTCGTGGCAGCCATCGACCACCTCGAGCGAGGCCTCGTCGCCCAGGTCAGCGGCCAACTCGTGGCCGCTCCGGGGCAGGAGGTCATCGACTTCAACCGAACGATCGACATCCTCGAGGCCCGAACCTCCGACGCAGAAGACCTCCTTGCCGGAGTGGTTGACACCACACTTGTCGCCGTAATCGGACATTCCGCCGGCGGCGGTGCCGCCAACCAGGCCGCTTCCGAACCGTGGATGGATGCCGCCGTGAGCATCGCATCGGGTGCCGGAGGCCTCGAGGCGACTGACACGCCATACTTGGTGTTGGCCGGCGAACGCGACGGCGTCGTCTCACCTGCCGGTAGCTACGGGCTCTACGAGGAGCTCACCGGGCCGCGGATCTACCTCGAGATCGCAGAAGCTGGCCACAACAGTTTCACCGACGTCTGCCCGCTCCTCTACGAATCCGGTGAGGCGGCGGAACTCGAGGTCCTGATAGGCGCCGAACAGACCACCCGGGCCGCCGATGGCTGCACGAAGGAGTTCGTCGACCCCTCGGCGGTGCAGGACCTGGTGGAGCACGCGACCGTTGCCTTCCTCGTGCACCACTTCGGCATCGCCGACGTCGCCGATTCGCTCGGTGAAGACGCGCTCTCCTCGATCGGAGCAGCGGTCCCGAGCCGGTTCGAGTCCGACGGCTCCTAGGGGCGTACCGGCCCTAGAACAGCGACAGGTAGGTGTCGAGTTCCGCTGAGGTCACTTGGTCGGTGATGGTGCGGAATTCGTCGCGCTTGGTCCGGGCGAAGTAGTCGACGTAGTCGCCGTCCCGGCCGGTGCCGAGGGCGGCACGCAGCACGTCGTCGGACACCAACTTGTCGGCAGCGTGCAGCAGCGTCGGTGGCAGGGCTTCGATGCCCCGCGCGGCGAGCTCGTCGAGCGGCAGCGTGTAGAGGTTGTCCGAGTTGGGGTCACCCGGGTCGAGCCCACGTGACACGCCGTCGAGGCCGGCGCCCAGTAGGGCGGCAAACGACAGGTACGGGTTCGCCGCACCGTCGGGGACGCGCAACTCGAAGCGGCCACCCTCGGGCACCCGGACCATCTGGGTCCGGTTGTTGCCGCCGTAGGCGACGTAGGCGGGTGCCCAGGTGGCGCCGGAGTCCGGCGGACCGACGCCGATGCGCTTGTACGAGTTCACGGTCGGGCAGAGGATTGCCGTGAGCGCCTGGGCGTGGTCGAGCACGCCACCGAGGAACTGGTAGGCGAGTTCGCTCAGCCCGAGCCCGCGGGCGTCGTGGCCTGACTCGAACAGCGGCTCGTCGTCGTCGGCCGACCAGAGGCTGAGGTGCATGTGGAGCCCGTTGCCGGTCTTGTCGGCGAAGGGCTTTGGCATGAACGTGGCATACAGCCCCTGCCGGCGGGCCAGCGTGTGCATCATCAGGCGGAGCACGATGAGCCGGTCGGAGGTGGTGAGCGCATCGCTGTACTGGAAGTTCTGCTCGAACTGGCCGTTGGCGTCCTCGTGGTCGTTGGCGTAGTTGCCCCAGCCCATGGCGTCCATGTGGCGTGACACGGTCGTGAGGTGGTCGAGCATCGTCGTGAGTCCCCGGGCGTCGTAGCAGGGCAGCTTCGAGGTGTCGCGTTCGTCGGCCGGGCGGAAGGAGCCGTCGTCGTTGCGGTGCAGCATCGAATACTCGGCTTCAACGCCTGACTTGAGCACCAGGTTCTGCCCGGCCGCCCGGGCGACCGCCCGCTTGAGGATCACCCGGGGTGCGTAGGGCCACTCCTCGCCCTCGACTGTGGCGTCGCACTGCATTGCCGCCACGTTCGGCTGCCAGGGCAGCACCGTGTACGAGGCCGGGTCGGGGAGCGCCAGGATGTCCGGGTCGGCGGGCGTCTGGCTCATGGGTCCGGCGGCGAACCCTGCGAACCCTGCGCCGACTTCGAGCAGGTCGTCGATCGCCGAGACCGGTACCAACTTGGCGCACGGCTTGCCGTGCATCTCCACGAACATGGCGTAGATGAACTCGACGCCGTCGTCAGCGATGCGTGCCTTGAGCTCTTCGGTCACGATGCGCTTCTCCTTCGTCGAACAGCGGTGCCCACCTGCGAATCGTGACACACGCGGTGGGCGTTCGTCACCTGCGGGCTCAGGTGCGTTCAGCGGCCATCAACGCGACGCCGAGTGCGCCGGCGTCGTCTCTCAACTCGGCCAGTCGGACCTCGACGGCCGGCCGGTGCTCGGCGCCCAAGCCGTGACCCTGCCGAACGGGCGACCGTCGTAGCGGTATGGGTACTGGACAAAGCGGTGTATGCAATAAGTTGTGCGATTGTCTTCATCATTGGTCAAGGTCAAAAGAGGGTGCCGATGTTTCGCCACATGTTCTTGTTGGAGGGCAGCTAATGCGTGACGAAATCACCCTGGGGCAGCGTGCGGTCGTGCATCGCGCGGTGTCCTGGGAAGAGGCCCTGGTCCGACGGGCGCAGGATCCGGACCTGGTACCGATCTGTGGTGGTACCGACCTCATGGTTGACATCAATTTCAATCGGTCACGGCCAGCGAGCCTGCTGGACCTCACAGCGATTCCCGAGATCCGAGACTGGTCGCTCAGCGACGAAGGCCAGACCGTCCGCATCGGTGCAGGCGTCTCCTACACACGGATTGTGGCTGAACTCTCTGTCCACTGTCCAGCCTTGGCGATGGCGGCGCGGACCGTGGGTTCGCCCCAGATCCGCAACCGCGGCACGGTGGCCGGAAACCTCGCCACCGCTTCACCGGCCGGCGACGCCCATCCGCCGCTGTTGGCCACCGGTGCCCGGGTCGAGGTGGCGTCCGCCCGCGGCGAACGACTTGTCGACATCGACGACTTCTTTCTCGGGCCGAAGCGCAGCGCACTGGCTTCCGATGAACTCATCCGAGCCGTGCTAATACCTGTGGTTCGTGGCCCCCAACAATTCGCCAAGATCGGGCCACGCAATGCGATGGTGATCGCAACCGTGTCCTTCGCAGTCGCACTCGATGTCGTCGCGGGCACGGTTGGCACCGGCGTCGGTTCGGCGGGACCGACCCCGTTTCGGTCGCCAGAAGCCGAGCAGTTCGCTGCTGACCGCCTCGACGGGCACTGGGACACTCCCGGATCCGCCGACTCAGGGGTGCTGCGCGAGTTCGGGCGACTCGTTGCCGCCGCCGCTTCGCCGATCGACGACGTGCGCGGCACTGCCGACTATCGAAGGCACGCCCTCTCGGTGCTGGCCGCCAGATGCCTTGGGTGGGCCTGGTCGGAGCGTCCAATGGAGCAGGCTGCATGAGGGTTGAGTTGTCGGTCAACGGGACCGACCACGTCGTCGACCATGTTTGGGGACTCGAGAGCCTGCTCACGCTGCTCCGCGAGCACCTGGGTCTTCGCGGCTCGAAGAATGCCTGCGAACAGGGTGAGTGCGGTTCGTGCTCCGTCTTCCTCGACGGCGAACTCGTCTGCTCCTGCCTCGTCGCTGCCGGCCAGGCGAACGGTGTCCAGATCGTGACCATCGAGGGCCTCGGCAACGACGGGCCCCTCGAACCGGTTCAGCAGGCCTTCCTCGACACCGGAGCGGTGCAGTGCGGGTTCTGCACCCCCGGGATGGTCGTCGCCACGTACGCCCTGCTGGACCGGCACGCACAGCCTGACGAACTCACGGTCCGCGAGGAACTCTCGGGCAACCTCTGTCGTTGCACCGGCTACCAGAAGATCCTCGACGCGGTCAACCGCGCGGCCGCAGCCAAATGCCCGACGTGAGCACGCCGAAGGTTCCCGTCACGATCCTGACCGGTTTCCTCGGCGCCGGGAAGACCACGCTCCTCAACCACATTCTGCGCGAGGAACACGGCAGGAGGATCGCCGTCATCGAAAACGAGGCCGGCGAGATCGACATCGATTCCGAGTTCGTCATTTCCTCCGACGAGGAGATCTACGAGATGGCCAACGGATGCATCTGCTGCGTCACCTCGGTACGAAGCGACCTCCTCGAGGTCCTCCGCAAGCTCATGGCCCGCCGTGCCCGGATCGACTACGTCCTCCTCGAGACGAGCGGACTCGCCGATCCGATGCCGGTGGCACAGGCGTTCTTCGTCGACGACCCGGTCCTCGACGAGGTGGGACTCGACGCGATCGTCTCAATGGTCGATGCCGCGCACATCGAGCAACATCTCGACGAGGTCCGGTACGACGGCATCAGCAGCCAGGCCATCGACCAGATCGTCTGCGCCGACCGCGTCATCGTCAACAAGGTCGACCTCGTCGGGGAAGACACCGTCACTCGCATCCGGGAACGGATCCGCGGTCTCAACCAACGCTGTGCCATCGAGGCGTCGAGCTACGCCGAAGTCAACCTCGACGGCATCCTCGGCATCCGGGCGTTCGACATCTCCCAGCGGGCCGCCAGTGACCCGTCCTTCCTCGATGACCACTACGTGCACAGCCACGATCCCGACGTCGAGTCCCACTCGGTACGCATCCCCGGCGAACTCGCAGCCGACACCATCGAGCGGGTCGCCGCGTCGATCGCTGAGGAATTCGGACCCAACCTCCTGCGCTGGAAGGGCGTGCTCGCCCTGGCAGGGAACCCCAACCGCGTCGCCCTCCAGGGCGTGCACCGGATTTTCGAGATGCACGACCTAGACGCCTGGCCGGGCGATCACCGGGACAACCGGGTTGTGTTCATCGGCAAGGGGCTCCCGTTCGCCGAACTGGTAGGACGCATCGAGTCGGCGGTCATCGAACCGGTAGCACACACCTCGAAGGGGATGCCTGCGTGACCCTTACCGAATCGCGCCCCGTGGTCGTCAACGGCGTCGGTGGCACGCCACCGCGTCCGGACGGTGTACCGAAGGTCGACGGCAGCTTCGTCTTCTCCTCGGACGAGTTCCTCGAGGGAACACTCTGGGGCGTCACGCTGCGGAGCCCCCACCCGCGAGCCCGTGTCCTCCGGATCGACACGTCGGTCGCCGAGGGACTCGATGGCGTCGTCGCCGTCCTGACCCACGTGGACGTACCGGGGTCCAAGACCTACGGCATGAAGGTCGCCGACCAGCCCGTGTTGGCCTTCGACGAGGTCCGCTACCAGGGCGAGCCAGTTGCGGTGGTCGCCGCCACCCATCCCGAGGTGGCCCGGCGCGCCTGCGAGCTCGTCGTGGTCGACTACGACGAACTCGTCCCGAACATCGATCCAGAGGCGTCGCTGACCGGTGCCGTCGATGGACTTTCCGGCGGCGGTCTCGTTCGCCACGTTCGAATCCGCCACGGCGATGTCGACGCCGCCCGTGGAGAGGCCGAGGTCGTCGTCGTCGGCGACTACGAGCTCCGTACGCAGGATCCGGCCTTCCTTGGACCCGAGTCCGGCTTGGCCGTTCCCGACGGCGACGGCGGTGTCGAGCTCTATGTGTCGTGCCAGAACCTCCACCTCGATCAGGCTCAGGTGGCCGCCAGCCTCGGACTCCCCCTCGACAAGGTACGACTCGTGCTGTCCGGCGTCGGCGGAGCGTTCGGCGGCAAGGAGGACCTCAATGTCCACATCCACGCCTGCCTGCTCGCCTTGGCCACGGGCCGGCCCGTCCGAATGTCGTACAGCCGGGAGGAGTCGTTCTACGGACATGTGCACCGGCACCCGGCGACTGCCCGGGTGGAGTTGGGGGCTCGACGCGACGGCACCCTCGTGTTCAGCAGGGTGCGCCTGGTGCTCGACGGCGGGGCCTACACCTCCACCTCCCAGATCGTGATCGCCAACGCCTCGTACTTCGCTGCCGGCGCCTACGCCTGCCCCAACGTCGAGATCGACGGCTACGCCACCTATACCAACAACCCGCCGTGTGGTGCGATGCGCGGCTTCGGTGCAGTGCAGTCCTGCTACGCCATCGAGTCGGCCATGGACCGACTGTCCGTCGAACTCGGCCTGCATCCCGTCGACCTCCGCCTCCGCAACGCGCTCACCGAGGGCGATGTCCTTCCGACTGGCCAAACCGTCGATGGGCCCGTCCCGGTGCGCGAGCTCCTGGTCCACCTGCGAGACCTCGTATTGCCCGAAGAGCCCGGGCCGGCGACGCTCGACGCGCGGGCCCGCCCCGGTGGTGTTGGCAACACCACGCATGGCGAGGGCATCCGCCGTGGCATCGGCTACGCGCTCGGCATGAAGGCCATCGGCTTCTCCGGTGGGGTCGACGACTCGTCGACCGCCCGGGTGACCCTTTGGATCGGCGACGGCCTGCCGGTGGCCGAAGTGCAGACGGCGGCGACCGAACTGGGCCAGGGGATCGTGTCGCTCGAGGCCCAGGTCGTCCGCACCGAACTGGGCATCCACGAAGTGCTGGTGGCCGACAAGGACACCACGATCGAGGAAGCGGGCGCCTCGTCGGCGTCGCGCCAGAGTTGGATGACCTGTGGCGCCGTACTCGGTGCGTGCCGGCTGGTGCGTGGCGAGGTTCTGGAGCGTGCAGCGAGGGTCATGGACGAGCCGGTCGAAGCTCTCGAACTCGAGGACGGGTTCGTCCGGAGCCACTCCGGCGCCGGCCCTTCCTTTCCACTCGCCGACCTGCTGGGCGAGGTACCCGTGTCACACCGGTTCACCTACCGTCACCGGCCGACCGAGGCCATCGACCCCGTGCTGGGACAGGGCGACGCCCATGTGGCGTTCGCCTATGCCGCGCACCGGGCGGTCGTCGACGTGGACGTCGAACTCGGTCTGGTCCGGGTCGTCGAACTGGCGACTGCACAGGACGTGGGGAAGGCGATGAACCCCCTCGCCGTCGAGGGCCAGATCGAGGGGGGCACCGTCCAGGGGCTGGGACTGGCACTGATGGAGGAGGTCCAGATCGAGGACGGCCGGATCCAGAACCCCTCGTTCACCGACTACCTGATCCCGACCATGCTCGATGTCCCCCCGATGCCCCTTCGGGTCTTCGAGTTCCCCCATCCCGACTCGCCATATGGGCTGAACGGCGTCGGCGAACCGCCGAACCTCTCCTCGACTCCGGCAGTGGTCAATGCCCTCCGAAATGCCACCGGGCTCGAATTGCCAAGGGTGCCTGTGCGCCCCGCCGACCTTGTAGCCGACAAATATCAGATCAATGAACAGGAGTTGACCAGATGATCATCGACACACACCTCCATCCGACCAACCTCATTGACGAGGCGTGGCGGCACACGGGCGAGCCGTTCACGGGCGAGCGGATGCTCGAGATGATGGATGGCCCGTACTGGATCAACGGCAAACCCCGCCGCATCGACATGGGCTTCATCCAGCCTCCGCCTGGCAATACTGTATGGCGCGATGGCGGGCGGTCCGGCCGCGAGGGCATCCGCGACTACATGGAGTACGTCGCCGACCTCACCCAGACGTACCCCGACCGGTTCGTTGGGAACTTCAACTACAACCCGAGGTTCGGGCCGGAGAACGGTGCCGCCGAACTGGAGTTCCACGTCAAGGAGTACGGCTTCAAGATGTTGAAGTTGCACGCCAACATGCACGCTTACCGGCCGGACCGGGCGCTCGACTGGCTCCGGCCGGTGATGCGCAAGTGCGACGAACTTGGCGTGGTCGTCCTCATCCACACCGGCGACGGCCCGTACTCGATCCCGACGCAGTTCTACCCCATCATCCGCGAGTTCCCGAACGTCAACTTCGTGATCGGCCACTTCGGCGTGCAGACTGGTGGCGTCTACTGCTTTGAGGCATTCTGGATGATCATGGATTCGCCCAACGTGTACGGCGAGTCCGGATGGTTGCTCCAGTCCCGCATCGTCGAGTTCGCCAAAGAGATGCCGCGCGACCGCCTGGTCTTCGGCACGGACTCCCCGCCGAACGATCCGGGCATGTGGCTGACCCATCTCGAGGTGCTCTGCCACGAGCCGCCGCAGGGGCTCAGCATCGACGAGGACCAACTCGAGGACTACATGGGCAACAACATCGCCCGACTGGTTGGCATCACGCCGACGGCGCCTCCAGCGACCGTCGAGGACGCCAAGCAGCAACTTGCCGACGGCTCCTACGGGACACCGATCGCCTGAGGCGCGACGAGGGACGAGGGACGAGGACATCTCGACATGGGTGCAACCCACGAACCCGGGTTACGACGGCTCGTCGTCGCCATTACCGGCGCCAGCGGCCCTCAGTTCGGCATCCGCTTGCTCGGGGTGCTCGCCGACGACGCGTCGGTTGAGACACACCTGATCTTGTCGGATTCCGCCAGACGCACGCTCGAATTGGAGGTCGGCACGACCGGCGCAGCGGTGAGCGAGCTCGCGGACGTGGTGCACGACCCGGGCGACTACGCGGCGTCGGTGTCGTCGGGCAGCTTCCGGACCATGGGCATGGTCGTTGCGCCCTGCTCGATGAGCACGCTCGGTGCCATAGCCAACGGGGTCTCGACCTCGCTCGTGGCCAGGGCCGCCGATGTCACGCTCAAGGAGCGCCGGCCGCTCGTCCTCGTCACCCGGGAGACCCCGCTCAACCTCATCCACCTCCGCAACATGGTCACCGTGACCGAGGCAGGGGCGACCGTTCTGCCCCCCGCGCCGTCCTTCTACCACGATCCTGAGACCATCGACGACCTGATCGACCAGACCGTCGGCAAGGTGCTGGATCAGTTCGGCATCGACCACCAACTGTTCACGAGGTGGCGGTCCCCCGAGGGGAGTGCGACATGACCGGCCAGGACCTCCGCAGATTCCTCGACGACTATTCGACCGCCCACTCCGAGGACGTCCTCGTAATCGATGCTCCTGTCTCGCTGAACCAGGACGTGAGTGCGGTCGTCTGGGAACTGGCCGCCGATGGCCGCCACCCCCTGCTCCGGTTTACGGACGTACAGGGTGCGGGCCACGAGGTCGTCACCAACATGTTCGCCTCCCGACGACGCATCGAGCGGATGATCTGCGCCGAAGAGGGCCGGCTCCACCAGAGGTTTGAACATCTGGCGGGGGACCCGAGGCCCCTCCGGGAGGTCGATGCCGGGCCGGTTCTCGAACAGGTGATCACCGGCACCGACATCGACCTTCGGGACCTGCCCCTCCTCACTCACTTCGCCACCGACCTTGGTCCCTATATCACGAGCGGTGTTGTCGTCGCCGAGGATCCCGAGACCGGCTGCGGCAACCTCAGCTACCACCGGGCACTCCCGGCGTCGGCCACCTCGCTGGGGACGAGCCTGCACTCTCGCGGCGACCTGTGGCGACTCCTCGACGCGTGGAAGGCCAGGGGAGAACCGATGCCGGTGGCGATGGTCATCGGCGCACACCCGTTGTTCATGCTGGCGGCCTCTGCCCGGGTTCCCCTCGACGTCGACGAGCGGGAGATCGCCGGGGGGCTCTTCGGCGAACCCCTCGAGGTGGTCCGCACGCCGAGGTACGGACTGCGGGTCCCGGCGTCCGCCGAATACGTGCTCGAGGGCGTGATCGACGCCGACGCCTCCGCCGAAGAGGGACCCTTCGGCGAGTTCACGGGGTACTCGTCTGATCGCTCCACCCACAACCGCTTTGACGTCCAGGCGGTGCTCCACCGCGACGATCCGCTGTGGGTCGACGTTGTCGGCGGCAACTCCGAGGAACACCTCAACCTCGCGAGAGTGCCCAGGGAGTCCGAGATGGACGCACGGCTCCGGGCTCGGTTCCCCTCGGTCACCCGGATTCACTACCCGAACTCCGGCTCGCACTTCCACTGCTACGTAGCCGTGGACCAGCGACGGCCGGGCGAGGCCCGCCAGGTGATGCTGGCCCTGCTCGGATGGGATCCCTATGTCAAGACCGTGGTCGCCGTGGATCCGGACGTGGACTGCACCGACAACAGCGAGGTGTTGTGGGCGCTTGCCACGCACTTTCAGCCCGACCGGGACATGTTTACCGTCGATGGCCTTCCGGGGAGCCCCCTCGACCCGTCGTCCACAACAGGGGGCACGACGTCGCGGCTGGCCCTCGACGCAACCCGGGGTCCCGGATTCGATGCCGTGCGCATCGCGGTCTCCGCTGATGCCAGGAGGAGGGTGGCCGCCATACTCGACGATCTCGACTCAGGCAGGTTGGACGCGTGAAGGTCCCAGTGCATGCCTTCTGAGGCCGCTGACTTAGATTCGACACGGTGACGACAGAGAAGCTCGACACGAGCAGTGTTCCGTCGTCGACGGGCCTCTGGTACGTGCCGTTTGTAGGCTTGGTGGTCCCGGTCCTCGCCGTCGTTGCCGCACTGATAGTTGGTGCCAGCCTCTTGCTGGCATTGGGCGCCAACCCGCTGACTGGCTACTCCGCCTTGATCGGCGGCGCAGTGGGTGACTGGGACGCGGTTGCTGATACAGCTATCAAATCCATGCCGATGCTCCTTGTCGGTGTCGGCATCTGTATCGCCTTCCGTGCCGGGGTCATCAACATCGGTGGCGAGGGCCAGATAATCATCGGAGCAATCTTCGCTACTCTCGCGTCGCTGGCGGTCCCCGACCTGCCGTCGGTGTTGCTCATCCCACTGGTGATCCTGGCGGGAGCCGTGGGTGGTGGGATCTGGGGGGCGATTCCGGGTGCGCTCAAGGCCTACGCAGGTGTCAGCGAGATTCTCAGCACGATCATGATGAACATCGTTGCTGCTCAGATTCTCAGTTTACTTCTCCAGGACCTTCTCATCGAGGAGGGAGCGATAAGGATCCAGCAGACCAGGAGGCTCAGCCATAACGCCGACCTCCCCCTGCTGCCCGGTGGTACCCGGCTGCATCTCGGCGTTCTCGTTGCACTCCTTGTCGCAGTGGCCGGCTTCTTGCTCATCTACAAGACGTCACTGGGATTCCGTCTTCGCGCCGTCGGCCACAGCCCCGACGCCTCCCGCTATGCCGGCATGAGGGTGAAAAAGAGTGTCGTGCAGGCGCTCGCGCTGAGCGGTGCCTGCGCTGGCGTTGCCGGAGCGGTGATGGTTTTCGGGAGCATCTCGCACCGGCTCATTGGCGAGGGCGGAGCGACTGCATTCACCCAGGGCGCCGGTTTCAACGGCATAGTCGTCGCCTTGTTCGGCGGGCTGCACCCCTTGTACACCGTGCCGGCGTCGTTTCTTTTCGGGGGAATGTTGACCGGAGGAATTGAACTCCAGCGAGAGTTGCAGGTACCGGCAGCCTTGATTGTCGCCTTGAACGGTGTCGTCGTGGTCTTTGTGGTCAGCAGCCTCAGGCTCAAGACGAAGTTGCAGCGGTGGTCTGAGGATGCCAGGTTCCGAAGGGGTCGCGAATGAGCGAGTTCTTCACAACCACGGCGATAGTCGCGACACTTGCTTCCGGCATCCGTCTCGCTGCGCCCTTCCTGCTTGCGTCACTGGGCGAATCGGTGGGGCAACGGGCAGGCGTGCTCAACCTCGGTGTGGAAGGTGTCATGTTGTTGGGTGCCTACACGGCCTATTACACGGCTCTCCAGTCCGGTAGCGTTCTCGCAGCCGTCTTCGTGGCCATTCTCGCAGGGGTCCTGATGGGTGCCATATACGCATTCATCACCGTGGTCATGCACGCCCAACAGGGAATTAGCGGGATCGGCATTTATCTATTTGGGCTCGGTTTCACGGATCTGCTCTTCCAGAAGCAGGTGGGAACGCCGAAGCCGATCGACGGCCTTCGGTCGACGTCGATTCCGCTCCTT
>Ga0315339_1003053_pt1 | contig 12075 bp, 9 predicted proteins | sample ASW17metaG_FD_204514 | JGI IMG/M metagenome (GOLD analysis project Ga0315339, IMG submission 204514) | Ammonia-oxidizing marine archaeal communities from Pacific Ocean, United States - ASW #17 | ecosystem: Environmental > Aquatic > Marine > Oceanic | place: USA: California | collected 2016-12-05
AAGCATCACGCGGCGGCGTCACCAGGTGGATGACCCCGTCGTCTCCTTCGAGCCGTCCGTCCCGGACCCCGAACTCCATCGGCACATGGCTCTCCTGGCACCGCGTGCGCGTCCACCCGTCCGTGCCCAGAATCGCCGGCACTCCCAATGCGTCCCACGCGCAGTTGGCGTACACCGTCATGGTCGGCGTCTCGACGGGATACTCGGTCTCGGTCGCTGAGAACGGGTTGGCCATCCACACTCCTGATCCATCCGGCAGTGGCGCAATCTCATGGGCTTCATAGAGCACCGCCACCGATGCGCCGATCTGAGCGACCGAGGTGTCGAGCACGGAGGACAGTTGCTCGAACGAAGGGGACGATGCCACGTCCGCGAACACACGATAGATCTCGGCGCGCACAGCCCAGTCGAAGTCCGAAGGGCCCACCCCGCTCATCGGATGACTCCGTAGCGCCTGAGTATGTCCGCCGTCTCCTCGATCGGGAGCGCCTCGACGGTGCGGCCGTTACTCGTCACCGTGACCGCCTTGAAGAGCGAGTTGTAGATCGCCTCTTCGGTGGCTTCGACGGTAGCCTCGAAGATCGGTGATATGCTCCCGTTCGACAGGTCGTCTACGGCGTGCACCCCGCCGGACGTCGAGCGTCGCACGCGGTTCGCGGTGGAAAAAGCGATCACGTAGTCGCCTGAGCCGTTGCTCGCAAAAGAGCCCGTACGCGCGAGCCCCATGATCGCCCGCCGCGCGATCCGCTCGAGGCCGCGGTCGGAGAGGGGCGCGTCGGTCGCGACCACGATCATGACCGAGCCCCACTCTTGCTCATCCGCCCTAGGGTCGTAGTCGGACGCTTGTGCGCCCGCGTCGGCGGCATCGCCGACTTGGGCGGAGTAGGGGTAGCGGCCCAATTCGACGCCGACAGGCGCCCCGTCGATCTGCAGGATACCGCCGAAGTTGGACTGCACCAGCACGCCGACCGTATAGCCGCCCAGGCTCTCGGGAAGCAACCGACTGCTCGTGCCGATGCCACCCTTCCATCCGAAGGCACTGGTCCCGGCGCCTGCGCCCACGACGCCCTCTTCGACCGGGCCATCGCTGGCGGACTCGAGCGCACGCACGACGTGCTCGGCGGTGATACGCCGCGAGCGGATGTCGTTCAACCCGCCATCGTTGGTCTCGCCGACCAGGGCGTTCAGCGAGCGCACGTTCTCCATGCCGCCCTGAGCGAGCATCCACTCGACCATCGCGTCGGCGGCCTTCCAGACGCACAGCGTGCAGGTCAGTAGGATGGGCGTCTCCATTTCTCCGAGCTCCCGCACCTGCGTGACGCCCAGCAGCTTGCCGAAGCCGTTGCCCACGTGGATCGCGGCGGGAACCCGACTGAAGTACGGATTGCCACCGTGCGGCAGGATCGCCGTGATCCCGGTCTGGACAGAGACGCCGTCGGACACCGTGGTGTGACCGACGCGAACGCCGGCCACATCGGTGATCGCGTTGTGCTCGCCTGGCGCGAAGATGCCCACCGTGACGCCGAGGTCGCGCGCCCGCGGGCGGTCGGCTGTTTGACCGTCAGCGAGAACTGGGGTCGCCAGTAGGATGTAAGTGAAAATCAAGCGCCGCACTGCGAACCTCCCCAAGTGCCGGAGTCCAAGGTGCCAGCCTTCGGCACGCTAGAGTCGAACGGTATCGAACAGCATGAAGCCAAGCAGAAGCGGATGGTAGAGCAAGGACGTGAAGAAGACCCGACGCGCGCTGGCCTCGGTCAGGTCCCTGGCTGCGACGACCGCGGCGAGCAGGAAGGCACACCCGAGCATGGTCGCACCCAAAGCGTAGATCGTGCCCGTATTTCCCAGGTAGGTCGGCAGCCAGCTCACTGGCACCAGCAAGGCCGTAGCGAGCATCATGTGAAACCCGATCACCCTGGCTCCACCCGTGGGCATGAGCTTGAAGCCCACACGCGCGTAGTCTTCCCGCAGCATCCAGGCGAGTCCCAGAACGTGCGGTAGTTGCCACAGGTAGCCGATGGCGAACAACGCGAGGCCGCCGCGATCGACCGTACCGGTCGCGGCCGTCCACCCGATCAGCATCGGCAGAGCGCCCGGGACGGCCCCGGCGAGTGTCGCGACATACGACCTCTTCTTGAGCGGTGTGTAGACGCTGTGATATACGATGGCGCTCGCAGCGGCGATGGCCGCCGGTAGCGGACCGACGGAGAGCGCCAAGTAGATCAGGCCGAACATGATCAGCACGTTGCCGAATACGAACGCCTCCGTCGGCTCGAGACGCTTCGAAGGAAGCGGTCGTGTGCGGGTGCGAACCATGATGGCGTCCTCCTCCCGCTCGACGTACTGGTTCAGCGTGAGGGCGCCCGCAGTCGCGATGCCCGTCCCCAACATGGTGTGAACGGCCGCCAACAGACCAAGCGAGCCGTGGGATCCCACAAAAGCGCTGGCGCCGGCCGTGATCATGACGTACCCGGCGATGCCGGGCTTTGTCAGCTCGTAGAAAACCCGCGCGCGTGAAGTGCCAGCGGGAGTGATCTCGGTCGTTGGTGGGTCCATGTGGGAGCGCTCGGTGGCGGCATCCCAGGGGACGTCGCCATGCGGGCGGAGCTCAGAAACGGCAGACAGAACCGCCGGCGGCTCTAGTCTAGGGCCGGCGGCGTGTTCACCTGCAGGGAAGTTGTCTGAGGCCTATGCGGACCGCAACGCCTGTACGGGGTCGACTCGACTCGCGCGTCGGGCGGGCACGTAAGTGGCCGTGATCGCTACCGCGCCGAGCACGAGGGGCGAGGCGGATCGAGCCCGCCGACGCCCAGCAGAAAGCGCCCTACGAACGGTGGACGTCGAGGACGCATGGTCTTCCCTCAGTTCCCCGCCGTTTCCGGCAAGCCCTCCCAGAGCCGATCCATCTCCTGGCGAGCCGCCTGCACGCCTTTCATGCCCGCCGAGGTGATCTCGAAATACCGCTTCGACTTTCCTCCGCGAACAGGGGTGGGACCGGCCAGCCTTGACCCCAGGAGCCCCTTCTTCTCCAAGCGGACCAGGGTCACGTAGACCGCCCCTTGTGCCACGGTTCGTTGGGTTCGAGTCTCCAGCTGCTCGCGCACGGAGGCACCGTACGCAGCATCCCCCAACCGCCACACCGCCAGCAAGACCTGCTGCTCGAAGTCACTGGGATTGGCACCGGCCATTGCTTCGACCTCTGCAAAAGTGTTCAGCGACGGGGCCGCTGGACGACCCGATTATACATACGAGGTAGGTAATACGGGGACTACCCGTGTGAATTGGAAACACCTATTCGTCATGGTTGGTAGTATGGTGTGTCGCAACCCCAGCAGACGCCTTGCCGCATGAGCCAGTACCACGACTTCAAAGCCCAGGATCGCCGACGCCACGAGCGGCGGACCTGGCGCACCGGGTTATGGATCTCGGTGCTCGTGCATCTGCTCGTTCTCATCGGGTCTCGCGGAGCCGTGATCCCGCTCTCGCCCTTTGCTGCTGCGGGGCCGCGAGCCGGCGACAACCGGGCTGCCAGCGGGTCGCTTCAGGCTATCAACGTACGCACGCCGCCGACGGTACCGATCGTGCCTCCTCCGGTCCCCATCCCGATCGAGATCGAGGTCGAGCCTGTCGAGTTCGAGCAGGAAGTGGTCATGGACCCGGCATCGGTCTTGGGCGACGAGCCCGGTCTGGACGAAGGCCCCGGCCTGGAGGACGGTGATGGCGACGGCGACGGCGGCAACGCGGACGAAGGGTTCTATCGACTGCAGCCACCGGTGCCACGCGGCGTGATCATTCCACCCAACGACAAGGCGTTGCGCGGGATCACGGTCCAGGTCTGGGTCTTCGTGAACGAGCGCGGCCGGGTCATCGCCGACTCCACCAGGCTCGATCCGCCCACCAGCAGCCGTAACTTGAACCGTCAGCTCATCCGCGAAGCGTCGGAGTGGATGTTCCGCCCGGCCGTTCAGGAAGGGCAAGCGGTCGCGTCCTGGTACCCATATAGGATCAAGGGGTAAGGCGGGCCACTAACGGGCTGGTCGGAGCGATGCGCCGCCGCCATCGAGATCCGCCGCTGCGTAGCTCGTTGCTATCGGTCGCCGGGGCCACGTGGATCCAATCGCCAGACTGGATAGGCAGGCGGAGGGTCGCTTCCGAAGTCCGCCCGCCCCGGTTTCCCCCCGACGCGGAAAGGCGCCGGGCACCCGTCACAGCATCGTCAGCTGAAGTCCACGCCGAAGAAGAGCACCGCGATGATGATCGCCGACACCGCCAGCGGCGCTACGAATCGGATGAAGAATCGCCAGACACCGTACTGGAACCAGGCCGGTTCGGTGCCATCCGCCAACTCGCTCCCGGTGGCCTCTCGTGTCATGAACCACCCGGCCGCCAGCGTGACCGCGAGGCCGCCCGTTGGCAGCATCCAGTTGGATACGAAGTGATCCGCCATCGAGAACCACCCCACCTTACCACCGAAGATCAGATCTCCCAGGGCTCCCCCCAACTCGAGGTTGCTCACGAAGGGGACAGCGCCGAAGGAAACCGCTGCCAAGATGGTGAAAACGAAGACCGCGCCTCCGCACATCAGTGTCGCTTTATGACGCGCCACCCTGTGCTCGTCGATGATGTAGCTGGCTACGACCTCGAGCAGCGACATGGTCGACGTCAACGCCGCGAGAGCCACGAGCACGTAAAAGAGAGGTCCGAGGACTACCCCGAACCGAACCTCCGAGTAGAACAACTCGGGCAGCGAGATGAACAGCATTCCAACCGTCGATCCTCCGACCTGGTCCGCCATGCCAGCCACGCTGAAGATCACCGAGAACATGATGACCGTCGCGACCAATGCGATCAGCGTATCCAGGACCACGATGATGGCCGACGCTTTCACGATCGAATGGTCACGCTGGATGTAGGAGCCATACGTGATCATGGCGCCCATACCGAGCGAGAGCGTGAAGAACGAATGGCCGAGCGCTTCCAGTACGCCGGTCGGCTCGAGCTCCGCGAAGTTCGGACGGAAAATGAAGGCCAAGGCCTCGCCCGATCCGCTCATGCCGAGCGCGCTGATGAGCAGCAGCACCAGAATACCGAAGAGCACCGGCAAGAACAGTCGTGCGATTCGTTCAATGCCCTTCTGCACGCCGAAATACACGACCCCTACGGTCGCGATGCTGAAGCCCAAAGAAAGCCCGAGCTGTAAGAGGCCGTTGCCGGCCTGTTCCCCGAACAAATCACCCGTGGCGAGGCCCGCCGGGTAGCCGCTTAGAGACCAAACCACGGTCTTGGCAAAGTAGAAGAGTGACCAGCCGGCGATGACCGTGTAGTAGCTGAGCAGGACGAAACCGCACAGCACGCCCCACAGGCCGACCAGGCCCCACGCCGGACCGACCGCTTCCTTGAGCGCACCGACCGCGCTCTTCTGCGTCGAGCGACCGATCAGCAACTCGGCCATCATGATGGGGAGTCCGACCGCGGCGATGCAGAGGAGGTACACCAACACGAATGCGCCGCCGTTGTTCTCCCAGGTGATGAAGGGGAACTTCCACAGGTTTCCGAGACCGATGGCGGAGCCCGTGGCCGCGAGCACGAGGCCCATGCTCGAACTCCAGTTCCCTCTCTGCTGCTCTTCCATCATTCGTGTTTGCTCCGGCATTTATTAGAGCCATCGGATCTCTGGGAGAGCCGTTGGGCGACCTGTTCCTACTTCATTGATTCGGGATGGGCGACAACATACCGGGGGCTTTGAACTCCCAACAGTCAGTGGTTTACACTCTTCCTGGGCCCCGATCGGCCCCTGCGGGGCGCCGGATCGCACCGCTACCCTCTTCAGAGAGACGTGATCATGCGTCGGTTCGCGGGACTTCCTCTCCTGGCCGCAGGGCTGGCCGTATCGTCCTGCGCCGGTGAGCAACGCGACACGCAAGGCGAAGCCTCGGTGGACTTTCGCGTCGCGCTGCTCACGGCAGGTCCGGTCAGCGACGCCGGTTGGTACGCGGGTGCGTACCAAGGGCTCATGTTGTTGCGGGACTCGCTCGGAGCCCACGTCAGTCACCAACAGACCCGCACCCCCGCCGAGTTCGACGAAGCCTTCCTTTCCTATGCTTCGACGGACTACGACCTGATTTTTGCACACGGCTCCGAGTACACGGACGCAGCCATGCGAGCGGCGGCGAGCTTCCCGGGCACGACGTTCATCGTGAGCGGAGGTGGGCGGTACTCCGACAACGTCGTGCCACTGATCTTCGGACTGGAGGAAGCCAGCTACCTGGCCGGCATGGTCGCGGCAGGTGTCAGCGAGTCGGGCATCGTGGGGATGATCGGGGGCGTCGAAATCCCTTCGGTGCAAGGGACGTTTCGAGCCTTCGAGGCCGGCGCGCTCGCGGTCGACCCCGACGTCCAGGTGCTGGAGGCGTTCACCGGGAATTGGGACGACGTCGCGGCGGCGAAGGAGGCGGCAGTCGCGCAACTGCGAAGAGGGGCAGACGTGCTCATCCACAACGTGGACGCGGCTTCCTTTGGCGTGTTCCAAGCGGTCCGAGAGACCGCGCAGGCGGGCCAAACTGCCTGGGCGCTGGGCATGAATGGGGACCAGAACGCCATCGCGCCGGAAGTCATCCTGGGCAGCGCGGTGCTGTGGATTCCACGGGCGTTCCTGGAGACGGTTACTGCGTGGCAGACAGGCGGCCTCGGGGGTCAACCACTGTACACGGGCACCGGGCAGGAAGTGGTCGAATTCGTGCTCAACCCTCTGCTCGCAAACCGCGTCCCCGATGACCTCAGGGCCCGCGTCGAAGAGGCTCGTGCCTTGATTCTTGCCGGGGCGCTAGAGGTACCCCGTGTGGTCTACGTCGCGGACGAGCCTGGGGCGCCGTGAGCCAAGTACTCGCCCGGCTCGACGGCATCGTCCGCCGCTTCGGGCGCGTCACAGCGCTCGACGGGGCCGATCTCGAGGTGAGGGCGGGTGAAGTACACGCGGTACTGGGCGAGAACGGCGCGGGCAAGTCGACGCTGTTGAGCATTCTCGGTGGCTTGCAGGCAGCAGATTCAGGGACGCTGTCTCTGCGCGGCGCGTCGGTGACGCTGCGCAGTCCACGGAATGCCTGGGCACATGGCATCGGTCTCGTCCACCAGCACTTCATGCTGGTGCCACGGCTCAGCGTGCTCGAGAACCTCGCGTTGGGTGGGCAGGCGCCGTCCCGAGGGTGGCGGTTACCGCTGCGTGAGATCGCGGACCGAGCCACCGACCTCATGGCACGGATCGGCCTGAGCGTCGCTTTAGACGCCGTCATCGAGGATCTGAGCGTGGGGGATCGGCAACGGGTCGAGATCCTCAAGGCACTGCTCAGGGAACCGAGCATTCTGATTCTGGACGAGCCCACGGCCGTACTCAGCCCGCCGGAAGTCGAGGGCCTGTCCGCCCTGTTACGGGGTCTCGCCAGGGATGGGCGAGCCATCATACTCGTTTCGCACAAGCTGGATGAGGTGCTCGCGGTTTCCGATCATGTGACCGTGTTACGCGAGGGCCGCACGGTCTTGAGCGTGCCCCGCTCCGAGGTAGACGCCAGCAGCCTCACGCGTGCGATGGTCGGGGTCGCGCTTTCCCCCGGCACACGTCCCGGAGGACGTCCGGCCAGCGACGGCGAGATCGTCGCTAGCTTCCGCGCCGTGCACACCGCGGGGCCCAGTGGACACACGGCATTGGCTGGCGTCTCCCTCGACCTGCGCCGCGGTGAAATCGTGGGCGTAGCGGGCGTGGAAGGGAACGGTCAGCGCGAACTGGCTCTCGTTCTTGCGGGGCGCGCGGAACCCTCCTCGGGGGACGTCGATCTCCCCCACGGTACTGGTTTCATCCCCCAGGACCGGACGTCGGAGGGGCTCGCCCTCGATTTCGACTTATCCGAGAACGTGGCTCTGGCGGCCCACCGGGACGCGGAGTTTCGGTCGAGCGGCCTGTTGAAGTGGGACGAGATCCGGGCCCGAGCCGAGCACTTGCGCACGGAATTCGCAGTCCGCGCGACCGACACATCGGTGCACGCCCGGACGCTATCGGGCGGCAACCAGCAACGTCTCGTCATTGGCCGCGAGCTCCCGGTGGCGAAGGACTTGCTGGTGGCACATAACCCCACGCGTGGCTTGGACGTGGCTGCCACGGACTTCGTGCACAGGCGGATTCTCTGCACGGTGGGCGCGAGGCCCGAGGGTCCCGCGGTCGTGTTGATCTCGACGGACCTCGACGAGGTCCTGGCGCTCTCGGACCGACTCCTCGTCATCGTCCGCGGTCGGCTGTCCGAGGTGCCCCTGGGTCAACGCACCAGGGAGGGAGTCGGCGCCTTGATGCTCGGTTCCGTACCGTGACCCACCTTGGTCCCATCCGCGCGGCAGCGCTCGCGTTAGGCCTCACGCTGGCTGTCGCAGCAGGCTTCCTTGGGCTCGGCGGCTTCGATCCCATCGCCGCGGGCGCGGCCATGATGCGCGGCGCGTTCGGCAGTTCGAACGCGATTCTGTCTATCACCATGGTGAGGTCGGTCCCGTTGATCCTCACCGGCCTCGCCGTCGCTCTCGCATTCCGGGCGGGGATATGGAACATCGGCGCCGAAGGCCAGCTCTACGCCGGCGCGGTCGCTTCCGTATGGGTCGGCTTGGTCTGCGATGCCTTACCGTGGTTCCTTCTCCTGCCGCTCGTTCTCGGCTCGGCGGCGCTTGCTGGCGCGCTCTGGTCCGCGATCCCCGCGCTCATGCGCGTGCGGCTCGGCATCGGTGAGGTCATCACGACCATCCTCATGAACTTCGTGGGCATCTACCTGGCGGCCTTCATGGTCGTTGGCCCCCTGCAGGAGGCTCGGGGCGTCTTCAACCAAACCGACCAGATCGCCGAGGCGGCCAGGCTCCCTCTGCTCATGCCGGGGACTCGCCTGCACGCGGGATTCCTGCTGGCGCTCATGCTCGGGGCCGCGATGTGGGCCATGTTCCGATGGACCCACATCGGCTTCGAGATCCGCGCTGTCGGAGTCGCCCCGAACGCGGCGAGGATCGCAGGAATGATCAAGGGCAACCGGGTGGTCGTGATCACATTCCTGGCATCCGGAGCGATCGCGGGGTTGGCCGGTGGTGTCGAGGTGGCGGGTGTGACCTTCGCGCTCTACGAGGGCCTGTCTCCGGGTTGGGGATATACCGCTATCGCGGTCGCCTTGCTCGGCGGACTGCATCCTATCGCAGTACTCGGCACCGGCCTGTTGTTCGGCGCCATCGAGGCGGGAGCCGCCGAGATGCAGCGCACGGCTGGCATCCCTGCATCCTGGGTCACCGCCGTGGAGGCGCTCGTGATCCTCAGCGTGCTCGCGGTGGATCAACTCAGGCGGCGTTCGCATGCCTGAGGCCGTCGCGCTGGTCGCGTTCCTCGAGGCCTCGGTCCGCCTCGGCGTCCCGCTCGCGCTTGCGGCGATGGGTGAGGCCGTCACCGAACGCAGCGGCGTGATCAACATCGGGCTCGAGGGCTCCGTAATCGCCGGCGCGCTGGGTGGCGCCATGGGTGCGATGGCACTCGGCGGGGCGTGGGGTGGCATCCTGGTCGGCGGCACGGCCGGAGCGTTCGTCGCTCTAGTGTTCGCCGCTTTTGCGATCGGCTTGGGCACGGACCAGATCATCACCGGAACCGCGATCACCTTGGCTGGACTCGGGTTCACCGGTGCCATCTACCAGGCGCGCTTCGGCACGACCGGCGCCGTGCTGTCGGTACCGACCTTGGCCCCCGCCGAGATCCCCCTCCTCTCCGAGGTGCCCGTGGTCGGCAGCGCGCTCTTCGCTCAGGCCCCGACGGCCTACCTGGCCTATCTGTTTGCTCCAGCCCTCTGGTACTTCCTCTACCGGACGCAGTGGGGCCTCGAGCTGCGCGCCGTGGGCGAGGCGCCTGACGCGGCGGCGGCGGCAGGCGGGCGTGTGCGTTGGACGCGGTTCTGGACCACGATCTTCGGCGGGGCGATGGCCGGCATCGCAGGCGCCCACTTGGTTGTCGCGCACGCCGGCACGTTCACCGAGAACATGAGCGCCGGACGCGGCTTCATCGCGATCGCCGTGGTGGTGCTCGGTCGATGGAATCCGGTTCTCGTCCTGTTCGCCGCGCTCTTCTTCGGGGCTGCGAACGCGCTGCAGTTCCAGGGCCAGGCACTTGGACTCGATGCACCGTATCAGCTCTTCCTGGCGCTTCCATATTTGTTGACGCTCGCCGCGCTCGCGGGATGGGTGGGCCGATCCCGCGCGCCGGCTGCCCTCGCGACGGCCTGGCCGAAGCGGGCGGGCGGCTAGTCCCCACAAGGACCGCGGCTCTATCTTGCTTGGCTGAGGTGCTTCAAACGAGGGGTTGGAGGGACGATGCGGTTCTACGGCATTCAGAAGACTGTGCTTTCTGCGCTCGCCGCCACAACGCTGGCGATCGGGGCAGACGCCCTGGAAGGCCAGTCGATGGAAGGCACCGGGCTGGTTCCCACCGGTCTGCTGCTTCGGCAGATGGACGGTGTGAAGCGAGTCCTCATGATCGGGGCACACCCGGACGACGAGGACACCAGCCTGCTCACCTCACTCGCGCGAGGCTGGGGCGCTCAGACTGCGTACCTCTCCCTGACGCGCGGGGACGGGGGTCAGAATCTCATCGGCCCGGAGTTGTGGGAGGGCCTCGGCGTCATTCGCACCGGGGAACTGGAAGCGGCGCGGGCACTCGACGGCGGTAGCCAGTTCTTCACCCGCGCCTTCGACTTCGGGTACTCCAAGACCGCAGACGAGGCGCTGACTCTCTGGCCGCGAGAACAACTGCTCGTGGACGCGGTTTGGATCGTGCGCACGTTCCGGCCACACGTGATCGTGTCCGTGTGGAGCGGAACGCCCCGAGACGGGCACGGCCAGCACCAGGCCTCGGGAATCATCGCTCGCGAAGTATTCGAAGCTGCCGGCGACCCCGCTCGTTTCCCCGATCAGCTCGAGAGGGGCGTCGAAGCCTGGACCCCCGCAAAGCTGTACCAGTCGGATCGCCGGCGGTTCGGGGGAGCCGCCCCGCGCGACACCCCAGACATCGTGGTGGAGACGGGAGCCTACGATCCGCTGCTTGGGCAGTCGCACTTCCAACTCTCCATGGAGAGTCGCAGCCAGCACCGCTCGCAGGGCATGGGCGCGCCACAGCCAGCCGGCCCGCGCACGACCGGTGCCTCGTTCGTGGCGTCCCACGTCGGCGGCGACGAGAATGAAATGTTCTCCGGCATCGACACGACACTCGTGGGACTCACCGCCGGCATGAGCGACGGGAACGCCGCCGACGCTACGGCACACCTCGAGGCATATCGACGCTCGCTCGAGCGAGCGCGGGACGCGTTCGGAGTGGACATGTCCGCGATCGTGCCACACTTGGCCGAGGGGCTCGATCACCTCGACCGGGCCCTGGATGTGTCCGATGGCAGCGCGGAGTTTCGCTCGGCGCTCGAGCAGAAGAAGCTCATCGCCACGCGCGCTTTCATGGCAGCGGCAGGCATCGACTTCCAAGTGCGCGCATCGGACGACCTCGTCGTGCCTGGGCAGATCGTTGAAGTGCAGGCCCAGCTGTGGAATGGCGGCTCTGCCAGTCTGCGACGCCCGGAAGTGCAGTTGTTCGGCGGCGCCGACTCGGATTGGCCGGTACGGGAGATCTCTGTAGAGGGCCTGGCCGGGGATGGAAGCGTGGCTCCGCAGACCGTCGTGACCTGGACGTACGAGCTGCCGATTCCGGATGACGCGGCGTTCTCGCGGCTCTACTTCCTGCAGGAAGACCGTCGGGCGGCGATGTACGCGTGGCCCGACGCACCCGGGTCGTGGGGGCTGCCTCGCGATGCCGCAATCGCGCGGGCCACCCTCGGCTTCGTTCCGTATCAGGGGGGCGCCGCCATCGCGGCCCGCACTGAGAGCTCTCAGCCCATTCGGTACGTGGGCGTCGATCAGGCCAAGGGCCAGTTCGAAAAGCCGGTCCTGATTGTGCCGGCGGTCTCGGTCGCGGTGACGCCCCGGGGTGTGGTGTGGCCCCAGGGCCAACCGGATGCTCGCACCATCACCGTCGCGCTG
>Ga0315339_1003054_pt1 | contig 12075 bp, 8 predicted proteins | sample ASW17metaG_FD_204514 | JGI IMG/M metagenome (GOLD analysis project Ga0315339, IMG submission 204514) | Ammonia-oxidizing marine archaeal communities from Pacific Ocean, United States - ASW #17 | ecosystem: Environmental > Aquatic > Marine > Oceanic | place: USA: California | collected 2016-12-05
GTCGACAACACGCATTTATTCTCGTTTTGGCGGGCGTGCTCGGACCGCTCGCCCTGCCTGCGCCGGCCCAAAATCGAAGCACCGTGTTCCGCGTTCCCGTAACCGGTGTGATCGAGCTCGGCCTGGCGCCCTTCATCGAGCGTAGCGTGAAAGAGGCTGCCCTAGCGGGAGCGTTCGCAATCGTGCTCGACATCGATACGCCCGGTGGCCGGGTCGACGCTGCCGAGCGCATCGCGGATGCCCTCGCCGACTCGGAAGTCCCCGTCTACTCTTTGGTGAATCGTCGAGCGTTTTCGGCGGGGGCGCTCATCGCGCTCTCGACGTCTCGCATCTACATGCGACCCGGGTCGGTCATCGGGGCGGCTACCCCGGTCGACGGTGCCGGAAACAAGGCCCCCGAGAAGATCGTCTCCGCGATGCGCAGTGAGATGCGTGCGCTCGCCGAGGCCCGAGGGCTGGACCCGACGGTCGCCGCCGCCATGGTGGACGAGGACGTGGAGATCGACGGTGTCGTGGAGTCGGGCAAGCTGCTCACGCTCACGACGGAAGAGGCCGTGGCGATCGACTATGCGGTGGAGATCGAGGACTTGGATGCGCTACTGACGGCGCTCGGCCACACCGGCGCGGACGTGGTGACGTCTCGAGTGAACTGGGCCGAGCAAATCGTGCGCTTCTTCTCCCATCCCGTGGTTGCTCCCTTCCTACTCTCGCTCGGCTTCCTTGGGCTGATCGCGGAAATCAAGACGCCCGCGTTCGGCATGGCGGGCTTCGCTGGCATCCTCTCGCTAGGCCTCTTCTTCGGATCTCACTTGATCGTCGGGCTGGCCGGGATGGAGGATCTCCTCGTCTTCGGGGCGGGCGTGCTCCTGGTGGGCGTGGAGGTATTCGTCATACCTGGCTTCGGGCTCTTCGGCGTGGCGGGCATCGCTGCTCTGGTGGCCGGTCTGTATATGAGCATGCTCGGATCGCTGCCGACTGCGTCCGACTTCGGTACAGCCGGGATGGTACTGACGACGACCGTGCTGCTGGTGCTCGTGTCGGCATGGGCGCTCGTCCGGTCGCTGCCGCGCAGTTCCAGGTTGGCCAAAAGCGGCATCTTCCTGTTGCAGCGGACGGATCGCGCCATCGGGTACGAGTCAGCCGAGGTACGCGACGACTTGATCGATTCGATCGGCACCGCGATCACCGACTTACGGCCGTCGGGCACAGCGATGTTCGGCGACGAGCGCATCGACGTCGTCTCGGAGTCCGAGTGGATCAAGGAAGGGACGCCCGTGCGCGTCATCAGCGCGGAGGGATACCGACACATCGTGCGATCTGTGACCCCCGACGACGAAGAGAAGGCCTGACCACCACTCCCTACGAACACCCTGATCGAGGCTCTTTTTAATGGACATGGACCCCGCGCTCGTACTCCAGTTGTTTCTGATCGCCGCCGCGGTCACCGTCGGTTCCTTAGTGCTTTGGTTGGTGCCGGTCCGTCTTTGGATCGAGGCCCAATCGGCGGGTGTGAAAGTGGGCATCGGCTCTCTCATCGGTATGCGCCTGCGCAAGGTGGCTCCGCCTGCTGTGGTGCGCCCGCTCATCACCGCGACCAAGGCCGGCATCCAACTCGACATCAATCAGCTCGAGGCGCACTACCTCGCGGGCGGTGCGGTCGGTCGCGTGGTGGGCGCGCTCATCAGCGCCGAGAAGGCTTCAATCGAGCTCGCGTTCAATCAGGCCGCGGCGATCGACCTCGCCGGACGAGACGTTTTCGAGGCGGTGCAGGTATCCGTCAACCCGAAGGTCATCAACACGCCGAAGGTCGCGGCGATGGCCAAGGACGGGATCCAGCTGATCGCCATCGCTCGCGTTACCGTTCGCGCGAACATCAACCGGCTCGTCGGTGGTGCGGGTGAAGAGACGATCCTTGCACGCGTCGGTGAGGGCATCGTATCCACGATCGGATCGGCGCAATCGCACAAAGCGGTGCTCGAGAACCCGGACGCCATCTCCAAGACCGTGCTCGCGAAGGGGCTCGACTCCGGCACCGCGTTCGAGATCCTGTCGATCGACATCGCGGACGTAGACGTGGGCAAGAACATCGGCGCCGAGCTACAGACGGATCAGGCCGAGGCCGACAAGCGAGTCGCGCAGGCGCGTGCCGAAGAGCGACGTGCGATGGCGGTGGCGAAGGAACAGGAGATGAAGGCGCTGGTGGGAGAGATGAAAGCAGAGGTCGTGAAAGCCGAGGCTCAGGTGCCGCTCGCGCTCGCCGAGGCGTTCCGCGAGGGCCATCTAGGCGTGATGGACTACATGCGGTACAAGAACATCCAGGCGGACACGTCGATGAGACGGGCGATCGCCGGACCCGACGACAGTGGCTCGACGGCTCCTGCCGACGAGTAGTAGGCGCAGCTGATGGACGGGCTGGTCTTCCTGGTCGTCATCGTTCTCTTCTCGCTCCTGGAAGGTGTCCTCCGGAAGCAGAAGGCTGGACGGATGTTACCGCCCGGGCAGTCGCCCGAGGATGAACCGTACGAGTTCGCCCAGGAGGAAGCGTACCTGCCGTCGTACGACGACGATCCCTCCTATGACGATCAGCCTTCGCATGACGATCGTCTCGCCGATTATCAGAGCCCGACCGAGCGGGCGGCGCAGAGTCCGGGGCGCTCCCAGATGGCACCGCAGGTCGGACCGCCTGAGTCGGAGGCGCTGACGAAGCAGCTCTGGGAGGAGATTGCTGGCCTCGCGGCCGGCCGCAGCGTGGTACCCGCTACATCCGAACAGCCCGTGACGCGGGTCCTGCGAAGCGAGGCCGAGGCTGTGGGCCGAGGCCCGTCTCGTGAGGTTCAGGATCGGCCGGAGCACTTCGTACACCGCTCGCACGCCGGATACGGGACAGATCCCTCGACGCGGGCGGCGTCCCAGCAGGACGGGTTGGATCCGCTCGCGCAGCGATTGGGTGCGGATGCCGGAGCCGTGCACGCGTTATTCGCGAGCGGGGACACGCACGCGCTCCGCCAGGCGATCATCCTGCAGGAGGTCTTGGGGCCACCCGCCGCGCTACGCGGGGACCCGTACGACCCCTAGGCTCAGATGCCTGCGAGCTACATCTCGCCGCGCGCCATTTTCCTGAGAACGGTCTGCAGGATCCCGCCGTTCATGTAGTACTCGACATCCACGTCCGAATCCAGTCGGACCGTCGCCCGGAACTCCGTGGAGGTGCCATCGTCCGCGGTCGCGCTCACATGGACCGTGCACCCGGGCTCCAGGCCATCGGCGATGCCCGTGATCTCGAACGTTTCGCGTCCATCGAGCCCGAGGCTCTGCGCGCTGGCTCCGTCTGGATACTCGAGCGGGAGCACGCCCATGCCGACCAGGTTGCTACGGTGGATCCGTTCGAAGCTTTCCGCGATCACCGCGCGAACGCCCAGAAGGATGGTGCCCTTGGCCGCCCAGTCTCGTGAGCTCCCCGTGCCGTACTCTTGGCCCGCGAGCACGACGAGCGGCGTCCCAGCTTCCTGGTAACGCATCGATGCCTCATAGATAGGCATCTGTTCGCTCGTGGGGAAGTGCACCGTGTATCCGCCCTCGCGACCATCCAAGAGCAGGTTCTTGATACGCACGTTCCCGAAGGTGCCGCGCATCATGATCTGATGGTTGCCCCGGCGAGCCCCGAATGTGTTGAAGTCCCTCACTTCTACGCCGTTTTCCTGCAAGTACGCTCCCGCAGGTTCGGCCCTCGGAATGGCTCCGGCGGGTGAGATGTGGTCCGTCGTGACCGACTGGCCCAGCATGATCATGACGCGCGCGCGGTGGATGTCACCCACCGGCGGCACATCGAGCGTCATGCCTTCGAAGAACGGAGGCTGCTGCACATACGTCGACGAGTCATCCCACGCATAGAGGCTGCTCTCCTCGGGGACGGGGAGCGCCCGCCAGTTCTCGTCACCCGTGTTCACCACCTCGTAGCGCTTCGTGAACATATCGGGCTCGAGCGCGCCGGCGACGGTATCACTGACCTCTTCGGCCGAAGGCCAGATATCGGCGAGGAATACCGGTGACCCGTCGCTGCCGTGGCCGAGCGGCTCGTTATACAGGTCGATGTCGATGCGTCCCGCGATCGCATATGCCACGACCAGGACCGGGGACATGAGATAGTTGGCGCGCACCAGGGGGTGGATTCGGGCCTCGAAGTTGCGGTTGCCTGAGAGCACCGAGGCCACCACCAGCCCGTTTTCCTCGACCGCCGCATGGATGGGTTCCGGCAGGGGTCCGCTGTTGCCGATACACGTCATGCACCCGTACCCGACGACGTGGAAGCGCAGCTTCTCCAGGTAGGGGAGCAGACCCGCTTGCGTGAGATAGTCGGTCACAACGCCGCTTCCGGGCGCCATCGCCGTCTTGACCCACGGCTTCACGTCCAGGCCTTTCTCGACGGCCCTCTTCGCGAGCAGGCCCGCGCCGACCATCACCGAGGGATTCGACGTGTTGGTGCAGCTTGTGATCGACGCGATCACGATCGTGCCGTCCCCGATCTCACAGCTCTCGCCGTCGACGTCGACCACGCAAGCACGGCTCAGGCCACCGCCGCGGGCGACCGCCACCGCGGGATCGGCGCCACCTTCTCCCGACCAACTCTCGCCGCTGCTTCCAACCCCCTCCGCCTGTGTTGCTGCACCATTCGGAAGCTCGAAGCCCGCTGGTACGAGTGCAGGCAGGTCGCTTTCGAACGAGGATCGCATGTCGGCCATACGGATCCGGTCCTGCGGCCGCTTCGGCCCCGCCAGGCACGGCTCTACGGTCGAGAGGTCCAACTCGAGCGAGGAAGTGAACTCCGGGTCCGGTGTCTCGTCCGTGCGGAAGAGCCCGAGCTCCTTGCTGATGCGCTCGACGCGCTCGACCATCTCGGCAGAGCGGCCCGTACCGTGCAGGTACTTGAGCGTCGAGTCGTCGACGGGGAAGAAGCCGATCGTCGCGCCGTATTCCGGCGACATGTTCGCGAGCGTCGCTTTGTCGGGCAGCGCAAGGTTGCTCAGACCCGCGCCGTAGTACTCGACGAAGCGGCCCACGCAGCCGTGCTCGCGCAGCATCTCGGTGGCGCATAGCACCAGGTCGGTCGCGGTCGCGCCCTCCGGCAACGTGCCGGTGAGCTTCATCCCGACGACCTCGGGCAAGAGCATGTAATACGGCTGGCCCAGGACCACCGCCTCCGCCTCGATGCCGCCAACTCCCCAGCCCACCACGCCGAGCCCGTTGATCATGGTCGTATGCGAGTCCGTGCCGACCAGCGTATCGGGATACGCAAGCCAGGTACCCTCGTGCTGGCGCCGGTGGATTACAGATGCGAGATACTCGAGGTTCACCTGGTGGACGATGCCGGTGCCCGGCGGTACCACCGAGAAATTATCGAACGCTTCACCGGCCCAGCGGAGAAGCGCGTAACGCTCGCGGTTGCGCTCGAACTCGCGTTCGACGTTCAGACGAAACGCGTCGCGGAAGCCGGAATAGTCGACCTGGACCGAGTGATCGATGACCAAGTCCGCGGGCACCACGGGATTGATTCGCTGGGGGTCGCCACCGAGCGCCTCGAGTCCGTCCCGCATCGCGGCCAGGTCCACGACCGCGGGTACACCCGTGAAGTCCTGGAGGACCACGCGCGTGGGCATGAACGGGAGGTCGGCGCCCGCGTTACTGGGGCTCCACTCGGTGACCGCCTTCACGTGGCCGGGGGACACATAGCCGCAATCGGCGTGCCGCAGCGCGTTTTCGAGCAGCACGCGGATCGAGAAGGGCAGGCGGTCGAGCGAGTCGATGACACCGTCCTCTTCGAGCTTGGAAACGCGATAGAAGGAAGTCGGACCCTCGGGAAGGTCGACGGTGGTGAGTGCGCCGAAAGGGTCGGTCCTGGAGTCTGCCACGGTGGCTCCTGTGGTCAGGTGCAGTGCTGAGAACCCTAATGATGGTCGAAGTGGAGTGGCGTGTCAGGTGCCGCTCTAGACGCCGCAGATGCAGCCGGATATTGAGTCGGCGGTGGGCCCGTAGTTAGCTTGAGCGCCCACGGATGCGACCGGTTTTGGGTCGCACCCTGCCGGGGTGGCGGAACGGTAGACGCGGCGGCCTCAAAAGCCGCTGTCCGCAAGGACGTGCGGGTTCGATTCCCGCCCCCGGTATGCAGGTCCCGCAACGACTTACGTGGTTGCGGGGCCTTTCCGTACCAGAGGCTTCCCGGCGAACAGTGTCGGAAGCAGTGGGAGAGCCTTATGTGAAGAACGGGACTTGGAGGCCGGTTGGCTCGGGCTCGAAGGTGCGATCGAAGCTCTACGGGGCGATTGGGCTGGTCCGCGCGGTACTCCGGTGCGTGCCTCTGGGACCATCCCTTACCCTGTGTTATCGACCGACCCTTGCTCCAGCTGGACAACGAGAACACTGAGATCATGACGGCAAACTGCGATCAGGTCGCAGCGGAGTCGGACCAGTCACAAAAGGCCGATGCGGACGGCGGGCCAATGCGAGCGCGGCGGTCAGGTATCCCGTGACATACAGCATGTCTCGTGTGAAGTCGGCCGCCGGTGTCAGAACGTACTCGAGGCTGAGCGGATTGCCCGAACGAGAGCCCAGCCGAGGACTAGCATGAGTGCGAAACCCTGGTAGTCCTCGGCGAATGTTTTCGTGAACTCGGGGGAGAGGATCGGGAATAGCGAGGGAAGCAGGGTGACGATCCAAACGATCACGCCGACCTGCAGCAGGCGGTCTCTCAGCAGCGCTCGTGAGAACGCCGACTGGCGTGTCACGTGCGCGGGCGTCGCCTCCACCACCGTACCTCCGTACTCTACCCGGAGGGAAGGATCTTGAACGAATCCTCGCTACGTCCACAGTATAGGCGAACCGGGCCGGTTTCAACCCGCACCTTAAGCTTTGGCAACCATCGGTGGTGCCCTTGGGAGGGGTCACCCGCATGCATATATTTCGTGGCCGTCCAGCATCATGGATGCCGCAAAGACCTAGCCTATATACTAGATACTAGCCGTTCCGCGTGCCGTCCCGCGGCCTGGAGGAGAGATCATGGGAGAGAATGGGAACGACGTGAGGAACACTCTCTCGATCCGAGACAACCGGACAGGGAAGAACTACGAGGTGGACATCCTCGAGGGGGACGTGATCCGCGCCATGGACCTGCGCCAGATCAGGGTCGACGACGCGGACTTCGGGATGATGGCATACGACCCGGCCTTCACGAATACGGCGTCGACGCGCAGCACTGTGACGTACATCGACGGGGGCAAGGGCATCCTCCGCTACCGCGGTTACCCGATCGATCAGTTGGCTGAGCGCAGCACGCATCTCGAGGTGTCCTACCTACTGCTGCACGGCGAGTTGCCGACCCAGGCCCAGCTCGACGGTTTCGTGCACGAAGTCACGTTCCACACCTATGTGCACGAGAACATCACTGATCTGTTCGAGGGCTTCCGATACGACGCCCACGCCATGGGCATGGTCATCAGCGGTGTCAGCGCGCTCTCGACCTTCTATCCGGAAGCGAAGGACGTCGATGATCCGGCCCGCCGTTGGCAGCAGATCGTGCGTCTCGTCGCGAAGATGCCCACGCTCGCCGCTTATGCCTACCGGCACCATCGCGGGCTCCCCTACGTATACCCGGAGAACGAGCTCTCCTACACGGCGAATTTCCTCAACATGTTGTTCCGCATCGGCGCGCGTGATTACAAGCCGAATCCGGTGCTCGAACGCGCGCTCGACGTCCTGTTCATTCTGCACGCGGACCATGAGCAGAACTGCTCGGCGACGGCGATGCGAGTCATCGGTTCGTCGCAGGCCGATCCGTACTCGGCCGTGGCCGGCGCGATGGCGGCCCTCTACGGTCCGCTGCACGGGGGCGCCAACGAGGCGGTGCTGCGCATGCTCAATCGCATCGGGCACGTCGACAACATCCCGTCGTTCATGGAGGGAGTGAAGAGGAGGGAAGAGCGCCTCATGGGTTTCGGGCATCGCGTCTACAAGGCCTACGATCCGCGCGCCAGCATCATCAAGCGCACCGCAGATGAGGTGTTCGCGGTGACGGGGCGTAACCCGTTGCTGGATATCGCGTTGGAGTTGGAGAGGATTGCGCTGAATGAGGACTTCTTCGTCGAGCGCAACCTCTACCCGAACGTCGACTTCTACTCGGGCATCATCTACCAGGCCATGGGATTCCCGGTCGAGTTGTTCCCGGTCATGTTCGCGATTCCAAGGACGGTGGGCTGGCTCGCGCAGTGGCAAGAGATGTTGAACGACCCCGAGCAGAGAATCGCGCGCCCGCGCCAGGTATACGGCGGTGAAGATGCGCGCGACTTCGTGCCGATCGATGAGCGTGGGTAGTTCGGAACGAGGAACCTGCATCGACCTCGAGCACCTCGGACTCGATGGGGCGATCTCGTGTTACGTCGTCGACGCCACCGAGCCGACGATCATCGATCCTGGACCGACCACCAGCCTCGAGCGGCTGGTGGACGAACTGCGATCTCGGGGCGTAGGCCGAGATGACCTTCGACACATCGCGCTGACCCACATTCACCTCGATCACGCCGGCGCCACAGGGCATCTTCTCCAGCTTTTTCCGCGGGCGACCGTGCATGTGCACGAGGATGGAGCGTCCCACATGGTGAATCCGGAGCGGCTCGTCGCCAGCACGCGCCGGACGTTCGGAGAGGCCCACGACCGCCTATGGGGTGACATGAAGCCAGTGTCCGCAAACCGTATGCAGTCGTGGCGTGCAGGCGAGCCCGGTCCATGCCGGGAGCTGCGTCCGATTTCGACCCCCGGACATATCGCACACCATGTGGCGTATCTGGACGAGCGGGACGGTACGCTGTATGCCGGTGACGCGATGGGCATCGTGCTGTCGGGTGGACCTTCGCACCCCCCGACGCCACCGCCCTCCGTGGACCTGAAGGCGTGGAGGCGAACGTTGAGAGACATCGGTGATATTGGACCGGAACGCTTTGCCGCGACGCATTTCGGAATCTACGAGGATGTCGAGACGAGGCGCGTGCAGATGCAGTCACGTCTCGACGCGTTGGAGGCGCGAGTGCGGGCCGCGTTGGTGGCGGGTGACGAAGAGGACGCCGAGCGGTTCGGGGACGAGGTGCGCGAGGAATTCGCGCCCTTCATGGGTGAGGATCGGGTCAATCGGTATTTCCAGATGTTCTCTGGGGCCACCGATTGGGCGGGAGTCGCTTTGTACTTGAAAAAGAATCCTTAGAAGGGTGTTGAAGAATGGGTCGGATACACGATCTCTGCCGTTCCGCTTTGGGGCTTTGCGCGCTGCTCGCGCTGCTGGGTGGGGCTATGCCGGAAGAGGTCACGGCTCAGAATGGTGACGAGGTACGCAGGCCGGTGCCGGCGCCGGTCGTGGTCCCGGCGGCGTATCAGCGATCGCTGGACCGTGGCTGGCGCAGCGAGGACGGCAGTCCTGGTCATTCTTATTGGCAGCAGTGGTCGTCGTACGATCTCGAGGCTCGGCTCGATCCGGAGACGTCCGAACTGGAAGGCACCGTCCGCATTTTGTACGTGAACAACGCGCCGGCGACGCTGGGAACGGTGTCGCTACATCTCCACCAAAACCTCTACGCCGAGGGATCGCCCCGCAGCAGTTCGGAGGAGATCACGGGTGGCGTGCGTCTCATGAGTGTCTCGGCGGACGGCGACGCGTTGGAAGAGGGTGACCTAGAGGACGGGCCCGGCTACGAAGTGAATGGGACGCTCATGCAGCTCCGGCCAGGGTTACCGCTGGAACAGGGTGATACGCTCGAGCTCGAGGTCGAATGGCAAGTCGAGATTCCGCAGAATGGTTCCGGACGAATGGGGCACTCCGACAAGGAGATGTACTTCATCGCGTACTGGTTCCCGAAAATCGCGGTCTTCGACGATCTCCATCTCTGGGACGCCCAGCCGTACCTTGGAGCCTCGGAGTTCTACGACGGGTTCGGGAACTATACCGCTGCCATTTCCGTGCCGGCCGGCTGGACCGTCATGGCGACGGGGGAGCTACAGAACCCCGACGAAGTGTTGTCGGCGCTTACGCTCGACCGGCTGGCGGAGGCGGCGTCCTCCGACGAGTTGGTCATGATCGCCGGGCAGGCGGAACGCGATGCCGGTACGGTCACGGCTTCTGGAACCGACGGCTGGCTCACGTACCGTTTTGCGGCCGAGGACGTGCGCGATTTCACCTGGACCACGTCGAACGTTCAGCAGTGGGACGCGACATCGGCTCTCGTGCCGGACAGGGATGAGGACGGCGAGGACGACCGTGTGTTGATCCACGCCTTCTGGCGTCCGGAGCGAGCACCGCTTTGGGTACAACAGTGGGAGTACGGAAAGCAGTCGATCGAGCACCATTCGGTGTACACGGGCTTTCCCTATCCGTGGTCGCACATGACGTCGGTCGAGGGCACCGACATCATTAGTGGCGGAATGGAGTTCCCGATGTTGACGCTGATCGGGCCGTACGAGGACGGCGACGTGCAGGTGCTCTTCAACGTCACGTCGCACGAGCTCGCACACATGTGGATCCCGATGATTGTGGGCTCCAACGAGAAGCGGCACGCGTGGATGGACGAGGGTTCGAGCACCTTCCTGGAAGACCAGAGCCGGATGGAGATCTGGCCCGGTGTAGATCATCACCGAGTCGAAGCCACCAACTACCTCCAGGTCGCCACGGCGGGGCTGGAACAGAGCATGATGCGGCACGCCGATTGGTATGAGCCGGGTCCGGGTGGTGGCGCCGCTTCGTACGCGAAGCCTGCGACGCTGATGGCCGCGCTTCGCGAGGTGCTCGGCGAGGAGACATGGGAAGAGGCGTACCGCGCCTTCATCTCAGAGTGGGCGTACAAGCATCCCTCGCCATGGGATTTTTTCGCGACCTTCGAACGATTTGCCGAGCAGGACCTCGATTGGTTTTGGACCTCCTTCTATTTCGAGACATGGACGCTCGATCACGCCGTCGGTTCGGTGCGCGCGCACACGTCGGGTGGTGCAACGGTGACGATCGAGGACCGCGGCTTCGCCCCCTTTCCGGTGACCGTGCGTCTCACCACGACACGGGGAGGTCAGATCGAGGAGAGGATACCGGTGGAGCACTGGCTTGACGGCAACAAGAGTTTCGAGATCGAGGTGCCCTCGTCCGCCGGTTCAGTCACGCGCGTGGAGGTCGATCCCGTGGGATACGCCCCCGACGTCGACCGCACGAACAACTTCTGGCCGCGAGGTCGATAGAGGCGGGCAGCGGCTGATCGCGGCTTGCTACTCTTCTTCCCCGGCCTCTAGGGCCGCGGCGAAAGTGACAACGGTGCCGCATGGCGCGCGCACGACGAGTTCATCCATTCCGTGCAGCCGTCTGGCAACACCGTGCTGTGCTGCGTTTGCTCCGTCCCCAGTCGACAGGATGCCGTCCAATAGCACTCGACGTGACGCGCGAGCACCGGGTGCGGCGTGTGGGTAGACCGGGACCGGGCCTGGCTCAGCCTCCCGCGCTACCGGCGTCCTTGAATCCGATGAAAAGGCAAAGTGCCACCAGCGCGAAGTTCGTCGAGGCCCTCGAAAATGCCTTTGCGGGCAACTCCATGATTGGCCCCGTGAAGGAAGTCACGAATGCGCCGAGCAACGCGAGCACGGCGAGTCCTACGCAAGCCTTCGCAATTCCGTCCATCGTACCTCCGAGCATAGAGGGGATCTCAACCGCCCGACACCGCCCACCCGCATGGTCCGCCGGCAGGCCGTCAAGCGCAAGTAAGGCTATCCCCCCGGTTGCAACCGTGCTAGCCGTACGTGAGTCCATACGTGCACTGTACATGTATACCGACCATGCCACTTTTCGAGGTCGCGCTCGATGAACGCTCAACCGCGTATGACGCCTACGGATTTCCACGTTCTCTTGGTGCTCACCCAGGGCTCCTTGTACGGGTACACGATCATGAAGACGATCGACGAGGAATCCGACGGCTCCATCACGCCGGAGATCGGCTCCCTCTATCGAGTGTTGGCTCGCCTCGTGAGCCAGGGGTTCGTCGAGCAGGTCGACTCCGGGCCGGTGGA
>Ga0315339_1003055_pt1 | contig 12075 bp, 4 predicted proteins | sample ASW17metaG_FD_204514 | JGI IMG/M metagenome (GOLD analysis project Ga0315339, IMG submission 204514) | Ammonia-oxidizing marine archaeal communities from Pacific Ocean, United States - ASW #17 | ecosystem: Environmental > Aquatic > Marine > Oceanic | place: USA: California | collected 2016-12-05
CTTCGGCAACCGCACGACGCTCCGGGCTCGAGAGTGAGACACCCTCACCGGTGCTCCCGAGGACGTACAGCGCGGTGATGCCATCGCTCTCCAGGTGGTCGACGACGCCGGGGATCCGGTCCAGGTCGAGCGACTGGTCCGGGTGCAGCGGGGTGAATGCGGCAGCGGTGAGTCCCGGCAGTTGGAACGAGCTCGACATGGTCACGTCACTCACGTGGTCGCCTCCCGGCGCAGGCCTGGGCCGTGGATGGTCAGGCCGTCCAGATCCGGTTGTGCGGACGGCAGCACGAGGCTCGCCAAGTATCCGACCGTAAAGCACGTCACGATTCCGATGCCGGCATACAGGAAGAAGTGGACCGCGGTGAAGACCTTGACCACATAGATTACGACCGCGCCGCTCACTGCCCCGATGAGCGCCCCGGTCCCATGGGCTCGGCGCGTGAAAATGCCGAGGGCGAAAAGCCCGGCCAAGCTGCCGCCGAAGAGTCCCACGAGCTCCAGGAAGAGATCGAAGAGCGACCGGATCTCGAACGTCGCCATGATGAGACCCAACGCGGTGGCCAGGACGCCGAGCGCGACAGTCAACTGGCGCGCGAGTCGTAGACGACTCTTCTGCGTCGTGCCAGGCGTGAAGCGCCGGTACAAGTCCGTCACGATCGCGGTGGCGACGCTGTTGAGGCTGCTGTCGAGGCTGGACATGGCGGCCGCGAAGATCCCCGCGATCAAGAGCCCGGACAATCCGGCGGGCAACTGCTGCACGATGAACAGCGGGAAGATAGCATCGGTCTGGAGTGCGGGCTCCAAGCCGGCCGGATTCTCTCGGTAGAACACGAACAGCGCCGTGCCGAGGCCGTAGAAGATCACGCCGGCGGGAATCGTCAGAGCCGCGTTGGTCCAAATGGACCGGGCCGCCTCGGCCTCGTCCTTCGTCGTCAGGTAACGCTGAACCACCGCCTGGTCCGCCGTATAGGGGATGAGGTTGCTGAGCGTCCACCCGACGACGACCACCCAGACGCTTGTGGTTGTGTGATCCCACGTCCAGTTGAACAGGTGAAGCTTGTCGTGTGCCGATGCGGTGGCGATCAGGCCGCTCAGCCCACCATCTACGCTGAACGCGATGACCCCGAGGCTCAGCAGCGCTCCGCCGAGGAGCACGATCACCTGCACAACATCCGACCAGATGACCGCCTCAATGCCTCCCATCGTCGTGTAGAACGTGCTCAGCAAGCCCATCAATACGATGGCCCAGTAGATGCTGACCCCGGTCGCCGCCGACAGGGCGATGGCCGGCAGATAGATCACGATTCCCATGCGTCCCAACTGAACGACGATGAACGACAGGCTTCCGAAGAGCCTCACCGCCACGTTGAATCGCTTTTCGAGATACTCGTAGGCCGTCGTGACCCGGAGCCTGCGGAAGAACGGCAGGTAGACGAACACGACGAGTGGAGCCAGCGCGACGATCGTCGCCTGCCCCAGGAAGTAGACCCAATCCGTAGCGAAGGCCGTGGCCGGGATCGCCATGAAGGTGATCGCGCTCAGTTGGGTCCCGAAGATGCTGATGCCCGCGGCCCACCACGGAATGCGTCCGCGGGCGAGGAAGTAATCCTCGTCGCTCTCCTCTCGGTCGGCGAAGTAGAAGCCGATCCCGATGAGCACCACGAAGTAGACCGCCAGGACCAGGAAGTTGACGAAGCCGAATCGGGCCTTGGGTGCGAGGGGAGCCGCTCGGTAGACCTCGGGTGACCGCGTCCCCGGACGAATCTCGCCGCTCGGGACGATGAGGTCGTCGCCCCACCGAACGAGCGTCGTCGTGACGTGGGCGGCGGGCAGCGAGTCGAGGCTTGCCCAGGTGTCTGTGATCGTGTGATAGGCCAGGACGTCACGCCGGAAGCCGGGGTGCCGGTCTCGCAGCTCCTGCACTCTGGACACGTCCGAGCCGTCATTGCCGCCGAACACGGCGAGGTGCGACGGACCCAGGGCAGCCGCAGGCGATGGTGCAGCGGCCACGGCATGGGGCAGGTCGGCGAGCTGCTCCCATCCGGAACCAGGTACGAAGCGATAGGCGTCCCGCAAGAAACGGAGCGACACGCCACCGCTTCCATCCGGCGACGACTCCACGCCACTGAACAAGTAGAAGGCGCCGTCCAGCGCGCCGGCGACCGGGTCGGCCCGCGCCGGCCCCGGCCAGGGTTCGAGGACGTCCCATTGGGCCGCATCCGCCGAGAGATCGAGGCCCCAGAATCCCCGCGTCGCGACCGAATCGCCCGGTACGTGCAGCCCCCCGGCCACGTAGAGCGTGTTGTCCACCAGCGCACCGGCGAGGAAAGCCGCGGGCTGGGGCAGGGAAGGCAGCACGCGACTTTCCAGCCGTTCGCCATTCCACCTTAGCGCAAAGACGTCTCCGTAGTGTTCCTGCGCGTCCCCACCGCCGACGCAGATGACCTCGTCGCCCCACGTGGCAGAAGCCGCGTAGCCCAGCGGCCTGTCCAGCGTCCCCCCTCGCTGCCAGGTGTAGCTGTCCTGCGCCCCCCGTTCCATCACGTAGACAGCGTCGGTCCAGACCTTCGCGCCCCCTTCGAACAAAGGCACGGGGAAGTGGGCGCCACCCGCCACGACCAGGGCGTCCCCCGAAATGCCGGCGCAGGCGCCCGCCACCCCGAGTGCCTCGGGGAGGTCGGGCAGACGGCTCCAGGCGAAGAGCTCCTTTGGACCCTCCTGTGGCGTCTCCGCGGACAGCGCCCCCACCCAAGAGAGGCAAAGGCCGACGACGAGCCGTGCGGCCCTGCTCACGATGATCGCCCTAGGAGCCGGGATCTTCACCGTCCGCGCCGTCCGTCACCCACTCCAGCGGGAAGCGAACGAACACGTTTTCCTCGTATCCGTCCTTCTCGAAGAACAGCCCGATGTCGCCGTCCGCGAGAACCGTCATGGAGGAATAGGCCGACCCACCCTCGTACACGAGCCTGCTCACGGCCCATGTTCGGCCTTGATCGTAGCTCAAGCGGACCGTCAGCTTCGTCCGACTGTCTTCGCTCGCGGCGTTCGAAAAGATGAGGAGATCCGTGGTGGATTCACCGTCCATCGCTCGGTATCGGATGATGCTGCCGTTGCATCCCGGGTCGACCAGTTCCGGCGCGGGCCTCGACTGCCAGCTCCGGCCCCGATCCGTCGAAGTGTGGACGTAGCGCATGCCGGCACCGTTCACACGGCTGTTGATCATCCACGAACCGTCCCCGAGCTCCACGACTTTGGATTCGTCGCCGGGAGTCACGGGTGTATCGATGAGGAACCAGGAGGCTCCGTGGTCCTCGCTCGCGAAGAGATGGAGACCGTTGTCGAGGTTGACGAGCGTGTGCAGCAACGTCCCCGAACGCGTCTGAATCCCTCGACCCGAGGTGATGAACTTGAAGTCACCGCGCCAGTCGGGCTTCGTGATCTGAGACGTGATGTCCTGTGGCTCGCTCCATGTGCGCCCGTTGTCCGCACTGCGCATCACGTGCAGGAAGTAGACGTCCGGGGCCTCGTCCAAGTCCATGAAGTTGTAGAACAGGAAGATCTCGCCGGTCACCTCGTCCACGATCATGGACGGATCGGAAGCCGACTCGCCGTCCGGGAAGTCCGACACGGTCTCGATCTCCGACCACGTTCTGCCTCCGTCGTCGCTGCGGCGCGCGACGATGTTGATGTCTCGGTTCCCTCTCAGGTCCGCGCACGACGGAACGCGCTCGTCGATCGCGGCGATCAGATCGCCGTTCGGGGCGGTCACGAGGGCAGGGATCCGATAGCAGGCGACTCCGTCCCGCGTGGTGCTGTTGAACAAATCCTGGAAGGCGACCTGGGCGTTCGCCGTGCCTTGCTCAGAGCCTGGATCGGGGTTCCAGGAAAGCCCACCGAGGAGGAACGGAGTCAAAAGGGCCGGAACAGCCCACAGCGTCGCACAGCGCGTACCGAAACACGTCATCACCCCGCCTCCCCGATCCAGAGATGTTCGAGATACCTGATAGCGTCAACTCGAAAAGGTGAGCTCAGACTGTGAAATCGGAATGTGATGGATACCTGTCCCTCCGCGCCAGTCGAGCTCAGAAACGCTGCCCTCGGTCGATCAGCGACGTCGAACACGGCTGCCTTTGAATGCTCCACGCTGAGGTCAGCCAGCTTGCGTCCGGTTGACCTGGGGCCGCGAGAGCCCGCATGGGTTGGGTGCTCGCTTGGCCCCGGGGTGGCCGACGGCTCACGCCGTGGCGGTGGCAGCCGTGATGCTACTCCTCTCCGGCGGGGGAGGAGGAGGAGAGGCAGGCGCGGCGACTGGCGTTCCCGTCGTAGACAATGAGACCAGCGGCGAGGCGGCCTGGACATCAAGTACGGGATCACGGAGAACCTGACCGCCGACCTCACCTACAACACCGACTTCGCGCAGGTCGAGGTGGACGAGCAGCAGGTCAACCTCACTGAGAACAGATCCCCCGTCCCCAACGGGCTCACGCCACTCTGTAGCTGTCCGGCATCCCCAGACAGGTGCTGTAGCCTGAGGACGTGTGCCACTCGCGCCGCCCGAGTTCTCGGGTCGAGCGGACGTTTCGATTCCTTTCCCGCAATGCGGCGGAAGGCCTCGAATTCAGCTGGGCGTCCCGTCCAGGTGGAATGAGCACTCTCACCGCGTGGCCCTCACTCTTCCTCTGGGCCGCCTCGTAGACCGCCTCCTGTTCCAAAACTCGCCAGTCGACCGAGAAAGCCCTTGGCGACGCCTACGAAAGCCGTTGGTATTCCAGGCGTTTCGTTTGAGGTGACTTTTGGGAACAGGATGAGGTGAACGTGGGGTTCATGGGCTCGGAGCCTTCCCGCGGATGCGGGTGAGCGGGGTTCTGCCCCCTGCAATCCTCCTCACCACCCCGGCTCCCAAGAACAAAAGCTTCCCCCCGACGGCTGCTTCGTCCAGCCCATACCGCCCCCGAACCACATCACAGTAGGCCTCAATCTGAGGCCGATAATGCTCCGCCCGCTCAGCCAGCCCCACCTCATCCCCAGCCGCGATCCGATCCGTCTTGAAATCCAACACGTCAGCCCCAACCACAACGCCATCCCGCTCGATCAACACCAGCCGATCGATGAACCCCTCCTGGATCTCCTCCCCCACCCGCCGCACAAACGGCAGCTCGTTCTCCACGCGAAGAGTTAGCCCATCCTCCACAGGATAAGCGCGGCGACTCAGAGCCCTCCGGATGTCGGCCCCTTCCATCCATCCCCGGAACTCCTCAATGAGCCTTGAGACGGCCTTGGCTGACATCCCCGGAGCCTCCCGCCTCGCCACCGCCCGAAGCGCATCATCCTCCGGAATCCCATCCTCGATCCACTCGATCTCCTCACACCAGGCGTGCACTACCGAACCCCGCTCCAGCGCCGCACCGGCGTCGAGTTTGAGATGGAACGCCAGATCGACCCCGGATCCGCCCTCCATACTCGATGGACTGCGCCGAGCCAGATTCCGCCCATGACCCGTAGCTGAGACCCGGAGCAACGGTCCACTCGACACGACGGGCGACGCTGCGGGCTCGGACTCGGCGGACGTGGCCGTCTCATCCATCTCCTCGAACCATCGAGCCGTCCCACGCTCCAGCAGCACGCCGTCCTCGCCGACGCCCTCATCGTCCAGCCCCAGCGCATGCCGGATGACCCCAGCGCTGTGCTTCGCCTTGCCACCCATCGGCGGCACCACCAGATGCAGCGCGTACCTTGCCCGGGTCAGCGCCACATAGAGTACACTCAACGCATCGCGTAGGTCGGCGGCCCGCACATCCTGATCGGCTGCCACGACTTCAGGGAACAGCGGCCGGAGATCCTTCGTCACCTTGGGATACACCTGCACGACCCGCCCCGTGGCCGGATCCCGCTTCGGCGTCACCACGCCGCCGCCTTTCGGGGAGATGGAGGCGTAGAGCTCGGGAAGCACCACTACATCGAACTCGAGGCCCTTGGACCGGTGGACCGTCATGACCTGAACCGGGGCAGAGGACGGATCCTCCACGGACTCCCGCGCCACGTAGCGGGCGAAGTCACTGGGCCGAAGCGTGGGCCGCTCGTCCCACCGGTGACCGAGTTCCACCAGCTGCAGCAGGCGCATCACTTCCCGTTCGTCGCACCGGGGTGCGAGTTCCTGGACCCAGCCGGCCAGGGTCGGGCCGTATCCGTCGGTGATGAGCTGGGTGCGCACCCTCTCCGCCAGCCTGTGGGCGGATGAATGATCCCGATGATCCGTGAACCTCACCACCTCGCCCAGCGGAGAGCATGCCACGTGATAGCGGGCAGCGCTGCTCCGTGGGTGATCCGCCAAATGGAGCAGCGAGAGCAGTGCGTTCACCGGAGGCGTGTCGGTGAGCGGTGTGCCCCCCTCGCCGCTGGCGTTCACGCCCAGGGCACGCAGCTCGTTCATGAGGTGGCCCAGCACCCGATTGCGCCGAACCAGCACACCAATGGTCCGGCCCGGCATCTGCAGGTGGAGGTCCCGCACAACCTCGGCCGCCCGGCGGAGGAGGTTCGGTTGGATGGCGCCGGTCCCGTCACCGTCGGGAGCGAGGTGAATGCACACGTGACCGGGCAGATCTCGCGCAGGGCGGAGATCCGTGAAGTCCCGCATCCACTCGGAGGCCACCTGCTCACCTACATCGAACTGCATGAGCGTCGGGTTGACGGCGAGCCTCTCGAAGACGTCAGCGACGAAGCCCAGTACCACGGCGCTCGAGCGCCACGAGCGGTCCATGCTCCGCTCATCCAGCGCGTAGTCTTGGCCCACCCGATGGACCAGCTCTGGACGCGCACCCCGCCATCCATAGATGGACTGCTTCGGATCTGCCACGATGACGCCGGCGCGCTCCTCGAGATGTCCGGACAGCAGTTCGTCGGCCAGGGGCGCGAGGGCACGCCACTGTTCCAGTGAGGTGTCTTGGAATTCATCCAAGAGGATGTGCCGGACCTGCTGATCGAGCCGGTAGTGGAGATCGTCTCTGCCGCCGGCCGCGTCAGGCCCACCCAACAAGTAGGTGACGTCCTCGAAGCGGTAGGCGCCCAGGCGCCGCTGGGCATCTTCGAACGCCGTCTCCAGGAGTTCGGAGAGGCGGCCCAGGGCTTCGCACTCCCGACGGAGTCTTGGAGCGAGATCGATGCGGGCCAGGCGGATGGCCTCTTTGAAAATCTCAAAGAAGTCCTCGGTGATGTCCTTTCTGGAGTAGCTGCGCTCGCCTGCGAGGACCTTATTCCCCAGCCCCTTCTCGAAGACCGCTGCCCAGTCTAGGGCCTCGATCTTGTCTGCTCCTCCATCTCGAGCCGAGACCCAGAGCTTCAGCGGCTGGCCCTTCTTGGAGAACGGCACTTCGAGCTTGCTGAGCCCAGCAGCCAGGGATGCCGCCTTCGTCCTGAGTTCCGTCGTGGTGAGTCGCTCCGTCACGCCGAAGTCCGATGTCCATGGATCGACGGCGTTCGGGTCCAGCTGCCTGCCGATGCGGAGCAGGTCGTCGACCTTCTTCACCAGGTCGTCGTGGACCGCTCGCTTCGCCAAGTCGCGATTGACCATGCCGAGGATCTCTATGAACTCTGAGCGATCGGCCTTGCTCAGGGTAGCCTGAACGGCTTCGGTGCGGAGCTTCTCCTCGGTGGGCTGATCCGTGATGGCCCACCCCGGCGCCAATCCCAGCTCTTGGAAGAAGCTGCGGGCCACTCGGATGAGGAACGCGTCCAACGTGCCCACGTTCATCTGATGCAGGTCGTTGAGCAGTCGGGCCAGCAGCGTGCGGCACCGGTCGGGGTCTTTCAGGCTCGGGTGGGCGTGCTCACCCAGTTCACCGGCCTTCTCGGCATCGGCTGCACCCTCGGCCAGACGGATGAGGACCCGGTCCAGGATTTCGCCCGCCGCCTTGCGGGTGAAGGTGGACGCCAGGATCTCACCCGGTGGCGTACCCGCGGCCAGCAGCTGGATAATGCGACTGGACAGGTGGTAGGTCTTCCCGGATCCTGCAGAAGCCAGCACCAGTTCGCGGGGGAGGGTGGGGGTGGGAGCTATGGTGCTCATAGGGCTCCTCCCTCTGTGCTGCGCTCATCATCGGACTGGCCGTCTTCGTCGTCGCCCGTGGACTGCCATCCCCGGGCAAGGAGCGGCTCAAGTGGGTCCCCGCCGAACCCGCTGGCCTTGGTCACGTCTCGGTCGAACTCGAACGTCCGCATGCGGAGTGTGCGTACGGCCTCCCGGGCCCGTTCCTCAGCCGTCTTCAACTCCGACTCGGTCCAAGGAGCGAGCATGAAATCGCACTTGTCCAGATCCTGGGGCAGCGCAATGTAGCCGAGCAGGATGGTGCCATCACCGCTGGGATCGGTTCGGACTACCGGCCGGCCGTCCTCACCGACGAGGCCCGGAAGGACTCGTTGGTAGAGAGGAAGCTGAAGATCGATCCAGATTCGATCCTCACCCTTACCCTTCCTATGCGTCTTGTCAGGGGCCTCCACGGAGCTGCCCGTCTTGTAGTCCAGCACGGCCCAGTCACCCGTGTCCGGGTTGTGGTCGATGCGATCGATGCGGCCCCGCAGAAGGATGGGTTCGCCGTCCACATCGAAGGGAACCCCGTCACCCTCGGCCTGCTGTTCCACAGCCATGATCCTCCAGCCGTTGGATGCCCAGGCGGCCTGCTTCTCGGCGAATGTGCGGAGGCGTGCCTTGAGCTGCTCGATCTGGAGTGCGACGGCGGGGAGAGCGTTGTTCCCGAAACGGGTGGAGGCCTCTTCGTCCAGAAGGTCGGACAGCGTCCTGGAGATGGCTGCCTCGTCGATGATGTCTACCGCTGGCGGGGACTCGAGCGCCATACGGCCGAACTTCTCGAGGACCTCGTGCGCGAGGTTGCCGAAGACCAGCGCGTCGAGTTCACATGCCTCGTCGTCCACGACGTTCAAGCGGTAGATCTGCTCAAGCACGAAACGATACGGATCAGCAATTATCGCCTTGAAGGCCGTGACCGCGAGCTTGGTAGGCACCTCATCCGCGGCAAGCTCGAGGACCGGCTCCGGGGGGACGCTGAACTGGGTGCGATCTCCGGTACCAAGGCCAAGGGACGACAAGTTGGCCCCCACGGTGGCGGCTCCGTCCGCCTTGAGGAAGTGGAGCACCCGGGGGGGCATCTCCTCTTGGGGGATCCGGAACATGAGGCGGCTCGGCCAGAGCGGATCGCCCTTGCTGGTGCGGCGGCCCGCGATCAGGCGCACGGACTCCTTGGAGTGCAGCACCGTGGTGAGCCGGTAGGCGTCCCGCGCGAACCTTCGCCGGTTGTCGATGAGTCCCAGTCGGGTGCGCAGGGCATCGGGAAGGAACGCGTGCCCCTGCACGGACTCGGGGAACAGGCCTTCGTTGAAGCCCGTGAGCATGACCACCGGGGCATCATCCAGAGGGAGTTCCAGCCAGTCCAGAAGCTCCACCGCATCGCGCCGGGGCTCCGGCGGCAGGGCCTCACCCCGGAGCCCCAGCAGGAGCGTGCGGATGGCTGCGCTACTTGAGCACTCCTCGTCCAGTGGATCCGGTAGGGTGGCCAGCGTGACAGCCGACGAGCGGATGCGGCTCAGTACCTCCAAGGTCCGTCGGTGAGCTGGTCGGCTGCGATCGAGGTCCGTGGCGCCGTAGGCCGTGAGGAGGACGTCTCGGATGAGCGGCATCCACTCCGAGAGGCGCTTGCGGCCCTTGAGTTGGCTGAGTGGACCTTCCCGCTCCAGCGTGCGGACCAGGTGAGGGAATAGGGCTGCTCGCTCCTTCCCGGCGGGTAGGTTGCTCTGCAGCTGCAGGGGAAGGTGCTTGTTGAAGTAGACATCCGCGGCGTCGATGGATTCGGCCCGGGATGGAGCCTCCTCTGTGGTTCGCATGAGGGGGCTGGCGTCCGGGTGCCGAAGCAGTGCCGCGAGGGCCAGGAAGGATCGGTCGTCCCGGTAATCCGCGACCGCTTCCAGCAGGCGCAGGGGGGCTGTGTGAGGAAGGGGGGTGCCGGCGGCGTACCTGGGCGGGATGCCCCGGGCTTCCAGACGCTGCTCCAGGTAGGGAACGACGTCGGACTGCGTGTGGACTGCGAGCACGACGTCTTCTGCGGCGTACTGGCCATCCAAGCCGATGAGGGACTCGATGACGGTGTCCGCCTGGTCGGCTGGACCTGATACCACGCGCAGGACATCGTCGGTCACCGGGACCAGGGCATCCTGCCAGTAGGCGGTGAGCGGGAAGCCGAAGTCGTCGAAGGCTGGTGCGATGCTGGGGTCCTGGGAGCGAGGTTCGGGCGCGTGGATGAGCGTGTACACCTCGGCGCTGCTGGCTAGGACAAGTCGGCGGGTTACTGCGGGGAGTTCCACGATGGAGATGAACCAGAGGTCGCCTTCGAATGGAGCGACTCCGGAGTCCAAGGCAGCGATCCGGGATTCGTAGGGGTCGGCCAGTTCCGCCTCCTCGAGGATCTTCAGATAGCGCTGCTGGACCCTCGCCATCACGCTCCAGCGCGGCCCGTCATCGAAGAGCATGCCCGAGCGGCAGATCTTGGCGACGTCGGAGAATCGGTGCCCTTCGCCGGCTACGCTTTCGTGCAGGCCGGCGAGCAGTCCGGCCAGCTCGTCCCACTCTGCGAGGCTGCTCTTCTTTGGGAGGTGCGGGAAGACCTGCCTAAGGCCTTCTTGGCTGACGCTGCGGAGCGCGCGCGACCAGGCGCGGCGGGAGATGGTATCATCGGCGAAGGGCTTTGTGGCGGTTAGGAGCTCGGCGGGGAGGTTGCCGATGGTCGTCGCCGTCGGTGGGATCAGTTCGGCGCCTCGGGCTTCGGCCGCGTCCAGCAGGAGCTCGATGATGCGGCGGCGCGCCCGGCGGCCCGGGAGGACCAGGGTGGCTGGGCGGAGGTCGGCGACCCCGTCGTCCACATAGTGATCGATGAGGTGGGCTGCTGAGGCCCGGAGAGCGGGACCGTCCCAGCCGAGGAAGATGCGGTTGGTTTTAGTTGCCACGGGGTGTGTTGGTGGTGGGTTTCGGCTGGCTTGGGGTGCTCAGGCTGGAGGGAAACTAGGTGGGGGGAGTGGAACTGTCCCGTTTCAGTGGACAGGTGAGTACTAGAGATATGTATCGGTCTCCCCCGGCTGGGGAGAGCCAAGCTTCACACTGCCGGTGGCAGGCCCGAGCGGGTCATAGCGTTCATCCCAATTCGTTCACAGCTCTTGCCGCCATATCGATCGCAGTTTTGGCATCAGCAGCCGGGCCCGAGTCGCAATTGGCAATGGTGATCCGGCCAAATGGTTGTCGTCCCCTTCTTACCGACTCTCCTGGGCCAGCAACCGTATAACCGTGGCCCCAGCGATTGACCGTAATACTCTCCACGTCTCTGTCGAACTCGAACAGTTCCCTCGGGAGCATACCGCTTAGGTGGCCTCTGATTTCCGCCTCGTAGTCTTCGAATTCCAAGCCCAACATCATGTACCGTGCTTCACGATATTGTTCGAGCACTGGCGCACCCATTTCTCCATACGGACAGCTTATCATCTGAATAACACAGGGGGCGTCTGGGGTCTTGGTGTACTCATAGCCACCTATACTTACCGGAAAGTCCATCATGACAGCTTGGTGCATATTCCCGGGCGACATGGCCAGTCCAATTCCCATTTCCTTCATTGCCCTCCAGTTCCTCAAGCCTACCGAGGTGTATTGCAATGGGCTCTTGGTTTGGAGTCTCAGCGCCGCATCCTGTGGCTCGGGAAGGCCGGACACGATATGCGGGATCATCATGTTGTAGCAGGCCATGACCACATTGTTGGCTGATACCTGATACGATTCGTCATCGTTGATGTAGTTCACGAAGACCTCAGTCGCACTCTCGGGGTCACCAGCATGCCGTACATCAACAACCGTACTGCTTAGTCTGATGCGGACCGCATTGTTGGGTTTGTCCAGTTCGGCGTATTTGAACTTGGCCAATACAAGCTCCTCGGCGTTGTTTCCTTCAGCTACATCAGGAATCAGCTTCTTCACCAACGCACGCGCCACGCCAGCATTGCCGTCTGGAAAATGATAGATGTACGGAG
>Ga0315339_1003056_pt1 | contig 12074 bp, 12 predicted proteins | sample ASW17metaG_FD_204514 | JGI IMG/M metagenome (GOLD analysis project Ga0315339, IMG submission 204514) | Ammonia-oxidizing marine archaeal communities from Pacific Ocean, United States - ASW #17 | ecosystem: Environmental > Aquatic > Marine > Oceanic | place: USA: California | collected 2016-12-05
GGCGACAACAGACGCACTAGAAATATGATGCATGACACGGGATCGTTAATCAGAACACAGTAATCCATCAGTCATCTACAAGCTTTACTCCGATTCTGGCCATTGTTTTAATTTTCATATTTCATTGGGAGGATGGAATTTTTCAAATGGCTGTAAGTGCTTATTTTTATGGCGCGCCCGGAGAGATTCGAACTCCCGACCTCGTGGTTCGTAGCCACGCACTCGTTTAAGCATTTACAACGGTAATCATAGAGTTATTCTACATCGACTGCCCCATGAACAAGTGAGTTAGGGCCAGTTACGGCCCTTTACATGTAGTTACGATTGACTTCTATGGGGCAATGGAGACACAACAGTCAGTTTGTCACCATTGCCCTGTTTGCACAGGTCAATGCTTTTATCGAATGAACTTGTTCCAGCTTTATTCAGAAGAGCGTTCTGAAGAATTGTCATTCTTTGCGAGTAATATTCAAGCCGAGCATTGTCGAGTTTTCTCTTTATACTCTGTCAGAAACTCCAAAACTAAGTCTGCACTAGGAAAACTAACTTCAGGATTTACAATTTCCTGATGATCTAAGGCACCATCAAAATAAATATCTTTCCCCAAATGCTTGGCGATATTATTCAACGCAATAGATGTTTTTGCACCAACTTCCACCAAACCAACTCTGTCCAAATGTGAACAAATCCATTTCGACACGAAGCTCAGTGAACTAAAACAGTAACGACTATCACCATCTACAAATACCGTATTACCTTGCAACATGTCTATCAATACGCCTTTCGACAAAGTCTCATCAAATATTGGCCCAAGGCGAATAATAAGGTTGTTTGGTGAATAGCATATATTCTCTGCAGCGGCTTTGTGTCTTCCATAGACTGTATTTAGCTGACAGCGAGACGAGACAGAACTAATTTGAATAAACTTCTTGAATGTCCAACCATAAAATAGATCTGCTGTTTTTCTTACAGTTTCTTCAAAATCCTTTTTTGGATTTTGTTTCGCCCAAAACCTTTTTGATGGCGTTGAAGAATTAATAATTATGTCATATTTCTGTTCCTTCATTTTTTTATAATTTGTTCTCGTCACCTCGACGACTTCATGAACACTATCATTCTTCAACGAGTCGCAAATCGCCTTTCCTACGTATCCTCTCGCACCAATTACCGCAACATACAATCTCTTGCCAGATTCAATTTTCATCAAGTCGAACTATTGGTGGATCACATTCATCCCATGGTTTCGTTAACATGGCTATGATGGTCAAATTCGTGATTGCATAAACGGTGTGATATGTCCCAATTTCGGTGCGAGTACTTACACCTCGAGATAGATGAATCAGTGTCTCGTGAGCTGACCCTTCTTCATTAAGATGTTCAGTCTCTTTTGCAACCAAAACACCGACACCCTCAACACAAAGAAGGTACTCGACAAATTCGGGATGATAGTGGTAACCGCGGCTTGCTCCTGGAGAGAAATAGAGCATATTGTATTCTTGGATAGGCTCGTCTGGGATCCAAGTAAAGATCCCTCCTCGACCATCTTTTACTGTCTCCAGATTACATGTGGGTTGGATTATTGTTACCCCCATTTCGATCTCCCAATATTAGAAAAAAGTCGGTGCTATAGGCCTCTTATTCACTAGTTACATTGCGCACTGATGACATGCTTAATCTAGTGAATTACTTCAATAAAATGCGGATGGGGCAAAGGAACCAGCAATGAAATGTGCTCATCCGTTCTGATTTGTGCTCCAATTAACTGATGGAAGAACTGTACATAATAGTAGGGTAATACAAACAAATAGTCAGACAAGTTATTCAAATAATCTTTTTCGTTAACTATGGGAATTTCAGAACCTGTCATAATAAGGCCGATTTTTTTATCGCTATTGTCGAGTGCACATTCTATGTGGTCACTATTCAATCCGAGGAATTGACACAGCATATTACCTTTTGTACTAGCCCCTAGTGCCATCATTTTGCCGTGCTTGTCTACCAAATGATTAACAATCTCTTTTGTTATATTCTTTAATAAATCTATCCGATCATTAAATCCCACTAACGCTTGCATCGAATTTATCCCTGATAAGTTCTCATACTCTCTCAATTTTTTGAGTTTCGCTGATTCATCTCTTGTTTTCCCCTCTGTTTTTTTCATAATTTTCAGCCGTATGGAACCTCCATACGACGTAACCACTTGAGCATCAAAAATAATCAGGTCCAGCGAATTCATTAAATATTCAATTGACTGTAATGAATAATGAGCAACATGTTCATGGACTATGTTGTCATAAATATTCGACTCAAGCATCGATCCTAAATATGTCATTTGAATGCACCAGACAGTCTCATCTGTCATTATCTGCTTGACATTTTCGACAAACTCTAATGGGTTGGTTAGGTGATAAAACATAGCTGTGCTAAATATCATTTTAGGTAACGGTAAGTTCAAATCTAAATAAGTTTGTGCAGAAAATTTACCCTGTACGTAAACATAATTCGACTTATCGATTACCTGCTGTATTTCGTGCGCTGCATCGATATTAATTTTTGCTTCAACTCGTTTATCTATAGTACTCAATAACGTTCCATCATTACCCCCGATGTCCAATACAGCATCGGTTGTTAGCAATTCAACTGTGCCTAGCATATCGTTGACAACATCCTCAAGAATCTGTTTCATTGTTGCGGTAGAACCACTAACAAATGGGTAACGCCTGAACACATGATCTAGATCATATTCATGTGACAACTGAACCAACCCACACGCACCATTAGAACACTTCGTTAAATTAAGACTAACTTTTGGGGTAATACTTTTATAATTTGAATTCGGATCAGGGAATATTGCAGACGGATATTGTTCACCAACAATAACCAAATCATCTAATAATGCAGCCTGACAGACGATACAATTTGTCCGGCGTGTAGCTGTTTCTTGGGAGAGCTTAGTATTCTTCATGATTATCAAGGTATTCTCTCATTTTGGGTCGATATAGAACTAATTATTTGATAGAACCAATACTGGTAACGAATATCAGCTTAGATGATATGCAAAATATTTGACGCCCTAAAAAGTTACTCAATCGGACTTTATAGGATACCCGCACAACAAAATTAGCAACGTGTTTCAACTAGCAATAAACTAATCTAAAGGTCGGTTTACAAGCTTCGACTTCTCGTTTCGTACATTTGAATTTCTGGATTAGAACCCTAGTCGACATCAGTAGGAGGTGTAGCCAGAAAACTTGCGCGGTTCAAGCATTTTCTAAAGAAAGTAGCAATAAGTTGCAATAATCCAAAAATTATATCTCTAATCTGCATTTTGGACGTACCAAACGAACGGTTTGTCAAAGCTATAGGTATCTGGTGAATTCTATAACCATTCATCCAAATTAGATGAAGGCTTTCCCAGAAAAATGAGTAGTTTTCATACCGCACTAAGGAAAATAAATATTCAGGCAACCTCGCTAAATTGTACATTCGAAATCCCCCAGAGGCATCGTAGGGGATACCAAGAAGGAGACTAGTAAGAGCGTGCGCTACGTAGGATTGAAAGGTTCTGTACAAACCCCAGTCCTTCAATCCTTCCGGTACGAAACGTGTACCGACCACTACATCTGCTAAATCTTTAGCTGCAATAAATTGTCTTATGGCTTCTGGAGAATGAGAGAAATCACAGTCCATCGTAATCAAGTAAGGGTACCTGTTGCTATAGGCCCAACTTATTCCCGCTTTATGTGCTGAACCAATGCCCATCTTATTCGGTCTATGTTGAACATAAACATTTGGATAGACTCTAGCTAACCGATCAACTATCTCCCCTGTGCCGTCGGGAGAGTTGTCATCAACGAACAAAATGTCTACATCACATTCAAGTTTAAGTACGGCGTTCAATAGAAGCTCAACATTTTTTACCTCATTGTAGGTAGGAACCATTAGCAGATAATTATTCATTTGGTTTTTCTTCAAAAGCAGATTCTGTCATTAGTCTTGCAAGTTCCTCAAAACAGGTTCTAGGTTTCCAACCAGTTGCTACCCGAAGTTTTGTGGTATCCCCGAGAAGCGGTGTTAGCTGCTGCTTCTTTTTAAGAAGAAATGGTCTCTCTACGACATATTTTTTCCAGTCCAAATCAAGCGAGGCAAATACTATCTCAACAAACTCTTGAACAGTGTGAAGACTCCCACTACCAATTACAAAGTCCGATGGATATTCCAACTGAAGTATCCGCCACATCGCTTCTACATAATCACCAGCGAATCCCCAGTCACATTTCGCACTCAAATCACCAAGAAAAAGCTGGGATTGTTTGCGCTGCTTTATAGCAACTGCACTAGTGGCAATTTTCTGGAGCAGAAATTGGGGACTCCGTCTTGGTGATTCATGGTTAAAAAGAATTCCCGATGAACAGAACATTCCATAATTTTCCCGGTAATAGCGCATAAGATGCATTCCAGTCTGCTTGCTAATTCCGTAAATAGAATCTGGCTTCTGAGGTGTGCTTTCTGATTGTGGGCATTCCGAAACATCACCGTATATATGTGAAGACCCTGCATAAAATACGCTAGTCTTGTTTCCCGTCTCTTTAACAGATTCTAGTAGGTTCAGTAATCCATTAACGTGAACGTCGAAACTTTCTGAAAACAGCTCATAGTCATCCGGAGTTCCCATTTCGGCGGAATGTTGATGAGCTGCTAGGTAATAAATTTCATCTACTGGATACTGCCTAACCATTTTCCGCATTTGGCAGGACGAAAGAATATCTACAGCCTCTAGTGCTAACACTGAGTTAGACTCGACAGTAGCTCTTCCAACTCCTATAACCATGTAGCCTTTGTCTTTTAACAAATCGAAAAGATAACCACCATCTTGCCCAAAAGAACCAATGATCATGGCTTTTCTCATAATCTATTTACCCGATTGTCGATCTTCAAAATTACTGAAAAAATTTAGGCAGATCTTTGTGGATAGCATGCGGTAGTTTACTAATCTGCCCTATCGAGACCTTGAGTGAATTGCGCAACACTTACTAATCTACTCGCATATTCTATTCAAACTCTAAGCAATATAATTTTCGAAAAGGAGCGTCGGTGGGAAACCCACACCATTAACACCTTAGATACTGATATCAATACCTAGTAACACATGCCCCCAGCAATATAGGCTGCTTAAAGAAGAATCTACCACTTACCGCTTCTGGTACTGGACGAAGGATTAATTCAACGGAAAGTCTGGATTCTTATTTTCATCAAGTTTGTAGAAACTATGCTTGTTAGAGTGATTACATTCTATGAACATGTTGGGGCAAAGTGTATTATCACTTACAACATAGAATCAATCGCGGCAACCTAATCCAAGCGAAACCACCTCCGGAGTGATTCAGGAATTGCAATTGTACGTACCTAAATTTTTTACCCACAGTTACCAAGGCATGCCATCCATGGTGGTCATGCTTACCGGTTACTACCTTCTGAAAAATATCTCGGGTGAGATTAACCTCTCGTTTGAATTTGTATCAATGGCCGCATCCCAAACTATGGAGTGTTCATTTGCGGTTGGTCAATGGACCCCACTCCCTCGATGTTTATATGGTTTGCTGGGTTGGATATTAAAGTATCCACCTTTGTATTTTTTCTTTGTTGTAACTCTATTCGCAGCAAAGTTGGTAATTCTTTATCAAATATTCTTCTCATTAAGCTGTCAAATTGTTGGCAAACGATATGTTTCCTTAGTGGCTCTTGTGTCTTTGTTCTTAGTTACCGTCGGTGGCCTTGGAAGACTTTTGATCGGCAGCATGGGGGTTCTAACACACTTTGATATCTCGTTAAGGACAGTAGGACAAATTTTTTTACTCCTTGGAATTCTATATTTTGTACGGCGCAGATTTATTCTTTCCGCAGTATTTTTTGCTCCAGCGTTTTTAACCGCAGCAACATCCTCAATGAACATATTTGCGATTCTTGGGATCTCTCTGTTAATTACCTTACGAAAATTCGAACTTAAAGCCCTAATTGTGGGGGGAGTTATTTGTTTGTCTACAATCGCATTTCAATATTGGTCGGTTATATCAGATGGCGCACTGAACGCGATTACCCTGTTAGACCCTGACCTGGTTAGTCTAAATGAGTGGAAGATGCTGAAATCAGAAGGTGGCAGATCAATTAACGACTGGTCTACGGCATACCACCTCAACGATCAGCTTGGGTTTTTCTACATCTCATTTGTACTTGTGATATTGACTATAGTATTTCCCTACCTACCTTCTAAGAATCCGCAGATATCCTCAATTCGGTTATATCAACCGACAGCAATTATTTCAGCGAGTGTTATTTATTTTGCAATCACCTATTTTATTGAAATATCTCAATCACCAAGCTTTCTCGCCGAGTCGCTATTATTTATTAGCCCGCGTCGTGCCCTTTATTTGCCGATTCTACCGTGCGTAGCTATTCTTACCAGCTACATAGTTTGCTTTCTATTTGATCCGCATCATCGCACCGTCTACCAACTAATCATTGTTTCGTTTTTTGGCCTGCTTTTTCCAATATTTATTGTTTCAACTAACGAATTTTTCGCTTCTAGAATACCAAATACTCTAATTATTCTGATCGCGGTATCAGCACTCTTGTTTGTATGGGTTATCTATAGATGGCCACGGGCTCTGCGAGCTATTATCACACAACGGTCGGTTTACCTAACTCTATTGATTGGTGTAATTCTAAAGATGATTCCATTTATTAGCGTAGGTGCTATTCAAAATGGGAAAGATTTATACTTTTCAGGTATCAGTCGGTCTTACGAAGAGACTGTACTGCTTGAAGACATAGAGCACACTGGTCAAAAAACTATTCAGATCGCCACTTGGCTAAACTCCTCAACTCTTCCTAATGAACCTATCCTATTAGTTAATTTTGGTAAGGGCGATCGATATAGACTAGAAGCTGTTACTGGCCGAAAATTATATACGTTAGACCTATTTTCAATGTGTGCATTAGGGTGTTTCTACAACAAAACGTTTTATCTCGATACGAAACAATATTTTGAGAATATAATTGGCATAAAATGGGATACACAATTCCTATCATTTAGCCGTCTTACGCGTCAGCAAGTAATTAATGATGCGCTACCAAGTATTATCGAAAACAACCGTCTAGAGACCATAGACCGAAGGAAACCGAAATTTATTGTTTCTAAGGCAATGCGTTTTGAAAAGCCAATGGTCTACTCCTCTCACGACTATTACGTTTACCAGTATAAATAGTGAATTGAATCTCATTTGTACGATGTAGTGCAATTGATTAGTTTTGTCTTTCCAACCGATACAAACCTGAATAGGTCAACAGACAGTAATACTCGACCCATCTGCCATTTCTGATTCCACGAGAGGTTGGTCAAGCACAGTAATGACTCGATAGCATCAGCCATTTCCATCAACAATTTGGTCGCTTTTCGCCCACCCCAAGAGGTAGACAGCAAACGAATGGCTATGCGGTCAATATCAGCCTGTTCGAAATGTTTGAGTCCGGGCCACGTTTTACCACCACTACGTTTGCCGGGCTTTTTACGATAGTCTGAGAAGTTGCGCAGAACCTCTGCGACTTTGGATACATCGGAATAATAGTTCGGTTGCATGGGTCAGTAATTGCGCCTTTACAGTTTTACCCAAGCGCTTGGGGCTATTGCGAACCCCGTTGGACACCGCCACACAACGGTGCGACCACGAAAATTAAAGACCCATTGATGGCTCCCACACGACCAATTCGCAACCGATTTGGCGTTCTACATGGGCCAATCGGGAATCTATGGGCCAGTTGGATTTTTATGATCGTTGTAAGTGCTTGATTTTATGGCGCGCCCGGAGAGATTCGAACTCCCGACCTCGTGGTTCGTAGCCACACACTCGTTTAAGCATTTACAACGGTAATCATAGAGTTATTCTACATCGCCTGCCCCATGAAAAAGTGAGTTAGGGCCAGTTACCGCCCTTTAAAATCAATTACGACTGACTTGAATGGGATAGAGGAGAGACAACAGTAGGTTTGTTCCGATAGTACTGTTGCGTAGTTGAGGTGGACGAATGTCCTAATCGTGCTGAGGCAGTCTGTAAGTCATCTTCAGACCCCACCAGATTTCTGAGGGAACGTTCAGAGAACCTTTTAATGTCTCGATCTTTCAATCGTTTCATCCACCTAGCCCACGCAGATGCAAATGCTGAGTTCGTCTGCCAGTTCTTTATCAGCGGCTCGCCCTTTTGGTTCTTGAAGAGAAGAACCGATGTTGGTGTTATCGCACAGATGTCATTGATGATTGTTCGCAGTTCAGGTGTCCACTCATAAAGTGTAGTAACACCGAAACTTTCTTCAGTTTTGGAGTGGGTTACCAATAACCCCTCTTCCGTTATGCAGTGTCTCGTCAGATGAAGCATATCCCACTGGCGTAAACCAGTTGCCAACTTCAGCCTGACATAATTCTGTAGCCACGGTGGACAGAATTCCATCGCATCCACCACTTGCTGTATTGAGGTTGCCATCTTGATCTGCCTCTTCTTCTGCTTTGGCAACATCCTGAATTTTCCCTCAGTCATAGGATGGGTCTTTATCACTCCCCACTCTATAGCTTTGGTGCAGAGGTGTTTTACCACCCCCATAATTTTGTTCGCGTAGTTCTCACCTGAACCTCGTTTGGTTTGGCTCAAGATTAAATCGCGGATCTGGTACGCATGATACGGCTCGGACAATTCAACTTCGTTATCACCAATCATCTCCCGAATCTTCTTCAGGTGTCGCACTTCTTCCTTTTGAGTAGCCGGGGCTTTAGCACTTGTAACTTGCACTTGATACCGATCGATCAACTGATTGAATATGCGAATGGCCCCATTTACTGAGGCCATCCTCCCGCCAAATGTTAAATAGGATTCGGAGAGAGTTCTTCCCAATTTGAATTCGCTCTTACCGTCCCAATGATGCTCTTGCCCTTTTGGTACTCGATATGAATATGCACCATGTTTATATCTCCAACCTTGAGGCAAGCCTTTATGTTCTCTATTTCGCTCAGCCATTTATTTTGAACCCCCCTGATTTCTCTATTGGGTTCAACATCAAATCTCGATCAAGCACCACAACCGTCCCATCAGGACGATTTCGATGATTGATACCCATGAAACGAAGAACTTCGCTTTGCGCTTGTTTCCGCTTGCGCTGAGTCAATTGCTGTACTTCTTCAGGTGACAATATCTTCATCATCACCTCCTATTGTTCCCTTATCTCGTAACCACTTTCTGCACTGCTTGTAGCCAGAGATTTCGAACATCGATCGTTGTATATCTTTACTGATTTTTGTTTTGCCCTTTTGGGACTTTGTGTTTGGAGTTCTCATTAATTCCATTTCCATTTGAGAAGTTGGTAAATGGTTCTGGATTTCCACCCCCAAAAGTTTCTCCATCGCTGGACGCATCGGATATACATATACGCACTCAATTCAAAGGGGGGGCGGGGGTAGTCCCAAAACCGACGTTGAATCGCAACAGAACAGATGACCAAACACCAGAGAATCTGGTTTTACAGTTGAAAAAGGTAGCCAAACGGATGGGTTGGGATATTGGTGAGGTCTATACTGATTTAATCTCTGGAGCTACATCCAAGCGCCCAGAGTTGGACAGGCTGATGCAAGCGGTGATGAGGAGAGAGGAGGACATCATCATGGCCTGGTCGGTTGACCGATTGGGGCGTTCATTACAGCACCTGACCACCCTGCTCTCAGACATCCACAGCAAAGGTGTCGATCTGTATTTGCACCAACAGGGGATTGATACGACGACGCCATCCGGGAAGATGATGTTTCAGATGTGCGGAGTATTCGCTGAGTTCGAAAGGTCGATGGTTCAGGAACGGGTCAAGGCAGGGCTAGAACGAGCAAGAGCAAAAGGCAAGCGATTGGGTAGGCCTCCAGTGCCACCAATCCAGATTGAAAAGATCAGGAAACTGCGGACTGAGGGAATAACACTTACAGCGATTGCGAAGAAGACGGGAGTTTCAGTTGGAAAGGTTCACCAAGCGGTGTGAAAGGTATATATCTGCATCCCACGTTTACAGATTATCTGCGTAGGCTGCTGGGAAAGTGCACGGTTGGGTTAGTGAGATGTCTTCTAAGTAAGTGGAAGCGTATCACAGCAAGTGTTTCACACGGTTTTGCATTAGGTATGTCTGACAAACATTGCTTCACTTAGCTCGCCCAGGCGATTTCCAAAGGATGGCTGTACATCCAACTTTAATTTATCATGGTCGATTAATTCAAATTCAGCCCGAAAAAAATCAACTTTATAAGGAGTGTAAAACTCACGAAAAAAGTGTAATACCTCGGTATAGAGTTCAAATGAGACAAAACCAAATTCAAAAAAAATAAATTTAGGCTTTATACGAATTAAGTCTGTAGCAAGCAAAGGACCGGCACCTTCAATGTCGATTTTGATAAAAGTAATTCGACTATTATCAAGATTGAATTCGTTTATTACTGAAGACAAGGTTGACGCTTTCACCGTTTCGGTTCTACTCGATCCGATTACTTCTCCAATTATGGAGTTTTCAGAACCACGACCTTTGCTGATCTCAGTCTCACCGTCATGATCGGTTATAATTCTATGAATTAACTCCAAATTGTCGATTGGAAATTGTTGATTGTTAGCATTTCTTTTTAGGATAGCATAATTCTCTGACGATCCCTCTATCGCAAGTATCCTTGCTCTTGGGCAAATCTTCGAGAAATATAGGCTGATCTCGCCGACATTCGCACCAACATCAATTACTGAGTCGATTGGTGAGCATGTTTCATTAAAGAATTCATAGAAAGCTTTCCCTTCATTGGCATTTTTCGCTGTGCCCGGAATCTTAAAATACCTTCCAGTTCCAGAAACTTCCAAATTTACACCATCGAGGTTAACCGAAATACTGGTACTATCAACTACGATTCGTTGACGATAGTTCAGAAGATCGACGATCTGTGACAATTGAGTAGACCAATCCTTTAACAAGGCTGATCGAAAAAATCGTTTTTCGTCATTATCAATATCAATTTGTTTCAGATAGAAAGAAAGCAACGTGATGCAAATCTTTTGAGTTGTAAGAACAATCTTACGTAACACGTACTCGGAGAGATTGAGCTTTTTCATTCTTTCTAGCCTATGCGTAGTCAATAAAGATACTCTTTTACTTTAAAGCGCTGCATCACCATCCTAAATACTTTTAGGGCATTCATCAGTCCACACACTACCCTAAAACGCCAATATCCCAAACAGCACAATCAGTGGATTTGATAGGTTCCCTCCCGTAATTACCCGATATTCGCAGTATGACGCCATGAATCTACTACACAAGGTGAACCCCGCTCCAGTGGAAAGGTGGCCCTAGTAATTGAGAGCGCCAATTTATTAGCTTACAGGCCTTGTCGTTGAAGTATTACCACAGAGGCGTATGGGTGGGCGGATAGGACATCAAGGTCACCCTTTTGAGACAGTCTCTGGTGTAGAAACCTCTTGGATGAAACTCATATAAGGTCAGTACAAAGTAACTCTTAAAAGTACACCACTCATCAGCCTTATCCTAAACTATTTGAGGTTCGAAATGTTTGAGTCCGGGCCACGTTTTACCACCACCACGTTTGCCGGGCTTTTTACGATAGTCTGAGAAATTGCGCAGTACATCTGCGACTTTGTATACATCGGAATAATAGTTCGGTTGCATGGGTCAGCAATTTTGCGCCTTTACAGTTTTACCCAAGCGCTTGGGGCTATTGCGAACCCCGTTGCACACCGCCACACAACGGTGCTACCACGAAAATTAAAGACCCATTGATGGCTCCCACACCACCAATTTGCAACCGATTTGGTGTTCTACATGGGGCAGATGAGATTTTATGGGGCAGTTGGATTGTTATGATCGTCGTAAGTGCTTGTTTTTATGGCGCGCCCGGAGAGATTCGAACTCCCGACCTCGTGGTTCGTAGCCACGCACTCTATCCAACTGAGCTACGGGCGCGTATTGATGCCTCTGGGAAAAACAAGTTTAGCATGTGACCT
>Ga0315339_1003057_pt1 | contig 12070 bp, 12 predicted proteins | sample ASW17metaG_FD_204514 | JGI IMG/M metagenome (GOLD analysis project Ga0315339, IMG submission 204514) | Ammonia-oxidizing marine archaeal communities from Pacific Ocean, United States - ASW #17 | ecosystem: Environmental > Aquatic > Marine > Oceanic | place: USA: California | collected 2016-12-05
AGGTGTCACCGATATACATGCCCGGTCTTTTTCTTACAGCATCCAGCCCTTTTAATACTTTTATACTTTCTGAATTATAGTCATTTATCTTTGCTTTCTTTTTATCCGTCATGGGTTTTTCTTTTTAATAAATTAAATGCGCATTGGCATTACAACATACTTATATTTTGTGTTATTTGGAATTGTTACTAAACAACTACTATTAGAGTCTTTAAAGGCAATGGTTAGTTGCGCAGATTGAATATTCGTTAAAACGTCGATTAAATAGGTAACATTAAAACCAATATTAATTTTATCTCCCTTATAATCAATTTCTAACTCTTCTTCGGCCTGTTCTTGCTCGCTATTATTGCTTACTAATTTTAAATTATTTTCTTCTACCGCCATTCTTATTCCCCTATATTTATCATTTGATAAAATAGAAGCCCTTAACATTGAGTCTAAAAGTGCTACGCGGTCTATATTAAAAACATTATTATGTCCTTCTGGAATAACTCGGCTATAGTCTGGAAATTTACCGTCAATTACTTTTGTTATTAAATCAATATCGTTAAATTTAAAATTTACTTGGTTTTTAGAAAAACTTATTTCTAAAGGGTCGTCTGTGTCATTTAACAACTTTACCAATTCTACAATGGTTTTTCTTGGAACAATGGCTTGTATAGGCTTGGCTGGGAGTTTTAACTCCAATGATGTAAAGCTTAATCTATGCCCGTCTGTACCCACAATGTTAATATTTTTTTCTTTGACTTCGATCAGCAAGCCGTTTAGATAATACCTAATGTCTTGTTGAGCCATTGCAAAATCAACTTGTTTTAATAGGCCTTTAAATTCTTTTTGTGATAACTTTAATTCAACAGCGCCCTCTTCTTCCTTTTTCATTACGGGGTAGTCTCGGGGTGGTAGTGTTTGTAAATTAAAGCGGCTTTTTTTTGCTTTAACTATTATTTTATTTTCTTCGATTTGAATGTCTATTTTACTTTTTTCAGGAAGTGCTCTTGTAATATCAAAAAGTTTTTTCGCTGATGTGGTTATTTGAAAATCTTTTGATAGTTCTGTTTTAATGTGTGTAGAAATTTGCATTTCTAAATCTGTGGCTGTGAATTTTAAGTTGCCTTGTTGGCTTTCTAGTAATAGGTTTGAAAGTATCGGTAACGCATGTCTTTTTTCAACGATACCAGAAACATTTCCAAGTGGTGTAAGTAATAATTCTCTATTGATTTTTATATTCATAAGTTTATAGTTTTTTCTTTATATAAATAATAATAATAATAATAACCCCTGTTTTTCTTTTTTTGTTAGTTTATTCTTTTAATAATAAATAGTTACGTTGTTTTAATTCCTATGGTTTTGTGTACATTTTATTGTGTACGTATTGTGGATAACATTTTTGTCCCATTCTTTTTTTGTCCCATTCTTTTTTTGTCCACAGGTGATCCACATGTTTTACATTATCCTCTTAAAACTTGGGTTAAAAAACCTAAATCTTGACTAATGTTTTGATCACTTAATCTAAGGTCTTCAACTTCATCACAAGCGTGCATTATTGTAGTGTGGTGCCTACCACCAAAAGCCGCCCCAATTTCAGGAAAGCTTAGGTTTGTTAATTCTCTCGTAAGACACATAGCAAGTTGTCTTGGGCGAGAAAAATTTCTTGATCTTTTTTTGCTTAAAATGTCTACTATTTTAATTTTATAGTATTCCGCAACGGTTTTTTGAATATTTTCAACGCTTACCTGTCTTCCTCTTACAGCAATTAAGTCTCGTAATGATTCTTTTGCTAAAGTTGTATCAATAGCTTGCCCTGCAAAGTTAGCCATTGCCACAATTCTATTAAGTGCCCCTTCTAATTCCCTAACATTTGAACGTATTTGTTTTGCAACAAAAAAAGCAACATCTTCTGGTAGTTTGATCTTATTTTCTTCTGCTTTTTTTAATAAAATAGCGACGCGCATTTCAAGCTCTGGTGGATCTATTGCAACAGTTAATCCCCAACCAAAACGGGTTCTTAGTCGCTCATCAACGCCGGGGATTTCTTTTGGATAACTATCACAGGTAATAATAATTTGTTTTTTGTTTTCTATAAGGGTGTTAAATGCGTAAAAAAATTCTTCTTGGGTTCTGTTTTTTTTACCAATAAATTGTATATCATCAATTAATAATAAATCTAAAGAGTGATAAGTTTTTTTGAAGCTATCAAAAGCTTTGTTTTCATAGGCTTTTACTACGTCATGAACATATCTTTCAGCATGTAAATATTTTACTTTTGCATCTGGTTGTAAGTTTTTGAGGTGGTTGCCTATTGCGTGTGTTAGGTGGGTTTTTCCTAATCCGACACCGCCATATATAAATAGAGGATTATATGATGTGCCTGGGTTTTCTGCGATTTGTTTTGCAGCTGCAGTTGCAAGTTGATTTGCTTTTCCAGTAACAAAATTATTAAAATTAAAAGCGGTATTTAAGCCATTTGATTTTCTCCCAGGTATTTTTATAGACATGCCATTTAATTTTGTTTTTATATTGCTTGGTATTTTGTTTTTTGTTTTGGTTTTGCTATTAACAATATACTCAAGAGCAATATTATCTAAATGACTTTCAATTAAGGCTTGAATTTGTTTTGAAAATTTTTCTTTAACCCACTGGAGCACAAATTGGTTTGGCGCAACAACCTGTGCTTTTTTTCCTTGAATTTTAAATTCTAAAGGCTTAATCCAGGTATTTAATTGTTGTTTAGTTAAGTCTTTTGAGAATTTTTCTAAACAGAGACACCAAAAATTTTCTTCGTTTGTTTTCAAAATTTAATTTAAATTGTAAAAATATTTATTTAATATTGGGAGATTCATATTAGCCTAATTTTCTTAAGTTATCCACAGCCTTTTTTAAATAAATAATGCGGTATATTATTGACATAAGTTAGTCGGAAGAGTATTCTTCCGCTTCAAAGTTTAAGGACTGGAGCATTTAATATGAAACGTACCTATCAACCATCAAAAGTTAAGCGCGCAAGAACTCATGGCTTTCTAGTTAGAATGAAAACAAAAGGTGGGCGCTCTATTATTGCTTCTAGAAGGGCTAAAGGAAAAATTCGTTTAGGAATTTAATTTATTCTGTCAAAGTATAAATTATTAAAGTTACAAAACGCAGAAGACTTTTCTGCAGTGTTTAATTTTAGAAAAAGATTGTCTTCTTCCCATATATATTTTCACTATGCACCAAATACAAGATCCCATCTTAGGTTGGGCTTTGTTATAAGTAACAAAATTGAAAAACTATCAGTAAGAAGAAATTATATGAAGCGCTTATTACGAGATATATTAAAACATCAACTGTCTTTTAAAACACCACTTGATATTGTTGTAAGGGTTCACAAAACATTTTCTAAAGAAAATTTTAAACAAATTGAAATAGAGATTAAAAAGTTGATTAAAGGACTTCCACTATGAAAAAAATTTTAATTTTATTGGTTAAATTTTATCAAATGTGCTTAAGCCCCTTTTTTGTTTCAAGATGTAGGTATACACCTACCTGTTCGATGTATACAATTGAGTGTTTAGAAAAGTATGGGATTTTAAAAGGGTTTTGGCTTAGTATTAAAAGAATAAGCAAATGTCGCCCAGGCTCACAAGGCGGCTTTGATCCAATACCATAATATAATTTAGGAAGAGTATGGACACAAAACGTTTAATTTTATTTGTTATTTTTTCATTTTCTTTAATGTTGCTTTGGGATTCATTCCAAAAACAAAATATAGAGTTAGAACAGCCTATAAGCGTCGATGAAAGCTTACCTCAACTTTCAACTGATTTAGCTGGTAAAAATGATTTACCTCAGACAAAATCGAAGTTCTCATTAAACGCTGGCGATTCAATAAACGTTAATACTGATTTATTAGCATTAAGTATTAATACTGCCGGTGGCGATATACGCGAACTTAAATTTAATCATCATCGAGCTGAAAATTCTAAAATTAAATATACATTAATGACTGATGTCGGCAATCCTTTATTTTATGTAGCTCAATCTGGGTTGCTTGGCGAAGGTCTGCCCACCCATAAATCGAAATTTATTGTTAATCAAAAATCATATCAAATGAGTTCTGATAAGCTGATTGTGCCATTGATATATGAGACTCCAGAAGTGACAGTAAAAAAAGTATATGAATTTAGTCGAAGTAGTTACCTTATAAAAACAACGTTTGAAATACAAAATAAATCTAAAAAAATTATAAGACCGTCTGCTTATTATCAATTTGTGCATGATGGATTGTCAAGCCAACGCTCTGCAATGATGCCAACTTTTACAGGCCCCGCATTTTTTACAGAAAAAGAAAAATTTGATAAATTAGATTTTTCAGACGTAGATAAAAAACCTTTTGCAAAAATTACTAATGATGGTTGGATCGGTATTATTCAGCGTTATTTTGCTGCTTCATGGATTTTACCAGAAGACATAGCCCGAGAGTTTTATACTAAAAAAATCTCTGATAATATGTATTCAGTTGGTGTTATAACAAAATTACCAGAAATTTCAGAAGGCCAAACTATAGTCTTTGAAACCTCTCTATTTGCTGGCCCCCAGACTAAAGACGATCTTAATCAAGCAGCCCCCGGTATGAATTACGTAGTTGATTATGGAATACTGCACTTTATAGCAGCCCCTTTATTTTCTGTGTTAACTGGTATATATAAAATGGTGAGTAATTGGGGTATTTCAATTATTTTATTAACAGTATTAATTAAATTGGTGTTTTACCCTTTATCTGCTGCAAGCTATCGTTCAATGGGTCAAATGAGGGAATTAGCCCCAAGATTACAAAGCATGAAAGAAAAATTTGGTGACGATAAACAAAAAATGCAACAAGCTATGATGGAGCTTTATAAAACTGAAAAAATTAATCCATTGGGTGGTTGTCTGCCAATTTTGGTTCAAATACCAGTTTTTATTGCTCTATATTGGGTGTTACTTGGATCAGTGGAGTTAAGAGGGGCTAGTTTTATGTGGTTATCTGATTTATCCAAACCAGATACTTTGTTTGGAAATTTATGGTTCTTGCCAATAGGACCACTTCCAATTCTAATGGCAGCTTCAATGTTTTTACAAACCAAATTAAATCCAAAGCCAGTAGACCCCATGCAAGCGAGATTAATGTTAATGATGCCCATTATATTTAGTTTCTTCTTTTTCTTCTTTCCAGCCGGCTTAGTTTTATATTGGTTGGTGAATAATGTTTTATCTATTGCACAACAGTGGTATATAAATAAGAAAATTCATGCTGAAGCTTTGAAAAAGAAAGGTAATGCTTAACGTTTCAAAAACTATTGCCGCAATATCAACAGCTATGGGAGCTGGGGGCATTGGGGTAATTCGTATTTCTGGTCCGCTTGCTTTAGAGATAGGCCAAAAAATCTGTGGGGCCACATTAATACCTCGGGTAGCTAATTTTCATAGCTTTAAAGATTTAAACGGTTCTTTAATTGATCAAGGGCTTATTTTATTTTTCTCTGAGCCTAATTCTTTTACAGGCGAGGATATTATAGAATTACAATGTCATGGCGGCACTGTGGTTACGCAATCTATTTTAAATCTTTGTCTCAAAATGGGTGCTGTATTAGCTGAGCCTGGAGAGTTTACAAAGAGGGCGTACTTAAATAATAAGATTGATTTAGCTCAAGCGGAATCGGTAGCGGATTTGATTAATGCTTCAACTGTAGAAGCAGCACAAAGTGCAGCAAACTCTTTGTCTGGTAAATTTTCCTTAGAAATCAATAACTTATTAAAAAATTTAATAGAATTAAGAATGTATGTTGAAGCCTGTTTAGATTTTCCAGAAGAAGATATTGATTTTATTAGCGAAGGAAACGTTAAAGAAAAATTACAAAATCTGTCAGAGACCATGATTAAGATTATGCAGGCTGCTTCGCAAGGCCAACTATTAAGAGATGGAATAAGCTTAGTGTTGGTTGGACAGCCCAATGTTGGTAAGTCTAGTTTGTTGAATCAATTGTCTGGTGAAGATAGGGCAATAGTTACAGATATTCCTGGAACGACTCGTGACGCGATTACTAGTGATATTAATTTAAATGGAATTCCACTTAATATAATTGATACGGCTGGGCTTCGAGACACAGATGATTCTATTGAAAAGTTTGGCATTGAAAAAACATGGTTGTCTCTAGAAAAGGGGCATATTGCTTTATTTTTAGTTGAAGCAAGTAAAGGTATTACAGAATACGAAAAATCGATTCTTGAGCGTTTGCCAGAGGATATAAAGCGGATATGGATTTTCAATAAAATCGATTTAATAAAAGGTAAAGCTAAAATAGAGCAATTAGATAATGATCAAATAGTTTATATGTCTGCCAAAACCGGAGAGGGATTAGACCTATTAAAACAAGTAATTCTTAATATTATTGGTTTTCAGGAAAATGTGGAAGGAAATCAAAATCGATTTATAGCAAGAAAGCGTCATTTAGAAGCTTTAGAGAATGTTTATCAATCTATACAAAACGCTCAACTTAATATAGTTTCAGCTGAGATAGTTGCAGAAGAATTAACTGTTGCTCAAAGGCATTTATCCTTTATAACCGGTGAATTTACTTCTGATGATTTATTAGGTGAAATATTTAGTAAGTTTTGTATAGGAAAATAAATTGTTTCACGTGAAACAATTAGATTGGTCAATATATTTGATATGTTTCACGTGAAACATATCAATATCAATTTTAAGACAAATAAAGTAAAATTTTATTTTTAAATAAGTAATTCAATCAATATGAAATTTCCAAGTAAGTTTGATGTGATAGTAATCGGTGGGGGGCATGCAGGCACAGAAGCAGCTTTAGCTTCTGCTCGCATGGGGCAAAAAACACTATTACTAACGCATAATATTGAGACATTAGGTCAAATGTCATGTAACCCATCAATTGGTGGAATTGGGAAGGGCCATTTAGTTAAAGAAATTGATGCTATGGGCGGCATTATGGCAAGAGCAATAGATGAAGCTGGCATACAATTTCGAATTCTTAATCAAAGTAAAGGCCCTGCAGTAAGAGCAACTAGGGCGCAAGCTGATCGGATATTATATAAAGCAGCAATTCGTCGAACAATTGAAAATCAATCTAATTTGTGGCTTTTTCAACAATCAGTTGATGATGTTATTTTAAAAAATAATAATATAGAGGGCGTTATCACAAAAATGGGATTAACCTTTTATGCTTCAACTGTTGTTTTGACAGCAGGAACATTTTTAGGCGGGTTGGTGCATATTGGATTACAAAATTATGAAGCAGGAAGAGCAGGCGATCCATCAGCCTCAATTCTTGCACAAAAGCTAAAAGAATTAAATTTACCTGTTGGAAGGCTTAAAACAGGAACACCACCAAGAATTGACGGTAGATCTGTTGACTTCACCAAAATGGAAGAGCAACCAGGCGATTCTCCAGTTCCACATTTTTCATTTATCAAGCCCGTTATTAAACACCCTAAACAGATATCTTGTTGGATTACGCATACAAATAAAAACACACATGAGATTATTCGTAAAGGCTTAGACCGATCGCCAATGTATACAGGCAAGATAGAAGGTGTGGGGCCGCGTTATTGCCCCTCTGTCGAAGATAAAATTCATCGTTTTTCAGATAAGGATTCACACCAGATTTTTATAGAACCAGAAGGCTTAGAGACTCATGAAATTTATCCAAATGGCATTTCGACAAGCTTACCATTTGATGTGCAACTTGATTTAGTTAGATCAATACAAGGATTAGAAAATGCCCACATTTTGAGAGCCGGGTATGCAATTGAATATGATTATTATGACCCCAGAGCTTTAAAAATGAGTTTAGAAACTAAAGCAATTAATGGATTATTTTTTGCAGGGCAGATTAATGGAACTACAGGCTATGAAGAGGCAGCTGCACAAGGTTTAATTGCAGGCATGAACGCAGCATTAAAGGCTCAAGGTAAAGAAAGCTGGACTCCTTCCCGTGATCAGGCTTATATGGGGGTTTTAATAGATGATTTAATTACAAGAGGCGTTAATGAGCCCTACAGAATGTTTACTAGTCGGGCTGAATATAGGTTGTTGTTAAGAGAAGATAATGCAGACGAACGTTTAACCGAACAAGCAAGAAAATTAGGGTTAATATGCGACAACCACTGGGCTAATTTTAGTGATAAAAGAGAAGGAATACAAAAAGAAGAAAAAAGACTCAAGAAATTAATCCTAAACCCATCTAAAATTGATAAAAAGCTTCAAAAAAAATATCTAGGGCAAATAATGGAGAGAGAGTATTCAGCTTTTGAGCTCTTAAGAAGGCCTGAAGTTAATTATCAAAATATAATTGGCCTGTCTGGCAAGTTAGGAGTTGATGATTTAATTATTAGTGAGCAGATCGAAATTTTAGCAAAGTATGCAGGCTATATTGTCAGGCAAAAAGAAGAAATTGATAAACAAAAAGCTCAATTTGGTTTAAAAATACCAAAAGATATAAATTATGATGATGTTCATGGTTTAAGTAATGAAGCGAGACAGAAATTAAAAGAATCTCAGCCGGAAACTATTGATCAATCAACTAGAATATCTGGAGTGACTGCAGCAACAATCTCTATTCTGTTGGTTTATATTAAATCAAAATATCGCAAATTAGGTCAAAAGATTTCTGAAAAAGTTGCTTAATTCAGAGGAGACTTTAAAAGCTGGAATAGAGCAATTAAAATTAAATAATAAGGATTATTTATATAATAACTTATTGATTTATAAGGATTTATTACTAAAGTGGAATAAAGTGTTTAATTTGATTTCTATTAAAGGCGCTGAAGAAATTGTAACACATCATTTTTTAGATTGTTTAGCAATAGTGCCACATATTGAAGGGAGAAATATTCTAGATGTTGGAAGCGGGGCTGGATTGCCCGGCATTATAATTGGTTTATGCTGCCCGGAAAAAAATATCACATTAGTTGATTCGGTTGGTAAGAAAACTGCCTTTTTAAAACAAACTTGTGCGGAATTAAATTTGACTAACATTAAAGTTATACATAATAGAGTTGAGAAGATAATAATAGATAAATTATTCGATTCTATTATTACTAGGGCATTTGCAGAAATGCAAATTCTTATAGATCTTACAAGCCATTTGATCGAAAAAAAAGGTAGTTGGTATGGTATGAAGAGTAAAAAAATAAGCAAAGAAGAAGTTAGTAAAAATTATGTTGCAGAAAGAAAAGTTATATTGGTCCCCTTTCTAGATGCAGAGCGTTATTTAGTAAAAATTAATAACCAATAGGTTATTATTTAATTATTATATTTTTAAGGGAATTTTATGCGTATATTTGCAATATCAAATCAAAAAGGCGGGGTTGGTAAGACTACAACAACAGTTAATTTAGCCGCCAGCTTGATGACCAGAAAGAAAAAAGTGCTATTAATTGATTTAGATCCGCAAGGTAACGCCACATCTGGCTCGGGATTAAATAAAACAAAAATTACTAAATCTATATACGATGTTTTAATTGGCCAAGAAAATATAATGAACGTTATTCAAAAGTCAGAAGAAAGTTTTTTTGATATTGTGCCAGCCACTCAGTCTTTAGCAGGGGCAGAGGTTGAATTAGTTAATATTGAAGAGCGAGAATATATTTTAAAGAAACAATTAAGCAAACTTAAGAATTATGATTATATTTTAATTGATTGCCCGCCCGCTTTAAGCTTATTGACTGTAAATGCTCTTGTTGCTTCTGATTCAGTTCTAATACCAATGCAATGTGAATATTATGCTTTAGAAGGCTTGTCTGATTTAGTGAATACAATTAAAAGAGTAAAAAAACATTTAAATCCACAAATAGAGATTGAAGGGTTACTCCGGACACTTTTTGATAGACGAAATACTTTAGGGAAACAAGTCTCTAATCAATTATCTGCTCATTTTGGAGACAAGGTTTATAGTACTATTATTCCAAGAAATGTAAGATTAGCTGAAGCTCCCAGCCATGGTAAAGCGGCTCTTTTTTATGATAAATCGTCCAAGGGAGCAAGGGCATATTTAGATCTAGCTGATGAAATTTTAGAGAGGAACAAATAAATATGGGAACAAATAAAGGTTTAGGAAGAGGCTTGGATGCCTTATTGAGCAATGACGAAGGAAGCAACGACAGTTTAGAGAATTGTCTTATTGATAATCTTATAACGGGCAAATATCAGCCTAGAAGTCATATGAATCAAATAGCATTAAATGAGCTTGCAGAATCTATTAAGACGCAAGGTATTATGCAGCCTATACTAGTTCGATCTGTTGGAAATCAGAAATATGAAATTGTTGCAGGCGAAAGAAGATGGCGCGCAGCTAAGTTAGCTAATTTAAAGAAAGTCCCTATTCTAATTAAAGATATTCCTGATGAGTCTGCATTAGTAATGGCTCTTATCGAAAATATTCAACGAGAAGACCTAAATTCAATAGAAGAGGCAAAAGGCATTCAGCGATTAATCGATGATTTTGGAATGACTCATGAATCTACATCTCATATATTGGGTAAATCTAGAACAACAGTGACAAATTTATTAAGATTATTACATTTGTCTAAGTATGTTCAAAAAGCATTGATTGAAGGAAAAATTGAAATGGGCCATGCAAGAGCAATGCTCTCTTTGTCTGCTAGTAAGCAAGTGATGGTTTGTCAAAAAGTAATTAGTAACAAGTTATCGGTAAGGGATGTAGAGGCATTAATTGGTCAGACAAACTTTGCTAAGAAAAATATAAAAAGACAAAAAACAGCTGACATTGTAAATTTTGAAACAAATTTATCTAATAAATTAGGGGCATCGGTAAAAATTTCACATAAATTGAATGGCTCAGGTGTTTTAAAGATCAATTATAGTAATTTAGATCAGTTAGATTCTATTTTAAAAAAAATAGATAAATCGGATTGAAAACTTGACTCAGAGAAAAAATAACGCCAAAATTGCGGACTTTGATACAAATAGAATTAAGGACGTAAGGGTTTGATTGATAAGCAGCAGGGCGCCAATAAAAAAAAAGGATTATTTCCTCCATACGTTAAGAATATGCTTATAAAATTAAGCAGTATTTCTGTTATTTCAGCACTAATTGTTTTAGGATTTTTTGGACTACATGCAGGTATCTCAGTTTTATTTGGGGCTCTTGTAGTAATTATTGGGTTAATAGTTTCAACCCCAATTGCTAATAAATCTCGGGAGACAAATAAAGCATCAAGCATTGTGATGGATGCTTTAAAAGCTGAAGGGGTAAAGATTTTAATTATAATTTTATTGCTTTGGGGGGTATTTAATTTTTACGAAGACAAAGTTCCTCTGGCAATTGTTTTTGGTTTGGCGATTGCGGCAATTTTTTCAGGAATCGGGTTAACTAAAATAGAAACAAAAAATTAAAGGGAATATAAAACTTGGCAGATAGTTCATACGAATCACCATCTGAATATATGGGGCATCATTTATCTAATAATGAATTACATTTAGATTTTTTAGGTGGCGGGTCTTTTATGACTCTTCATTTAGATTCATTTGTGATGGCGATTATTCTTGGAGTTTTCTCAATGGGATTAATCTGGCTTGTAGCTAGAAAGGCTTCAGCATCTGCCCCAACAAAGACCCAAGCCTTCGTTGAGTTAATTTTTAGTTTCATAGATAATCAAGTGGGCAATATATTCCATGGTAACCGACATTCGTTTGTAGCTCCTGCTGCATTGACTGTTTTTATTTGGGTGCTCATGATGAATGCAATGGATTTTTTACCAATTGATGTGATGGCAAAATTTTATGGAATGCTAGGTTTACATGAATGGAAAGCTGTTCCTACCTCCGATGTGAATACAACTTTTGCGTTAGCGCTTGGCGTTTGGTTTTTAATGATTTATTTTGGCATTAAAGTCAAAGGTATGGGTGGATGGTTATATGAGATTTTTTGTGCGCCATTTGGCACGTCAGTTTGGGTTTGGCCAGCTAATTTTCTATTTAATTTAATTGAATACGTTTCAAAACCTTTATCTCATTCTCTTCGATTATTTGGTAATATGTATGCCGGCGAGGTTATCT
>Ga0315339_1003059_pt1 | contig 12067 bp, 5 predicted proteins | sample ASW17metaG_FD_204514 | JGI IMG/M metagenome (GOLD analysis project Ga0315339, IMG submission 204514) | Ammonia-oxidizing marine archaeal communities from Pacific Ocean, United States - ASW #17 | ecosystem: Environmental > Aquatic > Marine > Oceanic | place: USA: California | collected 2016-12-05
AAAAATTTTATCTTTTGGATATAATTATCCCATGAAAATCTTAAATCTTCTTCTATTATCCTTCTTCTTATCTGCACTCAACTCATATTCTTTGTCTGAGTGTGATACTAATAATGACTACTGGAATGAATGCTATCGAACTTATACTTGGGGAAGTGGTCCTTATAAAGGTGATAAACATATAGGTGAGTATAAGGATGATAAGTATGAAGGGAATGGAACTTATACCTTTGCAAATGGTGATAAATATGTGGGTGAATTTAAAGATAACATGAGGCGTGGACAGGGAACTTATACTTTTGCAGATGGCGAAGAATACATAGGTGAATGGAAAGATAATATGAGACACGGGAAAGGAACTATAACTTTTCCAGATGGTGCAAAATATATAGGTGAGCATAAAAACGATAACTATCACGGAAAGGGAACTCATACTTTTGCTGATGGTTCAGAATATGTAGGTGAATATAATGATGACAAGAGGCAGGGACAGGGAACTTTGAGCTTTGCAGATGGTAGAAAATATATAGGTAAATTTAAAGATAATATGATGAACGGAAAAAAAACTTATACTTTTCCAGATGGCGATGAATATCTAGGTGAATGGAAAGATACTAAGAAGCACGGACAGAAGACTTCTAGTTATGTAGATGGTGCAAAATATGTAGGTGAATTTAAAGATGACAAGAGACACGGAGAGGGAACTTCTACTTTTGCAGATGGTTCAGAATATGTAGGTGAATTAAAAGATGAGAAATATCACGGACAGGGGGCTTTAACTTTACCAGATGGTACAAAATACGTAGGTGAGTATAGAGATGACAAGAGACACGGAGAGGGGACTTATACTTTTCCAGATGGAGCAAAGTATGTAGGCGAGTATAAGGATGATAAGAAGCACGGACATGGAACTTTTATTTATTCAAATGGTGATAAATATGTGGGACAATGGAAAGATGACAGGAGGCAAGGAAAGGGAACTTATACTTGGGCAAATGGTTCAGAACATATTGGTGAATTTAAAGATGGAAAATTTATTAAATAATTTTAGGAAAAATTTCATTATATCACCCTATTCTTTTATGTGTTCTTTTGTATCTATTTGAGTATCCAACTGTAGCAAAAACTATAGCAGCCCTGATATAATCATTTTGTGAGAAGTATCATAAAAGACAAGATTGATCCTAGATATCTATACTAAAAATTCTTAAAAGCTTCGATCCAAAAAGTAAAGGTATTATCTGTTCCGTCGTTATCATTACCATTTGTATCCGCCCCTTTATTCGACCCTACCTTTCTAGCCAAATAAGTTTTAAATGTTGCATCATAAAAAGATCTTGAGATTATCCCGACACCAGCGCCTTTGAGAGAATAATTATTTGTAGTTGGAGTCCAAGTGTTCTTGTAAAGTTTTACGCGACCATAATCAAAAAAAATTAAACCTTCAATACCTTTGCTTAAATAATGATGTATCTCAGATTTTATAATAATTGCATTGTCACCATTTGCTTCCGATACAGGATATGCTCTTATACCGTTTCCACCTCCAAGCGATAGTTTTTGGCTAGAATCTAGATTTTTAAATGAGAATTGAAAATCCGTCATTAGCCAAAAAGTAGTTCTTCTACCTAATCTTTGTATACGAGTGAAAGTCGAAAATATTTTATTAAAATGTCCATTAGTTTTAGCACCTAGAGAATCAGAATTAAGATTTGACTGTTGCCCCGAAAGATCCAGCTTGCCATTTGTAAAGCTCAAAATACCCCAAGTGGTTCCCTCTCCCATAAAAGAATCAGAATTAGTTAAAATTGAAGATAATACAGATGATTTTATACTTTTATCTGATATTGTAGCTCCTAAAGATTCATTTGAATATTCACTAATTAAAAAATCGTAATCAAATCTTACATTGATATTATTTAAAAAGATTAAAGGTTTAGATATCGAGAATTTCTTGGTATTAGATTTTCCTTCAGCATCTAGAGACTTAAAAGGATATCCCAACTCGTAATTCATATTTGTGTACATATATTTAATCTTTGTGCCATCATTAAGAATGGGAAGGCTTAGTCCATATGCTTTATATTTTATATCGCGTACTTGTAGATATTGGAATAAAAATCTATCGCCAATATTGAATAGGCCGTCCAGATTAACTGACAAAATCGCTCTACTCCTACCCGTTGACCTTGTTCCCTGATTATCAAATTTTATTAGACCATTTATCATAGGAGTGTTTGATAATTTTATTACTACATCCGTCTCGCTAGTATTTTCTCCTTCCTTTAATACAATTGATGATTCAATACCAGGCACATTGCTTAGCTCTTTTACTGCGTTTTCAAGTTTAAGGATGTTGATAGGAGTTCTTTTCTTTTGTCCATATAGAATAAATGCTTTAGATCTCTTTTCTGAAAAACGGATATTTTTATCTTTTTTTTCTATCTCTACACTCCCCAAAATTCCTTCATAAATTTCAATCAATAACTGTCCATTCTCTATATCTTGCTCGGGGAGTATTGCTCGTGCCCAGTATCCATTTTTTCTGTAATAAAAACCAATTTCATTTATAATGGCATTAAGATTTTGAAGATTAAGACTTTTTTCTAAATATTTATTGGTAATCAAAAATATTTCTTCATCTTTAATTAAAGAGTTTCCTTTTATTGTAATCTTATCAATAACCACTTGAGGACCCGTGTCTTTAGTTTTTATTTCTTCATCTATTCTGGGCACATTCCTAAATATTCCCGTCTGTTTCCTCTCTTTGAAGGGTAATGTCTTTTCAAGGATCCCGGAATCATCCATTGAATGCGCAAATTGACTAATTGTGAGTGTAATTAATAGAAATATTAAGATTTTAGCAAACATGACTTATCATTCCCTAGACTCTTTGAATATAATTTTTATTTCTTTATCTGTTTTAGGAATTTTTAGTGCTATACAAGGATAGGTCATTACAGTTAATACAGGATCTAATTCTTTTGGCCCTATTTCGTACACGACAATAATGAATTCTTTGTCAGTTGTATAAGACTCTATAAAATCAAGTGAATAACCACTTGAAGATCTTTCTCCAAGAAAGATAAAAACTCCTAGTTCTTGATCACTTAAGTTGTTAAGTGGGTTTGTTTGTAAAAGATTTTTATAAAGAGACTCCCATTCTTCATCACCATCTACAACAATATGTTGTTTTTGAGCTACGGTGCCACATTGAGAATCTTTTAGTATTATAGAAATCTTTTCACTTTTAGAACAAGAGATTAATAAAATAATCGAAAAAAATAATAGGGTAAGAAATCTCATTTTAAAAATTACTTTTAAGTTCTATCGTAAAGACTTTTTCCAAATCACCATATGCCAGATGACCACCGTCTTTAATAAATAAAGATGCAAATCTCATTTTATAGTTACTTAAATCTTTTTCGTAAAATAGCTCATAATTGATTTCTCTTCCATTCGGCTCTAGTTCGTATTTCTGATTATACGAATAAATATTACCTAAGTAATCAGAGTACAATGGAATCTCAAGTGAAAAAGACCCGCCCTCTGCTCTAATAGGTTGATGCACTATTGCACCTATAGAAGAGTTATGACTAATAAACTTATCGTGCAATAAACCTACGCTCCAGGAGAAAGAATTAATCGTTTCGAAATCACTAAATAAGGATTCTGGATGTGGATCAACTTTTGTATTTCCATAGAAACTTGTCAAAAATAATTTTGTTGATTCATTAAAATATGTTTGGAAAGCTGATCCAAAAATATTAGTTTTCGTACTATCTTTTAATCTAAACGCACCTGAAGTTGTGGATCCTAGAAAAGAACCCTCCTCATCCATTCTACCGAAGAAAAAAGAAAACTTGTTCTTCTCATTTGATGCCAGATTAATTTTGATTCCTTTTATTGATGAGAAACCTCTTCTTTTATCGAGGCTAGGATCTAAATCTTCGTAATATTTCTCATATTCATAAAAAATAGAGATATCTGAATTTCCATTTAGGGTATATATGCTTTCCAAACTAAACGATTCTCCATTCAATCCAATGTAGGGATTATGAAAAGCATCATATATAGAAGGAGATGAGATAAAATTTTCAGAGTTTCCTGATAAAAGATAGTATCTTCGTGCCTCTGAATAATTGTATTTTAATTCAAGATTTTTATTAACATGAAGATCGGCTCTTATATTTTTAAAGGGAGAATAAGAAGAATCTGTATCAGAATCATTAAGGTACAAAATTCCATACATCTTTAAATTTCCGATATCAAATATTTTTTGCTCTTGGATATCCCTCAATAAAAGAGAATCAAGATCAAAAGGTAGATAAATCGATTCGCTAGTGAGAGAGAGCATATTTACATAAAATATTGCATTATCATATGTATCAAAGCTCGCCATCGTCGTTTTATCAGCTTGTTGGGAAAAATTAGTTTTTCTTTGAATTATTCTGTTGGTTACCCTATTTTGACCAAAAACCTTGGAAAGACTCAGCTTTGTTGAGTCAAGGGTATAGCTTGTTGAATTAGACACATTTGTACCGCCAACTGAAAGTGCGACGACAGCTATTGGTTTCGTCGCTTTGTCCAAGTCCATTTTACCTACGCCAAAAATTGCCGCAGAGTAAGATTCTCCATAGTATCCAGTCAAGCCACTTGTTGAAGCTGTATCAAGCAGTCTCCTTACTATCTGCTTTGTGGTAAGATTTGGAAAAGTTTCTATTAGTATTGCGATTGCTCCAGATACATGTGGTGCCGCTTGAGAGGTTCCATTCATATTAGTATATGTTCCATCATCCTCGACACTATAAATTGCATGGCCAGGTGCTGATATACACCAGGCAGCCGCCACGCCACACCGATTCGTATATGATGTCTCTTTTCCATCAGTATCAATAGCGACTACTGCAATCCAATGGTCCGCAGTACTAGTCCAATAATATGGAGCACCTGCTTCAAAAGAAACTTGTGTTCCACCTTGGTTTCCAGCCGCCCAAACATTAATAATATTATTAGTGGCAAGCGATTCGTAGGATGTAATTGAGGTACCATATGACGACTCCCAGGAACTTTTTGAGCGAGAAGTAATAGCTGCGGTTGTACCCCAACTATGATTAATAACTTTAACACCAGCAGTTATAGCTTTTGAAATTGCACTAGGAATTGTTGTATTATATGCACCCTGAAAACTCCCAGCATTGTTAAATATGTCATAACTATAAATATGTGTAACTCCATATGCGACGCCGTGCATACCCACACCATCTTTTTTCGCTGCAATTGTTCCAGCAACATGTGACCCATGGCCATGGCCGTCAGTCACTGAAGTATTATCTAATTCATAGTTGTAACCGGTAATAGTTTTTCCATTAAATTCACTATGAGTTGTATCTATTCCTGTATCAAATATTCCAACCTTTACACCGGAGCCTGTAAGTTCTCGTGAGTACGCAGATGATGCACTAATATCGCCCAACCCATAGTCGTTACCATATTCTGTTGTTTCATAAACAGATTCTGCATATTGGGCAGGATAACAACCAGAATAATCACTTCCTCGATAAGAGCAGGCCGTTGTCCCTCCTCCACCACCAGAACCGCCGCCGCCGCCGCCGCCACTACTACAACTGACGAGAAACAAGATAAAAAAGACAACGAATATTTTTTTTAATCCATCCATTTTAATAACATTTCCTATACTGAATAATTTAGATTTAATCATAGCAGAACTCTGTCTCTCCCAATCATCACCATAGCAAATTTAAAATAATTATTAAATCCTCTAGCTTTCATTCTTTTCCAGCAATAAACTTATTAGGTCATCATTTACTTTATCGAACATAATTAATGGCTCATCTATTTTGTAAAAAGAGTCGTTGTTAAATCCTTCATTGATATTATTCAGCAAATCTATTTTGGACAAACTATCATCATTTATAAATTTATTATCTTCAACCAATTGAATTGATTGGCCTGGGGCCAAAGATAATTCTTGGCTTCCGTTAAACGAAACAGTGCCTGACAAAGTTAATGTACCACTGCCAACTTTATGATTTATTAGAAGTCCACTGCCTGATATAGTGCCTGATAATGTTTGATCACTATTGGATGAATAAATAAATTCGGAACCAGACGCTATTGCTATGTTCCCACTATAACTACCATTGCCTAATTTGCCTGTAAGACTCATGTCACCTGAACTTAGAGTCGTAGCACCAGCATAGGTATTAGTTCCTGATAATGTAAGAGTTCCACTTCCTGAGTGCGTGACGCCACCAGATCCACTTATTACACCTGACAATGTTTGATTGGAACTTAAATTGTAGATAAAACTTGCTCCAGAGGCAATAGACATTGAACTAGTATCTACAAATGGATTATCGTCAACGCCAGAGGCAGTAGCAACACCAACAGAGCCACCCTCTATAGTCATACCGCCAGTATAAGTATTAACTCCAGTTAATGTAAGAGTACCGGTTCCTTTTTTTGTAAGAGAACCAGTCCCACTTATTACACCTGAGTAGGTTGTACTACTATTATTTCCTCCAACTGTAAGACCATAGCCACCATTTGCTATATTTGCTCCACCTGCAATTGAACCAATTTCATCAGCTACATACATTGCATAAGTTGATCCAGCGGAACCAGTAAATGCAGTGCTGTCAGATAGAGATCCCGTTACACTTAAAACGCCTGTATTTAAAGTCGTAGCACCTGTATAAGTATTAGCCCCTGATAATGTGAGTTGTCCTCCTCCTTGTTTTGTAAGACCACCGGTTCCTGATATTACACCTGCAAATGTATGATCATTACCGTCACCCATCGTTAGAGTGTATCCACCAGTTGCAATAGTTCCTACACCTGCAATCGAAGCAAAAGTATCATTTGCACCAAGATTATAAGTTGCTCCAGAGGCAACACTTAGCGAACTGCTATCGGATAGAGATCCACTTACTGTAAGAGTCCCTGCACTTACAGTAGTGATACCAGTATGGGTATTAGTTCCTGAAAGTGTAAGAGTTCCACTTCCTGTTTTTGTAAGACCACCGGTTCCTGATATTGCACCTGAAAATGTCTGGTTACTAGAATTGCCGGCTGTTAGAGTATATCCACCAGTTGCAATAGTTCCTGCACCTGAGATTGAACTAACAGTATCAGCTGCGCCAAGAGTATAAGTTTTTCCAGAGGCAACACTTACTGCAGTGCTATCAGATAGTACTCCACTTACTGTCAAGGCTCCTGCACTTATAGTTGTAGCACCAGTATAGGTATTAGTTCCAGAGAGTGTAAGAGTTCCGCTTCCTGTTTTTGTAAGAGCACCACTTCCTGATATCACACCTGAAAATGTTGTACTACTACCGCCACCTCCAGCCGTAAGAGTATATCCACCAGTTGCAATAGTTCCTGCACCTGCAATTGAAGCAACAGTATCAGCTGCGCCAAGAGTATAAGTTTTTCCAGAGGCAACACTTAACGAACTACTATCAGATAGTGCTCCACTTACTGTAAGGGTTCCATTATTTATAGTAGTGGTACCAGTATAGGTATTAGTTCCTGAAAGTGTAAGAGTTCCACTTCCTGTTTTTGTAAGACCACCACTTCCCGACATCACACCTGAAAATGTCTGGTTACTAGAATTGCCGGCTGTTAGAGTATATCCACCATTCGCTATAGTTCCTGCGCCTGTAATCGAAGCAAAAGTATCATTCCCACCAAGAGTATAAGTTTTTCCAGAAGCAACACTTAACGAACTGCTATCGGATAGAGATCCACCTACTGTAAGGGTTCCATTATTTATAGTAGTGGTACCAGTATAGGTATTAGTTCCAGAGAGTGTAATAGTCCCGCTTCCTGTTTTTGTAACTCCACCGGTTCCAGAGATTACAATTGGATTATTCCAACTACTAGAATCACCAAGTGTAAGTGTGTAGCCAGCAGTTGCTATTCCACTCCCTGAACCAGACAATTCGGAAGTTATAGCTATATCCGCTCCAAGGGTAAGAAGTCCTCCTGAACAACTAGCACTATTGCTGCAGTTACCAGAAGTTTTAAAGTCGATGTCACTAGTTGCAAGATCACCAGACACCACCAAATTCCCATCGTGTAGGCTTGTAGCACCTGTCCATGTATTATCTCCAGTTAATGTAAAAGTTCCACTTCCATACATATAGAACATCCCCAACCCACTCATCACACCTGAAAATGTCGAATCGCCACTACCGTTATAGACTATATTATGATCACCGGTAATGTTCCCTGCACCCGAAATCGAAGAGAATTGATAAGCCAGCCACCCTTCTGTGCTAAACTCTGCTCCAGAAGCAACACTTAATCCACTTTCGTTAGCTGTACCACCACCACTGAGAAGTAATTTTCCAGCATTCACATTATAATCACCAGTCATGCTCATTGTACTACTCATATCAATAGTCCAAGTTCCACTTCCTACTTTTGTAAGATCACCAGTACCAATTACGGAGCCCTCATAGGTGAAATCAGTTCCATTTCCAACTGTGAGATCGTAACCACCATTTGTTATGCCTCCTCCCCCGGTAACTGTGGCAAAAGTCATAGCTTTTCTCATTACAAATTGTCCACTAGTAACAGCTAGTGAAGAGCTACTAGACAAAGCTCCAGTTACCCACAGCCTATCAACTCCACTCAAAGTTGTGGTGCCAGTATAGGTATTAGTTCCAGATAATGTCAGGTCTCCGCTTTCTGTTTTTGTAAAACTACCACTTCCCGACATCACACCTGAAAATGTCGCATCTCCACCACCATAGGTCAATAAGGAACCAGATGCTATTGCTATGTTCCCACTATAACTACCATTGCCTAATTTACCTGTAACCGTTATGTGCCCGTCACTTAAAGTCGTAGCACCAGTATAGGTATTAGTTCCAGAGAGTGTAAGAGTCGAGCTTCCTTGTTTTGTAAGAGCACCAGACCCACTCATCACACCTGAAAATGTTGTATCTCCACCATCACCTCCCGATACACCAGAGGTAAGAGTGTTGCTACCAAGTGCAATAGTTCCTGCACCTGCAATTGAATCAAAAGTTTCATTTCCTGAAAGAGTATAGGTATTCCCACTAGTCACTGTTAAATCTTCCCCAGCATCTGATAGGCCTGTAGGCAAGCTTGCTTCAGAAAAGGTTGTAACACTGGAATCATTTCCAAGGAATGTAAAATATCCACTACCTACTTTTGTAAAATCACCATTACCACTTGTTGCTCCAGAAAGCGAATAGCTACTAGAGGCATGTAGACTTAGGGCAGCACCGTCATATAAAGAGATGTCCGCTGCTGAAAACTTCTTAAGAGCCACACTTCCTTGACGGACATATATATCATCTATTCCTATAGTGTCTCCACTTATTATCAGATTCCCCGTATTGTCTGATCCAGAAAGTTGCGCTTCTGCAGAGGATTTATCTAATTTTGCAACATCATAAAAATTACCAGACAGGGTCGACTCTTCTGTATTCATAATATCGATTTTTTTAAAATCTCTCAGATTTCCCGAGATATCTACACTGTCTCCTTCGAGTATTAGATAGGATTCTCCACGCAAATAACCTTTTAGTTTTATATCACCACTTGCTATTAATCTTAAGGTCTTATTGTCTCCAATAGTTATATCCGTATCTGAATTAAAAGTGATATCCCCTTCTGTTCCACTTCCACTACTATTTACATCATCCCCACCTTCAACAAAATTGATTGTCGACGAGCCTTCAGTTGATATTGTTACATTGTTAGAACTTAGAGCAGTTTGAAGGTAACCAGCATAGGTGGTATCGATAGTAAAATTATATGGATCGAGTAGCCATAATCCTGTTTTTCCATTAGCTGCATCCGTATTTACATCGATATCATCTATTTTTAATGTTCCACCTGATGTCTCGATGTTTCCTCCATCACCAGCATTTGGACCACCTTTTGCGTACAAAGAACCAAAGACTTTTGTCACTGATTCCTTATCGGAAACATCTGACCATGCGACAATCGTTCCACCATCACCACCGTCTTTTGAGCTTGCATCAACAACAGCACCTTTATGAATAGTTGTGAATGTTGCTTGTCTCGTGTCTCCTGAGCCTTGCCAGTTTCCACCGATTAAGATCGTACCGCCATCACCACCAGATGTCGCATCTAGGTTTGAATTGCTTCCAATTGTTACTTCTTTACCTGTGATTTTTATTTTTCCTGAACTTGTATTATTGCTTACATCGATTTTTCCGTTTATAAAACTTCCACCATTTTTACCAGCATCTATAATTACATTCTTTGCATTTATCTCACCCGCACTAGAGACAAGTCTTACTACACCATTTTCTGAAATGATATTTGTCGCACTTTCTGGTGTATTTATAGTTTCATCTATCAAGCTCTGAGTCGCAGAAGCTTTTAGAATTACAAATCCTTCTGCACTTATTACGCCTTCATTCTCAACAATTGATTCATATTCATTAGCATCTATTTCGACCCCGATATTCTGACCAGAGCTGAAATCCAATACTACTTTATCTCCACTTGCAAGAATTACATCGTCTACGGTTGCAACTATATTTCCTGTATTTTTAACCTGCGAGCCTACGAGCGCTACAAAGTTTCCAGTAATTGAACCTTCGTTTATTACCGAACCAGAGCCATTTGCAATGAACTCATAGTTTTCATTTAGAAAATTCTCATTACTTATATTCGATGTTGATGTTACAAGAGCACCCACATCGACCCTTGCTTCAGGTGAAAAATAAACTCCGTTTGTGTTTATTAAAAAGATTTGGCCGTTCGATGTAAGAGAGCCAAATATTTTTGATGGATCAGAAGATAAGACCCTATTCAGTGCTACGGACGAAACAGATGGTTGACTGAAATTTACAGAGGCATCACTACCTATGTTAAAAGTGTCCCATTCTATAATTGCTCTATCTGTAGATTGAAAGACCTCCATGTCGGCCCCATCTACATCGATCGATGCTTCTCCGTTTACAACATTACCATTTGATGGGAGTTCAAGATTGCCCACATTAGCAAGCGACAAGAGGATAGTGAAAAAAAATAAGAGAATAATAATAGATAATTGAAAAATTATCCTATAGAGAACAATCATAGCATTCTCTTTTTAGTCATAATTATAAATTGTACCACAAAAGACAAGGAGAATACGAGTATATTTGAACCCCGACCTTTGGGTTATGAGTGATAGTTGAGTATTTGGCATTAAGTTGAGTTTACTTGTATTGGGATGAGTCTATTGGTAAATAAAGTAGGTTCACCCTATTCTTTTTAGTGTTTACTTGTGTTGAGTTGTGTCTATTTGAGTATGCAACTGTAGCAAAAACTATAGCAAATATGATACAGTTAAAATATGAGAAATTTATTAATATTTCTTCTTATTTATTGCTTTTCATTTAATGTTGAAGCTGAAACATTAGATTTCAAAAATAATGGTTATCTGCTTGTTGGTGCAGGTATGGTTGATTGGAATTTGGAAGATAATTCAACAGATGTCGCTAGAGTTCTTGGTATCACTGCCCAGAACGATGACGAATCTGCCCCAGCTCTAAAGGTTGGTCTTGGTATTGAATTAAATCCAATGTCACCCTCTGTTATTTTCGCATTAGAAACATATTTCCAGTATTTAGGTGAAGGTAAAATGGAATTCTACAATGGTGGGAAATATGCTACCAGTGGCAAAATAGATGCTTACCTTTATCACCTAGATCTAGTTGGAAAAGTTCCATTGAATCAAATCTACGAAGATTTATCCCTTATTACTAGAGTTGGCTATGCTCGCTCTCAATCAAGTGTAACAGTAAAGTTTGGGAATTCTTCTACTGATGGGTACAGCAATAGTAATGAAGTTACATATGGTGCAGGTTTTGAGATTAAAAACTTTAGACTCGAATATCAGCAATTGAACGATATGTCTAGCGATCCAAGAATATATACTTTGGGATATGTTTTTAGATTTAATGAAATAAAAGAATAGGTTCACCCTATTCTTTTTTATGTTCTTTTGTATTTATTTGTGTCTATTTGAGTATGCAACTGTAGCAAA
>Ga0315339_1003061_pt1 | contig 12059 bp, 8 predicted proteins | sample ASW17metaG_FD_204514 | JGI IMG/M metagenome (GOLD analysis project Ga0315339, IMG submission 204514) | Ammonia-oxidizing marine archaeal communities from Pacific Ocean, United States - ASW #17 | ecosystem: Environmental > Aquatic > Marine > Oceanic | place: USA: California | collected 2016-12-05
GTGTCACCTTGCGCCACTTGTTGCAGGACGGCCCGGTCGAGCCGGACAAAGCCCTGTCCATCGTGCGCCAGACGTGCGATGCGTTGACCTACGCCCACAAGAAGGGCGTGGTTCACCGCGACATCAAGCCCGAAAACATCCTTCTCGATCGGTCGGGAGACGTGAAGATCGTCGACTTTGGCTTGGCGCGATTGCTCGGACGCACCGGAGTGGAACCGACCCTGACCGCTGCCGGGCAGGCCATGGGCACACCTCACTACATGGCACCCGAACAGTGGCAGGACGCCCAGAAAGTCGATCACCGGGCCGACATCTACTCCCTCGGCGTCGTGTTCTACGAGTTGCTCACCCACGAGTTGCCCGTCGGTCGTTTCGAGGTGCCCTCTTCCAAGGTGCGCATCGACGTAGGGCTCGACGCAGTCGTGCTCAGGGCGCTCGACAACAACCCGGGTCGGCGTTACCAGCACACGACCGAGATGCGCACCGACCTGGACGGCTTCGTCCATGCGGAAGCGCCCGAGCGGCCCGAGGCAGGGACCCCGATTGATCAGGGCAGGCGTTCCGCGGGACTCGCCAACAAGTCCATCTGGGGCTGGGTGGCCTGCGTCGGCGTGATCACGCTGGCGCTGAGTTGGGCCATGCGGGCGACCATGCTGGCGATTCACGCTCTCCAGAGGTCGGACCTCGATCATGCACCCGGCGTCGACAACGGGGCGACGGTAGACGAGGTCACCGTCTGCCTGGCAGTGATCCTGCTTGCCACACTCACCGCGTCCGTCTGCCGCAAGACCCTGATGAACACGGAGCGAGCTCTTGGCGTGGCCAAGCCGTCCGGCATGTTGGAGCGGGACGCTGCCTTCCGCGGCCTGATCCTGCTTGCCGTGTTCCTGATGCTCCTGGCGGCCCTCGGGCCCCAGAACACGGCGCTCGTCGAGAGCGCATGGATCGCTGGCCCGATCATGCTGCTCGTGCTGGCCTTGCTCTGGGCGGGGCGTGTCATCAGTCGCGGTCGGCAGAAGCTACGGTCGCGATCAAGCTCGTGAAACCGGTGCCGATCTGGATGAACAACTCGGAGCGCGAATTGCATACGAACTCCGGCTGCTTTCCGAGAAGCGTAGAAGTCGGATCAAACACCCACGACGCGCCACCGGCATAGAGTTTCCACATGCAAACCATCTCAACAACAAAGCCACCGTGAATACGCAGGTGCTAACGGGGAGCGCAGCAGTGATGTCTTAAATGAAGAGGTGAGAGAGAGCAGCTGTGGGTAGATTTGTTAAGAGAGCGATCTTGAGCGAGCGCCTCCAGTCGAGCCTGGCAACGAGCTTGAAGCCCGTCGCCTCGACCACGACCACGAGCACCTCTAGTACGAAGAAGGGAGCCAACCCCTGCCAGTAAGCGGCGCAAGCGAGCGGGTGGCTGAAGATGTTTAGAGAGAAGGCAACGGCCCCGACGAGGCGCCGCTTTCCCGTTGGAGCGAGCCAGGTGGCTATCGGCGTTTCGATGGCCAGGGTCAGAACGAGTGCTTTGAGATAGGCGGAGAGGATGAAGGGACCTTGTTCAGCTATTGTTCAGCTATCGTTCAGCTATCGGCGTCGACGGCGGATCACGATTAAGAGGATCAGTCCAACTCCCGCGAGGTAGGGGAGATAAGAGACCAACGCGCTGGTGGGAGTTGGACTTACGATCTCGCCGCTCGCGTTCAGGTACTCATCGCTTACGAGCTCTAGCTCGACTTCAGCTTCGCTGAGCGCGACCACCCTGTAGACGGTTTTGCGCGAGTCGGCGAGGCTCCCAAGGGGGAGAGCCGACTCAATGCCCATCTCGATGGTGCTCTTTGGGAAGCCCTTGAGCAGCGCCAGGTCTGGGGTGGTTTCAGGCGGGGGGACCTCGAAATCCAGATCCACCGCGTAGAGCCTTGTGCTCGAAAGCTTGTACCAGCTGACCGGCTCTCCCTCTTCGATGGCTTGCCATGCGCCGAAGTTCTGAGGGACGATCAGGAATCGGTGCTCAGGGAATGCGTCGAGCCCGACAAAGGAGTAGGAGTGGTTGAGGGGTTGTGTGCCCTGAAGGATGACATCCGGCTGTGTCGCGAATGAGTTACTGCTCAGGCAGATCGTGGCGAGGAGGGCGAGTCGGAGCATGGCGGTCTCTATGGAGGCAGAGGAGGCGGTCCCTTGTGGCTTTGGGCATATGGAGAACATAACTGCCTTTGATTTTGTTGGGCTGACCTCTTTTTTCTTAAGAGCGCCTCTGCGGATGCTGTTGTTCGAGAGGAGTGCCTCGAACTCGCGTTGGGCCTGGCCGCGCAGGGGGTGGGTCTACGCCACCCCTCCCTCGACCGGAGCGCCAACAACCCCAACGCCCGTCGGAACCAGCGCGCCGTGAGTTATCGTCGCACGCGATGCCCGCCAACTTCGAATCCCTCGCCCTCTCGCCCGCCCTGCTCACGGTGGTCGGTGAACTCGGCTACACGCAGCCCACGCCCGTCCAGTCGGCGGCCATCCCCGTGCTGCTCGCCGGCAGGAACCTGATCGGGCAGTCCAAGACCGGCAGCGGCAAGACGGCCGCCTTCGCGCTGCCGATCCTTCAGAGCATCGACATCGACGCGCGCTCGCCGCAGGCGCTCATCCTGTGTCCGACCCGCGAACTGTGTGCGCAGGTGGCGCGTGAGGTGCGCAGGCTTGGTCGGCGGCACGCGGGCCTCGCGGTGCTGGAGATCGTCGGGGGGCAACCGATCTGGCGGCAGATGGATGCGTTGAAGCGCGGCGTGCACATGGTGGTCGGGACACCCGGGCGCATGATCGATCACCTGCAACGGGGCCTGTTGGAGACGCGTTCGATCAAGACGGTCGTGCTGGACGAAGCGGACCGGATGCTGGACATGGGCTTCGGGCCGGACGTCGAGAAGATCCTGTCCGAACTCCCGGAGCCGCGTCAGACCGCCCTGTTCTCGGCGACCTTCCCCGCGTCCATCGAAACGCTCACCCGGAAGTTCCTGCACGAGGCATTGCGGATCACGATCGACGAGCCCGAAGAGGCCTCGCTCGAGATCCGGCAGCTACGCCTCGCCGCGGAGCCCGACGAGAAGTTCCCCGCGCTCTGCTGGTCGCTCAACGAGTACCCGCACGAGTCGGCACTGATCTTCTGCAACTACAAGACCTCGGTGTTCGAAGTGGCGCAGGACCTCGCTCGCGCGGGGGTCAGCGCGGGCCATCTCGACGGCGACATGGATCAGTTCCACCGCGATCAGATGCTGGCCCGCTTCCGCAACGAGAGCATTCGCGTCCTGGTGGCCACCGACGTCGCGGGTCGGGGCATCGACGTCACGGACCTCGACCTGGTCATCAACTACGAGTTGCACGATCAACCCGATGTCTACGTGCACCGCATCGGGCGCACGGGCCGGGCTGGCAAGAAGGGTCTCGCCATCTCGCTGACGACGGACCGTGACGAGGCGCGTCTCGAGGCCATCCAGAAGTTGACCGGCACCCGCATCGAGAGCGTGAAGCGCCGTGCCGGCAAGGGCCCCGGCCTGAAGCGTCTGCTCGAGTCCATCGCCCGCGCTCCTCGGATGATGACCGTGCTCATCTCGGGCGGGCGCAAGGACAAGGTCCGCCCGGGTGACATTCTCGGTGCGCTCACCGGCGAGGCGGGCGGCTTGAAGAGCGCTGACATCGGCAAGATCGAGATCCAGGACCGGCTGTCCTACGTCGCCGTGACGCGCGGCGTTGCCCGGCACGCGGTGCAGCAGCTCAACCGGGGTCGCATCAAGGGCAGGCGTTTCCGGGCGACCCTGATCGACACCTTCGGGTAGCAGACCGCGTCGAGGGTCATGTCGCCTCGGATGGGCTTGCTAGGCTGTTGTGCATGGCTGACCAGCAACCGAACAACCCGCTGCACGGCATCACGCTCAAGGCCATCGTCACGGACCTGGTGGAGCGCCGCGGTTGGGATGACCTCGCGTTTCAGATCGACATCCGCTGCTTCAAGGTCGACCCCAGCATCGGCTCCTCGCTCAAGTTCTTGCGCCGAACGGAGTGGGCTCGGAAGAAGGTCGAGCAGCTCTACCTGAGGGACCAGCGCGGGAACGGGTGAGCGCCGCGAGCAAGCCAACGAGAGTCACTTCGCCGGCAGCCGCTCTCAGTCCACGGAGAACAGGAAGTCCAGGTCGTTGCGGGTCAGCGCCTTGGCGAAGCCGCCCTCGCCGAGCACGTCTCGTGCGAGGGTGGCTTTGCGGGCCTGAAGTTCTCGGATGCGTTCTTCGATCGTGCCCAGGGCTACCAGGCGGTACGCGATCACGGTCTGGTCCTGCCCGATGCGATGGGTCCTGTCGATGGCCTGGGCTTCGACCGCAGGGTTCCACCAGGGGTCGAACAAGACGACGTAGTTGGCGGCAGTCAGGTTGAGGCCGGTGCCGCCGGCTTTGAGCGAGATGAGGAACACCGCGGGGTCCGGATCGTTCTCGAAAGCCTCGACGATCTCTCCGCGCTTGCGGCTGGACCCGGTCAGCATGTGGTATGCGATTCCGCGACTCCGCATGTCCGTGGCGACGAGTTTGAGGCACTCCACGAACTGCGAGAAGACGAGCACCTTGTGCCCCTCGGCCAGCAGCGGTTCGAGCAACTCGAAGAGCGCGGTGAACTTGCCCGAGCCGAGTTCAGCAGGCCCGTTGACGAGGGCCGGGTGACAGCAGATCTGCCGTAGGCGGGTGAGTACGGCCAAGATGGAGATCTTGTTGCGGGTCACACCGCCCGAGGTTTCGAGTCCGCCCATGAAAGCCCGAGCCTTGCTGAGTTCAGCGAGGTAGAGCTTGCGCTGACCCGGGGTCAACTCGCACTCGCGTTGCTTCTCGATGCGCGGGGGGAGCTCTGGCGCCACTTCGCTCTTGAGCCGCCGGAGCATGACGGGCCGCAGTCTGGCCGCAAGCAATGTGCGTGCGTGGAGCGGTGCGTCGGCGCTGTCGTAGCGCTGGGAGAAGACGGTGCGATTGTCGAGATAGCCCGGATTCAGGAAAGCTTGGATGCTCCACAGATCGAGGGCCCGGTTCTCGAGCGGAGTGCCGGTGAGCGCGAGCTTGTGCTGGGCTCGAAGTGCGCGCGCGGCGCGGCTCACGGCAGTGTCCGGGTTCTTGATGTTCTGAGCCTCGTCGAGGATCACGGCGCGCCAAGAGATGGCGCCCAGTTCTTCGCGGTCACGGCGCAGCAGTGCGTAGTTCGTCACCACGAGGTCGTGTGCCGGGATCTGTTCCCGGAGTGCGTGGCGTTCGCTGCCGGCGGTGAGGGCCAGCACGCGCAGGCGCGGGGTGAAGCGTTCTGCCTCGCGCTCCCAGTTGTGGAGTACGGAGGCCGGACACACGACCAAGCTCGGGCCGCCTTCGGGTTGCAGGCTGACGAGCCGGGCCAGCCACACCAGCGCCTGGACGGTCTTGCCCAGTCCCATGTCGTCGGCCAGGATCGCGCCCAGGCCGAGGGACGCGGCATGGGAGAGGAAGTCGAGGCCTGTCCGCTGATAGGGCCTGAGGCTGCCCTCGATTCCAGGTGGCAGGTCGACCCGGGGTAGCCCCGTGAAGGCGGCGACTTTCTCACGCAGGGTGCGCACGTCATCCAGCGCGCTCACGCTCCCGGCGGCGCCCGTATCCAGGTCAGTGCCCAAAATGGCAGCGAGGGCGTCGGGGCGGGCACGAGCAAGCTGCCAGACGCTGACACGTTGGGCTTCGCCATCGGCTTCGATGCCGAGTTCGGCCAGGGCTTCGTCGGCAGCGCTCCGTGCGTGGGCGACGTCCGAGCGTGCCCAGCCCGACGGGAGCCGGACGAAGCGCGACGTCGAGTTGCGCAGCAGGGCAAACTCCGCGTCAGTGAGGGCGGCGCTTTCGGCTTCCCACTCCGCGGACAGCATGAACCAGTCCACGCCACTCGAGGCCACGCGCAACTGGGGCACCATGGGCTCCGGTGCTGTGAACAGCTTGAGCAGCGCGTCACTGCCGAACCAGGTGACATCGGCCGGGCGGAGGGCCCAGGCGTCCGCGAGCTTGTCGATGGTGCTCGGCGTGAGGCGCATCCAGGTGCCGAACTCCCGGTCGTCGGCCAGAGGTTGCTCCCCTTCTGCCTGTGGCATGCTGCCATTGGTCGCGTCCAGTGATTCCAGCCACGACACGATCGGCGCGACGCGGTCGGGGTCGGGAAGTTCGAGCCAGATCGGATCCGCGCCCGGCGCCGTGCTCTTCGCCGTGCTCTCGATGCACGGCACCCAGCCACGGGCGCCCGTCCACTCGAAGTGCATCGCGTCAGTCGAGACAGCATCGCCCGAACGCCAGCCGGGGATGGCGCTCGCGAAGGCCCGGATCTGGAGCCAGTCGTCACTCCGCAGATCCAGGCAGACCGTGGGGTGGGCCGGATGCACCCGGGTGTAGGGTGCGAGGGAGGCACGGAAGGCCGGGAAGGCACGGGCCAGCGGTTCGAGCAGGGCGGGGTTTTGGGACGGATCGAAGCCATCCGGAGAGGCGAACAGTTCGGGCGAGATCGCTGGATGCGCGCCTCGGGTTGTCCAGAACTGGCCGCTGGTGAGGAGCAGCGTGGGTTCCCGGTAAGCGCCAGGCCGTGCCCGGAGCAGCAGCCGCTCGCCTGATGTGAGCACGGCGCCCTCAGGGATCCGGTGCTCCAGCACCACCCGCGGGTGACCGGACACATCGCAGAGGACGGGTTCTATGTCGACCGTGCCGGAGGCGAGCTTCAGCGGTTCACCTGGGGTGATGTCCGCGAGGCCCGCGAGTTGTGCAGGCAGCTGATCGCTCCACGTGGCGAGTTGTGTCCCTGCGACCGCGAACAGTACGCGGAGCAGAGCCTCGCCTGAGAGCACACATTCCGGATCTTGCTGGTTGACGAAGGGCGACACCGTCGATTCGAGCAACATGCTCAGCAGTTCGTGTTGGTCATCTGACAACACTCCGCTTTCTTGATCCGCCCTGGCAAGCAACTGACGCAGTTGGAGGCCGGTGCGGAGAACATCGGTGAGACGCTCGGAAGTGACACGCGTCTGCACCTTGACGACCACGTCGCCGAGTGGGTCGCCCTCAAGCCGAAATTGCATGCGTAGGCGTCGAGTGGCGGGGGCATGTGGCTCACCGACCCAGGGCGCATCGTCGACGGCGAGCACGTCTTCCATCTGAGAGCGGTAGCGCTGCTCCAGATCCGGGCGTTCCAGAAAGGGAGCGAGTGTCACGGGAAGCCGCGTGCCCATGCGCGAGACGAGTTCGCGGGCGATGACAAAGCAGCGGATGTCAGGATCTTCCAGTTCCACCAGGTCGCTGAGGGGGGATTGGAAGGCCGCGTAGGCAAGGCGTCGGTCGGCGCGCAACAGGTCGGCCAAGGCGCTCACTCGATCGAGCCAGTCGGAGCAGGTGCGCAGTTGTTCGAGGGCCGCCAACTCACGTGATGCCGGGGGTGTGCGGTCGGCGTCGGGCGACTGCTGCTCGGGTTCTCTCTCTTGGGGGGAGCGTGCTCGGTCGAGGCGACGGCGAACCAGCCGTTCCGGTAGGAGGTTGCCGATCCAGGAGAGTTCGAGCCGATCGATGGGCAGCCCATTGACGAGAGCCACGCAGGCGAGGGCGAAGGCGTGCTTGCAGCGCGGCGCGACGGGGCAGGTGCACGACGGGGTCCAGGCAGCTTCCGCCCACCTCCAACTGACGTCATAGGTTCGGTTGCCGTCGACGCTGGCCTGGATCTCGTTTGTCGCCAATCGGAGCGTACCCACGCGCTCGTCGGTGGCGTAGAGCCGGCCGCGCTCCAGTCGGTCGGCCTCGAACGCCTTGACGGTCTCCGCCAGGATCTCTAGCCGCTCAGCAGTGAGCCAATCTTCGGAGGGGGAATGCTCACGCGTGTCGGGCACTTGGATTGGGTGGGGGAGGGGCCGTGATGTTCCGCGAAGTCTAGCAGCGAATCGCCGCGTGTCATGCCAAGGTACCCTTCTCTTGGGCGTTGCCAGAGCCTCCCCAAAAGTCTCTTTGCGTTGCTCCAGCCTGAACTCAACGCACATAGCGTCCTCCGGCACGGATGCCCAGCTCACGCCCGGGCGATCGGCTGCAGCTTCTCCGAGAAATGCTGGAGGTTCCTGGCAAGGTCCTCGCTACTCTGCAGCGTTCTTCAACCCAGCCAGAGTTGCTTCTCGCCAGTGTTCAACCTCGTCAGCCCCACTCGCTTCCAGTTCAGGAGCGATCTTCTCTCCGGCCTCACCGTAGCCCTGGCGCTTGTCCCCGAGGCTGTCGCCTTCGCCTTCGTGGCCGGTGTCGACCCGCTGGTGGGCCTTCACGCGGCCTTCATTGTCGGGCTGATCACTTCGCTGTTCGGAGGGCGTCCGGGGATGATCTCCGGAGCCACCGGGGCCATTGCGGTCGTGCTCGTGGCGCTCGTGGCGCAGCATGGCATCGAGTACATGTTGGCGGCCATCGTCCTGATGGGCGTCCTGCAGGTCCTGGCCGGGGTGTTCCGGCTGGGCAAGTTCATTCGCATGGTCCCGCATCCGGTGATGCTGGGCTTCGTGAACGGCCTGGCGATCGTGATCTTCATGGCTCAGTTGGGGCAGTTCAAGACGCCCGACGCCACCGGCCAACTGCAGTGGATGTCTGGTGCCCCGCTGCACACCATGCTGGGACTGGTGGTGCTCACCATGGTGATCATCCAGTTCTTGCCCAAGCTCACGAAAGCCGTGCCCGCCTCGCTTGTCGCCATCGTGAGCATCACCGCGCTGACTGTCGGCTTCGGCCTGGACAGCCCAAGCATCGTGGACTACTTGCGCACCATGACCGGTGATGCGCAGGCCTCGCTCGCGGGCGGCCTGCCGGCCTTCACCATTCCCATCGTCCCACTGAATCTTGAGACTCTGTTCATCGTGCTGCCGTACGCGGTGATCCTTGCGGCGGTGGGCCTCATCGAATCGCTGCTGACTCTCACGCTCATCGATGAGGTCACTGAGACCCGCGGACGTGGGAACAAGGAGTGCGTCGCGCAAGGTGCCGCCAACATCGCTTGCGGTTTCTTTGGCGGCATGGGCGGCTGCGCGATGATCGGGCAGAGCATGATCAACATCAACTCGGGCGGCCGCGGTCGGACGTCGGGCATCACCGCTGCGCTGGCGCTGATCCTGTTTGTTGTCGTGGCCTCGCCCTTACTCGAGATGGTGCCGGTCGCGGCACTGGTCGGCGTGATGTTCATGGTCGTGCTGGGCACCTTCGAGTGGTCCAGCTTCCGCGTCATGACCAAGGTGCCAGCGACGGACGCCTTCGTGATCTTCCTGGTCTCGGCGGTCACCGTGGCCACGGACCTCGCCGTCGCGGTGTTCGTGGGCGTGATCGTCTCCGCGCTCGTGTTTGCCTGGAAGCACGCCAAGGTGATCCACGCCGTTTGCGAGACGTCTTCCAGCGGCGCCAAGATCTACTCCATCCGCGGGCCGCTGTTCTTCGGCTCCAGCAAGAACTTCCTCGAGTTGTTCGAACCCCGAACGGACCCCCAGGAGGTCATCGTCGAGTTCCAACACGCTCGTGTGTCCGACCACTCCGCCATCGAAGCCATCGATTCCCTGGCTGAGCGCTACCTGGGCCTCGGCAAGGTGCTGCACCTACGGCACCTCAGCCCGGAATGTCGGAAGCTGCTGCGAAAGGCCGGCAATCTGGTGGAGGTGAACGTGATCGAGGATCCGCGCTATCACGTGGCCACGGACGAGTTGGCCTGAGAACCCGGGATCGATTCGACCGCGCGGTCATACCAATCGCGGACATCTTGGGCGACGAGCAGGGCGCTCAGTGCGAGTTGCCTTTTCGACGTACCTGTTGGACCACCTGGTCGAGGCTCATCAGGAACTTGGAGCGGTCCTTTTCCTGCATGGGCGGCGGGCCGCCGGCTTGGATGCCCATCTCCCGCATGTAGGCCTGGGCCTCCCGGGCAGCGATGGCTTCCCCGATGCTCTCATCCTTGAAGACCCGGCCGCGGGGGTCGAGCACCCTGGCGTCGTTCTCGAGGCAGCGCGCGGCGAGCAGGATGTCCGCCGTGATGACGATGTCGCCCTCACTGGCGCGCTCGGCAATCCAATCGTCGGCTTCGTCGAAGCGGTCGCCCACGAGGACGAAGTGGAACGAGTCGCTGGCAGCGACATGCACGGACTGGTTGGCCACCACGTGCACGGTCAGCGCGTAGCGATAGGCGACCCGGTAGATCTCGTCCTTGACGGGGCAGCTGTCAGCGTCGACATAGAGTTCAAGCACGGCGTGCATCGCGACCGGGACATTCGGGCGGACCTCCAGGCGGCCGCGAGACACACGCTACCGGTTTTCGAGAGCTGGCAGCAGCTTTCAGTTTGCGCGGGCTTCCAAGGTACGTCCGACATCCGCCTTGCGGGGGTGGTTGCCGTAGGCCTTGTCGGTCTGCGCCGTGTCCCGGATTCAGTCAGACGTCGGGGCCGCCCCGCATCTTGCGGATCAGCCGCAACTGAGACGACGTGAACGTCTCGGTTCCGAAATACGCCCGCAAGTAGTGGAGCTTCTGCTCCTCACCGAGATTCGGTGTGTGCCGGAAGAAGTGCGAGCAGTCCTTCTTCGTGCGGTGACGCGCCTGAGGATGCCGGACACTTTTTTCCAGGTCCACCACGCGACTCCTGAAGGAGCCGTCGGGTTCCTCTTGGACGAAGATGTGCTTCGCCGAGTACCCCATGTGGATCCAGCCTGCGTCATTGATGTTTCGCGAGGCCCTCGCGATTGCAGTCAGAACTCGGCAGAGCGTGCTCTCGTCCGGGGGCTCGCGCTGGGCCTTGCCCAGCAGCCAGTCCTTGAGTTGGAGAGAGTCGTCCAGAGCTTCGATGGCGAGGAGTGCGCCGGTGTCTGTCCCGCGCCGCCACTTCGCGAAAAACAGCACGTTCGGCACGGCCTTGGTTGTGGCGCCGAGCGCCTGCAATGCGTTGAACTCGCGTTCGAAGGTCAGCCGTTTGCGCGAGAGACGCGCGAGCCCTCCGTAGAAGTGGTTCATCTGTGCCTTCAGAAACGTCGCCTTCTGCTCCTGGGCGGCGGCGTCCGGATTGAGCACGATTCGCGAGACGCCACTCCAGCCACCCCGCCGGATGTTGGGTTCCTCGAACCAGTCGAACGTGCGTTGCGAGAGGGGTTCGATGTCGAGGAGGTTCGCGGCGCGCAGCATTGGCGCGTGGGCTTTCGACACCCATAGGTTCTCGACGGTGAACATACTTCTCTTGTCGGTTTCCGCGTTCGAGGAATCGACATCGGAGAGCCGATGACGCAAGCCGAAGTATTGCAAATCGAGCGTACGTGCGAACCCGCTATTCTTCGAGATCGTTGATTGCTCGTGAGGTTGAGCGGCGCGACTTCACCGCGAGCGCAGGCAATCCGAAAAGAGCGAAGTGGTCCCAGAGGGTCGCTACGCCAGCAAGTCCCGGACAACGTGGCCATGGACATCTGTCAACCGCATGTCCCGACCCCCGAAGGGGAATGTCAACTTGCGATGATCGATGCCCATCAGGTGCAAGATCGTCGCGTGCAAGTCGTACATTTCTAGAGGGTGCTCGACCACTTTGTAGCCGAACTCATCAGTCTGGCCATAGGCAAACCCCGGCTTGATGCCACCGCCGGCCATCCACACCGTGTAGGCAAATGGATTGTGGTCACGCCCATCTGTGCCCTGAGCAAAGGGGGTCCGACCAAACTCGCCGGCCCACAACACCAGCGTTTCATCCAGCATCCCCCTGCTCTTGAGATCCTTGAGCAAGCCTGCGATGGGCTGGTCCACCGCCAGCGCATTGTCCCCGTGGCCCTTGAGAAGGCCGGTGTGTTGATCCCATCGGTCATGACCGGGAATGACGGGGCATGTCAATTCAATGAATCGAACACCGCGTTCCACCATTCGACGCGCCAGCAGGCACTCGCGCGCGAAGGTCGACGTGGGCGCATAAGTCGAATCGGTTCCATACAGCGCATGCGTTGCTGCAGACTCCTCTGCCAGTTCCATCAACTCGGGAACACTGGCCTGCATTCGGAACGCAAGGTCTTGATTTCGAATCGA
>Ga0315339_1003062_pt1 | contig 12059 bp, 12 predicted proteins | sample ASW17metaG_FD_204514 | JGI IMG/M metagenome (GOLD analysis project Ga0315339, IMG submission 204514) | Ammonia-oxidizing marine archaeal communities from Pacific Ocean, United States - ASW #17 | ecosystem: Environmental > Aquatic > Marine > Oceanic | place: USA: California | collected 2016-12-05
TTTGGCGAAATTGGGTATCCCGCCCTTGGCCTCACATTTGTTCGTGCTTTACTACGGTGTCATTTCGGAGATCACGCCGCCGGTTTGCGCCTCGGCTTACGCGGCGGCCGGGATTGCCGGTGCCAACTCGTTCAAGACAGGGTGCTCTGCTTTCACGCTCGGTATTGGCAAGCTTTTGGTGCCTATGGTGTTTGTCTATTCACCGGCCATGCTGATTGTGTTGCCTGAATACTTCACTTGGGCCGCGTTCTTGGAAACCAGCCTGACTTGTGCGTTGGGTGTGGCCATGATGGCGACCTGTGTCAGTGCTTACTTCATCGCCCCCATGCCGACGGCGTTCCGGTTCTTGATCGGATTTGCGGCGTTGTTCATGGTCGCGCCCGGTGCGACTAGCGATATGTATGCCCTTGTGCTGGCCTTGCCGGTGGTCGTTCAACAGGTGATGGCGGCACGGCGCGAACGCGAATCCTTACCAGCGGATGCCTAATTCATGGGAGACCATGGCATGAGCCAGGTTTGGACCACGGATGCGTTGGCCGAATGGAGTGTTGGCCTTGACGGCGGCGGCTTGGCGGATGCGGTGATCGCCAAGGCTGAAGATTGTATTCTCGACGTCATCGCCTGCGCCATTGCTGGCCGTCAATCGGAGGCCACAAAGCGGGTCATGGCGATGGCTTCCGCGCAGTATCGTGATGGTCCGGCGGGCACTTGGTTCGGTGGCAATCATCTACATGCGACGGGCGCTGCCTTCATGAACTCAACGGCGGCCTCGATCCTCGATCTGGATGACGGTCATCGCCTGCCTTGCGGACATCCGGGCGCGGCGGTTGTGCCGACGGCGCTGGCGGTGGCTCAAGAAACCAATGCCAGTGGCCTGGATGTGCTGGCGGCGGTCATTGCAGGTTACGAGGTGTGCACGCGTATCGGCGGATCGGAACATCGCATCGCCTATCACACAGGCAATTGGACGGGCTTTGGCACGGCGACAACGGCTGCGCGGCATGGATACTGAAAGCCTTGCCCAAGCCCTCGCCTTGACGGCCTACCATGGCCCGCGTGTTGCCGATCTCACTTTGAGCACCGACATGGGCGCCAATGTTAAAGAATCCATCCCTTGGTCCGTCGTCGCCGGCCTCAATGCTGCAGATTTGGCAGCGCAAGGATTTACCGGTTGCCGCGACGCTTTGGATATCGATGAGCGGTTTGTGCCCGCTCAGGCGGCGGCGGGATTGGGCGACGGGTTTTTGATCATGCGGACGTATTTCAAGCGCTATTCGGCCTGCCGGTGGGTGCATGCTGCCGTTGAAGCGCTCATGCAGATTATGGCCGAACAGAATTTGTCGGCGTTGGATATTGAGAGTGTCCGTGTAGAAACATTCCATCAAGCCGCCAGTCTCAACAATCTGGTCGACCCTCCGAGCCTTGAAAGTGCGCAGTATTCCATACCCTATTGCCTCGGGCTGGCGGCGGTATATGGAGATCAAGCTTTGACGCCGATGGCGGACGATCATCTTCATGACCATCGGGCAATCGCCTTTGCCGACAACGTAAACGTTATTTGTGATGATGCGCTTATCGACAGTTTCCCTGCGACAGTGCCGTCTCGTGTCTACGTGGAGACATCGTCGGCGGCATATGAAGCTTTCATTGAGCGGCCTTGGGGAGAGCCGGACGGGCCCACGGGCCGCACCGATCTCATAGACAAATTCCATACCCTCGCTGACGAACGGATTTCGAAGGCCCGCGCCTCAGCGATCATCGACGCGGTGGAGCATCTAAAAGATGACGGTGTGGATCCACTCATGACCTTGCTGGTTGATCCTATGGATGCAGCATCAACTGAACTTCAGGAGGCTGCACATGGCTGAACGCGTCACTGTAATCGGTGCCGGTATCGTCGGTATTTGCACGACATTGTCGTTGCTCGAAAAAGGTTTCGAGGTTGAGATGTTGGACCGCGACCCACCGGCGGAAGGTGCCAGCCATGGCAACGCCGGTGTTATTTCCCCCTGGTCTTGCATACCGCAATCCATGCCAGGTGTTTGGAAAAGTGTGCCAAAATGGTTGTTTGACCCGGAAGGGCCATTGGCTGTTCGTTGGACTTACGCACCCCTAATGATCCCTTGGTTGATAAAATTCTTCCAGGCCGGTGCGCTCAACCGTCTGCCGGCTATTGGTGATGCCATGAATGCGCTCAATCGACCCAATGTCGATCTCTATCGCCGTCATTTGGAGGGGACCGGACACGAGCATCTGGTCAGCGATTCCATGTACGTACATGTCTACAAAAACCCCGCGAGTGCTGACCTAAGCCAACTGAGTTGGCGTATGCGTGCGGAGAGAGATGTACCCTTGGAGGTGGTTAACGAGGGCGAACTCCATGAAATTGAACCGGCACTCTCATCTGACTATAAGGCCGCGGTATTGATGAAAGATCAGGCCCGGGCATTGTCACCGGGTGATATTGGCAAAGTCTTGGCTGAGAAAGCCTTGTCCATGGGTGCAACATTCCGCCAAGTCGGTGTTGATCGAATTCAGCCCACTGGCGATGGCGGATGGCTGTTGCATACGGCGGAAGGTGAGATTTCGGCTGAGAAACTGGTCGTTGCCGCCGGGGTTTGGTCGGCACGTTTGTTGGCGCCGCTTGGCATCAAATTGCCACTTGAGGCGGAGCGCGGGTACCATTTGATACTGAAAGATCCGGGCATCACACTTAACAATTCGATCATGGATACGGAAGGTAAGTTCGTCGTCAGCACAATGTCGACGGGGGTACGTTGCGCCGGCACAGCCGAGTTCGCCGGGATCGACGCACCGCCAGATTACCGGCGCGCCAAGGTGTTCAAACGGCTAGCGAAACGCCTGTTCCCGAAGATCAATACGGAAGATACCGTTGAATGGATGGGGCGGCGCCCCTCATTTCCAGATAGTTTGCCATGTATTGGTACGGTGCCGGATCATCCCGGCTTATTCGCGGCCTTTGGTCACAGTCATTACGGTTTCGGTATGGCGCCAAATACGGGGCGTGTTATCGCCGGCGTTGTCAGCGGTGAACCAACGAACGTCGACATGACTCCTTATCGGATTGAGCGGTTCCAATGAGTGAAGCCTTCGATGGATATTGCGGACATGGGAACCTGGGAAGGTATGAGATACACCCACTACGGACCCGCAATTCAAATTGTCTGACGTCAGACAGAGCCTGACCATGGCGAGCGCGGTCAAGACGTCAGAGGCGACGGGCCGCGACGACGCGAATTATCTGTGGGGCAAAGTTGGGTATTCTACGGGATTGTTCTCGGTGGGGGATACCCACTTCGCCATATCACATGGCGTCTACAACAACTTCGGCCAAAACGACGATGAAGCGACGGAAACCAGTCTCGGTATCGTCCAGGACCTGGAATCCGTCGGGTCTAATATCTGGTTCCTCGTTCGTAATCATGAACTCGATCGCACTGCGCAGACCAACGACGATCTGCTCATCGTTTCGACCGGTGTTTTGCTGAATTTTTAGCAAAATCAATTTGTTAGAGAGGGTTTGCCGCGTCGCGTAAGGCCGCGGCGAACCCTCAAAACTGAACACACGCTCAGCGTATTGAAACCGATCTCAATGGGTCGAGGTGTAATATATAATTGCGAATGATTTTCATTTGCATTTATAATCAAGGCACGCTATGACTATTAATGTGAGCCATTCACCAAATAAAAATGCCACAAACCAAAAGGGTAACAGCATGCCAGGTTCCACCATCGCTGATCTTGCGGTTCTTGGAATTTCACAAACGGGCCCTATCGCACCTCAGCGCTTAGTCGTTGTCGCCAAGACCTTGGTGCCCGATCTTTGGAACCCGACAGCGGGCGTCATCGATGCCGCAATTTGCCGCAACCTGAGCGCAAGCCATCTAGTCATCGAGGACGCCAATTTTGGCGGCGAGGACCTCGAGCTGACGATAAGGGGTTCGGAAAAACTTCGCGGTTTATTGCTCCACGACCCAGGGCATGCCGCTTCGCCAGCCACACATGCCACTGAAGCCATACAGTTTTGTTTCCTTGATGCCGCGGATCCCGAAACCGCTGAACTAGTTCTTGTTCGGATGCAGACGCGTCTTCACCAACGACTGAGCGAACTTCGTCAACGTTGTCGTCGCTGCCCCCACAACGGGCGCTACGTCAATCTTTGGATGGGAATGGAACAGCGTCGTCTTGAGGCAGCCGCACAAATGCTCGCCGTTGTAACCAGTAACAGCCCAAGCCCCAGGAACAGTTTAGCGGCCGAAGAGGTGATCTCATGATTCTTAGATTTGGCGATGAACAGCTCCTTGGACGGTTGCTGGTTGCGGAAGCAAATGACTGGCGTTCGGATCGGTTGCTCAGCAATGCGTCTGGTCAGATTGAGCCAGCAGCACCGGATAAGGAAAGCGACGCTACTGGCTTGGTTTCAAAATTGAACAAGGGGCCGTCCCGTGTGTGAAGTCTGCGGTGATATGCAGCATGTGGCGTTTCCAAACCAGCGCCGCCGGATTTGGGAACTCTCGGGCGGTTGGCATTGCGCCGTGATTGGCACGTGCCTGACGCTCGCTGATTTGCGCACGCTGGCGCGAAAACTCTCGGTTAAAACCCGGCGCGGGTATTCCGCCGACTACCAATTGCATGGGTTTTTCGTCCAGGAAGCCGTAAAATCAGAAAAGCCTGCAAAACTCCTGAACAAACTTCTCGACAAACGTCACGCCGTCGCCATCCGCAAGGTCCGCCCCCTCAATTCAGAGACGGAATTGGAAGCGTTCTGGGATGCGGCCCGAGAGACGGGCGAAATTCCGGGGCCTTATTGGGCAATCCTCAGCCATCCGGGCGCAACTCAAGCACTGTCGGAACGCATGTTTGCCGACGTGCACATGTTGTCGCATTTGGTCGGTGCGTCGAACCGCGCCGATATCCGGCGCCTGCAGGTGATGGAGGAGCAAACAGCGCAATTGGAAGCCAAACTGTCAAAACAACAGCGATTGCATCGCCAGCGGTTGGGCGGAAAAGACCAGCAAATTGCCGGACTTCGTGAGAAACTACGAGACAGCGCAAAAAGCGCGAAGAATTCATCATCAGCAATCAAGAGTGTCGATGCGGCATGCGGATGCGCCTCCCTTCCGGCGCTGCATGACGAACTGACACGCCTCGAGGCGGAAACATCAATCTCGGCGAGCACAGTTCAACGTCAACAAACCCAGATTGACGAACTGGCCGGCCTTGTCCAGGTGCTTGGCCAGGAAAACGCCACGCTTGAACAGGCATTGGTGCACGAGAACCTGCCCCGCAAAGAGACCTGCCCCTTCGACCTCGGCGGACGATGCCTGCTTTACGTCGGTGGCCGCCAGCAGACGGTGCACCGGCTTCGTGCCTTGGTCGAGGAATGGAACGGCCAGTTTCTTCATCACGACGGCGGTATCGAGCGCTCGCTCGGTGAATTGGCCAGCGCGGTCGTTAAGGCTGACGCCGTTGTCTTTCCTGTTGATTGCGTCAGCCATAACGCCGCCAACAAGGTCAAGCGGCTCTGCGACCAATCCATGAAACCCTATGTGCCGCTGCGGACGTCCGGTGTTGCTTCATTCGTTGCCGGTCTCCGCGACAATCTCGACACCGTTCCCGCAAACGAGACCAATTAATCAAGGACCTCCCGATGAATGAGATGAGCAGAAGAGATCACGCCGCCATGGCTTCAAACTTCGCCGCGTTGCCCCTCGGTGAACAACTTATTTTATGGGGCTTGCGGATGTGGGTGAAGGCGTACACCCAAGGCGAAAACATTCAAGATACGTTGCGCAACGGCTTCAAACTCGCCGGTGCTCCGGCTGCGCATCCCGCCCTAGACGCCATGATGACGGTGTTCTCGACCGTCGGGCGCGGCGCCATGGATATACGCTGCCCGCAGTGCACGGACATCAGTGCGGATGAGCACCGAATATTGGGCGCAATCGCCGCCTGCCAGAGCACACTCGATAGCCACGCCGGCGACGCATTCCTCGATTGCTGGATGCCGCCGACTGCCCTGCGGGTTGTGCGCGAACCCATCCACCAGCTTGCCATGGCGTTGAGGGAAGCCCGCTTAATGGTGCGGCCACGCCCTTGGGCCCTTCATGCGCCACGGACTGAGGAAGTCTGTGAAGTGGATGTCGAGCCTACTGCGACCGTCCATTAGTCACCCCTATAACACCCAATCGAAAAGGTAATAACCATGACCCACCCTCAATACCGACAAGCCGGCGAGCAAATTCCCAATGTATCATTTCGCGTTCGAGACGATGGTGAATGGTGCGACCTGACCACTGAGGAAATATTTTCCGGACGCACCGTCGTTGTATTCGCCTTGCCGGGCGCTTTCACGCCAACATGCTCGAAAAGTCATCTTCCAGGTTTCGCCAATCATGCCGTAGAACTCAAGGCCGCCGGCATCGACGCGACCTACTGTCTTTCGGTCAACGACTGGTTCGTCATGGACGCCTGGCGCGAAGCCCTCGGTGTCGGTGATGACGTGACGATGCTGCCCGACGGCAATGGCGATTTCACCGTCGACATGGGCTTGCTCGTCGACAAACGCGATCTCGGCTTTGGTGAACGGTCTTGGCGCTACGCCATGATCGTCCGTGATGGCGTGATCGATAGCATCTTCGTTGAGGACTTCGAGGATGCCGGTGACCCATTCGAGGTCAGCGGTGCGCCGCAAATTCTTGCCCACCTCCAAAACGCCGCCGTTGCCGCGGAATAACTGTTCTCCAACCAGCTAACCAAAAAACCAAAGGAGACAACCCCATGAAGGCTATAAGACTCGCGGCATTAGCCGCCGCATTGATGATCAGCCAACCACTGATCAATGACGCCCGGGCAGCTGATGCCGACAAGATCGTCAAGACATATACCGATATTGCCCACGCCGTCTATGAGGACGCGCTCCTCACCGCAGAGACTCTGCAAAGCACCGTTGAGCAACTGATAACCAAGCCATCTCGGACGGCGCTGCTGCGCGCCCGTGCGGCTTGGCGGGCTGCCCGCGTTCCCTACCAGCAATCGGAAGGGTTCCGTTTTGGCAATCCCATCGTCGACGACTGGGAAGGCAAGGTGAATGCTTGGCCGCTGGATGAAGGACTCATCGACTACGTGGCCTCCGCCTACGGCAAGTCTTCCGACGACAACCCGTATTACACGGCCAATATCATCGCCAATCCGTCCATGAAACTTGGTGCTCGGGTGATCGACGCGACCAAGATCACACCGACACTACTCGCCGAGACCTTGCATGAAGCAGACAAAGTCGAGGCCAACGTCGCCACTGGCTACCACGCCATTGAGTTTATGCTCTGGGGTCAAGATTTGAACGGCACCGGCCCGGGTGCTGGCAACCGCCCGCACACGGATTTCGACACCAAAAACTGCACGCATGGAAACTGTGATCGCCGCGCCCAGTATTTGAACGCCGCAACCAACCTTCTGGTCTCAGACCTCAAGGACATTGTCGTTGAATGGGCACCCGGTGGCGGCGCACGGAAGGCTGTTACGGCGAATTCGAAAAAAGGCATTGCCGCCATCATCAAGGGATTGGGCAGTCTCTCATATGGCGAATTGGCCGGTGAGCGGATCAAGCTGGGACTGATGCTTCATGACCCCGAGGAAGAACATGATTGCTTCGCCGACAACACCCATAACTCACATTACTACAATCAGGTTGGTATGATGGCGATCTACGCCGGGCGCTATTCCCGCATCGACGGTTCTGTTGTTGAAGGTGCGAGCCTCCAGGACTTAATTGGCGCCAAATCGCCAAAAGTTGCCGCCGCGATTGAAAGAGCGATGTCATCGGCTCGTGATCGCATGGCAGTGATGAAAGATCTCGCTGACCGGCGGGTGATGTCCTACGACCAGATGCTCGGTGAAGGGAACCAGGCTGGAAACAAAGTCATCCAGAATGTCGTCGATGGTTTGGTCGCCCAAGCCAAGGCCATTGAAACCGCCATGGCACCGCTTGGGATCAACGGCGTCGATTTCGAAGGTTCCGACAGCTTGGACTCTCCGAACAAAGTTGGCCAATGACGGCCTGACAGAACGCCAAGGGAGAGTTTTCGCGCGAGCGAATTTCCCTGGCCGGCGCTCCAACACCGCCGGCTTTGGGCGCGGGAGGCGGGCCTCAACACCTCCGTAAAGAGGCCCGCCTCCATTTTCCTAATTGAACGAAGAAGTTACTATGAAAGCCAAAATTCTCGTCGCAGCCACCGTCACGGCAATGAGCGCCCCGGGCATCGCAATTTCATCCGATCAGGATCGCATTGCTGTTCAACCAACCATCGACTTCTCACGATCTGAAGGCAACGAGCAAATGCCCGGCGGCGCGGCGACGTCTTTGAAGCGTGCCAACGCCAACGCTTTTTCCCATTCATCGCGAAACTTGAACTTCGCTCAAGAGATGGAATTCAAAGTGGGCAACGCCTTCTTTCGCCGGCTATGGGTCTCGGCGCCGGCGTCAACACGTTCCTCCGACGGCCTCGGCCCGATTTTCAATGCGCGGTCCTGCCAACGCTGCCATTTGAAGGATGGCCGCGGCCATCCGCCGAGGGCCAATTGGCCGGATGACAACGCGGTTTCAATGTTCCTGCGCCTGAGCATCCCGCCCGAAACCGATGAACAGCGCGAATTGCTGCGGTCGGACCGTGCTGCAGTGATCGCGGAGCCCACCTATGGCGGCCAACTCCAAGATTTCGCCGTTCAGGGATTGTCGGCAGAAGGGCGCATGCATATCCGGTATGCGCCGGAGCCGGTGACATTGGCCGACGGCACGGTGGTCGAACTTCGCAAGCCGACTTACAGTATTACCGACCTTGCCCATGGTCCACTGCATCCGAAAGCCATGCTGTCGCCTCGCGTCGCGCCGCCGATGATCGGCCTCGGTCTCCTGGAAATGATTGGGGAGCGCGACATTCTTTCCAAGGCTGATCCCGAGGACCGCAATGGAGATGGCATATCGGGCAAATCACAAAGTGTCTGGGATGTCGAAAAAGACGCGCCGGCGCTGGGCCGTTTCGGTTGGAAAGCAGGAAACCCGAGCGTTCGCCAGCAATCCGCAGGCGCGTTTGCGGGTGACATTGGAATCTCCAATCCCGTCGCGCCTTGGCACTGGGGCGATTGCACGTCGACACAATCTGATTGCCGGTCTGCCCCGAGTGGTGCCACGCCCGAACACGCCGGACTGGAGGCGTCCGAGAAAGTGCTCAGTCTCGTGACTTTTTACTCAAGAAATCTCGCCGTACCCAAACGCCGGCACGTCGATGCCCCGAAAGTATTGGCCGGTAAGAAGCTGTTCTACGAGACCGGCTGCATCGCCTGCCATACGCCGAAGTACGTGACCGCCATGGACCCGGCACGGCCGGAACACTCCGGCCAGTTGATCTGGCCTTACACGGACCTTCTTCTTCACGACATGGGCGATGGACTTGCGGACGGACGGCCGGAAGGACGCGCCAACGGGTGGGAATGGCGGACCCCGCCACTTTGGGGAATAGGGCTCACGGAAACGGTGAATGGACATACCAATTTCCTCCATGACGGCCGGGCCCGGAATTTCTTGGAAGCGATCCTCTGGCATGGCGGCGAGGCAGAGCCAGCGAAAGAACGGGTGCGTGCCATGCGCAAAGCGGAGCGGGACGCGTTGATCGCTTTCCTGAATTCTCAGTGATGCGCTCCATTATCTTTGTCACTTTCTCAGCAACCGTGCTGTGGATTGCCGCCGCGCTCGGTGGGATGAAACCTGTCGATCTTGCGGCGATCAATAACAATGTCCACATAAAACATTTGCAGCCGCGCTACGTGGCGTTTGCCGGTCGTGCCCAACGGTTAAACACGGCTGTGAAACAACTGTGCCGACGAATGACACCAGCGGGCTTGGCCGCCACACGTCGTGCCTTCCATGACGCCGTTGACGCTTGGCAGTCAATCGAACATTTTCGGTCCGGCCCCGCCAACGAGCACAATGCCCACGCGCGACTCAATTTTTGGCCAGACCGGCGGGGCAGGGTGGGAAAACATCTTCGCCGCCTGTTGGTCGCTCCCGACACAAGCCGCCTCACGCCAAAGATTTTCGCCCAGGGAAGCGTTGCCGTCCAAGGGTTTACTGCTTTGGAGCGTCTGCTGTTCGGCGAGGAAACCGGTGTAAATCTGAATTCGGGCGGAGCCGTACCGAGATCGTGCGCGATTGCCGTCGCGATATCGGGAAACATTGACGCATTGTCTGGTTCACTCGCTGAAATCGTTGCTCGCGACCCGTTCGGCAAAGCCAACGCTAAGGAGGTTACCGCTACAATTTTCAATGATCTCGCAACTGGCCTCGGCGCTGTCGCTGATCTCAAACTCGGCAGCCCCCTTGGCATCAAGTCAGGTCGTGTCCGACAGAAACGCGCTGAACATTGGCGAAGCGGCCGGGCGCTCAGAAACATTGTTCTCAATCTAACCGCGCTGCGCGACCTCTATGTCATCATAGCCGATGGCGCTGGACGCCGGTTGAGCGGCAGTCCCGAAGACCAGCTGATCCGTGAACAGTTCAATACGGTCATTCGAGATGCTAATGCCGCCGGACCGACATTGGCGACGGCGTTGGAGGATGTCCGAGGCCAAGCGCGGCTAAAGGCGTTGCATGCCAGTATCGGTGATTTACGGGAACTGGTGATCATCCATGTTTCGGAGGCGCTTGGGCTGACGCTCGGGTTTAACAGCTTAGATGGCGATTAACCGACGCGCGGTATTGGGCTTGGCGGCTAGCGGACTGGTGTCTCTGGCCGGTGGCGCATGGTCTGCCGTACCCCGGCGATCCGAACACCGCTATCTCGGCATTCGTTATCGCCGCACGTTGCGGGAGTTTGTCGCGGTTGTCGCCGACAGCGCCGGCAGAAGCCTTCATGAGATCATCTTACCGGGGCGCGGCCATGATGTGGTTGCGCGGCCCGGGACGCGCGATGCCGTCGTCATCGCGCGGCGTCCAAATACTTTCGCCATTGCCTTCGATATAGACGGTGAGGGAGCACCATTGTCGTTTCGCACACCGTTCAATCGTCATTTTTTGGGGCACGCCGCATTCGATGCGGAGGGGCGGCTGTTGTTCGCCAGCGAGAACGATTTTGACCGAGGCCGAGGCGTCATCGGTGTTTATGACGCTAAAGACCGGTACCGCAGATTGGGGGAGTTTCCGAGTTACGGTATCGGCCCGCACCAATTGGTCATGGCATCCGACCGCCGCACTATAGCTGTCGCCAATGGCGGCATCTTCACACATCCGGACTCGGGACGCGCGAAATTGAATATCCCGACCATGAAGCCGTCGCTGGCCTATATCGATATACAGAGTGGGCAACTCCTGGACAGAGTGACAATGCCACAAGGCCGGCGCCGGAAACTCAGCACCCGACACCTCGCTTTGTTACCCGGCGACCGGATTGCCGTCGCTTGCCAGGATGAAGGCCCGAGGAACGACCTAATGTCCTTGGTGGGAATCCACACGCCCGGAACAGGGATAATTCAGGAACTGACCGCACCCGACGCCGTCATGCGCACCATGGCTGGCTATTGCGGCGCCATCACAGCCGACACGGCAGGCGAAATTCTCGCCGTCAGCGCACCGCGTGGCAATTTGGTTGTCTTCTGGCACGTCACATCAGTCGAATATCTAGGCATGACGTTTATAGCTGACGGATGCGGCGTCGCGCCCGGTCCACGGCCTGGCACCTTCGCCCTGACAAGCGGTGGCGGGGTGTTCGCGATACACAATCCGAAACGACAGCGCGGGGTTGCCGCACCGGCCACCTCAACGCCCCGCGCGCCTTGGGACAATCATCTCACGCGGATCGTCCTGTAGCTTTCTCGTGATCAGGTATCAGGACGATCCTTGCTGGTACATGTGCTCTTGCTGTCCGTCGTCATATAAAATGGAACACATGGCGGCCTGATCTAAAGGAGGATCTGGCTCATCTGGTTCAAGATATTAAGCGGCGACTTTGCGATGTTGCAAGCGCCGGTTCTCCATCGTTTTACGC
>Ga0315339_1003064_pt1 | contig 12057 bp, 9 predicted proteins | sample ASW17metaG_FD_204514 | JGI IMG/M metagenome (GOLD analysis project Ga0315339, IMG submission 204514) | Ammonia-oxidizing marine archaeal communities from Pacific Ocean, United States - ASW #17 | ecosystem: Environmental > Aquatic > Marine > Oceanic | place: USA: California | collected 2016-12-05
GCGCGCTAGGCGCGCGCTACGTGGCGAACGCGGTGGTGGTGACGGCGCAGGCGCGGCCCGAGCCAGACGCACCAGACGCGCCGGAGGGGGCGAGCGCATGATCGAGGGACAACCATGATAGAGGGACTGAAGGGACTGGTGACGACGCTGCGTTGGCTGGGCCGCAAACCCGTGACGGTGCACTACCCGGACCAGCACCTGCCGGTGCAGGACCGCTACATGGGCTTTCCGGCGCTCCTGTGGGACGTGACGGCGGATGAGCCGTTCTGCACGGGCTGCATGGTGTGTGTGCGCGAGTGTCCCACTCAGTGCATGACCGCCGTCATGCACGACAACCCCAAGGCGGTCGACGGCACCAGCCATCGGCGCAAGATCATCGAGACGTTCGAGATCAACCTCAATCGCTGCATTCTGTGCGGCATCTGCGTGGACGTGTGCAACTTCGATGCGATCGAGATGTCGCACGAGCATGAGCTGGCCAGCTTCGAGCGTACGGGTGCCCGCGCCGACCTGGGTCTGCTGCTGGATCTGGGACGCTCGTACCAGGACAAGATCGGCTGGCAACCGACGGCCCCCGACCGGAACGTGGCCTCGACGGTGCTGACGAAGAAGGCGGCCGCCGATGCTGCCAAGGCCGCCGCCGCTGCCGCGAAGGCCGCGGAGGAGGTAGCCAACCCCGCTCCCGAAGCCTCGACTGAAGACGCCGGTTCCGAATCCACCGAAGGAACGGAGGACAAGTAGCCGTGGGCCTGGTCGTCTTTTACATCTTCGGTGCGATCACGCTGGTGGCCGCGCTCGGCGTCGTCACGACACGCAACGTGGTCTACGCCGCGCTGTTCTTGCTCGTCTCGCTGGCGGGCGTCGCGGGCCTATTCGTCGTGCTGTTCGCGGAATTCCTGGCGCTGGTGCAGCTGCTGATCTACGGCGGCGCCATCATCATCGTCATTCTCTTCGCCCTCATGCTGACTCGCTCGACCGAGTTCTCCACGACCGCGGCCGAGCACTCGCGCTGGCCGGTGGCCGCCGTGGTGTCGATAGGGCTGTTCGCGCTGTTGTCGGCCGCTGCGGTGGGCGACTCGCAAACGTACAACGGGACGCGCCGAGTGGGTATCGACATCAAGGAGCTCGGCGTGGGGCTGTTCGAGAACTGGGCCGTGCCCTTCGAGGTGGCGTCGGTGCTGCTGCTGGTCGCGCTGATCGGCGCAATCGTCATCGGTCGGACCGAGCCCGGCCAGGACGGCGAGGGGAGAGCGGAATGACGCTCGAACTCGTCGACGTCCAGATCCTCGCGGCGGCGTTGTTCTGCCTGGGCCTCTACGGTGTGCTGGCCCGCCGCAGCGCGGTCATGATCCTCATGTCGGTGGAGCTCATGCTGAACGCGGTGAACGTGAACTTAGTAGCGTTCTCCGCATTTCGTGATATCTCGGCGGTCACCGGGCAGGTGATCGTCATCTTCGTCATCACCGTTGCGGCGGCGGAGGTGGGCCTGGCCCTCGCGGTCATCATGCGCCTGTTCCGCGCACGCGGCTCGGTGAACGTCGACGAACTCGATCTGATGAAGGGTTAACGTGGGAATCGAAGAAGCCTGGTTAATCCCCACGTATGGGTTCATAGCGTTCGGCGTGCTGGCGGTGTTCGGCCGCTACCTCCCGGTCCCCGGCAAGTACCTGTCGGTGGGCGCCATCGTGCTGGCGTTCGTCACGTTTTGGCCCGTCCTGTTCGACTTCGTGAGCCGGGGCGTTGGAGAGCACCACCTGGCGCGCAAATGGTTCACCGCTGGCGATGTCAGTGTGGGCTCCGGGATGATCGTCGATCCGCTGACCATCGTGATGCTGGCGCTGGTGACGTTCGTGGCGATGCTGGTGCAGATCTACTCGCTGGGGTACATGAAGCACGAGAACAACGGCCGCGAGCAGGACGACCCCAACATCACGTGGTACTTCGCGGCGCATTCGCTGTTCACGGCGGCCATGCTCACGCTGGTGCTCGCGGACAACATGCTGGTGCTGTACTTGGCTTGGGAGCTCGTGGGCTTGTGTTCGTACCTGCTCATCGGTTTCTGGTGGCAACGGCAATCGGCCGTGAATGCGGCGAAGAAGGCGTTCATCACCACCCGTGTCGGCGACGTCGGTCTGCTCATCGGCATCCTCGTGCTGGCGTCGGAGACGGGCACGTTCGACATCACGCAGACCATCGCCTACGTCACCGGGGATGACTACAACCAGGGCGTGGTCACGTTCAGCGCGTTCATGATTTTCCTGGGCGCCATGGGCAAGTCGGCGCAGTTCCCGCTGCACGTGTGGTTGCCCGACGCCATGGAGGGTCCTTCGCCCGTGAGCGCGCTGATCCACGCGGCGACGATGGTGACGGCGGGCGTCTTCCTGGTGGCGCGCCTGCTGCCGGTGTTCGAGGCGGCGCCCTCCGCCCAGCTTACGGTGGCAATCGTGGGACTGGTGACCGCGATTGTTGGTGCAACACTGGCGTTGGTGGTCACGGACCTTAAGCGCATCCTGGCGTATTCGACCATGAGCCACCTGGGCTTCATGATGCTGACCCTGGGCGCCGGTGGCTACATGGCGGCGGTCTTCCACCTGCTCATGCATGGGGTTTCCAAGGCCATGTTGTTCCTGAGCGCCGGTTCCATCATGCACGTGATGCATGAGGAGACGGACATCAACAAGATGGGAGGGCTCCGTCATCGCATGCCGGTTACAGCGCTCGCGTTCACCGTCGGCGCGCTGGCTCTCTCGGGCATCCCGCCGCTGGCGGGGTTCTGGTCGAAGGACGAGATGCTGCTCGCGATCAAGGACGGCCTGAACCCGGTATTCCTGGTGCTGTTCCTGGTGGCGGTGGTGCTCAGCGCGCTCTACATGGCGCGGGCCATCTACCTGGTGTTCTACGGCGAGCTGAAGCCGGAAAACCGCGGGGTGCAAGAGGCGCCCGGAATCATGAGCCTGCCGCTGCTGGTGTTGGCGATATTGTCGGTATTCGCCGGCTTCATCATCTTCCCGCTGGGCGGCGGGTATGAGGGCATCGGCAACTTCCTATTCACGGCTGAACACCACGCCCACGACCTCACCATCGAGGCCCTTTGGACCATCGTCAGCATCGTGTTGGCGGTGGGCGGCATGGCGTTGGGGATCTGGCTGTTCAAGTCGCAACGCGCGAGCGTCGACGCTCTGCGCGCGCGGTTTGCGCCGCTGCACCGGTTGCTCATCAACCGCTATTACATGGACGCGCTGTACCAGTGGATCGTCGATAACGTCGTACTCGCCGCGGGGCGACTGGTGGCGTTCTTCGATCGACGGTTTGTGAACGACGGTGGCGTGAACGGCGTGGGGTACGCGACGGTGGAGGCGGGCAAGCGCCTGCGCGTCCACGTGACCGGGCTGTTCGCCGACTACGGTATCGCGATGACGGGCGGGGTGTCGCTCATCGTCCTCTACCTGTGGTGGAGGTCGTCCTAGATGGACTACTTCGACCGCCACGTCCTTGAGACGCTGATCTACCTGCCCATGCTGGCGGCGCTGGTGCTCGTGTTCGTGCCCCGCGAACGCAAGCAGACTGTCCGCGTGCTAGGCATCGCCACCGGAGTCGGGATGTTCGCGCTGTCGGCCTACGCGTTCGCCGCGTTCGACTACAGCGAGGGCGCTCGATTCCAGTTGGTCCGCGTCTATCCGTGGCTGGAGCTGCTGGGCATCGAGTTCGCGCTGGGCGTGGATGGCATCGGGGCGCCGATGGTGCTCTTGACAGGGGTGGTCAGCCTGGCGGCGGTGATCATCGCAGCCAACGTGGAGCGCGATAACAAGGACTACTACATCCTGCTGTTCGTGCTGATCGCAGGCGTGTTCGGGACATTCGTGTCTGTTGATCTGTTTTTCTTTTTCCTGTTCTACGAACTTGCGATCGTGCCCATGTACCTGCTCATTGCGGTGTGGGGGAGCAGCACGAGGTTCACGGACTTCAACCGCCCGAAGGAGTACGGCGCGCTCAAGCTAGTGATGATGATCGTGGCCGGGAGTCTGCTGATCTGGGTAGCGATCATCGCGATCTACGTGGAGGCCGGAGAGGGGTCGTTTGACATCCTGCGCCTACAAGAAGCGGCGGCGAACGGGAAATTCTCGGACACGTTCCAGAGCGTCATGTTCCTGATGGTCATGGTGGGCTTCGGCCTGCTGGCGGGGATGTGGCCCTTCCACACCTGGTCGCCCGACGGCCACGTTGCCGCGCCGACCTCGGTGAGCATGCTGCACGCGGGCGTGCTGATGAAACTGGGTGCGTTTGGGATCATCCGCATGGGCATGATGATTCTGCCCGAGGGTATGCAGCAATGGGCGCTGCTGCTGTTCATCCTGGGCACCATCAACGTGATTTACGGTGCGGTCTCGGCGCTGGCGCAGCACGACCTGAAGTACGTTATCGGGTACTCAAGCGTGAGCCACATGGGTTACGTGCTCATGGGCATCGCGAGCATGGAGGTGCTGGGGGTTACCGGTGCGGCCATGCAGATGTTCTCTCACGGCATCATGACGGCCCTCTTCTTCATCCTTGCGGGCGCCATCTACGAGCGGGCTCATACGCGCGACACGCTGGTGCTCAACGGCCTGGCGACGCGCATGAAGTGGGGCACGGCGTTCTTCGTCGTCGCGGGTCTCACGTCCTTGGGCCTGCCCGGCCTGAGCGGCTTCATCTCGGAGTTGTTAGTGTTCTTCGGCGCCTTCCGGACCTACCCCATCCTTGGCGTGTTCGGCGTCATCGGCGCCGCGCTGACCGCCATCTACATGCTGCGATTGATCGGCCGCACGTTTTATGGCGACCGAGACAAGCAGTGGGACGACATCACTGACCTGGGTCCGCGTGAGCTGACCGCGGCGACGATCCTGCTCATTCCCATCTTCTTCGTGGGCTTGTATCCGCAGCCGATGCTGCGCGTCATCCGCCCCGGCGTGGACGCCATCCTCGCCGGACTGGGGAGCTAGCCGATGAACGTCGACTTCTCACTGCTGGTTCCCGAGTTCCTCCTGGCGGGCGTGGGGTTCCTCGTGCTGCTCGTGGACATGTTGATCCCGGCAAGCCAAGAGCGCCGACGCAACGTCGTCACGGGGGTCGCCGCTATGGCGGGTCTCGCCGTCGCGGGCATCGTCGCGGGTGCCACGCAGGCGGACACCGACGAGGTCATGTACGAGGGGTTGCTGTTCATCGACCGCTACGCGCTGGTGTTCAAGCTGTTGTTTATTGGCGTGGGTATCGCGGTTATCGGCATGTCGCTGGACTACGTCGCGCGCAAGCTGCACCACCCGGGTGAGTACTACGCGATGATTGTCTTCGCTGTGCTGGGCGCGACGCTGATGGCCGAGGCGGGCGAGTTGCTGACGGCGTTCATCTCCATCGAGCTCCTCTCGTTCTCGCTGTACGTTCTGGTGGGCCTTGCCCGGGGCGATAAGCGCTCGGCCGAGGCGAGCACTAAGTACATCCTGCTGGGCGCGATCTCCACGGCGATCATGCTGTACGGCATCAGCCTGTTGTTTGGCGCGCTAGGGACCACCGTGTTCACGGACATGGCGCCGCTGCTAGGCGCCGGAGCCACGTGGGACCTGACGATGACGCTGGGTTTCGTGTTGTTCATCGCCGGTCTGGGCTTCAAGCTCGCGATGGTGCCGTTCCACATGTGGTCGCCGGATGTCTACGAAGGCGCGCCAACGCCGGTCACGGCGCTCATCGCCGTGCTATCGAAGGCCGCGACCGTCGCGCTGATCTTGCGCTTCTTGGCGGAGGCCGCCTCGTCGGCCACCGACGAGTGGCGTTTCCCGCTGGCGGTCCTCGCGGCGCTGACCATGACCATCGGCTCGTTGGTGGCCGTGGTGCAGACCAACATCAAGCGTCTGCTCGCGTATAGCTCCATTGCCCAGGTGGGGTTCATCCTTGTGGGAGTGTCGGCGATGACGGTGATCGGTGCCAACGCGGTGCTGCTCCACATCGTTGGATACGCATTCACTACGCTTGCCGCGTTTGCGGTGGTCATCGCGGTGGAGAACCATACCGGGAAAGAGGAGATTAGCGACTACGCCGGGCTGGCTCGCCGCTCGCCCTGGCTCGCCATGGTAATGACGGGTGCGTTGTTCTCGCTGGCGGGGTTGCCGATCTTCGCGGGGTTCATCACCAAGTTCTACCTATTCGTTGCGGCCGCGGACAACGGCGCGGGGGCCCCGGACATGCTCTGGCTGGTGGTCATTGCCGTCGCCAACAGCGTGATCTCGCTCTACTACTACATCCGGGTCATCCGCGAGATGTACGTGTCCGAATCGGACGACACCGCGAGCATGCCGGTGGCACCGGTGCTCATGGGCGTGATTACGCTCATGTTCGCGGGAACCGTCGGAGTTGGCGTCTACCCGGGCCCGCTCAACGACGCCATCAACGCGTCGGTGACGGTGCTCACGCCGTGGGTCATGTTCGCGCCTTAGGTCTCCCATGCGGCTAGGAGGCTGTGGTCTCGTGAGGGATGCCAAGCGAATGACGTTCGCGGTGTTCCCGGATGCGAGGCGGTGGGCATTCATGGTGCTGGCGCCGGCTCTGCTTGCTGCGAACCCTGGCAAGTTGTGCGCTGAGCGAGGCATACGAACATTACAACGCTGGCGTTGAGCTCCAGGAGAGCGGTCGGCTCAATGAGGCATTGGTGAGTACGACGAAGCCCTTCGCCTCGATTCTGGAGACCTACCTACGCCAACCGAGGCTAGCAGGATTGGGTGGTCTAGCCTAATGCAACCGTGAGCCCTCGCCATCGCCACGTGCCTGCGCGACCGCGATCGCTTTTTTCACGGCGTCCGTCGGGGAGGCGGCGTGGTCGACGCCCATGGCCAGATTGCTGCGAGTGGGCAGTTGCCACGTGTCCAGGCCGATTACGGGGATGTTGTCCCCCAGCGCATGGCCGATTTCGGACAACGTCCCGTACGCGCCGTCGATGGCGATCGCCGCGCGACCGGTCTTGACCACGATCACGTTTCGCGCGTAGCCCATGCCGGTCATGATTGGGATGTCGATGAACGCATTCGCGCTCACCGGCTCGTTGCCGGGTAGGATGCCGATGGTGGTGCCACCCTCAGCCTTGGCGCCGCGGCAAACTGCCTCCATGACACCGCTGAGTCCGCCGCAGACGACTATGACGCCGCGCCGGGCGAGTTCGCGTCCGACCTCGTCCGCCAGCGCGATCGCGCGAGGGGGCGGGGAGCCGCCGCCGATCACGGCAATGATCATCTGGCGTCCGTTGGACATGAGAAGGGGGGTGGGCGTGGGGTCGCTGGTCATGCAAGCTTCTCCGGGTTGCGGGATTGGGTCGACGGGAGTGTATCGGCATGCGTGTAGGCGCGCGCACGAGCTACACTAGAGCACGCACGCGCTGATCGGTGCTGATGCGCGCTTGCCCGTACATTCGCTCTTCTTGGAGGTCATATGCCCGTGATTCGATCCATTCACGCCCGAGAGATACTCGATTCGCGCGGTAACCCTACGGTCGAGGCCGTGGTCGTGCTAGACGATGGTTCTTCCGGGTTGGCGGGCGTGCCGTCCGGCGCCAGCACCGGCTCGTATGAGGCCGTCGAGCTGCGCGATGGTGACGCCAAGCGTTATGAGGGCAAGGGCACGTTGGCTGCCGTAGCCAATGTCAACGACCGCATTGCGCCGGCGGTCGTCGGTCGCGACGCGGCCGACCAGGCGGGGCTGGACCAGGCGATGCTCGACCTGGACGGCACCGACAACAAGGCCGCGCTGGGGGCGAATGCGATCCTGGCGGTCTCGCTGGCGGCGGCGCACGCGGCTGCGCAGGCCAGTGGCGTACCGCTCTATCAGTCGCTGAGGCGTGCCGACCCGGTGCTGCCGACGCCCATGTTGAACGTGCTCAACGGCGGTAGGCACGCCATGGATTCGACGGACTTCCAGGAGTTCATGGTCATGCCCGTGGGGTTCGATCGCTTTTCCGAGGCGCTGCGGGCAGGGACGGAGTGCTACCACGCGTTGCGCAAGATTGTCGCGGGGCGTGGGCTGTCGATCAACGTCGGCGACGAAGGCGGCGTCGCGCCGTCGCTCCCCACCAACGAAGCTGCCATGGAGCTCTTGGTGGAGGCCATCGAGAAGGCGGGCTATCGTCCCGGCGAGGACGTCGGCATCGCGCTGGACCCGGCGGCGTCGGAGTTTTTCGTCGACGGCAAGTACCAACTCACGCGCGAGGGCGCGAGCCTGACGGGCGCGGAGATGGCGGCGTTCTACGAGAACTGGGTGAACAAGTACCCCATCGTCAGCATCGAGGATGGCCTGTTCGAGGACGACTGGGAGGGCTGGAAAGTGCTCACGGAGCGCCTTGGGGACCGCATCCAGCTGGTCGGCGACGACCTGTTCGTGACCAACCCTACGCGCATCCAGCGCGGTATCGACGAGCGCTCGGCGAACGCGGTGTTGGTGAAGGTTAATCAGATAGGGACATTGACCGAAGCGCTGACGGCCATCGCCATGACCCAGGGCGCGGGCTGGAACGCGGTCATCAGCCATCGCTCCGGCGAGACCGAGGACGTGACCATCGCGGACCTGGCGGTCGCCACCGGCGCTGGCCAGATCAAGACCGGCGCGCCGGCCCGCAGCGAGCGTGTTGCCAAGTACAACCGCTTGCTGCGGATCGAGGACGAGCTGGGCGCGGACGCTCGATTCGCGGGGGGTTCGCCGTTCAGGACGTAGGAGTTATTCACCGTTGAACCGCGCACGCCCGCGCGGTAGCATGCGAAGTCGCAATCAGCGATTCCCCCAGGAGGACACAAGATGACGACACGCGTAGGCATCAACGGCTTCGGGCGCATCGGCCGACAGGTGCTTCGTGCGACCATGGAGCGCCACCCCGGCGAGCTAGAAGTGGTCGCCGTCAACGACTTGGCAGACCCCAAGTCCAACGCACATTTGTTCAAGTACGACTCTAACTTCGGCGTTTACCCCGGCACGGTTCAGGCCGTCGAGGGCGGCATCGAGATCAACGGTCAGGCCATCAAGTCCATCTCCGAGCGCGACCCGGCCAAGCTACCTTGGGGCGACCTGGGCGTCGACCTGGTCATCGAGTCCACCGGCTTCTTCACCAACGGCGAGAAGGCCGCCGCGCACATTGAGGCGGGCGCCAAGAAGGTCATCATTTCCGCTCCCGCGACCAACGAGGACAAGACCGTGGTGCTTGGCGTCAACGAGGACCAGTACGACAGGGCTTCCCACCACGTGATCTCCAACGCGTCCTGCACGACGAACTGCGTCGCCATGCTCATCAAAGTGCTCAACGACAGCTTCGGAATAAAGCACGGACTCATGACGACCGTGCACGCGTACACCAACGACCAGCAGATCCTCGACCAGGTGCACCCCGACCTGCGCCGGGCCCGCGCGGCGGGCGTCAACATCATCCCCACCAACACCGGCGCCGCGAAGGTCGTCGGGGTGGTCATCCCCGAACTTGCCGGGCGCCTCCACGGTATGGCCCTGCGCGTGCCCGTCTCCGATGGCTCGGTCACCGACTTCGTAGCCGACCTCGAGCGCGACACGACCGTGGACGAGGTCAACGCCGCGTTCAAGGCGGCGGCCGATGGCCCGCTGGCGAACGTGCTGGAGTACACCGAGGACCCCATCGTCTCGTCCGACATTAGAGGCAACCCTAACAGCTGCATCTTGGACGGCCTGTCCACGATGGTGATGGAGGGCAACATGGTCAAGGTGCTCGGCTGGTACGACAACGAGTGGGGCTACTCCTGCCGCACCTCAGACCTGGCCGCCTACATGGTCAGGCAGGGATTGTAGCCGCTGCCGCGCGGTAGGCGATCGATTGAGCTCAGCAATCAGCGCTGACCATCTTGCGCTGAAGACCGTCCGTTCCAGCGGACCCGAACGTCCCGAATCCCAGCATCGGATAGTGGCGCTGCTTGATCGGCCTAGCCCCTCCCGCACGCGTAGTTGCCCTTAGCTACACCCGATAGAATGACCGACGCCATGCAGTCCCCTGTGACCACCACGACCGCCGACGATGACGATGTGCTCCCCGCAACGGGGCCGCGCCTGCAGGCGTTGCGCTGGTTGATGCATTCGCGCGTGCTGCTGCTGGTGCCGTTGCTGATTGCGGCGTTGGCGCTGGGCTTGCGGTTGCAGGGCATCGATTGGGATGCCACTCCCTCTAGCCCGGGCGAGACGACCAACTACAACTTCTACCATCCCGACGAGCGCTCGATATATATGCGCGCGAACACGATGTACCAGACGCTCACCGAAGCGCCCGGGTGGCAGTCGACGCAGAACCGCGATTTCCCGCTGGACACCCCCGGCCCGCCATCGATCGGGACGCTCTTCGACAAGGACGCGAGCCCCCTCAATCCCCATTGGTTCCCGCTGGGCACGATCATTATCTACATCCTGGTCGCCGTGCGCGGCCTGATCCTCGAGCCGCTCATGGACCAGGTACGCCTGGAAGATATGGCGTCTGCGGGCAGAACCATCGCGGCTATCGTCGATGCGGGTTCCGTGCTGTTGCTGTACTTCCTGGGCCGGCGCCTGTTCGGCAGTGCCGTGGGCTTGCTGGCATCGGTGTTGCTGACGTTCACGGTGATGAACATCCAGCAGACGCACTTCTATCGCCCCGATGCGTTCATCATCCTGCTGGCGCTGGGCACGTTCTGGTGGGCCCTCAACGTGTTGGAGCGAGGTCGAAAGCGCGATCACGCGATACTCGGGCTGATGGTCGGGCTCAGCTTCTCGTTCCGCGCCAGTGGCGCGCCGCTGCTGATCCCTGTTCTGGCGACCTACGCGATTCTGGTCTGGCGCCTTTGGAAATCGGACGGCCTCCCCCTGCGCGCAAGCATGCGCCAGGTGCTACCTATCGCGCTCATGGCGGGCGGCATCGCGTTCGTCACGTTCGCCGTACTCCAACCCTACGCATTGATCGACTATAGGAAGTTCTTCGGCGATCTGGGCTGGGAGACGGGCGTGGCTCGCACCGCCGGCAGCGTCCCGTACACCGTTCAGTACGTCGACACGGCGCGCAACGGCCTCTATGAGATACGCCAGTCCGCCGTGTGGGCCCTCGGCCTTCCGCTGGGGATCGTCGCGTGGCTGGGCCTGCTGTCATCCGCGGTGCGCGGCTTCTTCAAGCAGCACACGGGCGAGCTGCTGCTGGTGTCGTGGGCCTTGCCGCTGTTCCTCATCATCGCCACCTTCGAGGTTAAATTCCTGCGCTATATCGCGCCGATCCTGCCGGTGATGGTGCTGCTGGGGAGCCGATGGCTGGTCACCGCCTATCGCGTGCTCAACCCACGCTCGGCCCTCCTCGGTCGTGCGGTGCTGGGGTCGATCGTGTTCGTGGTCGTCGCGACGGTCTGGTATGGCCTGGCGTTCGTCAGCATCTACGACGAGGACCACCCGGGCGTGCAGGCGTCGGAGTGGATGAACGCGAACGCTGAGCGAGGCGACGTGGTGCTGACGGACAACCACTGGGACGAGGGCTTCCGGGACCTGGGCTCCTTCCAGGTTGCGCAACTCCCCATGTACGAAGGCGATACGCTCACGAAGGTCGATCGCGTTGCGGGTAGGGTCGCGGGCGCCGACTACATCATGGCCTACTCGAACCGGCCCTGGGGGAGCATTGCGCGTTTGCCCGATCGCTACGAGTTCTCCGCCAACTACTACCAGGCGTTGTTCGACGGCTCGTTGGGCTTCGAGCTGGCACAAGCGTTCGAACGTTATCCATCGTTCGCCGGCGTGACGTTCGTCCACGACCCCTTCACCCGCGCCACGGTGACCGAGCCTGCGGTGCTGCCCGGCGTTACCACCAGCGGCCTCACGTTCAACCTGGGCTGGGCAGACGAGAATGCGGTGGACTACGACCATCCGCTGGTGCTGGTGTGGGAGAACACGGGCGAACGTTCGTTCAACGAGATCCAGTCGATCATGCTGGGCATCGGCGTGCCCGATCGGCCCGAGCCGGCGATGCTGAGCCAGGACGCGTTCGACGAACAGCGCGCGGGCGGCACGTTCAGCGACATCTTCAGC